>Ga0207689_10003187_pt1 | contig 15047 bp, 6 predicted proteins | sample KBSMisM52_FD_184312 | JGI IMG/M metagenome (GOLD analysis project Ga0207689, IMG submission 184312) | Miscanthus rhizosphere microbial communities from Kellogg Biological Station, Michigan, USA - KBS Miscanthus M5-2 (SPAdes) (version 2) | ecosystem: Host-associated > Plants > Roots > Rhizosphere... | reverse complement strand
TTGCATGGTGTGGGTGTAAGTTGTGTAAACGCATTAAGCACTAAACTGCATGTAACGGTTAACCGCGATGGAAAAATTTTCGAACAGGAGTACAGGATTGGCGTGCCACAATACCCGGTTCGTGAAATAGGAACAAGTGACACAACAGGCACAACGGTTCACTTCTGGCCGGATGATACCATTTTTACTGCTACAGTTTATAAGAAGGATATACTGGAAGGCCGCCTGCGCGAACTTTCTTTTCTGAATAAAGGTGTACGTATTATTTTAAACGACCTGCGTGAAAAAGAAGAAGACGGCAGTACTTATTCCAAGACATTTTATAGTGAAGGCGGTATTGTTGAATTTGTAGAAATGCTGGATAAGAATGCCGGCCGCAACCCGCTGATTCCAAAAATAATTTTTGTAGACGGAAGAGATGAAGCTTCAAATGTAATGGTTGAAGTGGCGATGTGTTATAATGACTCTTATAGCGAGCACATTTATTCTTATGTAAATAACATCAATACTATTGAAGGCGGTACGCACGTGGCCGGCTTCCGCCGTGCATTAACAACCGTATTCAAACATTATGGGGATAAAGAAGGGTCATTTGAAAAAGCAAAGGTGCAGATCGAAGGCGATGACTTTCGTGAAGGGTTAAGTGCAATTATCTCTGTAAAAGTTCCGGAACCACAGTTTGAAGGACAGACAAAAACAAAATTGGGCAACAGTGAAGTAATGGGTGTAGTGAACACCACTGTTTCCAAAGTATTGCAGGCTTATCTTGAGGAGAATCCGAGAGAGGCTAAAAATATAATCAGCAAAGTAATATTAGCGGCCCAGGCAAGGGCGGCGGCAAGAAAAGCCAGAGAGCTTGTACAACGTAAAAGTGTATTGAGCGGCGGTGGCCTGCCCGGAAAACTGGCTGATTGCTCCGATCGTGACCCTGAGCGTTGTGAGTTATTCCTTGTTGAGGGTGATAGCGCCGGAGGCACGGCTAAGCAAGGCCGTGAGAGAAGTTTCCAGGCTATACTTCCATTGCGTGGTAAAATACTGAACGTGGAAAAAGCAATGGAACATAAGATCTATGAGAATGAAGAAATACGCAACATGTACACCGCCCTGGGAGTAACAGTAGGAACCCCCGAGGATCCGAAGGCATTGAACCTTGTAAAGCTTCGTTATCATAAGTTGATCATTATGACCGATGCAGATGTGGATGGCAGTCATATTGCGACATTAATCCTGACATTTATATACCGTTATATGAAAGAGCTGGTAGAACAGGCCTATGTGTATATCGCTCAACCGCCGTTGTATCTTGTAAAAAAAGGAAAAGAGCAGGCTTATGCATGGAATGAAGAGCAGCGGAAAGCATTGGTAGAAAAATTGGGTGGAGGAAAAGAAGATTCTGTAGGTATACAGCGTTATAAAGGTTTGGGTGAAATGAACGCAGACCAGTTATGGGACACCACTATGAACCCTGACACAAGAACATTGAAAATGGTAACTATCGAAAGCGCCGCAGAAGCTGATCGCATCTTCAGTATGCTGATGGGTGATGAAGTAGCGCCAAGAAGAGAATTCATCGAGAGCCACGCGAAATATGCGAAGCTGGATGTATAATCTGCTTTTTACTATCTCACTATAATTTACGAGGTTAATTTTTTACCGCTTCATGAGGAAACAAAAGAATAGCATTCTATTCTTATTGTTTTATTCATGCTTTACCTGTATAGAAATAGGACCATCCTGATTTTATTGCTTCACCTGGGCAGTAAACAAATCTGCTATTCGCAACCTTCTGAATTTTTTGCGAAAAGAGGCAACAATATATCTGATATAAGTTGCGGCGGTATTTTATATGCGCCCATTCAGAATAAATATCACCAGGCGTTTGGAGCAGGTGCCGCCTGGGTGAAAAAACCAATTGATTTACGACAACCGTTCAGTGTAAGCTTTGTTCTTGAGTATACTGATACAACGGGTGTTGATGGAAGCGCTTTTGTTTTTCAAACGGACACAAATAATGTTGGAGAAGCTTTCAATGGTTTGGGCTATCGCACCATCGACAAATCAATTGCGGTAACTTTTGACCCGGTGACTAATAGTTATGATAACGATCCTGGTTATGATCATATCAGTATACAGGCTAACGGCAATCTCAATCACAGTTCGGCTGATAATCTTGCCGGACCTGAAACTCTCGAACCCTTTTATTCCATATCTGCATTTCCGGGATATCCGCCGGTTATCAAATTTCACCGGCTGATTACTGTCCGATGGGATCCTTCAACAAGTACGCTTTCCGCAGCGATAGACGGTACTGTTTATATTTCTGTCACAGTTGATCTTATTCAAAAAATATTTGGAGGAAACCCCGTTGTATATTGGGGATTTACCGGATCGAATACTCAAACGATCGTATACCCCCCATCCATGGAATTAACATTCGGGTATACCTATTTCTTTTTCGGCGATGTATTTCCACGGTATGCGACGGATCCAATACTGGATACCTGCTTTGCAAAACCCATTCAGTTTTTTGATTCTTCTCTTTACAAATCTGATTACAGTTTACAGGATCTAAGCTTATTTAAATGGTATTGGAACTTTGGTGATGGAACTTCTTCAACAGATAGAAACCCGCCACCACATAACTATCCCAAACCTGGCTATTATGAATTAAAGTTTACAGCAACCAATCAATTAGGTTGCACAACGGACACTCTTAAAAGAATAATCGGGCTGGGGTCAATACCCAAACCGGATTTCATTACAGATGCATTATGCACAAACTCCCAAACTCAGTTTACCGATAACACCCACGTAGATGTAGGTATACCAGTAGCATGGCAGTGGGATTTTGGTAGTGGTGACGTATCAAGAGATAAAAAACCAGTTACTACATTCAAAACAGCGGGAACAAAAACAATTCAACTTACTGTGAGCACCGAATTTGGCTGTACCGCCGACACAACCAAAACTATTATTTTAACAGATAAACCCGACGTTGATTTTACTTATACAAAAGATTGCGAAGGAGTAGTCTCTTTCATACCAGCTATTAATAATAATGTTCCGGTAAATAACTGGCACTGGAGTTTTGGTGATAATACCATTTCAAATCTTGCCAGCCCCGTTCATCATTTCCTGAAAAATGATACTTATATAAATTCAATGACAGTGGTATCAGAAAGCGGGTGTGTTTCTGATACAATTAAAAAAGATATCATGATCAATAAGGTATACCCATTTGCAGGAAATGATACCCTTATCGCTATTGGCCAACCTTTGCAATTAAATGCATCCGGCGGCAGTATTTATTCATGGAACCCTGCAACCGGATTGGATAATCCGTCTGCTAATAATCCCACTGCAATACTATTGCATGATCAGGTTTACACTTTGCTTGTAAAAAATGATGCCGGATGTGAAGGACACGATACCTTAAACATAAAAGTTTATCGCGGGCCTGAGCTTTATGCGCCTACAGCATTCACACCAGATAAAAATGGACTGAATGATTTGTTCCGTGTTACGGCACCGGGATTAAAACAACTCTATTATATCCGCATATTTGATCGCTGGGGTAATCTCGTTTTTCAAACAAGCGATATCAGTAAAGGCTGGGATGGAACTTTAAAAGGCGTTGATCAGCAAACCGGCACTTACGTTTGGATTATTAAAGCACTTGATTACAAAGGAAACATATTATTTAAAAAGGGAACGGTTACGCTGATACGCTAGTTTACCGGCTTACCTTGCGAAGTTACTTTACCTGACGTTAACGGATCCTGGTTCAATACATCACACAATGCGTTGTATAATTGAGGCAAATTTTTCTTTAGTAAATCCGGCACTTCAAAAAAGGCCTCTACACTTACGGCCCAGAATTCCTGCAGGTTTGTAAACGCATAGTTCCTGAGTATACTGCCCCGTTGCAATAAAGCCTGCACAAATACAGGCCCGGTTTGCTGCGTATATTTTGAAAAATCAGAAATGAATTCTTTATCGATCCCATAATCTTCCATAAAATTCTGCCGTTGCAGTGCATGTGCCATTTCATGCAGGGCAACATTTACACCGTCTTTGCTATCATTAAATCCCTCAAGGAAATGTTTCCATGAAAGATAAATACCATTTGGCGACACATGACCAATAAATTTTTCATTGGCATCATGAGTTTTATAAGCATCCGGTGTGATATAAATATCTTTAAAGAAAGGCAAAAGGTAGGCTCTTAACCCAAATGTTAACTGTACGGCAGATGCGCTGATCAGGACCGGCATCTCAGGCTTCTCTTCTATATCCAGGTAGTGAAATTTTTTACTGCATTTAAAATGATGCACCCTTTTCAGAAACCTGAGTTTACCTGTTTCCGGTAATTCGTTATAATAATTAATAAATTGGCTGATTGTATCCCGGTAATATCGCAGGCCTTTTACCAACGATTCGTAGCCTGCAGGTATATCCGCAGTCAGATCATCATTCTTCAGTAATAATTGCAGAATCCGGTGAAGGTGGTCGGGCATATATATCTTAATCCCATAAATATAATGAACCTGCGAAAGCTATTATTTTTTTCCATTCTTTTGTTTCTCTTTCAGGTATTCCTCCACATAGTCAATTACTCTTGTTTCGCCATTGTTTTTAGGAGCAGGTTTGTTTTTGTGAAACTGCCTGTAATAATAAATTGTCTTTACTGAGTTTTTTAAATACTTGTCACATATCCTGCCGGCAAAGTAAAGGTCGTAAGGTTTGTGAAAAATATACCATGCCGTATCGTAGTATTGAGTGGCCTTTGTAAAACTTCTCATATTCTCATAGTTGTCGGCTTTGGCAGCGAGGTAAGTATGTGCATTCTCCTGTATGCTCATCTTTATGCAATCGTCCAGTTTTGCATTACTCTCTTCATACAATCCCATTTTTGCTAAAGCCAACGCGTGACAATACAAAATGGACTCGTTGGCTTTATTACCATATTCCAGCCAGTCGCAAAGCGCCAGGCAAGTGGAGTAGAGTTGCTTGTTCAGGTAACTATAAGCGAGACTGACAAAAGGCGCCGACAACAGTGAAGAGTCCCGCCACAGCTTTTCGCCCCAGCGTATCACGGTATCGTACATGGATTTTTTAAAACTTACTTCTATCCGCTTCGCAACTACGTCTTCATCCGAACTATCCCTTTTTAAAAACTCAGAAAGTATACTATCCGCCCCATCTGTATTCTTAGTACGGATAAGAAGATTGGCAATGGAAACCACGATACGGCCGGAACGATTATTTAAACTAAATGCATGCCTGTAATAATATAATGATGAGTCAAAGTTTCCCAATTGATAATTCAGTCCTCCCATTCTTTGCCAGAACCGGTAATTATTTGGATGATTCTTTACAAGGATATTATAATAATACATTGAAGAATCCCAGTTATTTTTTGCCGACCATATCTGGGCCAGGTAAAGAGTAGACTGAAAATTTCCAGGCTGTTGAAGAAATGCTTTTTGAAAATAAAGTTTTGCTTCTTCTATCTGATCATTCATAAAAAGCGCATAGCCGATATCTGTATTAAAAGAAACCACCTCTTCGTTTTTGGCTTCAACTGATTTCAGGAAATTAATCGCTTCTTCATAATCCTGCTTCTGATAATAGTCGGCTAGTTTTTCTTTATTGTAGCCGACCTGGGCTCCCAGGTTTGTATGAACTAAAAAGAAGGTTACAGGTAAAACAACAGATGTTACGAATAGCCGGTTTTTACTGCTCATAGTTTAAGCGGTTTTGTGCGCTGGTAAATGGATTTTCAGGCAAATATTGGATGAGAATAAGGAAACTCCGCTCCACACTTGCCATTGATTTTTAATACTCTATGAAGCAGTTTGAGCGTTTTTCCACACTTATAAGACAACTTTAAAGACCCTGACGGGTCGAAATCCGTAAATTTGCGCATTAAATCAATCTAAAAACTGGAATCATGGCAGACATCACATTAACGGCTTATAACGTAAAAACAAAAGAAAAAGGCGTGCCCATCCAGGATGCTGTTATTACTAAAACAGCTAAAGGCGCTTATATGGTGCAGGGAAATGATGGCAAGGGCAATAAGCTGACTACTCTTGTAAATGAAGCAAAAGCTCTGGCAGCTATTGAAGCTGGTATAGCTAAAAAAGGCTGGGAATAATAAGTATAAATGAATTTGTTGAGCCCCGCTGATCTACAGGCGGGGTTTATTTTTTAGAACAGAAAAATCTCAGGTGGTAAACGACAGGTCACTGCTTAATTTATAAGTACAACAGTGCCTTTATCCGTAAGGCTTCGTTTTAATACAAAATCGAAGTATTCGCTATAAAATACATACGCCCCTATCGGCGCTTTTTTACCCCTGTACGATCCATCCCACCCATCATTAGGGTCCGCGGTTTCAAATACTTTTTCACCGTTACGGTTAAAAACAATAAGATGATATTTAGGTACCGGGCAAAATGCAGCAGCGCGGAACAGATCATTTTTTCCATCGCCGTTAGGTGTAAAACCGGTAGGGAATTGAACACACCTGTCTTTACACTCAACAGCCTGCACAGTATCGCTTGAGTTGCCACACATATTTTCAGCATAAAGAGAATACTTGCCCCTGGTATTTACAATCATTGCCTTTCCGGATCCTCCACCATTGCTCCATGTATACCTGGTATCATCTTCGGGTATTATCTGTAAAACAATTCCTGCAGCATCACATGGGATTATAAAAGGCGCCCCAAGATCAAACATCGGTTTATCAATAACCCTTGTATTCACAAGGATTCTCGGCGTTTCGCATCCACGTATGGTTTGCGATACCCAATATTCCCAACGCCCTGTATCTGCTGTGTTTTGAACAGGCGGAGTAACAGAACCCGTGCCCCCAACAGGGCCTGTGTACCACAATATATTTTGCCCTTGTGCCCTTAATACTTCCGGTGCACCGCCTTTGCAAAGCTTTACATCTTCAACAACGGGGGATAAGACAAATGAATTGAATAAGATAGTAACGGTATCAGACTTCGAACAGGCTGCATCGCTTGCAGTTACCCAATATTTGCCATTTCTCGTTACAGTCATTGAAGTTCCGGACCCCTCTGGTTCTGACCAGCTATAAGTGACTCCTGTAAGGGGTATTGCATTTAATTGTGTGATTGTATCGTTACAAACAACAATTGTATCACTACTGAATAAATCGTTTGGAATAGTACACTGGGCTCCGCTACGAAAAGCAAACAGCAGCGTTAATGCAATAATCAGGATACAGGTGGTTTTCTTCATGGATTAAACTGTATGTCTTTCATGAGTAAGGACGCTCTTCAGAATCAAGAATCTTACCAAAGGCAAGAAACAGCTTTTCTGTCTTTTGTAAATGGAAGATTTACGTAGATGAATTACTGTTTTACCACCTTAAATAACTGTTTCTTTTCGCCTGCCGACGCCTCAATCATATATAAACCCGGGGCATAACGTGGTGACCTTAAATCTATAGCCTGCTTCTGAACAAATCCATCGGCAGCATTTGAAACTTCCTTAATCAGTCTTGCATTTATATCATAGACTTTGACGGTCACTTTTGCGCCCTGGTTCATCTGGTAAACGAAATTGTATAATCCACCAGAAGGGTTTGGATATACCTGCCAGTTTATTTCACCATTGAATACAACGGGCCTTACTTCTGAATAGCTATAGTTTCCGTCTTTATCAATCATTTTAAGCCGGTAATAGCGGACCCCTGATTTATTTTTCTCTGCATCTGTAAATTCATAATCCTGCCGGGATGCGCTGTTGCGGCTTATTACAACTCCTGCTTTAATAAATTTATTCTGCTGGTAATTGCTATATCCAATTGCAATTTCTATTTCATACCGATCCACATTTATTTCATCTGAAGTCACCCATTGTACCAATACGTCATCTGATTTCTTTATTGCTGTAAATTTCTCCAGTTTTACGGGTAGTACATGCATACCATCGGATCCACCATTATTCAGCCAGAATTCAGAAAAATCTTTCACTTTAAATTCCGCATAATATCCTTTGTCAAAAGGAACTTTTATTACCTCCGGCGGTGTGGTATATAACCAACTGCCGAGGATATCGTCCGTAAGCGATCCGTTTTCGAGAGCCAGGTTCGCATCATTGTATTTAGATACTCCAAGTTCATAAGCCATCGAAGGTTTTGAACATACGCCACACCCTGTCGCATTAATCAGGTTTTCTGTTTCAGTATCCAGGAAATAAAATCGAATGGTTGCCGAATCAGTTAAATTTCTTGTTGCCGGTTTTATTGTAATATTCCTGTCATGATAATATTGGTTCCCGATTGTACGTACCGCACCCGTATTTATATATGCCTGCACATCTGTCGAGCCCATGTTTTGACTATTGGGCATAACAGAGGCTACCAATTTTCCACCGGATGTAAAATCAATCCAGCTTGTACCACCGCTTATCGTTTGGGTAACCGGTGCGCCCATGGTAGCTCCATTATAAATACCATAGATATTGTCATATATATGTATGTCATCAATCGCAATCCCTTCATGACTCGTGTAAGGATCTGATGACATTACAAAACGTAAACGTAACCTGTTAAGGCCCGTTGGCAATGGGATCGTTGCAACATGCCAGCGGGTATAATCCTGTATACTCCAAACATTCGCGTTATTGCCGGTAAAGTTTTTATTATACCAGTTTGTACCCTGACCATATAGTCCCAACCTCGTCCATGTATTACCATCCGCTGAATATTCGATATAGGCAGCATCACAAAGAGAACCGCTTCCACAATCTTCAAGATCCAATGCAACACTGAAACTTAATGTCGGTGTTGTCATGCCGGTAACATCAAAGCATGGAGAATATAAATACGATTGTTCAAGGTCGTTATAGTTGCCAACCAACGACGTCTTCCATGCCTTAGTGCCGCTTGCTGCACGATTTATTTTTTGGGAAGCAGGTGTTCCATATTCCCAGGAACTTTTTTTACCATCAGCATACCATAATCCATTATCGGCTTCGAAGTTCTGCAAATAAGGAAACGTGGATACTATCGGTGAATTATACAGGTTTACCGTCGCCGTATCATTGTCGCGGTATGAATCAGTTGGATAAGCCACCCAGGTTTCCACTGTATGTGCACCCGGTACAGATAAATCAACAGTTGCCGTAAATGTATACTGTAAAGAGGTATTGCCATTTACAGAAGGTATTGTTTCTGTAATAATGGCCCCTCCATCTCTGCGGAAACTTACCGGTATGTTAGTGATCGCGATGCTTGCGCTGTTCCGTACAGTAACTTTTACCGGAACAGCACTGCCCAAACCACAACTAGCTATGATGGGTGTATCAATACTGACCATTTGGATATCATCTGTTACTTTATACAAATGAATATCATCAAATGTATAACCGGCAGCATTCTCATTATCCGATGTCAGTATCTGTCCCCATTGGCCCCAACGGGCCTGGAAGCTTGTTGAAAAATTCTGGGTATTCGCAGAGAGTATATCGCTCAATTCTATACTTGCCGACTTGTTGAACACACCGGGATCGCCCTGGTTGGCATATAAATCGTAAACGTTGATCCAGGTTTTCTGATCATCTCCCCTAACCCATACATTATTCGCGGCATTCGGCACCTGCCCATGATGTTTGAAGCGGAAATCTAAACGGATATCATCTGTAGCTGCGTTAAACGCCCCAAGGTTAAACGTGCCGGTAAGTAAATCAGTAGTTCCGGATCCGTTATACCGGTCGGCGTCCAATGTAATAGCCTTGTTGCCGGAATAAGCTATACCGCTATTTACAAATGTTCTTAATCTTCCGTAGACCGTATTTGAAACAAAATCATACCGGTCACGGTTACCTAAACCTGTTTGTGCACTATAGTAAGAAGCGCTGTCAGCATTTTCCATATCATCCAGGAAGTCTGAACCTACGATAAGTGCAATCGCGGGGTTCGCCAATTGTTTTACAACAACAAACATAGTATCGTTTGCAGATACCGGGTCAACGGCTGAAGTATTTTCTACAACTACCCGCACCTGGTAGATACCTATCGTTGAAAAATCATAAGTGGCCGCGAAATTATGTGTATACGTGCTGTTTGCCGCTACTGCGCCGGTGTTTGCTTCAGAAACAAAAGGCGCTCCGTTTACCGAATACTTTATATTGAAATTATTAACAACAGCATTGTCGAGGTTCTTTACACGAACACTTATAACAGAAGCTGCACCTAAAGAACTCGATGTAAGTTCCCTTCCTGAAACAGGCGCCAGTATGGCATCAATCTTTAAGTCATTATCCGAGATAGTTCCCGTACATGTACCGTTATTCGGCTGGCGTGACACGGCTATTGCACGACGACCGGTACTGCTGTTTAGTATTGAACGTACAGTAACCCAATAGACAGAGTCTTTTGATAACCCGCTAAATGTATAATTCGTTTGGGCAGCAGGAACTGTTGTTACAGATACCATTTGATCTCCGCGAAGCATCATTACTTCATAAGAAGTTGCTTCCGCTATTGTTGTCCAGTTAATAGCAATATATCCCTCGCATTGAGTAGCTGCCAATGAAACTACTGGTATTCCAACGATGGTGAATTTTTCACTCGTACTTACCTGCCCGGTACCATTTTGTGTTACTCTCACACGGGCTTTGTCGGTAAATACATTAGGCAGTGTCCAACCCAACTGACGTGCACCAGCAACCGCAGTTCCCGGTGGTACAGGGTTCCATGTCAAGCCATCATCTGTTGAGTATTCTATTGTAAAATTATTTGCAGGGTTACCATAGGATTCCCACGTTACATAAATGAAATCTCCCTGTGTGAGCGTTTCACCCCCAACAGGATAAGTTAATGTGGTGCCTGTTGCCAAAGTATCATACACCAGAAAATATTCCTGCCGCGGGTTTTCTGTGATCGCAGTTCCTTTTACCCGTAAGGTATACGTACCGGCAGCAGGATTATTAATTACTACCTGTTCTATATTATTTATATGATCCACTCCGGTAGTTGCAGCACTTGTTACATTCGTTGGGAGTGTATCGAGTATATACGGAAGATTAACCGTTGAAGAGGGATCGACAACTTCAAGATCGAGATCGTTCACTAATGCATGTGATGCAAGAACCGCTGCAGCAGGGTCATTCCAGTATAACATTACCTTAAGCCGTGCAATGTTAGCAGGAATAGTGATTGAATGCGTATTCGTTACAGTATTCGCAACGGAGTCATTAAAGTAAGTATTGCTCTCCATCATCTTTACAGAACGAAGAAGATTCATCCATCCGAAACCATAACTGAAATCAGGGCCAACATTTCCCAGGTCAGTGGCACCATTACAAGCCAATGCTTTTATCAAAGCATTTTTTGGATTCGCTCCACTATGTAGTTGCCTGTACCGCTGATATAAAAGTGTCAGGCCCCCGGCAGCGCCGGGTGAAGCCATACTCGTACCCTGGTTGGAACCATATGTATTTAACGGTATTGTTGAAATAACCGGTTGGCCCTGGGTTACAATTTCCGGCTTGATGCGGCCATCACGGGCAGGTCCTTTACTGGAGAATGATGCAATAACACCCAGTTCACTTGTAGCGCCAATTGTTATCACATTTTTTGCAGTCTGAAATCCGCCCAATACGTTGCTGAACCCATTTATGTACGGGCTGCAATTGAAAGCGCCACTGTTACCGGAAGCAAATACATTTTCCAGGTACGGCATATCGTACGCATATTGATCCAGGATGCGCGAATAGAGATCATATACGCCGAATGTTGCGCAATCATCCACAACATTTCCATAAGAATTGTTTGTAACCACCATTCCATAGTCGTTCACATAAGCCGGTGCACCCGCTAATATTCCCGAAAAAACCTGTGCTACAATTGTTGCTTTTGGAGAAAAGCCTTTATATTTTTCATTGACTATACCAGCACCTGCAGCCGTTCCTGTTACATGCACTCCGTGTGACTGACCAACAGTTGCCGCCCTGTTTATTAACCGCGCATTAAAATCAATATGCTGAAGAGGGTCTGCATTATCACCTATTCCGATCACAACACCCTTGCCATCCAGGTTTCTGCCTAACACCGAGGTTAATACATTGGCTTTCGCATTTACGACATCTTTATTATTAATTGGTTTATCTTCTCCGGGTACCGGTTGTACATATTCGATAAAAGGAAGCGCTGCTAATTCATATATTTTTTGCTGCGAAATACGTAAGCAAATAACCCGGTAATTTTTGTAATCGTCGGAAATGATATCAAAATTTTTCGACTTCAATTCACCCGCAACAACTTCATATGAAAATGATTTGGGAAAACTAACCCAGACATCAATTGTTCCAGGCAGCCGTATAGCCCATGATGGAAAGCGCTTATTGGCCAGTGATGGCAACATTTTTTGCTCCGGTTTCAAATCAATTATTGATCTCGCTTTCACAGTATTTAATACTGCTGCGTTCAATGAACCTTTTATAGTGGCTGTATAGGCGTTGTTAGGTATATAATCTAAAAGTTCAATACCGGATTGTAACAACATAACTCTTTCCTGTATAGTTGGAATATGCTCAAATTGTATAACCGTGAAGGTTTTGCCATTAAAGCGTAATGCGTTGCGATTAAAATTATCGGCATCTGCTATAGATATATTTTTCGCCGGGGTAAATGAACTACCTCTTAATAAGATTCGGGGATCTTTTTTCTGGCCTGCGGCTATGATGGATAGGCAAAGCAGGGTAATCAAAGGAACTGGATTGCGGCTCATAAATGTTTGATAAACATCTAAAAATATAATGAAAAAATGGAATATGCCAGTCCTTTGAGATGTTTTTGTGCTTACAAGCGCGGCAGGATCTGATGTCTGGATATACATCTCAATTGACTTTGGCAGGCTCTACCATACAAACGGATAAAAAAAGTAAAAATTTGCCTCTACTCAATAAAAGAATTGATTTTGACCCTGAATTTTACCGGTTGCATAGGTATGCCAGTTCAAAACTGGTAGCGAACCCTTCCTTTGCTTTGCTTCTACGTGTTTTTACGTAGTTATGCCGGCACTTTATTTTCCGCAAGATTATATTTATGCATCCGCTCGAAGAATTTATATACTTCCTGCATTTTTTTAACCGGCTCAACAGTGACCAGGAAATTTTTACCAACCTGCTTTAATCTTGCCTGGTTAGTTTCTTTTTGGAAGAAAGAAAGAATGTTATGGAAAGTCGGCGATTCAAAATACGGAGAATCGGGCCTGTTGATGAAATAACATTTCAATATATTATCCTTTAATATCAATTTTTCGAAACCTAACGCAATTGCCAGCCTGCGGCATTGCACGGTAATAAACAAATCATTCACCTGTGATGGTATCGGACCAAAACGATCAATAATTTCCTTTCGCATTTCATCCAGGTCTGCATCTGTTTCGCAATTATCCAACCGTGTATATAAAGAAAGACGTTCTGTTATACTTTCTACATAATCATCCGGAATCAGGATTTCAAGATCGGTATCAATTGTACAATCCTGCACAAAATCATCCTGCTTTGAAATTTCTTCTTTAAATAACTCCTTGAATTCTGTCCGCTTTAACTCACGGATTGCTTCATCCAATACTTTCTGGTACATTTCGAATCCAATCTCCGCCATAAAACCGCTTTGATCGCCACCGAGCATATTACCGGCGCCACGTATATCCAGGTCACGCATCGCAATCTGGAAACCGCTACCCAGTTCACTATGCTGCTCCAGCGTTTGCAACCTTTTTCTTGAATCCTGTGGTAATGTACTCATAGGTGGCGCAAGCAAATAACAAAATGCTTTTCGATTGCTTCTGCCTACCCTGCCACGCAACTGGTGCAGGTCGCTCAGGCCAAACTGGTGCGCATTGTTTACGAGAATCGTATTCACGTTGGATATATCAACACCACTCTCTACAATATTTGTACAAACAAGTACATCGTATTTTTTTTCAATAAAATCAAGAATCCGTTCTTCCAGCACATGGCCTTCCATTTGTCCATGTGCAAAACCAATACTCAAATCAGGACAAAGACCACGGATCAAATTTGTCATTTCCGGTAAACCCTGCACACGGTTGTGAATAAAGAATACCTGGCCACCGCGTTCAGTTTCAAAATAGATCGATTCACGGATTGCATCTTCATTAAATACCTGTACCTCTGTTTGAATCGGTTGCCGGTTAGGGGGCGGCGTATTAATGATGCTTAAGTCCCGGGCGCCCATCAAACTGAACTGGAGCGTTCTTGGTATTGGCGTTGCCGTTAGAGTTAAGCAATCAACTGTTGTACGAAGTGTTTTTATTTTCTCTTTATGTCCTACACCGAATTTTTGTTCCTCATCAATTACCAATAAACCTAAATCTTTAAACTTAACGTCTTTACTCAGCAAAGCATGTGTACCGATAATAATTTCCACTTTTCCTTCTTCCACTTTTTTCAACGTTTCTTTCTTCTCTTTCGGGGATTTAAAGCGGTTTATATAATCTACAGTTACCGGAAAATCTTTTAACCGGTCACTGAATGTTTTATAATGCTGAAATGCCAATATTGTTGTGGGTACTAAAACAGCAGCCTGCTTACCGTCTACACAGGTTTTGAATGCTGCACGTATCGCGATCTCTGTTTTTCCAAAACCAACATCGCCGCAGACCAAACGATCCATTGGCGATGGTTGCTCCATATCTTTTTTCACATCCGCTGTAGCCTTACTCTGGTCCGGTGTGTCTTCATAAATAAATGAAGCTTCCAGCTCAGTTTGTAAATAATTATCAGGACTATGAGCAAAGCCTTGTTGTGCTTTACGCTGCGCATATAATTTAATCAGGTCGAAAGCGATCTCCTTTACTTTAACCTTTGTTTTTTCTTTCAGCCTGTTCCATACATCACTGCCGAGTTTATTTACTTTCGGCACACTTCCTTCTTTGCCGGTATACTTCGCGATTTTATGAAGTGAATTAATATTTACGTAGAGGATATCACTATCCTTATAAATGATCCGCACCGCCTCCTGGAGTTTT
>Ga0207689_10003184_pt1 | contig 15054 bp, 12 predicted proteins | sample KBSMisM52_FD_184312 | JGI IMG/M metagenome (GOLD analysis project Ga0207689, IMG submission 184312) | Miscanthus rhizosphere microbial communities from Kellogg Biological Station, Michigan, USA - KBS Miscanthus M5-2 (SPAdes) (version 2) | ecosystem: Host-associated > Plants > Roots >... | reverse complement strand
CAGTGGGAAGGCGTGCTGCGCATGGTCGCGATCCACAATCGTGCCCTGACGCCGACGCAGATCCAGCAAAACTTCGATGCCGGCGTCGGCGAGAAGTACTTCATGCTGTTCAACGTCAGCCACCTCGTGCCGAACGTGCCGCAGGCATACATCATGCTCGAGGCCAGCCAGCTCGACAGTTATGGTCTGCAGTTCACCAAGCCGACCTTCATCAGCCTCGACCCGACGGTGACGTCGATCCCGAACGTGCGCATCGAAGGCCTCCGCATCGGCGTGAACGGCGTCGAAGAACACTCCGGCCAGGCCTACGCCCCGCTGCAGCAGACGATCGGCACGGGTTACACCGCCGCAACGGGTCAGCAGATGTCGAGCGTTGGCACCGTCATGGCGCTCGAACGCGGCGCGCTGGACGACCTGTTCTTCCTGACCTTCGATCGCATCGGCACGTTCGACTACGACCGTCCGCCAGCGCCGAGGCCCGCGGTGCCCGTCGCGGCAGATCTGCCCGCCGAGTCCGATGTCGGCCTGCGCACCTTCGATGAGATCGACACCACGCTGTCGCTGATCACCGGTGTTCCGCAGACCAACACGAAAGTGCGCGCCACGTACACGCTGGTGAAGCAGGCACTGCCGGCCATCGAGAAGTTCGGCGCCTTCGGTCCGGCCCAGCAGACCGCGCTCGCCCAGCTCGCGATGCAGTACTGCAACGTGCTGGTGGACGACAACACACTGCGCGGCGCGTTCTTCGGCGGGCTCGACGGATCGGGCACGGGCACGGCGGTGTTCGGCACCTCCGGCAGCCCGAACACGGGAAATCGCGATCTGCTCATCAACTCGCTCATCAACAAGGCAGTTGGCGCCGGCCAGGCCTACCAGGTGAGCGGAGCGGCGATCCGCGACGAATTGCAGAACGGCGTGACGGATCCAGGCACGGGGTATGTGACTCCGGGCCTGATCAATCGCCTGGTTTCCGGCCCCACGGGTGCGAGCTCGACGGGCGGTCGAACGGTCATGAAATCGGCTTGCGGCGCTGTGCTCGGCAGCGGCGCGACGCTCATTCAGTAGGGAGTAGAGCATGTATATCCTCAAGAAGAGCCCGCGCACACTGGGCATCAACGAGCCCATCAAGCACGAGAGCCACAAAGCGCCCGTGTCGCGTCGCGACTTCATCGCACAGGGCTTTCGCACGGGTCCGGCCATCGTCGCCGGTGGTGCGGTGCTGAGCGCGCTCATGGGACGCCAGGCGGGCGCTGCCATGAGCCCGCCGCTCGAGGACTTCGCCGCGGACATCTGCAACATCTCCGCAGGTGCAGGCAAGGTGCCCTTCATCTGCTTCGATCTCGCTGGCGGCCCGAACCTGCAGGGTTCCGAGATCCTGGTCGGCGTGAATGGCAATCCACTCAACTTCCTCTCGACGCAGGGCTACGCCACGCTCGGCCTGCCGGGCAACATGACCCCGGGATCGGCCAACGCGGCCAGCCCGTCTAACAACTTCGTCAATACCGAGTTCGGTGCCCCCTGGCATTCCGACGGCGCGATCCTGCGCGGCATGCAGGCCTCGACGCAGCCCGCCACGCGCGCCAACGTCAATGGCTTCGGCATTGCGGCCCGCTCCGAGAACGACACCTCCAACAACCCGCACAACCCGATGTACGGCATCAACCGTGTCGGCGCCGACGGCCAGCTGCTGACGCTCATCGGATCGCAGAACACCGATTCGGGTGGCAACTCGATGTCGCCGGCCGGGATGATGAATCCCGCCGCGCGTCCGACCAAGGTCGATCGTGCGAGCGATGTGACCGGCCTCGTCGACACGGGTGAGCTCTCCTCGCTGTTCACGAATTCCGACGATGCGATCGCGGTGCTCGAGTCGATGACCCGCCTGGGGCACGTCAAGACCAATCTCGCCAATACCAAGCTTGCCAGCGCGGCCGACGATGCAGCGCTGCGCGAACTGGTGAAGTGCGGCTACGTGAAGTCCACGTTCCTCGCGGACCGCTTCCGTTCGCCTTCGGCACTCAATCCGGATCTCGACGCCGACATCGTCGGCCCCACCGGCATCTTCACGCAGGCCGAGTACGACGCGGACAACGAGTTCCGCAAGACCGCCGCCGTCATGAAGATGGTCATCAACGGCTACGCCGGTGCAGGCACGATCGCGATGGGTGGCTATGACTACCACGGCCAGGGACGCAATACCGGCGAAACGCGCAACTTCCGCGCGGGACGCTGCATCGGCGCCTGCCTCGAATACGCGCGCCGCGTGAACAAGCCGCTGATGGTCTATGTGTTCAGCGACGGTTCGCTGTCGGCGAACGGCATGGTCAACAACACGGTCCTGGGTCGCGGCAAGCTCGATTGGGCCAGCGACAACCAGTCCACCGCTGCGACGATCGTGCTGGTGCATCGGCCGGGTGGCCGGGTGGCATTCCGCAACGATACTCGCAGGCAGATAGGCTCCATGAGCGCAAGTGGCGCAGTGATCACCAGTTCCAGCCCCGCGGGCAACGCCGTCAACCTGCTGGTCGAGACCGTGATCCTCAACTACATGGCTCTGCACGGAGAAGAGGGCAACTTCGATCAGCCGGCGTTCTTCCCGCGGCATGGTCTGGGCGGGACCGCGGCGCGCGATGCGCTCACGATTTTCGCGCCGGTGTGCAGCGGCACGGTTAGCAGCCCGGCCTGACCCGAACCCCGCGCGCAGAAACTCAAGGGAGCGTCGTAAACACGTTGTCGCGTGTTACCGACGCTCCCTTGCCTTTTTTGAGGCGGTGTGTGAGACGCAATCTTCACCGCGATGTTGTTCTCAAAGGGCGGCCCACTTCGTTGACATTGTTAAGTGGGCTATGGGATGGTTTCCCGCGTCAGATTGCTTCGAATCCGGTATCGCTTGCCCGGTGTTCCCTTACGTTGAGCCAACCGTGACCGCTTGTTTGTTAGTGAGGACAGTCGCTTTTCTGCAGGCGCGTTTTGCTGCGCTTGCGCTCGGCTGCGTGCTGGCTTTGGGTGGCGCCTCCGCAACTGCGGTCGAGAAGTACGAGCTGCTCGGACAGCCGGCGCCCGACCTGGTGGCGCGCGGCCTCTCCGGGCAGAACGTGCGCCTCTCCGAGCATCGCGGCGAAGTCGTGGTAGTTAGCTTCTGGAGCGGCGCCTGCAACACCTGCCGGGCCCAGCTCGAGGCGCTCGACCGCATCGCCAAGACCTATGGCAGCGCCGGCCTGACAGTCATCGGCGTCAATCTCGACGACAATGCGCCGCGCGCCGAAAAGTTCGCGCGAGCCCAGGACGTGCAGTTCCAGTTGCTGGTCGGCACTGCCAAGAGCACCGGCCAGGATTTCCGCGTCGATCGACTGCCGATGATCGTGGTCGTGGATCGAGAAGGCGTGCTGCGCGCCGCGCACCGCGAGTTCAAATCCACTGACGAAGCCAGCTACGTGCGCGAGCTGCGCCAACTTCTAGACGAATAATCCGACGAGTAACCTCTATGCCGCTAACCACCAATTCATTCCGCAACGCCTGGATGGCCATTGCCATTGCAATGGTCATGCTCGCGCTGCCGGCATTCGCGCAGGACCCCAAGGAGGCGCAACCCGCCGGGGCGCAGGAGCCGGCTGCCGCTCCCGCCACGGAGGCGGTGCCTGCGGACGCGTCGGCGCCCGCCGATGCCGCGACCGCCCAGCCGGCCGACAGCCCGGAAATTTCGGTCACTGGTGAGCCCCCGGCCGATACGCGCGCGTTGGACGAGACCGTACAGGAACTCAAGAAGGACGTAGTCGATCTCAACAAGGAACTGTTCGTACTCGAGGAAGAGCTGCTGTTCCCGGCCAACACCCAGGTCGCGGTGTTCGTCTCCATGGACATCGGTGAGTTCTTCGCCCTCGATTCGCTCACGCTCAAGATCGACAACAAGGAAGTCGCGAACTATATGTACACGCCACGCGAAGCCGAGGCGCTGCTCAAGGGCGGAGTGCACCGCGTCTATCTCGGCAATCTGAAAGTGGGCGAGCACCAGCTGGTCGCGTTCTTCGCCGGCAAGGGCCCGAACGACCGTGACTACAAGCGCGGCGCCAACATCAAGTTCGAGAAGGGCGTCGGCGCCAAGTACCTCGAGCTCAAGATCACCGACCGCCAGCGCAAGGCGCAGCCCGAGTTTGCGATCAAGGACTGGGAATAGGGCTGGAGTGAGATCTTGAAGCGGCTCATAAAGATCGCAGTCGTGTGCGGCGCCGTCGTGGCGCTCGCGCCGGCCTTTGTTTCAAAAGCGATGGCTGCCAAGAAAGAAGTGGACAAGCTGTCGCCCACCGTGGTGCGCGACCTGCACTTCGGCGACGCACTCTTCTATTACTACCAGGCGCAGGACTTCGAGGCGATCACGCGCCTGCAGGCTTACCGCGAGTGGGGCCGCATGCCGCATCACGATGCGGAAGTCGACCTGCTGCTCGGCGGCCTCTATCTATCGCTCGGCCTGCACAATGAGGCCGGCGAACGTTTCGAAACTCTGCTCACCCAGTCGGTGCCCGAGGGCGTTCGCAATCGCGCCTGGTTCTATCTCGGCAAGATCTGGTACGCGCGCGGTTACCTGGATCGCGCCGAACGCGCCATCAAGGAAGTGCAGGGCAGGCTCTCGCCGGACCTCGAAGCCGAGCGGATGCACCTGCTCAGCAACATCCTCATGCGTCAGCAGCGTTTTGACGAAGCCATCGCGCTGTTGAACAACTGGAAAGGCCGCAAGGACCAGAGCGACTGGCTCGCCTATGCGCAGTACAACCTGGGCGTGGCGCTGGTGCGCAAAGGCCTCGTCACCGAAGCGGATCCGTTCCTCACCGCCGTTGGCACGCTTACGTCTGGTCGACGTGAACTGCGCAGCCTGCGCGATCGCGCCAACCTCGCGCTCGGCTACGCCTATCTGCAGAACAATCAGCCGGCGCTGGCGAGGCCGGTGCTCCAGCGCGTGCGGCTCGACGGTCCGTTCTCGAACAAAGCCTTGTTAGGTGTGGGTTGGGCGGACGCCGCCGAAGGCCAGTTCCAGGCGGCGCTCACGCCGTGGATGGAGCTGCGCGACCGCAATCTGCTCGACTCCGCGGTCCAGGAAGCCTATCTGGCGATTCCCTACGCGTTCGCCAAGCTCAACGCCAATGCGCAGGCCGCCGAAAATTACGAGCTCGCCATCAAGTCCTTCGACAGCGAGACCGTGAACCTCGATACGTCGATCGCCGAAATCAACGACGGCAAGATGCTCGACAAACTGCTCAAGCCCGATGCCAACGATCACTACGGCTGGTTCTGGCAGCTCAAGGAAGTGCCGGACGCGGCACAATCCCGTTACCTCTATCACCTGCTTGCCGGTCACGATTTCCAGGAAGGCCTGAAAAACTATCGTGACCTGGCGTTCATGGGCAGCACGCTCGCCAAGTGGCAGGACAGCATCGTCGCTTTCGACGACATGCTCGACACCCGCGAGCGCGCTTATGCCGAGCGCGTGCCGCAGGCCGACGCGGTGCTCGCCTCGGGGCGTCTCGATAAATACGGCACGGAACGCGCGCTGGCCGGCGGGCAGCTCGACCAGATCGAGGCGGCGCAGGACGTGGCGGCGCTCGGCACCGCCGAAGAACGCGAGCAGTGGGCGCGCATCCTGCGTCTCGAAGCCGCGCTGCTCACCGCGCCCAACGACGATGAAACCAATGTGATCCGCGAGAAAACGCGCCTGGCCAAGGGCGTGTTGTACTGGCGGCTCGCCGAATCCTTCAAGGCGCGCGTGTGGAACGAGCGTCGCACGCTCAAGGATCTGGATCAGGCGCTGCGCGAAGCGCAGGCGCGCTGGGTCCGCGTGCAAAAGGCGCGCGGTTCCATGCCTAACAACACAGGAGTGTTCGCAGAGCGCGTCGAAGCCTTGCGTCAGCGGCTCGATGCGGCGCAGGTGCGGCTCGCCGGTGTCGCTAAACAGCAGAACTACCTGCTGGAATCACTGGCGCGCAACGAGCTCGAACAGCAGAAGGAACGCATCAGTACCTACCAGATCCAGGCGCGTTTCGCGCTTGCCGCCATCTACGATCGCGCGGCGTTAGGCGGCGGCGCAGCGACCGCGCCGGCGGAAGGCGCCGCCGAATCCCAGGGCGACCTGGAGCTGGTTCCAGAAACACCGCCGACTGAAACGCCGCCCGCGACCCCAACGCCGCCTCCCGAGGCGCCGAAATGAAGCGGCCAGCGAAATATTCCGTGTTCCTGGTCGCGATGTGCGCCGGGTTTGCGTCGGCCGCGACGCCGCCGGCCAAGAAAAAGGAAAAGACCATTGGCGAGCTGACCTCGCGTCCGGTCGTGGTTCAGCCCGATCAGAAAGTCGAAGCGAGCAGCGCGCGCGCCATGGACAATTACCGGCGCTTCCTTGAATTGCAGAAGACCGATCCGCAGTTGCGCGCCGAAGCGCTGCGTCGCCTCGGCGACCTCAACATGGAGGCGGGCGAGGGTGAGCGCATGGCAGGCGAAGCCTCCAGCATCGACCTGCAAGGCGCGGAAGCCATCAAGCTGTACACCAGCCTGCTCAAGAGCTATCCCGACTATCCGCGCAACGACCAGGTGCTTTACCAGCTCGCGCGCGCCTACGAAACCACGGGCCAGCCCGAGAAGGCGCTAACTACGCTCGATGAAGTGTTGCGCCGTTATCCCAGATCGCCGCAGATGGACGAAGTGCAATTCCGCCGCGGCGAACTGCTGTTCTCGGCCCGGGAATATCGAAAGGCGCAGGACGCCTATCAATATGTGGTGAACAAGGGTGACAAGGCCGCCTTCCTCTCGCAGAGCCTGTACAAACACGGTTGGTCGCTGTTCAAGCAGGGCCTGAACGATGAGAGCCTGCCGTCATTCGCGGGCGTGCTCGATCGCACCATGCTCACCAAGGACACGCATGCGTTGATTCCGCTCGAGAAGCTGCCGCGCGCCAGCCGTGAGCTGGCCGACGACACGCTGCGCGTCATGGCGGTCACCTTCTCCTACAACGACGACTCGGTGGACGCGATCGACCAGTTCCTCGTCGCGCACAACAACCCGGCCTACGCGCCAGTCATCTATTCGCGTCTCGGCGATCTGTACGTCGAGAAGGAACGTTTCCAGGATGCGGCCGCGGTGTACCGCGCCTACGCCACGCGCGAACCGAACAGCGAATATTCGCCCGGCCTGTCGATGCAGGCCATCGACGCTTATCGCAAGGGTGGCTTCACCGCGCTGGTGCTCGAAGGCAAGCGTGAATACGTGGCGCTGTACAACTACGGCACGCCGTTCTGGCAGGGTCGCAACAAGGCCGACTACCCGAACATCGCCAAAGAGCTCAAGACCAACCTCAAGGACGTCGCCACCTACTTCCACGCCGAGGCGCAGAAGACCAAGAAGGTGGACCAGTACCGCGAGGCGTCGCGCTGGTATCGCACCTATCTCGAATCCTTCCCGGACGATCCGGAATCCTTCGGCACTAACTACCTGCTGTCGGAAACTCTCTACTCGAGCGAGGACTACCAGGGCGCCGCGGCCGAGTTCACCAAGACCGCGTACGACTATCCGCGCAATCCGCGCTCCGCGGAGGCGGGTTATGCCGCACTCGGATCCTTCGCCAAGTACGAAGCAACCTTGCCACCGGCGGAGAAGATAGAGGCACACAAGCTCGCGGTGGATGCCGGCGTGAAGTTCGGCACCAGCTTTCCCGAGCACCCCGACAGCGCGGGCGTGTTGACGCGCGCCGCCGAAGACATCTTTGCGACCAAGGACCTGCAGCGTTCGATCGAGGTCGCAAACCTGGTGCTCGCGCACCAGCCCCCGGCGGATCAACCCAAGCGTCGCATCGCCTACTCCATCATCGGCGAGTCGAACTTCGATCTCATGCAGTTCGCCGAGGCGGAGAAGGCCTACGTTGCCGCTCGCGATCTGCTGCCGCCCAACGACAAGATGCACGCGGATCTCACCGAGCGTATCGCCCAAGCCGTGTATCGCCAGGGCGAAGCCAAGCAGAAATCGGGCGACAGCCTGGGTGCCGTCGATGATTTCCTGCGCATCTCGCAGGTCGCGGGCACGTCGAAGATCGCGTCACAGGCCGAGTACGACGCCGGCGCGCAGCTCATCACGCTCAAGGAATGGCCGCGCGCCATCCAGGTGCTGGAACACTTCCGCGCCAACAACCCGAAGAGCGAATACTCGGCCGACGTCACCCGGAAGCTCGCGGTGGCCTTCGGCGAGACCGGCCAGGCCGGGCAGGCCGCGGTGGAATTCGAACGCATCGCGATGAATCCCGCCGAATCGAAAGACATTCAGCGCGAGGCCAATCTCCAGGCCGCGGATCTGTACGCCAAGGCGGGCAACACGCCCAAGGCCGTCGGCATGCTCGAGCGTTTCGTCGTCACCTATCCGACGCCGGTCGCCGACTCCATCGAGGCGCGCTGGAAGCTCGCGGAGATTGCCGGCACCGCCGGCAACATCGAAAAGCAGCGCTCCTGGCAGCGTGAAATCGTGAATGCCGATCGCACCGCGGGCGCTGGCCGCACCGATCGCACGCAGTATCTCGCCGCGAAATCGCAGCTCGCGCTCGCGTCGCCGGCGCGCGATGAATTCCGCAGCATCGCGCTGGTGCTGCCGCTCAAGACCAGCCTCGGCAAGAAGCGCAAGGCGATGGAAGCGGCGCTCGGCGGCTACAAGGCCGCCGCCGATTACCGCGTGGCTGAAGTCACCACGGTGGCCACGTACGAGATCGCCGAGATCTATCGCAAGCTCGGCCAGGACATCATGAAGTCCGAGCGCCCGAAGAAGCTCGACGCCGACCAGCTCGACGAATACAGCTCGTTGCTCGAAGAGCAGGCCTTCCCGTTCGAAGAGCAGGCCATCTCCACGCACGAGATCAACACCAAGCGTGCGCGTGAAGGTGTTTACGACGACGGCGTGAAGAAGAGTTACACCGCGCTCGCCGAGCTCAAGCCGGGCCGATACGCCAAGACCGAAATCATGAGCGCTTCGTTCGACGCGCTGGTTCCGTCGCCGCCGCCTGCGGCGATTCCGGAGCCTTCGATCGCGACGCCTGCCGACCCCACCGCGAAGCCAGTGAACACGGCGGCGGTGCCCGCACCCGCGCCGGCGCTCAACATTCCGAAGCCGCCGGCTCGCGCCAATGCCGAGTTCACGCGGGCGCTGACCCTGATGCGCGGCGGCGATCCCACGCAGGCCATCCTCGAGATGCAGGTGCTGACGCAGTCGTACCCGGACCTGTCGGGCCCGTATGCCAACCTGGGCGTCCTGCATCGCAATGCCAATCAACTGCCCGAGTCGGAAGCTGCGTTGGCGAAGGCCACCGGGCTTGCGCCCTGGGATGCCCAGACCTGGACCGAATACGGCCTCACGCTACGCCAGGCGGGCAAGTTCACCGAGGCACGCACCGCCTACGAAACAGCCATCAAGGCGAATCCTTCCTACGCGCCTGCTCACCGCAATCTGGGTGTGCTGCTCGACCTGTTCCTCGATGATCCGCTGACGGCTCAGACGGAGCTCGAGACCTACAAGCAACTCACGGGCGAGGACAAGCCCGTCAGTGGCTGGCTGGCCGAGCTGCGGTCGCGCAACAAGGTGCGCGCACCGGCTCCCGAAGCCGCGCCTGTGCCCGAGACCACTCCCGAACCCGCGCCCAAGCCCGAAGGAGGCGCATGATGAACAAACTACTTTTCTTTGCACTGTTGTTGTTAGCCGGGGCGGCCATCGCGCAGTCGCCTGCGCCGGCGACACCGCCCGCGCCGCAGGACTCCATGGAGCCCGGCGTGAACACCTCCGCGCCCGCTTCGGCGCCGGTCGCCGAGAAGCCCACGGCCGTGAAACCCGCGGCCAAAACGTCGGGCACCGCCGCTGACAATCCTTCTGCCAAACCGGGTGCCGCGAAGCCCCAGGCGGCTAACAAGAGTAACGCCAAGGATCGCCTGGACCTCGAGTCCACGCAGATCACCGGCAACCGCGAATTGCCCAAGGTGCTGTACATCGTGCCCTGGCGCAGTGCGGAAATGGGCGATCTCGTAGGGCGGCCGGTGAACAGCCTGCTGGACGAGGTGCTGGAGCCTGTCGACCGTGACGTATTTCGCCGACAGAACCGCTACTTCGAAGCGCTGCAACCTAATGAGGCAGCGCCCGCCAGTAAGCCTGAGAAGTGATTAACAGTTTTTGTCAGTTATGTAACGCACAGTTCGCGTGGCTTACCCTGAGCCGCTGCTTTTTTTGAGGAGAGTCGATCGTGGGTTCAATAAACGGTTTGATCAAGTTTTTCCAGGACGGCGGATTCTTCCTGTATCCGCTCGTCATCATCTTCGTGGTTGGTGTCGCCATCGCCGTTGAGCGCTGGGTGTACCTGACCGTCGAAACGGCGCGTAACCGTTCCCTGTGGGACGACGTCGCGCCGCATCTCGGTGCCGGCAACTTCAAGCAGGCCATCACGCTCGCGAACAATTCGCAGGCGCAGATCGGCACCGTGTTGAAGTACGGTCTCGCGCGTCTTTCGACTGCGCGCCGCCGTGACGACATCCAGCAGGCGATGGAAGAGTCGCTGCTCGAAATCGTGCCCAGGCTCGAGAAACGCACTCACTACCTGAGCTCGCTCGCGAACATCGGCATGTTGATCGGTCTGTTAGGCACGATCGTCGCGCTGATCCACGCGTTCGCGACCGTGTCGCAGGCGAACCCGGCCGAGAAGGCCGCGCTGCTCGCAGCCGCCATCTCCGAAGCCATGAACAACACGGCCATGGGTCTCGGTGTCGCGATCACGCTGCTGCTGTCGCACATGTTCCTCGAAGCCAAGACCACGTCGCTCATCGACAGCCTCGAGATCGCGGTGGTCAAGTTCCTGAATTCGATCACGGAGAGATATTCGGAGCCGTCAGCTCCGGCGCCTGGCCCGGCCATGGCACCGCGCGCCCCGGCCCCCCGGCCTGCCTGATTGCTAGTTACCGATACCTGGCAAAACGACAGGAGCTGACACGTGGCCTCGTCAAAACTCGCCGCCCGCGCGATGCGCAATCATGCGAAGTACCGCGGACGTAACGACCTCAACATCGTGCCGATGATCGACATGATGGTGATCCTCGTGTTCTTCCTGCTGTTCACGGCGGTGTTCTCCAACACGAACATTCTCGAGCTCAATCTTCCGGCGCCCAACTCCTCGGTGCCGGAATTGAACAAGGGTCTTGAGCTCGAAGTGATCGTGCGGCAGAACGCCATCGAAATTGCGGATCGCGGCACGGGTGTGCTGCGTTCGCTGCCAAAGAAAGACGGTGCCTACGACTACAAGGGTCTTTCCGAGTACCTCCAATTCGTGAAGAGCAAGTACCAGTCCGTCACGGCCGCGAGCGTGCTGCTCGAGCAGGACATTCCGTACGACGTGCTGGTGCAGACCATGGACAACGTGCGTCTGTACGAGAAGGACGACGCGCCAGCGTTCACCAAGGTCGAGCTCTTTCCGGACATTTCAGTGGGCGATGCGCCGGTCGTCGGCGCCGCGGCTGCAGCCCCGGCTCCTGCCGCGCGAGGTGGGAAATGACACCGTATCGCATCAAGAAACACCGCCAGCGCGGGCACCACGGCAGCCACATGGCGCTGGTGCCGTTCATCGACATGCTCACCATGCTCGTGGTGTTCCTGTTGTTGCACAGCTCTGACGTGGAAATCCTGCCTAACACCAAGAACATCACCATTCCGCAGTCTGTCGCGGACCTGAAGCCGCGCGAGACCGTGGTCATCATGGTCACGAAGGACGACATCCTCGTGAACGGCCGCTCGGTCGCGAAGATCGCCGATCTGAAAGCGACCGACGCCCAGCTGGTCATCGAAGGTCTGCGTTCCGAGCTCAAGCAGCAGAACGACACCAGCACGCGTCTCGCCGCGCAGGAAGATCTGGCCGAGCGCGAGATCACCATCATGGGTGACAAGGACACGCCGTTCGCGGTTCTCAAGCGCGTGATGGCAACTGCTACCGCTGCCGATTACGGCAAGGTGTCGCTGGCCGTCATCCAGCGCGAGCGTAATGTCGGAGCCGGCGCATGAGTGTCGGACTCGCCCCATTTTTCCGCCGCTTCGAGCTGCCCTGGTCGCTCGAAGAGGAGAGCGAGCGCAAGTTCAAAAGGCTGCTGCGCATCCTGCTGATCATCGCGACCCTGCTCGCGATCCTGATCTTCCTGCTGCCGAAGCGTGAGTCCGCAAGGATGAAGCCGGAGGAAGTGCGCGAGCGCGTGGCGCAGCTCATCGTCGAAAAGCCGAAACCGCCACCACCACCGCCGCCGCCGGAACCGGAAAAGAAGCCTGAGCCCGAAAAGCCCAAGCCCACTGACCAGAAGCCGGTCGAGAAGCCGAAGCCCAACGTGCGTAACCAGGGCATGCTGGCGCTCGCCGACGAGCTCGCGGAACTGCGCGACCAGAATCTCGACCTGCAGGATCCGCAGCTGAAGACGCCGGTCGAGGATGCGCGCTCGGAGCGCAACCTCATCACTTCGCAGGCGGGTCGCGCCAGCGGCGGTATCAACACGTCCAATCGCGCCGCCGGCTTCGGCTCCGGCGCGGGCGCCATCGGCACGCATACGTCGACGCAGGTGACGCACGGCACAGGTCTCGATCCGAACGCGGGTGGGCACGTGCAGCGCACCGGCACCAGCGGAAAGAATTCGCGCGCGCGCGAGGAAGTGGAAATCGTGTTCGACCGGAACAAGGGCGCGTTGTATGCGCTGTACGGTCGCGCGCTGCGTGAGAAGCCGGAGCTCGCCGGCAAGCTCGTGCTCGAATTCACCATCGCGCCTTCGGGCGAGATCACCAACGTTCGCGTGGTTTCCAGCGAGCTCAACGATCCCGAGCTCGAGAAGAAGATCGTGGCGCGTGTGCGCCAGATCCGCTTCAAGCCCGCGGACGTCGAACCGTTGACCGTGAGCAAGCCCATCGACTTCTTCCCGGCGGCTTGAGCGCGCGAGGAGGCTTCATGAACCTGCAGTCCGAAGTCGACTACTACAGCGAAATCCGAATTGCGGACAAGGCTCGACTGATGTCGAGCTTCCTGTACGAGCTGACGACCGAGGCGCGTGCCACCTACGGCCCCTCGAACGATTCGGTGCATGACGCCTCGCACCTGCGGTTCGTCAACGAAATGTGCAACCGCATCACCAAGCTCGTCGAGCAGTACCTGGGCGATGACAAGTCCCGCCCCGCCGACGACGTGGTGCTGCGCATGTTGCTATCACCGCGCGCCGACAAGGTCGCCGAGAAGATGGTGCATGTCGCCTACCGCCGCGCACTGCAAAACTTCGAGCGGTACGACACCACCGTCTTTATGAACAGCTAAATGGGGTCAGGCCCCATTTCCTAGAAAACGGGGCCTGACCCCATTTCGCGGCGCCGAAGCGGCGGCGTCCGTTAATGTCTCGGACCCGGCACCAAGCGTAGCCAGGCCAGCCCCAGCAGCCCCGCAACGGACGACGCGATCAACACGGTGAGCTTCGATGAAGCGACCATCACCTCGTGATCCGCGAACGCCAGGTTGGTGATGAAGATCGACATCGTGAATCCGATGCCGCCCAGCAGTCCCGCGCCGAACATATGGCTCCAGCGCACTTCGGGCGGCAGCAAGGAAATTCCGGACTTCACCGCCACCAGGCACATCACGACAACGCCGAGCGGCTTGCCAATCAGCAATCCGAGGGCGATGCCGAGACTGTTGCCGTGACTCAACTCGGCCACGGACTGCGCATCGATCGTCACGCCAGTATTCGCAAGCGCAAACAGCGGCAGGATCAGATACGCGACCGGCTTGTGCAATCGCCGCTCGAGCCGATGCGATGGCGATTCCGCCGTCGGCCTGCGTGGCGAAAACGGAATCGCGAATGCCAGCATGACGCCGGCAATCGATGCGTGTATGCCCGCGTGGTACACGCAATACCAAAGGATCACGCCACCGCTTAAGTATGGCCACAGCGACATGGAGCGCCGTGAGAGATTGAGCGCGATGAGCGCGGCCCAGGTGCCGAGCGCGAGCAGCAGCCACGCGTACGAGATTTCAGCGGTGTAGACCGTGGCGATCAGCACTATGGCCCCGAGGTCATCGATGATGGCGTACGCCACGATGAACAGCTTGAGCGCCACCGGCACTCGCGAGCCGAGCAGCGCAAGGACCGCGAGCGCAAAGGCGATGTCGGTGGCCATGGGAATGCCGAAACCCGCTTCGGTCGCGGTTCCGCGATTCATCGCGAAGTGAATCAGCGCCGGGGCGACCATGCCGCCGACGGCCGCGAAAGCCGGCAGCAGCGCATTGCGCACCTTCGACAACGCGCCCACATACACGCCGCGCTCGAGTTCGAGACCGATCATCAGGAAAAAGATCGCCATCAGCGCGTCGTTGATCCAGTGCTCGACGCTCATTGGCCCCAGTTTCAGGTGCCAGAGATGCAACCAGGCCGCGGCAAACGGCGAGTTGGCGAGGGCCAGCGATACGACGGTGCACGCCACCAGCAGGACGCCCCCGAACTGCTCGGACTGGATGAATCGCCTGAAGGTCTGATGCAGCATCATGGCTGTGCTAACTTCTCACGGGCATGAATGATTCGCCACTGCCAGTCATCCTCGTACTGTTAGCCGCATCGGTTTTCGTCGTGACGCTCGCGCGTCGCATGGGACTGCCGGGCATACTCGGCTACGTCACCGTCGGGCTGATACTGGGCCCACATGCCATCGGCGCATTCCCGGAGTCCGACACCACGCATCTGCTGGCCGAGCTGGGCGTGGTCTTCCTGCTGTTCACCCTGGGCCTGGAATTCTCCTGGCCGCGCATGGTGGCGCTGCGCCGCGAGGTGTTCGGCTTAGGGTCGCTGCAGGTGTTCGGCACGGCCGCCGTAGTGGCGCTGGTTGCCCGTCTGTTCGGAATCGACTGGCCGCAGAGCATCGTGCTCGGTGGCGTTGTGGCCATGAGCTCGACGGTGCTCATCCTGCAGGGGCTCACTGAACGCGCCGAGCTCAATCGCACTCACGGACGGCTGGCCTTCAGCGTGGTGCTGTTCCAGGACATCGCGGTCG
>Ga0207689_10003183_pt1 | contig 15056 bp, 16 predicted proteins | sample KBSMisM52_FD_184312 | JGI IMG/M metagenome (GOLD analysis project Ga0207689, IMG submission 184312) | Miscanthus rhizosphere microbial communities from Kellogg Biological Station, Michigan, USA - KBS Miscanthus M5-2 (SPAdes) (version 2) | ecosystem: Host-associated > Plants > Roots >... | reverse complement strand
ATCCCCAGCGCAATGCGCACAAGGTGCTTCCTCACCCGAACCGGCCCCTCGTCAGATTTCTTCGATCCACCGCCCGCTGCTCATTCTGACAGTGGGTGCGGCGGTCGACGCGACGCATACGATGCGTGCGGTTACGTCCGGGCCGGCAAGACCTGTGAGAAATATTGGCTGCTACGCAGGCTTGAGGTAGAACTCCATTTTCACGCCGGCCAGTTCGATCACGTCGTGATCCCCGAGGGCATGCGCCTGCGCGTCGAGTTGCCTGCCGTTGACGACTGGAAAGCTGGCCCCTTCCACGTGTGTGATGAAGTAGCCTTGAGGACGTTTCGCGATTACGGCAACCTGTACGCCAGGCTTACCCAACGTGGTAAGCGGTTTGGACAGCGGCAGTTCCTTGCCCGCGCTCGGTCCAGATAGGATCTGGATGGTGCCAAGAGCCCCCGTAGCAGCAGCTACACCGGGCTGCGTAGCTGTAGCGGCGGCTGCAGCTGCAGCAGCAGGTCCCGGGGCGACTGCAGGTGTCACGGCCGGTGCAGGCGGAGGAGGGGCTGCAAGAGGTTGCGCCGGTGCGGCGGCGGCTTGTGGGGCTGCGGCCGCCGGCGCAGGTGTGGGCGGAGGTGCAGTCATCGTCGCTTGCCGAGCAGCGTCGCGGAGTGTGCCGCCCGTACTCTGGCTGTGCATCATCTCTGGATTGACTACGGTATCGCCGAAATTCTTGGCTGCGGGCTGCGAGGCCTCGACTGAGGGTACCTTGGGTGCCTCGGGTTTGGGCGCGGTGCCGGGGGGAGCGCGCAGCACCATGGTTTTCTCGAAATCTGTCGGGTCGGCTTGAGCCACCGCTTCGCTGGCGTACTTAAGCTTGTACTTGCCCAGCTCCACCACATCGTTGTTTTGAAGGAAGTGCTTCTTGATCGGCTGCCCGTTGACCAATGTGCCGTTCGTACTTCCCAAGTCCTCCAAAAAGGAGTCGTTGAGAATGGTCATGATCATGGCGTGCTCGCCGCTGACCGCGAGGTTGTCGATCACAATATCGTTATGAGACTTGCGACCGATAGTAGTGCGCTCTTTAGTGAGAGGAAACTCTCGCAGTACCATGCCATCCAAGCTCAGGATCAGCTTCGCCATAAACTCAATCCCCGTTCTTACCGAACCATGTCTTCAACCGGCTCAACCAACCCCGTGCAGCCGGGAAGGGTTTTTTGACCCGAACCAGAATCACTGAAATATTGTCTCGTCCACCGTTGTCGTTGGCCATTTGTACCAATTGATTCGCAGCCAGCGGCAGATTGGCGCCCAGAGATGAGAGCGTAAGGTGAATGTCCTCGTCCTCGACCATATCGTTCAAGCCATCCGAGCACAACAGATAAGTATCGCCTTCGCGCGCATCGAAGGTGCTGATGTCAGCCTCGACGTCCGGTTCGATACCTACCGCGCGCGTCACCAAGTTCTTGTTCTGCGATCGACGAGCCATCTCCTTGGTGATCATGCCACTGTCTATTTGCTCTTGCAGCAGGGAGTGATCGCGTGTCAGCTGCGCCAATTTGTCGTCTCGCAGACGATACAACCGCGAATCGCCCACGTGCGCTACCGTGATCTGGTTGTCGCAGAGCAAGGCAGCCACCAGCGTCGTCCCCATGCCAGCGTATTGCGGCTGACTATTGGCAGCTTGAAAGATGGAGCCATTGGCTCGAGCTGATACATTGCGCAGGATCTTCGCTGCGGTAAGCTCGCCATCCTCGCGATCCTTCTCGTACGGCGGGATACGCGACACGGTGTCACGTGTTTCCTTGGTGATCAAAGCAACCGCAATGCCACTGGCAACCTCGCCGGCATTATAGCCCCCCATCCCGTCAGCCAGCACGGCGAGTCCTATGTTCGGATCCATGCCGATACTATCTTCATTGTGGGCCCGCACCATCCCCGTGTGTGTCGCTGACGCCATTTCCAGAGCTTTGCCTAAATCCGTCATCGTGCAGGTTCAAAGTGCTTCGTCTACCATGCCGAAGATCTCGGCGCACTCACGAATGGCTTTCGCCGTTTGATCTCCTGTCGCAATACGTTCCTGTGTTTGCTTCGCCAACGCTCGATTGATGATGCCGACTAGGCAGTCGGGCAATGCAGAGTTCAGAGTCACAGGATTGATTCCGATCTTTGGATCTTTGCCCAGATACACCACGCCATCGCGCCATTGCCGAGCTCCTTCTCGACCTGATAGCGGCCGAGCATCGGTTTTTCCACCGTACCACCGTCGAGAACGAGCATGCCTGCATTGCCGCGGCCGCCGCCGTTAGCGAGAATCGCGGTTTCCGACATGGCCTTCGCGCGAGAGGTTCGGTAGTCCAGATCACGGAACTTAGGGTTATGCGTCGACATCAATTCGAACACGGACTGCGCCTTGTTGAACCGTCGTTTGCGTTGGAAATCCAGTCCGAGGTTGTGCAAAGTGTCCATCAGCTGGTCGTCGAGGGGGCACTTCTTGAACTTGTCGAACGCCACATCCAGCTGGCCCTGGCGATCACGACGATGCGGTCCCTGGGCATTGCGATTGGAGAAGGCCCGGACGCCAAGGTCGTAGGCCTTCCGCTTCATGTTCTGGACAAAATCCGTCCTGGAAATGACGAAGACCGCGACGGCCACCGTAACGCCGAGGAACCAGTCTGACTTCCAGAAACCCGTTCTAGCCATCCTCTCGCGTCCCGCATGTCAGGTCGATCCTGCAGATGCCAGCTGTACAGTACGGGATTCTCTTATTTTCCAATGTGTTATCCCGTAATAATCATTGATTCTACGACATGTATGCTTAAAGTATATGATTTTTTGCCAAAAGCCAACCTTGCAGCCCACACATTAGAACCCCGAAAACCGGTCAGGGGCTCGCCTTCCCTCAACAATTAGTATCCTTCGGCGTTGCAGGTTAAGTACGCCGTAACCGCCGGTCACAACGGCGTTTTTCTATCGCCAAAGCTAAGCGGGATTGTGAAATGCAAGGCTTATGCCAAGGGGCCGTCTTGCCTCACCTGGAAGGCCGCCGGAGGGCTTCGAGGGCGGGCGAAATAGCTCTGTAGTGCTTGGTCGAGGCATTCGAGTCCCGCGATAGGGACTCACGGGCCCGAATGGAACCCGGGGCCAGACACTCCGCCCGCTGGGCGGTGGGGCGAATGGCGCAGGAGGAACTAGAACTGTCTATGCCCAGGAGAACCTGATTAGGAAACGCCCTCTACGACGAGCACACTGCTGATGGAAGTCCGTTGGCGGATAGCCTTCGCCTTGGCATAGTCAGAAGAATCGCTGAACGCGCGCGCCTTCTCCATGCTCTCAAACTCGACCACCACGACGCGTTTGGGCTTCCACTGCCCCTCCAGGTAATCGATCTTGCCGCCGCGCGCGAGAAACTTGCCGCCGAATTGCTGCAGCGCCGGCGCGACCAGCTTGCGGTATTCCTCGTAACCTGCGGGATCGGTAATTTCAATGGTCGAGATAAGATACGCGGACATGACTCCTCCTGGTTGATTTTGGGTCCGATGATAGACGGCAGGTAAGCCTCGGGGGGCCCGCACGATCGGTATGCGCAATCGTGCCACGCGCAGAAATGCCCGTGGCTATTGTCGCCGCAAAGGCTCGCGCTGAGGAAGTGTCGCGTAGTGCGCCAGCGCAGCCGCAAAGGCGTTGTTGACGCTCGCCCAGTCGATGCGCTCGGCGGCCAATCTCGCGTTGACGCGCAGTCTGGCACTACGCGAAGCATCGCCTGCCAACTCTACGGCTATGCGCTCGTAGGCCTGCGCATCCGCAAAAGAAGCCAGCACCCCGCATTCGCCATGCACGATATGCTCGCGTGCAGCTGCATAGTCAAAAGCTACGACGGCCAGGCCGCTCGCCATCGCCTCCAACGTCACGTTGCCAAAGGTTTCCGTGGTGCTGGGAAACAAGAAGAGATCTCCCGATGCGTAGTGCGCGGCCAGATCTTCACCTGTTCGCATGCCTGCAAAAATCGCCTCTGGATGTTGACGCTGGAGTAGCGGCCGCGCGGGTCCGTCCCCGACCAGCAGCAATCGCGCGCGGGGTACTCGACGCTTCATGGCGGCAAAGCTCGTGAGCAGCAACGGAAGATTCTTTTCCGGCGCAATTCGACCGACATACAGCACGACCGGATCTTGCGCCCCGACACCCCAATTAGCACGTAACTCGGCGCTGCGCCGCTGCGGATTGAACAACGCCGTGTCGACCCCACGGGCGACCACGCGGGTTTCCCGATAGCCGGTCGCCAAGAGTTCCGCGCTCAATTGCTGGGTGGGTACGAAGGTGCACAAGGAACGGCCGTGGAAGTAGCGCAGGTACGCGCCAATCGCCGGCTGCAAATACCCAACACCGTAGTGTGCAGTGTAGCTCTGAAAATTGGTGTGGAAGTCGGATGTCGCAGGCAATCCCAGGCGTCGAGCCGCGGTAACAGCTGACCATCCGAGTGGCCCTTCGGTCACCACGTGCACGATATCGGGTCGCCATCGAGTCCAAGCGCGCACCATGGTGGCGGTGACGGGCAGGCCCATGCGCAGACCCGCGTAGCGCGGCAATGGAACGCTCGCCACCAGGATCTCCTGCAGCACGCTACCGCTCCGGGGATGGTCACCGGAATGCTGGCGCGGACGAACGAGCTGGACCTGGTGACCACGCTCCAGCAAACCCTCGAGCATGCGCCCGACTGTCATGGCAACACCGTTGACTTCAGGCGGGAATGTCTCGGTCACGAGCGCGATGCGCAGAACCGTCTGCGCGGACAGGACGGGCTTGCCATTCATGGCGCGCAGGTTGCGCCACAAGTGCGACCCCAGCTTTACGAATGCGTGACGCTTGGATGAAGTCGGATTAAGCGGTTTGTAGGAGATCTGCCGCGACGATCAACCGAACAGTACCAACCCCCACACCACCACGACATTCCACAAGCTCACGAACACTGCGGCGCTCCCGATATCCTTAGCGCGCTTGGCGAGCTGGTGATTTTCGAACGATATGCGGTCAACGGTGGTTTCGATTGCGGAATTGAGCAATTCGACAACTAGCACCAGTAACACGCTGGTGACCATCAGAGCTTTGCCCAGACCGTTGACCGGCAGGAAGAGAGCGAGCGGAATCAGTATTGCGGCGAGCAGAACTTCCTGGCGGAAAGCATCTTCGTTTCGGAAGGCAGCCTTGAAGCCATCCATGGAATAGAAGAATGCGTTCCAGATACGCCGCAGGCCGGTTTTCCCCTTGAACTCGTTGGTACTCAGATCGTCCACGCGAGGTCCAGGTCTCGTGCTGCTTTGACGTCATCCAGTCGACGAACCGGCGTGGTGTGGGGTGCCGCTTTCAGGAGATCGGGCTGCGTGTTCGCTTCATCCAGGATCTGCTTCATCGCAGTCGCAAAGGCGTCTAGCGTCTCTTTGGATTCGGTTTCAGTCGGTTCGATGAGAAGGCATTCAGGCACAAGCAGGGGAAAGTAGGTGGTCGGCGCATGGAAGCCCTTGTCCAGCAGCCGCTTGGCGAAGTCCATGGCGCTGACGCCCGTGCGATCCTTGAGCTGCTTGAGCGTGACGATGAACTCGTGACTTGCGCGCCGCTTCGGAAACGCAAGATCGAACCCCGCGCGCCTGAGCTGCACCATGAGATAGTTTGCGTTGAGCGTAGCGAAGTCGGCCACGCGCGGCATACCTTCGCTGCCGAGCATGCGCGCATAGATGTGCGCACGCAGCAGAACTCCCGTGTTACCCATATGAGCGGAGAGACGCCCGATGCTATGCGGCCGATCCGCCTCGGTGAGCCAGCGATAACCACCCGATGTGCTCTCCACCATCGGAATCGGTAAGAACGGTAGAAGGTGTGATGCCACACCGACCGGCCCTGCACCGGGACCACCTCCGCCATGGGGCGTCGAGAAAGTCTTGTGCAGATTGATATGGATCACGTCGAAACCCATCATCCCGGGCTTTACCTTGCCCAAGATTGCATTGAGGTTAGCGCCGTCGTAATAGAGAAGCCCGCCCGCCGCATGCACGACATCGCGAATTTCCAGGATCTTCTGCTCGAATACCCCCAGCGTGGACGGGTTCGTCAGCATCAGCCCGGCGGTTTGTAGACCGACCGCCGCGCGCAACTGCTCGACGTCGACATTACCCTCGCGGTCGGTGGGAATTTCCCGCACCACATATCCACACATCGTCGCGGTAGCTGGATTGGTTCCATGAGCCGCGTCCGGCACGATGATTTCAGTGCGCGCGTCGTCCCCACGCTGCCGATGCCAGGCACGAATCATCGCCACGCCCGCAAACTCGCCCTGCGCGCCCGCCATCGGCGCGAGGCTCACCCCCGCCATTCCCGTGACATCCTTGAGCATCTCTTGAAGCTCGTGCAAACACGCAAGAGATCCCTGGCCGGTCTTTGCCGGCGCTAACGGATGACGCGCCAGAAACTGCGGCAGCATCGCTAGCGAATTGCACACGCGCGGGTTGTACTTCATCGTGCACGAACCCAACGGGTAGAACTGAGTATCGATAGAAAAGTTGCGCTGTGACAACCGAGTGTAGTGGCGCACTACGTCCAACTCGGACACTTCCGGCAACTGCGGCTGGTCCGAGCGTAACAATTCCGTCGGAATTTCCGGTGCGCGCACGGGCCGCGGATAGTGCTGGAAGCTCGCACGCCCCGGTCGAGACAATTCGAAGATGAGTTCGGACACTTGCAGCGCAGCCTACGGGGGCGTCATGACAACACGATGTCAGTCGTCTACTTCAGCGCAGTAAGCGCCGCTTCGTAGTTGGGCTCGTTGGCGATCTCCGGCACCAGTTCCGAGTGCAGGACTTTGTTGTTTTCGTCCAGCACCACGACCGCGCGCGCCGTCAATCCCTTCAACGGTCCATCCACGATGTCCACTCCATACTTGCCATGGAAGCTATGGTCTCGAAACGTGGACAGCGTTACAACGTTGCTCAACCCTTCTGCCCCGCAGAAGCGCGACATGGCAAAGGGAAGATCTGCGGCAACCACCAGCACGACCGCATTGTTGATGGCACTGGCCTTCTGATTGAACACCCGGGTGGATTGCTGGCAGGTCGGCGTGTCCAAGCTGGGAACGATGTTGAGCACCTTGCGCTTACCCGCAAAATCCTTGAGGGCGACATCCTTCAAATCCTTCCCGGTGAGGCTGAAGTCGGGCACGCTGTCGCCTTTCTTGGGTAGATTGCCCGACACGGTTACGGGATTACCTTTCAGCGTTACTGTTGCCATTTCGGTGCTCCTGTCTTAGTAGTAATGAAAGAGTACTGATGCTATTCGATGGCCGCCAGGGCCGACGCATAGCGTTCGAGATCTGCAGCAGTCTTGGTCTCTGTGGTACAGACTAACAGGCTTGGGCCCAGTTCCGGGTAATCATTGCCGAGATCGAGACCCCCGAGCATACCTCGCTCACGCATCGACGCGAGCGCCACATCCGCGGGCACATTCAGAGAGATCACCGCTTCGTGGAAGACGGCATCACGGAACCTGCGGCGCGTCCGTCCGCCGCGCTCCACCAGTTCGAGCAACTGCAAAAGATTCGCATGGCTAGCCAAGGCAACACGCTTCAATCCTTGCGCTCCGAGCAGCGCCATGTGGATCGTCGCCGCTGTCACCGCCAAGCCCTGGTTGGTGCAGATGTTAGAAGTCGCCTTGGCACGTCGGATGTGCTGCTCGCGCGCTTGTAGTGTGAGTGCGAATCCCTGCGCCCCGCTGACATCGACGGTTCGTCCTACGATACGCCCAGGCATCTGCCGAACGTGCGCCTTCTTGCAAGCCATAAAACCGAAATACGGCCCGCCCCCGGCTAGCGGCACACCCAGCGGTTGCCCCTCACCAACTGCAATATCGGCGCCGCCCTTTCCCCACTGGCCGGGTGGCGCGAGGACAGTCGCGGCGACGGGATTGATGACACCGATGACCAGTCCACCGCACTGATGCGCCCAATCGGTCATCTCGTGAACCGGTTCGAGCGCGCCGAAAAAATTGGGATTCGGAATCACCATTGCCGCGAATCCGGCCGCAGCATTGGGCTGCAAGGATTCAAGGAGGACCGTCCCTCGCTCGTTGCAGTATGGCAACTCGACCAGTTCGATGTCCTGATTGGACACAATCGTGCGCACGACTTTTCTGTAGGTCGGATGCACAGTGGTCGGGAGCAGGACACGCCGCGAAGATTTGTGCAGCCGGACCGCCATCAGCACCGCCTCCGCCAGTGCCGAAGCTCCATCGTAGAGACTGGCATTGCTGACATCCATGGCGGTAAGTGAAGCAATCATGCTCTGGTACTCATAAAGCAGTTGCAGAGTGCCCTGACTTGCCTCGGCCTGGTATGGCGTGTACGCCGAATAGAACTCGCCGCGCGTAGCGATCTGCCAGACAGCGGCAGGAATGTGATGCTCGTAAGCCCCGGCGCCGATGAAGTTGAGCCAGAGCCCATCCAGTTGCGCACGCTCCTGCATCAAGCGCGCGATCTCCATCTCGCTCAGTTGAGAAGGCACTTGCTCCAGTATTGCACCTCTGAGTTCCGCTGGGATCTCCTCGAACAGCGCTTCGATGTTCGCCACACCGATGGCCGCCAGCATGGAGCGAACATCGTCCTGGGTGTGGGGGATGAAGGGCATGAGTCCCTAGGCCAGCGGCGGGAGGTAACAGGTAAGGGGAACAGCGTAAGACGCGCAGACGCGCCCACGGACATTGCGGATTCGACTCACGTTTTGCTCTCTTGCCGCTCGCCGCTCGCCGCTCCGCTAACCATCTGCCTCCACCAACTTCCGGTATCCACTCGCATCGAGCAAGGCGTTCAGTTCACCTGGATTGGTCGGCTTGAGCTTGAACATCCATGCGGCATACGCATCCTGATTGATCTTCTCGGGCGCGCTGGAGAGCTCATCATTGACCGCGACTATCTCTCCCGAGATGGGCGCATAAATGTCAGAGGCGGCTTTGACCGATTCCACCACACCGCATTCCTGGCCCTGTTTGAATGTTTTCCCGACGGCAGGATTCTCGACATAGACGAGGTCACCGAGCAGATCTTGCGCATGGTGGGTGATCCCGACGCTTACGACACCGTCAGGCTCCTGCCGGATCCATTCGTGAGTATCGGTGTATTTCAGGTCGGCCGGAACAGTCATCGCGAGCTCCGTAGATTTGGGAAGCGCTTCAGGCGGGCAACAGGCTCTTGCCCATGCGAACGAACGGATATCTTACTACCCCGGCCTGCAGCCAGCGGCCGCGTATGTCGACTTCAACACTGTCGCCTGGCCTTTGCTCGAGTGGGAGCCGCGCCAAAGCGATCGACTGACCCAGCGTCGGAGAGAAGCTACCGCTGGTCACTTCTCCGCTACCGTGGGGACTCCGCAACTGCTGATGACTTCGCAATACGCCCTTTTCTCTCAATACCAAGCCAAGAAGCTGAAAGCGGGGCGCGCGCGTCTGCACCGCGCGCCGCCCTATGAAATCACGCTCACCACGCATATCGACCGTCCACGTCAATCCTGACTCAATGGGAGTGACAGACTCGTCCATGTCCTGCCCGTACAAGCTCATCCCGGCTTCGAGCCTCAGCGTATCGCGTGCTCCCAGTCCGCACGCAGCAACACCTGCACCAAGTAAGTCACGCCACAGGGCGACGGCGTTTTGTGCGGACAGCATCACCTCGAATCCATCCTCGCCGGTATAACCGGTGCGCGCCACCAGCATGTCGCCGCAGGGAGCGGCCTCGAACGCCCGCAACGCTTCAGTGAGCGCGCGGGTATCCGGCCGCACTTGCCAGAATCGACTGCGCGCCTGAGGCCCTTGAACGGCAATCATCGCGAGGTCGCGTCGGGGGCGGAGGCCGATTTCCGATGCGAGCTCGACGTGTTGTCTTGCGATCCAGGCCAGATCCTTGTCGGCAGTACCTGCATTGACTACAAGTCGGAACCGCGCTGGCCCGAGGTAGTAGGTGATCAGATCGTCCAGTACGCCACCATCGGCGGCCAGCATGCAGGAATAGAGTGCCTTGCCCGTCTGCTTCAACTTCTCCACGTCGTTAGCAAGCAGGCGACGCAAGAATTCTTGTGCGCCGGGACCCTCAACGTCTATCGCGAGCATGTGCGATACGTCGAACATGCCGGCTTCGCGGCGCACTCTATGGTGCTCGTCGATTTGCGAGCCATAGTGCAGCGGCATTTCCCAGCCGCCAAAGTCCGTCAGGCGTGCGCCAAGCCGGACGTGCTCCTCGTACAGTGGTGTTCGTTTCAGCGGCGTGCTCATACGAAAAAAAGATACAACCGATAGCCGGTTGCCTTAAGACTACCCGTATCCAGATAGACCCGGATCGATATCTCCTGGTTCGCAGCGATTCCCCGACGAACGTCCGTGCCGGTGTCGAGGTAGTCTGCGGCGGAAAACACTTTGCGTGCGGCGGTCTGGTTGGACGGATCCGTCAGAGTCAGTTCCAGCATGGGAAAGTCCTGAGAAGTCGGCGCGCGGTTGCGAATGACCGCCGTCAGCAGCACCTCGCTCGGGTGCGCGGGATCCAGAACCTGTAAATCCGACGCCTCGATAAACAGCTGCTCTGGCAAACGCGGGAGCTGCACGTTGCACTGCGACCAAGCGCAGAACTGTACGAGAAGCGGGCGCAACTCGGGAACTCGCGTGGCGATGTCGGTTGGAAAGAACCAGGCGGCTTGGCCCACCAGCGCAACAAGGAGGAACAAGGTCCCTGCTATCCACGGCCCACGCTGTCCCACAGATGGGGCGCCACTGCCGAACAGCTCATCGGGCAACGTCAGTGTTTCTGGTTCTGCCGCGAGCTTGGGCTTCGACTGGACAACGGGCGCTGGTGCGGCCGTCGGAGCGGCGCTTGGCGCCGCACTTGGCTTCGGTGGTGTGTACGTGGTCTCGCTACGTGCCAACGGCTGAGAGCTCAGCGTTGTGAAGGCATCGAATACGTTCGTGCAAAGACCGCAACGCACCTGCCCGCTGGAGACCTGCAGTTGCTGCGTGGTTACGCGAAACACGGTCTCGCAATGGGGGCAGCGAGTATACATACTCAAGGAATCGCTACAGTCACTCCGTCATGGTGACGCGACGTTCGGAAAGGCGCAACACTGGCCGAGTCGACTTCTTCACAAGGGTTTTCGCACTCCGGCTAGACACGTCCAGCCGTCCTTCTCGGAAAACGGGCCGATTTCGAACCATGGTGAGTAAGCTTCTCCAACGCTTTGCGCCTGCTGGGTAAGAATGCCCGCCAGGGCGATGCGACCGCCGGATCGAGTAAAGCCCGCCAGCAGCGGCGCGAGGATACGCAGCGGGTTGGAAAGAATATTCGCCACCACGACATCGTAGGGACCCGCAGGTACCTTGTCAGGTGCCGCGACGTGAATCTCGACCCCGTTGGTGGAAGCATTGGCGCGGCTGGACTCCAGAGCGCCGCTATCGATGTCCACACCGACTACCTGCCCGGCCTTCAGGCGTTTAGCGGCTATCGCGAGAATTCCGCTGCCGCAGCCGTAATCCAGCACCGATTCCCCGCCACGGAGGTTGCCTTCGAGCCAGCACAGGCATTGCGAGGTGGTGGGATGGCTGCCGGTACCAAAGGCGAGGCCCGGGTCCATGCGCAGATTGATCGCCGCTGCATCGGGCACCTCGCTCCAACTGGGCACGACCCAAAGCCTCGGAGAGATCTGAATGGGCGTGAACTGCTGCTGCGTCGCTCGAACCCAGTCCTGATCGGACACCGGCGTAAGGGTGTAGTGGGGTACGGATGCGAGACCTGCGAGCCTCGATGCATGTTGGAGCGCCGCCGGCACGTGGACCGCCGCCTCGAACAACGCACTGAGCACCTGCCGCGTCCACACCAGTTCGTCGCCTATCCCGGGCTCTCCAAAGATCGGCTGCTCGGCTTCAGTTCCTGCTGCGGCATCGCTCACATCGACGGACAAGGCCCCCGCGGCCAGCAGTGCGTCGACCATCGCATCCGCCTCGCGGGCGGCAACTTCAAAACTGACTGAAATCCAACCCATATCACAGGATATCGACGCCGCGTAAGGCGAGGGATCAATCCGGGCGGTTCTGCTTGGACAGCTTCTCTTCCAGGTAGTGGATGTTCGTGCCGCCACGGATGAACGCGGAATCGAGCATCAGTTCCTGGTGCAGCGGGATATTGGTCTGTATCCCTTCGACGATCATCTCGGACAACGCGATCCGCATCTTGGCGATTGCCTGCTCGCGCGTGTCTGCCCACGCGATTACCTTGCCCACCAGCGAATCGTAGTGAGGCGGAACGAAATAGTTGGCATAGACATGCGAATCCACCCGGATGCCCGGTCCGCCAGGCACGTGGAATGAGGCGATGCGTCCAGGCGAAGGCGTGAACTTGTAGGGATGCTCGGCATTGATGCGGCACTCGATGGCGTGTCCCCGGAATTGAATGTCGCGCTGCTTGAACGGCAACTTCTGCCCGGAGGCCACGCGGATCTGGGCTTGCACAATATCGATGCCGGTGATCATTTCGGTCACGGGATGTTCCACCTGCACGCGCGTGTTCATCTCGATGAAGTAGAACTCGTCCTTCTCGAACAGGAATTCGAACGTCCCAGCGCCGCGGTAACCGATCTTGCGGCAGGCTTCCGCGCAGCGCTCGCCGATGCGTGCCTTGAGTCGCGGATTGATGAGCGGGGCGGGCGCCTCCTCGATGATTTTCTGATGCCGACGCTGCATGGAGCAGTCACGATCGCCGAGATAAACGGCATTGCGATGCTCGTCGGCTAGCACCTGGATCTCCACATGGCGCGGATTTTCGAGAAACTTCTCGAGATAGACCATGGGGTTGCCGAATGCGGTTTGCGCTTCCGCACGTGTCATCGTTACCGCATTCAGAAGCGCCGCTTCGGTATGCACCACGCGCATCCCGCGCCCACCGCCTCCACCAGCAGCTTTGATGATGACCGGGTAACCAACGCCACGCGCGATCTTGATGATCTCCTCGGGAGCCTCGGGTAAGGGTCCCTCGGAGCCCACCACCACCGGCACGCCAGCCTTGATCATCGCGTGCTTGGCGCTGACTTTGTCGCCCATCAGGCGGATGGTGTCGGCACGCGGACCGATGAAGACGAAACCGCTCTTCTCAACCCGTTCCGCAAAATCAGCATTCTCGGAAAGAAATCCATAGCCGGGATGGATTGCCTCGGCGTCGGTCACTTCCGCCGCACTGATGATCGCGGGAATGTTGAGGTAGCTCTGACTCGATGGTGCAGGCCCGATGCACACGGATTCGTCAGCCAGCCGCACGTACTTGGCGTCGGAGTCGGCCTCCGAGTGCACGGCGACGGTTTTTACGCCCAATTCACGGCAGGCACGCTGGATGCGCAGCGCGATTTCCCCGCGATTGGCTATGAGGATTTTTTCGAACACTTCAGAGGCGATCAGACGATCAGGAACAAAGGCTCGCCGTACTCCACCGGCTGCCCATTCTCGACGTATGCCTCTTTGACTGTGCCACCCTGATCGGCCTCGATCTCGTTCAACAGCTTCATAGCCTCGATGATGCACAGGGTGTCGCCGGGACTGACCTTGTCCCCTACCTCCACGAACACTTTGGCGCCGGGGGAGGGAGAGCGATAGAAAGTCCCGACCATCGGCGACTTGACGATGTGCCCTTCTATCTTCTCAGGTGCCGCCGCGGCAGCAGGAGCGGCCGTTACGGCGGGGGCTGGCAAAGGACTCGCCGCCGCCTGGGGCATGGCTACCATTGTCGTAGCACCATGGCCCACTCGCAGGATGCGCACTTTCTCCTCGCCCTCGGTGATCTCCAGCTCCGCAATGCCCGACTCTTGGACCAGATCGATCAGCTTCTTGAGCTTTCTGAGATCCATGACTGTTAGGTCCTCCTCTCCGCCTCAAGCGCGTAGTCGAGCGCCAACTCGTATCCTTTGGCACCCAGTCCACAGATGAGTCCAACCGCCTTGTCGGTAAAGTACGAGTGGTGACGGAAAGGCTCACGGGCGAACACGTTGGACAGATGGACTTCCACAAACGGGATGCTGACTGCCGCCAATGCATCCCGCAGCGCCACACTGGTATGCGTGAACGCAGCAGGATTGATGACGATGAACGCTGTTCCATCCTGCGCGGCGTCGTGGATTCGCGCGATCAATTCTGCTTCGGAGTTGCTCTGAAAACTCGTCAGAACTGCACCCGCGGCGGACGCACGCTTGCTGAGTCGAGCATCGATAGTCGCCAACGTAGTGGCGCCGTAGACAGACGGTTCCCTGGTACCCAGCAGGTTGAGATTCGGGCCATGCAGCACGAGGATTCGGCGCGCCGGCCCTGGCCCACTTACGGGCTCTTTTGCGGGTGTCATGTCTGCCAGTTTGCCGCAACTAGGCGGATTTTGTCCAGAATTTCAAGGAATTTGACGAAATAGGCAGCATCATTGCTGCTTGCTCTAAGGATCATGTCGAGGGATATCGGTTGGTTCCCCGACGCCCTTGAGCCAACCTGACGAATTACTGCAAGTTGGCTGCAAAATCGCGGGAGATCGAGAAAACTGCTACAGCAGCGGGAGGACGATTCGCTCCAGCTTTTCCTGATTGACGCCGCCAAGCTCCGTCTTGATGATGTTCCCGCTGCGATCCAGGATGATCGTATAGGGTAAGCCACCCAGCCGGTTACCGGCCTGGCGTGCGAGGTCGATCGCTTCAAGATCTCCCACCAGTACCGGGTAGTTGATGCGCATCTGCGCTGCGTAGGGCTTTACTTTGTCGAGGTGGTCGACAGCAATGCCTACGACCTGCAGCCCCTTGGGACCGAGCTTCTCCTGCGTCCGGATGAACGCCGGGATCTCCTCGCGGCAAGGTGGGCACCAGGTCGCCCAGAAATTGATCACCAGTACTCTGCCTTTCCACTGGTCGATCCGTTGCACTTGGCCAGAGAGGTCGGGCAGCGCAGCCTGCATCAACGTACCGGCAGCAGCGGCAGGCGGTGGTTCTGCAGCCTGTCTTGTCCAAGGATTGAGGAACAGGCCGACCGTCAGCGCGGCC
>Ga0207689_10003181_pt1 | contig 15062 bp, 12 predicted proteins | sample KBSMisM52_FD_184312 | JGI IMG/M metagenome (GOLD analysis project Ga0207689, IMG submission 184312) | Miscanthus rhizosphere microbial communities from Kellogg Biological Station, Michigan, USA - KBS Miscanthus M5-2 (SPAdes) (version 2) | ecosystem: Host-associated > Plants > Roots >... | reverse complement strand
CTGCATCCGCCTCAACACTGAACCTAACCGTGCTGAGTCAGGAATAAATACCGGCGGATGCATTATTTTTTGCAATGCAAATGGCAGACTGGAATCCTCAAGGAATGGTTCTATGTCCCTACGAATAACTATGCCCACCACTTCGTCGAGACGTTCCCGGTAAACAGGCAGCCGCGAATATCCAGTGGTACGAAAGATGTCTTTCGTCTCCTGCAGAGTGGCGGTCAGGCGCAGCGCTGAAACGGCGATCCTCGGGATCATGGCTTCGCGTACTTCAGTCTCCCTGAAATCAAAGACGCGGTTGATCAGTTTTTGCTGATCGGCTCCCAGATGTCCGCCTTCGCGGGAGGCGTTGATCACCTGACGGATTTCTTCTTCACTGTAAATCGAAGTGTGCTCGCCCGCCGGATGCAGGCCGAATAATCTAACGGTGCGCGTGCCTGCCCAGTCGAGCAGGCGTATCGGCCAACGGAAAAACCGGTAGAAGATATGAAGGGGGCGGGCGACCAAAAGCGCTATTTTTTCTGTGCGCTCCAGCGCGAGCGTTTTGGGAGCGAGTTCGCCCAGCACGATGTGCAGAAAAGTAATCAACGTGAAAGCCAGTGCGAAAGCGATCGTATCGAGCACGGCGTCAGACACCCGACCCTGCAGTGGAGCCTCGAGCAAGTGTGCAAACACAGGCTCGCCAATCCAGCCGAGCGCCAGAGAAGCCATCGTAATGCCGAGCTGCGTGGCTGAAATATAAGCGTTGAGACTATCGATTAGTTCGAGCAGAAGCTTGGCGCGAAGATTTCCGTCCTGAGCCAGAGAGGCCACCCGCGAGCGGCGTACACCGACCAGTGCGAATTCGGCGGCAACGAAGAAGCCGTTCGTCAGGACCAGCAGAATAACCAGCAGAAGGTATGAAACCGAAAGCACTGCACGAGTATGCTAGGTTTTTGACGGCGGCGCGTCAAACTACTTGTGAGTTTGATGTCCGACAAGCTTTAGCTTGTCGTGGTGCTACGACAAACTGAAGTTTGTCGAACATTTTTCGTTGAAATGACCCACTACTTTAAAAAGGGCTGTATTCCCATTTATTTCCAGAGGTGATAACCTCGGCGCTTCGCAGCCGAATTTTGTGTCAAGACCCTATAAGGAGACCGCGATGTCCCACGATCAAGGAACGAGCGATCGTCTGTCCAATCTGCTGCAACAACTAATCTCGCTTACTGGAAAGGGTGAATTGCACTGGGAGCGAAGGCTTGGTTCGGCCCACCGTTATGCGCGCTGGAAAAACAACTTGTTGATACTCGGGCCGGCCGAGTCACCCAGCGAAACGAAAATCCCGCGGTATCTATTTCTGACGCCATTTGATTCGCCGTCCTGCATTGAGATTAATTCCAGCGATGAGGTGCTGGGTGGCGCGCTGCTGGAGTTAGTTGCGGTCGTAGAACGCACGAGCAAGAACGAACCGCCAACCGATCCCTTCGGCCTCAGCGAGGAAGACTTGAGCCGGATAACCGCCTAAGACAAGGTTCAAACTGAAGCATTCATAACAGCATAGGAGATTGGCGCCATGTCAGTTGACATAATCCCGAGCGATGAAGCCGACAGTTTGTCGCGCATCCCACTTTTCCAACGATTAACGCCCGAAGAACTTGAACAGTTGGCAGCGGAAGTTGATCAGGTGAAGTTCGACCCCGACGAAACGATCTTCAATGAGCAGGACAAGGGCGATGCTTTGTATGTGGTTGAGACCGGCTCAGTACGTATCTGGGTGCTGGACGAAGATGTGGAAGCAGTAACCCTGAAAGAGTTGGGGCCCGGCGAATTTTTTGGTGAACTGGCCGTCCTTGATCGCGGACCGCGTTCCACTAACGCGACTGCCATGGGGGAAACCACCCTGCACCGCTTAAGCAGTGACGACTTTCAGGCGTTTCTAATGAAACACCCGGATGTGGCCATTGACGTGATTTGCGAAATTGGCGCTCGCATGCGGCAAACCAACATGCTGGTTTCGCAACGCGCCACGCGAAATATAAACGTTGAGATGGAAGAGCGTTCGACGATTGGCCAGCGGGTCGCGGATCGGGTTGCTTCGTTTGGTGGTTCCTGGACCTTCATCATTATCTATGTAAGTTTCCTGGCAGGCTGGATGGCACTCAATACGTTCATACTGGTTCACTACGGGCATGGCGAAAACGGGGCGCAGTATGATCCTTACCCTTACATTCTGCTCAATCTCATGCTCTCCATGACAGCCGCCTTGCAGGCGCCGATCATCATGATGTCGCAGAACAGGGCCGCCGAGAAGGACCGTCTCGCCGCTGAACAGGATTTTAAAGTGAACCTAAAGAGTGAGCTGATGCTGGAAGAATTAATGCGCAAGAGCCAGGGCCGGGAGGCCCAGATTAGCCAGCTGGTTGAACTGGTCAAGGACTTGCGCTCGCCCGGAAAAAGCGCTTAGGCGCGCTTGCTGGAGAGCGTTGAAACACCGGCCTCAACTCAGGCTGGCACTGCGGGTCGAAAGCCTTTACTAGGGTGTCTTATTAGTCCCGACTGCTGGTTTAGTACGTGTCGCCGGAACCTTTACTGCCGGCCGTTCGCCCTTCGGAGCTATGCGTCCGTTACGAGTTAATGCGATATGTTTGTCGTGGGCGCCATCGTCAACCACAACCTTGATTGAACGGAAAGAACCGTCGCGCGCTTTGTTGGTTGGATTATAAGAGACGACATACTGCGTGCGCAGATCGCGCACAATTTCGTCGGCGATTTTCGGTAACTCAGATAGAGACTCGGGAAGGAAAGCGCGCCCGCCGGTTTCGGTTGCTAACTTGTTAATCAGGTTGACGGCCTTTTCGCGCGGACTCTTACGAATGAGACCACCTTCCTTATCAAGCTCGCGGACAAAGCCAATTACGTAAATCTGCACGTCCTCTTCGCGCAGACGTGCGAAAAGTTTTTCCTGAGAATAAAAGCTCGAACGGTCTTCGCCGTCGGTAATTACGATCAAGGCACGGCGCCGGCGATCGCTGTCATCTCCCTTTTTATACTCAGCGACATGCTCCGCAGTGAGGTAAACAGCGTCGATTATCGCGGTCTGCCCTCCCTGAATGTAGAGTTCGTCCAGCCCGTCCATAATCAGATCTTTGCTGGCAGTGAAGTCCTGGACAGTTTCGATGCTGTCGCTACTGATAAAGCGGACCAGAAAAGTCTCGTCGCCCGGCTTATTGCTGTTGACGATAGTTTTGCCGGCGTCAATCACGGCCTGCAACTGGGAGCGCAAGGATCCGGAGGTGTCAACCGCCAGCCCATAACTAATCGGCACTTCTTCACGTGAGAACGATTCGATTGGCTGCGGCGCGCCGTCCTCGAAAACGTGAAAATCGTTTTGCCGAACATTGTCGATGGGCCGATTATTTCGATCAATGACGCGCACGTTCAAAGTCACCAACTCGGTGTTTACTTTTACTATTTCGTCCTCAGCGAATTCTTCCGGAGGGGTCGGCGTTGGCTTGGGCTTCAGCACGGGAGGCGGCGGAGGCTCGCCCAACTGTGGCGTTATGCGGTCAATTGGAGTTGGCTCGGTCCTTGGCGGAGGCGTGGACCGGGGCGTTGGAGTCGGCGTAGCTGCTGATGTGGTGATCGGCGTACGATTAACCGGCTGAGTCGCAAGCGGGACTGGGGTCGGGGTCGGCGTCGGTGTGGGAACCGTGGCCACGCTGCGGGGTCGATTCTGGGTCTTGGCCGTTCCCGCCAGACCGGTGCACAAGACAGAAAATACGGCGAAAACCAACGCCAGCGTCAAAGCGATTCTTCGTCTCTGCAAGCTGCTAATCCAAATTCCCATCCAAACCCCCATTGACTCTCGATACTCGATATATACACCGCAATCCGCACCAGGTAAGTTTAACCTGTCACGGGTTCGCTTGCGAGCAACCCTGCCGCAAAAATGGCGACGCTATGAAAGATGTTCAGGGGAGTTAATGCGTTGCCGGAATGCGAACCCTGGAAACCAAGAGCGGACCGGGTCAACCCGGCCACCCTTCTCAGCAATACTGGATTACCCAATCAGCGCGAGCTGGGCACCGCGTAATAGCCTTCTTTCGAGCGAACGAACAGGCGCGGTAATCCGCGCGGCGGGGTTACCCTCACCTTGATTTTGTGCCAGCGACCGTCATTGGTGAAATTCACTGGCTTATAACCAATCGAGTACTGGTGGCGCAGCTCCAGCGCAATCTGCTCGAAGATGTCATCCATCTCAGCGTTGCTGCGGGGGAAAAATGCTTTGCCGCCCGAGACGCTTGCCAGTTCATCCAGGATGCCCTGACCTTCCATGCCCATCGAGCTGCCGGCGTCGCTGCCGCTCAGAATGCCGATGCCATAGAGCGTTACATCTGATTCCTTCAGCAACCGGCGCAGCTCACCGAAGGTGTAGCGAGAGTTATTGTCCTGCCCATCACTAATCAACAACAACGCGCGTTTGGGGTGAGCGCCGCGCTGGACTTTCTCCACGCCCAGATAGCAGGCATCGTACAACGCAGTATTGTTTCTCGTTTGTACGAACGTGAGCTTGTCGAGCACCTGATTCCCATCCCGAGTTTTGTCGAGCAGCAACTGCGCCCTGGAATTGAAGGCGATCAGGAAATACTCATCCATGTTATGACTGGTTTGAATAAATTTCGACAGGGCGTCGCGCGCGCGCTTGATTTTGTCACCGCCCATCGATCCGGAGACATCGAAGATCACGCCCACTGAAACAGGCGAGTCGTCGTCACTAAAATAAGTGATCTCCTGGGGCTTTTTCTCGTCGAGTATCGTAAATGCTCCCTTGCCCAAACCTGAGACATAGCGACCATAGGTGTCAGTTACCGTAACGGTGACGGTAATCAGATCCGTATTCGTGATAACCGGACCCTGGCCGAAGTCGCCGGGTTTCACTGATCCCGAGGCCTCGGATTTCGGCAAAGTCGCTTGGGGAACAGGCTCGATAATGTGGTCGCTTGGCGTAGGCGAGGGAGCAGGTTTTTGAGTGGTCTTGTCCTGCGTTCGACCGACGGGAGCATTGCATACGAAAAAGAGTGTTACCAGACAGGAGATGATGGCGATAGTAAAAGCGCGTCCAGAAGCTAGGTACATGTGAGCCTCGCGTTCCTCGCAAGCGTTACTGACGGAGAGCCGCTTGATGTTTGCAGACCAGAGAAGGGCTGAAAACACAGATGCGGGATCCAGAAGCAGTGATGTCCGAAGACTTGAATTATTCGTAATTCTGGGAATCGTCGACGTGGGGAAACTGCCGCGCGCTACTTCCAATCCAGTCTCTGAATAGCTGCAATTTCATTGTAGGACGGATCGCAGAAGTGGTAAAGCGGAAAGGGCGCGAACACTCTAGTGATTGTCTGGGACCGCGGGCGTCCCGCCCGCAATGAACGCGCAGCGCGAAAATGCATTAACAGCGATATCCGAAAAGCTGCGCCGCCGCCGCCCGTTCCCGGACAATCCCTAGAGCGTTCTTTACCCACTGCCGCGGCGATGGGAACTTTCACGGTACGTCATCGTGTACTAACAGGCCGATAGCCTGAGCAAAGGCCGTCGCGCGGGCTGCATGCTATACTTTCGCCCTACTCTTGAACGCAGGAATAATCTTGTAATGGCCGAGTTTATTTGCCGATTGGGTACGCCAGCGGGCGAGGTTGTAACGCGTACGGTTGAAGCACCAGGCGTTAACGAAGCCCGCGCGCGCCTGGAGCGCGAGGGCTTCCGTGTCTTCAATGTAACGCCGCCAAAAACGACCGGTGTCACCGCTTTAACACGATTTGGCGGACGCGGTGGTCAACCCAAAGTAAAGGCTAACGACTTCCTGCTTTTCAACCAGCAACTGGCCGCACTGGTACGCGCCGGCATTCCAATTCTGCAAGCTATCTCGATGTTGCGTAAACGAGCCGCGTCGGCACGTTTGCGAGCGGTGCTTGGTGATGTTGAGGATCAGATTCGCGGTGGTGCCGCGCTGTCACAGGCGTTTGCCTCGCAGGGAAGTATCTTCCCGCGCATCTACACCGCTTCGATACTCGCCGGCGAGCGTTCAGGGGCCCTGGACGAAGTGTTGCTTCGTTACGTCAGCTATATGCGCCGTAACGTCGGCTTGCGTCGCAAAATACGCGGCGCGCTCGCTTATCCCCTGTTCCTGCTATTTGCCTCGGGTTGCATGGTGACCTTTCTAACGGTCTATGTAGTTCCCAGGATGTCGGATCTGTTTGCCGGATTTGGCACCGAACTGCCTACTGTTACCCAAATCGTATTGGGTCTTTCGAAATGGCTTTCGTCGAATGTTCTATGGTTCGGCCCACTCTTCATTGGCGGCGCTGCCGTCCTGTTTCTATGGTCACGAACTGAAGCCGGCCGGCTACGCGTGGATGCAACCTTGTTAAAGATTCCACTGGCCGGCAATCTTGTTGTCCAGCTGTCAATCGCCCAGGCCACGCGTTCACTGGCGACGTTGTTAGCAGGTGGCATCACGTTAGTTGAATCGTGGGAAATAGCAGCGGAATCGATTACCAATCGCGAGTTGCGGCGACGCAGTTCCTCGATTATGCCGATGATTCGCGAGGGCCGTACTTTTACCGAGAGTCTTGAGGAGGCCAATTGGGTGCCGATGCTGGCGATTGACATGATAGGAATTGGCGAACGTTCGGGCAGCTTGCGAGAAATGCTTGACGAGGTGGCAGTCTTTTACGACGCCGAATCGGAGGTGAGGCTGGAGCAGTTGACGACCACGCTGGAGCCTGCGATTCTAGTGATTATGGGTGGAGTCGTAGTTACCATTCTCCTGGCCATCTACCTTCCGATCATCCAATCAATTTCAGGGGGCGCGGGAGTGACCGGCCGTCACTAGTATTGAAACCGAAGGAGTCTGAACAGGCTGGTTCATGACCGGCAACAACAGCCATCCGGAATGAAAGAGTTACCGCAAAATCCTGGAGCGACCCGACCTGTGCAACCATTAGCAATAGACGATCGACTGGCCCCTGGTGGTGATAATCATGAACCGCCGGAGGTGCGCGCGGCGAAGGAACTCGCGCGCCGCTATCGGCTGGCCTTCGTTGATCTACTTCCGACCGATCAGGAATCTCCGATTGATTACACGATCTTCAATGAGATTCCCGTCGACCTGATGGTGCGCCACCAGTTTCTTCCGCTAAAGCGGGATGATAAGGGACTACACATCGCGATGGCCGATCCAACTGACCTGGAACGGCTGGATGAGCTCGCTAATGCACTGAAGTCTCGGATTGTGCCCTACGTTGCGACCGCCGGAACGATTGAAGTAGTCCTGCGGCGAGGCGATGCGACGCAGCGCGTCTTGCAGGAGGCAGCATCAGGCTTCCGCATTTCCCTGGTTAGGGAGACTGAAAGTGGCGAAGAGGTACTCGATCTCGATCGGCTGGCCACCGACTCCGAGATGTCTCCAATCATCAAGCTCGTCGATTCCATCATCTACAACGCAATGGAATCGCGCGCCTCTGATATTCACATTGAGACCCGCGACACCGAAGTGCAGGTCAAGTATCGAATTGACGGCGCACTCTACGCCAAAGTTGATCCGATTGATCTTGCCTTTCATCAAACCCTGATCTCGCGCATCAAGGTCATGTCGGAGTTAGACATTGCTGAGCGGCGCGTGCCGCAGGACGGTCGCTTTCGGGTTCGTTACAAAGGTCGCAACGTGGATTTCCGTGTTTCGATTATGCCTACGATTCACGGTGAAGATGCCGTCATTCGTATTCTCGACAAAGAGCAGATTAACGAAGAGTTCAAGAATTTGAATCTTGATGTAGTCGGCTTTGCTGAAGAGGACCTGAGAAAGTTTCGCCACTACATTGCGGAGCCTTACGGGATGGTGTTGGTAACCGGTCCCACCGGTTCCGGTAAGACCACCACGCTCTACGCTGCGCTCAATGAAATCAGAAACGAAGAAGATAAAATTGTCACCATCGAGGATCCGGTCGAGTATCAGTTACACGGAATCACGCAAATTCCTGTCAACGAAAAGAAGGGGCTGACGTTCGACCGCGGGCTGCGTTCGATTCTGCGTCACGACCCTGACAAGATAATGATCGGAGAAATCCGCGACACCGAGACGGCGCAGATTGCCATCCAGTCGGCGTTGACCGGGCACCTCGTTTTCACCACCGTGCACGCTAATAACGTCATCGACGTGATCGGTCGCTTTCTGAACATGGGCGTCGAACCCTACAACTTTGTTTCCTGTCTAAACTGCGTATTAGCCCAGCGGTTGATTCGTATGCTTTGTCCCTACTGTAAGCGTCAATATCGTGCGAAAGACCAGGAACTCACCGAATCAGGACTAAGACCAGAGGAGCATCGCGATACGCCTTTTTACATTAATGTTGGTTGCGATGCCTGCAACCATACCGGGTACCGCGGACGCACCGCCATCCACGAATTGCTCGATCTTTCCGACAATATCCGCGAAATGATCGTCGAACGCCGGCCGGGCTCGGAGGTTCGCAGGGCGGCGGAGGCTGAGGGACTGACCAGCTTGCGTGAATCCGCGCTGAAGAAAGTTCTGGCGGGAGTCTCGACGCTCCACGAGATTAACCGGGTAACCTTCGTTGAGGAAGTCAGCGCCGGCGGCTAGGCTGCCAAGATTGCTGCCGTTTTAAGGAACTGTTCTTTTTGAATTGCGTGTAAGCAAATGAAGCTGGAAGGAGTTGCATCTTAGCTTCTTGAGCGGCATTATTACACCACGTTTTTGGGCTACTCCAGACCGACCTCCACCGAGAGACTGACATGAGAATAAATATTAGGACCCGTACCCTCGTTTCCCTATTGCTTACCGCCTGCCTGCTGCTTTTGCCGGCTACCGCTTTTGCCAAGAAAGGTGACAAGCATTTCAAAGACGGCATGCGCTACGAAGCCGCCCAGCAATGGGAAAAGGCCGCCCAGGAGTTTACCCTGGCGGTAGCTGCCGATCCTTCAAACATGGAGTACCAGCTTCATTTTCGTCGGGCGAGCTTTAATGCTTCGCAGTCGTATATGCAGCAGGGCCGGGCGCTCGCGGAGCAGAGGGATTTCCTCGGAGCCTACAACGCCTTTCGTCAGGCTTACGGCTACGATCCGGTTAACGAGTTGGCAGTCTCTGAAATGGAGCGCGTCTTACGTCTCCAGGGTGTGAAAGACGGGACGATCCCCGCAACCGACAACGGTTCGAAAAGCACTGATCCGGGATCGGTCGGGCCTTCAAGCGCGCAGGAAGCTGCAATGGAGTCGCCCCAGACTGAGATGCGCGTCATTAGTTACAGCGGAGATCTGAAGGCTTTCATTCGCAGTCTCGCGGAACAGCTCAATCTGAACGTTATCTTTGATCGGCAGTCGTTCGTGCAACCGCGCTCTATCGATATTAATTTGCGCCAGGTGACTACGGCTCAAGCCCTTGACTACATCTTTCTTCAGGAGAGCTTGTTTTTCCAAAAGCTGAGCCGCCGAACAATTCTCGTCGCAGATCAAACGCGTCGCCCGCAATATCAACAACTCGTTTTGCGCACCTTCTTCCTCGCGAATAGCGACCCGGAAAAAGCTAAGCAACTTGTAGGACAGGCGATACCGCCGTCGGTGGGTCGACCGCAGACTATTGTGGTTGCCGACAAAGACACCAACAGCCTGACGATTCGTGACACCGCTGAAAATGTTCGTCTGATCGGGGAACTGATTCAGAGCATCGACAAGGATCGCGCTGAAGTTGTAATGGACGTGAACATCTATGAAGTTTCCAAATCTGATCTACTGCAGATTGGTAATCAATGGGGAACGGATTCGACGCTTCTGAATATAGGCGGCATACAGAAGGGATTTTCGATTCTGCAGGGTGGAGTTGGCACTGTGGGCTTGCCGGTCACTTTCGGCACCGCTTTGATAGTCCCGTCTTCGGCCTTCGCGGCGCTTCAGACTAAGAATCGTGGAAAACTTGTCGCGTCGACGCAGGTGCATGCCTTCAACGGCGAAGAATCAACTGCCCGAATCGGGCAGCGCGTTCCAGTACAAACCGCTCAGGCATACCCGTTTGGAATTCAAACTGGAACCAACAACAACGCCGGCAACAATGGTTTTAATTTTCCCACTGGCGGTTTTCCCGTTATCAACTATGAACCGACCGGTCTGACACTAAAGTTTACGCCACAAGTTTTCCCCAATCAGGATGTGCAGGTGAAGATGAGCATCGAGTCGAAGGACGTTCTGGGCGCCCAAAGTGCAACCCCGACGTTTACCGAACGAACGATTACCGGAACTGCGCGGGTTCAGAATAACCGGACGATGATGTTAGCCAGCGTGTCACAGGACACTTCTTCTCAGGGACGAAAAGGGTTGCCCGTACTCAGCGGGCTGCCGATTCTCGGGCGGCTGTTTTCCGCGCCCACCAACGAGAGCCGGAGAGTGGATATTGTAATTGCCGTCACGCCGCGCGTGTTGAGAGCTCCAGCAGTTACACCGCGCGATCTTGAGATGCGCCCGAGTGGAACTTTACAGTCGCCGACCACCGGTTCGCTTGAAGCAATGTTGCGAGAGGCGGATCGCGAAGATCAGTTGGCAGAAATGCGCCTCCAGCAAAAGAATTCCACCGCCAAGGCGGCTCCGGTGCCAGCCTCTAATTCGCTGCCTGGGGTTTTCCAGAGCAATCCTTCGACCGGTATTTCGGGCGGCACGTCCGCTCAAACTGCGGTTGCGCCTGCCGCTAACAATGCCGTGGCGTTGAATGCCGCAACGAAGTCCAACGCTCCGGACCCGGCGGCTGCCGTTCAAGCGGCTGCGAAGACGCCAAGTCCGGCTGAAGAGATACCCGCCTTCGTGCCCGCACCCAAGTCGCTGGTGAGCAGTACCGCTGCGACAGAAGTTGCGGCTGTAAATACGAATCTCACTTCCGACGCTCGCGCTAGTTTGACGAGCATGGCGGCCAAGCCGATCGAGGCCGCAATTAATCCGGTCGCCGTTAAAGGGAGAAATGCACAACTGACTTTCGGTCCCGCCGATCAGTCCATGAAGGTTGGCGAAACGCGCCGGTTTGCGCTTGACGTGAAGTCGGATGTCCCGCTGGCGATGGCAATCGTGGCCTTGAGATTTGATCCGAAGGTTGTGAAAGTGAAAGCAATCGGGCTGGAGGGAAGCAGCACAGTACTTAATCAATCAACCGATCCTTCCGGCGTTTGCCTGATTTCCATTTCCAATCTTAGTAGCAAGATGGTTCCGGGAACCTTGATTTACATCGACGTTGAAGGTGTCGGCTTAGGCGAGGGCGGACTCTGGTTCGACAAAGACTCGTCGCATCTGATAGCGATCGACGCGCGAGATTTGCAGGTAGAAGTTATGCCGGTACGCGCAACCGTGAAGCAGTAAGAAAATGATTTACCTGCAAGAGCGACCTTTGCTTAAAACAGAACGCGGCGATGCGGTGATTGCGGTTGAGCTTTCCGGTCGCCGCGTCATTCTGTCGCGTTCAATTTGGGCACGCCTTCGCGGCTCCCGCAATCGCCGGACTGGCTTTACCTTGATCGAGTTAGTAATCACCGTCACGGTGCTGTCTATTTTGACCCTGGGCGTGGTTCCGCTAATGAAACTCTCCGTTAAGCGCCAGAAGGAAGCTCAATTGCGTGATGAGTTGCGACACATACGAATGGCGATCGAGGAATTCCATCGGGACACTGTTGGTATTAACTGTACGGGGAATGCTTTACAGGGCGGAGGCGGTCTAGGCGGTCAACAACAACAGGTGGTAATTGATCCGCGCAGCAAAGTGGTGATTTCTGATTGCACGATATTCGGCGTGGACAACCCCGACCGGTACCCACCGACTCTGGAGACACTGACTGAGGGAGTAAATGTAGTTCCGCGCGGTTCTCCGGGAGGTCTTGGCGGACAAGGACTCCAAGGCACCGGCACGAATATTAATAATACGAACACGGTCCTGGGCAATCAGCTCTCGACCAAGAAGAAAGTGTACTTGCGGGGCATTCCGATCGATCCCATGACTGGCGAAGCCGAATGGGATTTGCGCTCATGTTACGACCCGGCAGATAGTGACTCCTGGGGCGGCGAGAACGTTTTTGACGTGCGTTCCAAGTCGAAAGACAAAGCTTTGAATGGTGAAAAATATAGTGACTGGTAAAAATCAGTGCGCAGTGGGCAGTGGGCAGTGTGCAGGACCTCGAAGCAGGCGCCGCAGATTTTTGCTGCCCACTGCCCACTGCCCATTGCCCACTGGTTTTACCCTGCTTGAGTTGATGATTGTGATCACCATCATCATCATCCTGGCGGCGGTCGTGCTGCCGCAATATCAAAAAACCATTCTGTCCACCCGCGAAGCGGTCCTGCGGGAGGATCTCTACAAGATGCGTATCCTGCTGGATCAGTACGCGGCCGATAAACAGAAGTTACCGGCCTCGCTCGACGATCTCGTATCCGGTGGTTACTTGCGTGAACTTCCTAAAGATCCGATCACCGGACAAGCGGATTGGACGACGGCCACCGGTGAGGATCCCAATTCCACAAGTGGGGAATCAGGCATAATTGATGTCCACAGTGCCTCTGCCGACACGTCTTCCGAGGGCACGCCCTACAGCGAGTGGTGACGACCAAATACTTTCCAATGCCTAATCCGCTAGCCAAACTTGTAAACCCTCGATACCCATCAACAGCTTTGGGATTTGAAAAGGGAATCGCCACCATGGTGCAACTCGAGCGTGGTCGCGGCGGTTCATTCAGTCTGCGCCGGGCGGCGACAGTGGCGTTACCCGAATCGCTGGTACGACCCAGTTTTGAAGAGCCCAACGTTTCTGACCCGGCGGAACTAACGGCAGCTTTGCGAGAGCTGGCTACCAGCGCCGGGCTGCTGCAACAAAAGCGTTGGTCCGTCGCGTTGCCGGATGCCGCCAGCCGCACCCTGATTCTTACGCTGGAGTCGCCACCGGCGTCACGCGCTGAACTCGAGGAAGTACTGAAGTGGAAAATGGAACGCGGTTTTGGCGCTTCGCTTGACGAGCTTTCAATTTCGCGAGAACGTCTGCCGGCCGATCCGCAGGGAAGAGATCGGTATCTGGTGGTTGCTACGCCGACGGCGGTACTCAGGGAGTATGAAAGCGTTCTGCAATCGCTCGGTTGGCGCGCCGGCTTGATCGTTCCGCGTCACCTCGGTGAGGGACAGTGGCTGACTCAGAATGGTTCCCGCGGCGATGCATTGTTGCTTAGTTCATCTGAAAAAGGCTTCACCGCAGTGGTATTTCGCGGCAAGCAGCCGCTGATAGTCAGGACCGTTGCCTGCGACCCTAACGAGTGTGAAGACGAGCTGTTTCGTTTACTGTTGTTCTATCGCGACCGGCGCGGCGGCGATTCGGAGCAAATATCGCAACTGGCGCGAATGCTTATCGTTGGTAAGCTGATGAGCAAAGATCGCGCAGGCGAGATTGTTACCGAAACTCTCGGCACCAATCTGCGGTCGCTCGACGCTGCCGACCTCGGTTTACAACTGGTAACCCGGGAGCTGAGTTTTGACGCAATTGCAGCCCCGGCTGGCCTCGCGACGTTGTCGTGGCGATAATGATGGTTCCAGGTTTCAAGTTCCAAGTTCGGATTACAGCGGCTAAAGCTGCAACTTTCTGACTGCTTCGGAACTTGTAACTTGAGACTCGAGACTCGGAACCGCTTTTGAAACATCTTCGATTTCTGAAACGTAATATCCTGGCAATATGAGCACTTCCGCAATTCCCGATACCTTGAGTTTGAGTTCAGCGGCTGATCGCGACCTCGTTGTCAGCGCTGCCCAGGGCCTTGAAGGAGGTTTTGAGGAACTGGTGCGGCGATATCAGCGACCGATTTCCGGGTACGTCTACCGGATGGTCGGTGATTATGAGTCGGCACTGGATCTTACTCAGGAGATCTTCATCAAAATTTACGGATCGCTTTCGCGGTACCGGCCGGAGTTCAAATTCTCTACCTGGATTTACAAGATTGCTCATAACGCGGCCATCGATCACTTGCGCCGGAATTCAGGTCGCGAGCGAGCTCTTAGCAACGGAACAGAAGCCGATAACTACGATCTGCCGCTGGAAAGCGCGGGACTCACTCCGGAACAGCAGAGCGAGCGCGAAGAGCGGCGCATAGAAATTGAAGGCGTGGTGCGTTCTTTGCCGACTGCTTATCGCGAACTGGTAGTCTTGCGTCATTCGCAGGATCTGACCTACGAGGAAATTGTCGATGTCACCGGATTGCCTCTGGGGACGGTCAAGAATCGACTGTTTCGCGCCCGCGAAATGATGCGACAGCAGTTTTTGACTAAGGGAATCACCGGAGTCTAGGTTTCAATTATCGTGTCCACCAGCGACTACATTTGCGAAACGGAAAATATCGCCGCTTACATCGAGGGTGATCTTGAACCTGCCTTAAATTCAGCACTGGAAGCACATCTCAAAGAGTGTGCGCATTGCACTTCGGAACTGCGAGCCCAGCGTCTCTTCATGTGCGAACTGGACTCAGCGCTGGCTAGCCCTTTCGATCTTGAGGTCCCGGCAAACTTCGCCAGAGTAGTAGCCGCTAATGCAAAGAGCGACATGCGCGGAATGCGCGACTCGTCGGAACATGCCAGGGCATTACGCTTTTGTATCATTCTGGGCCTGGCAGCTTTCGCGTTACTCGGATTCGCTTCCAGCAAAGCCGTGGTCCTGAGTGTCAGGTCACTTGCCGGCAAAGTGTTTGGGACACTCGGTTTCTTCGTCGAGGCTATCTTCAATGCTGCAGCCGGGTTCGCCCTGGTGTCCCGGGTTGTCAGTCGTGGTCTTATCTCGGATTCGCGTCTTTCGGGTCTTGCCGGTCTGCTGCTTGTGGTGCTCGCCATTGCCATTCTTTCCCGCCTGATAGCACGCTATCATCGAACGCGCCTTATCGAATAAATCGCGCGGGCGCGCATGCACATGTCCACCGCATCAATTGTGAGTAAAACCGTCTGTTGGCAAGCATGCGATCTGCTCTTGCCCGCCAGAATGCTCAAGGTGGTTGCCTTATTAAGCTGCGTCGTT
>Ga0207689_10003180_pt1 | contig 15062 bp, 15 predicted proteins | sample KBSMisM52_FD_184312 | JGI IMG/M metagenome (GOLD analysis project Ga0207689, IMG submission 184312) | Miscanthus rhizosphere microbial communities from Kellogg Biological Station, Michigan, USA - KBS Miscanthus M5-2 (SPAdes) (version 2) | ecosystem: Host-associated > Plants > Roots >... | reverse complement strand
GAGCTCATCGAAGTGCTGAAGTACTACGAACGCGAGCCGGAACGCCACTTTTTGCGCCATTCTCCGAAATTCGATGACTTCTTCAAAAGCGGAAATTACAGTGAAAACGTCTTCGTGATGACCAAGTACCCGGTTGCCGGCGAACCCGGCGCAACCGAACTCCAGGCCGTCATCGATGCCGTAGTGGCTGGTATCAGCAAGCGCAATTACAAGCCTCGCCTTGCAAACACAGCTCAGCTTCACCGCTGGCTCTGGGATAACGTCGAGCTCTATCTGTTGGGTTGCGCGCGTGGGGTGGCTATCGTCGAAGATAAATATGCGGCCGAGCTAAACCCCAACGTGGCGATGGAGTGGGGTTGGATGGTGGGCATGTTGCGAGACGTACTGTTCCTTCGGGAAGCGAACTTCAACCACGCGCGAGCTGATTGGAGCGGACTGGTTGATAGCGCTTTTGATTGGGCCCATCCAGTTGTGGGCGTCGAACAGGCGTTGGATAACTTCCTCCCGAAACGAGCGGCCGCCGCAAGTGCACCGCCGCCTGCGAACCCGTGATTCAATCGATTCGGGGGCTCGCTCAGCTTTGGGAGCGTATAGAAACGCCCAGGCCGCTCTGGCCAGATTCGTGCCGGCCAAAAGTTCCGGTCAGCCTGGTCGGCTACGCCTGTAGCCAGCTCACAATCCGATCCATCGCCGCCGCGTAGATCTCGTCCTGCGGCACGCCCAGACTCTTAGGAACCTTCAAGGAATGATCGCCGCCTTCAACGACGTGAAGAGTTGGATCCAGGTGGTGTTTTTTGAAGACGGCGCGCAACTCGTCGGGCGAGCCGAAAGTATCGCGTGAGCCTTGAATGAAAAGCATCGGTGCTTTGATCTCGGGTAGATGACTGTCACGAAGTTTATCGGGCCGGCCAGGTGGATGAAGCGGGTAGCCCAGGAGAACCAGCGCACCGACTGCCTGCGCGCCTTCCGGCTGAGCCGCCACCTGCGACGCGATCCGTCCACCCATCGACTTGCCACCAATAGCGATGCGATTCCCCTTCAACTTTATATGTTTGCTTGCGGTGTTGATAACTGAAAGATAACAAGCTTCCAACTTCGGTTTGGGATCAGGCACATGGCGTCCCTGTTCCATGTATAAAAAGTTGAACGTAACGATATCAAGACCGCGCTCCGCCAGACCGTTTGCAAACAGTCGCATGAAACCACTTAGCTGATTCGCGCCGGCGCCATGACCAAGGATCAAGGTTGAACCTGTTCGCAGCTTCTTGGGAGCGGAGTAGAGCAGCGCACTTACGCTATCGCTTTCGTTAATTGCTATCGTGAGTTTTTCCGGTTCCATAAGCGTCGCAGTTTAATCCATGCCGGGACATTCCCATAGCTCGGCCCTTGGGAGGTGGTGGGTCAGTTTCACGAAACATGTCCGACAAACTTCAGTTTGTCGTGGCATCACGACAAGCTAAACCTTGTCGGACATCAAACTGACCCAGTACTCGTTAGGAATTGACGGGTGATTGCTATTCATGTTCCCCTTCAACGCTAAGCTGGAGGAATGAAATGCCGGCCCGGTCCTATCTCAGCAAGAATTCAATCATCCTTCCCGGTGTTCTAAGTGCCGCGGTCTATCTAATAATTTGTGTCTTCTACATTAGGGGGCCACAAGCTTATTCCCGCACGCCGCGAGAATTGTTCGCCTGGTTTTTCTGTATTGCGTTGCTGCTGCTCTTTTGGAAAGGCTATCAACGAGTGCGCGCGGCGGACAAGCCACCAATACGTGTAATCATATTGTTCGCCGCGCTTTTCTGTTTTTTTGCCTTCCTGACTTTTCCTTTTCATTCCACCGATGTTTTTGGTTACATCAACCGTGGCTGGCAACAAGTCTACTACGGGCAAAATCCATACGTTCATCACCTAAACGACATTCCAAACTGGCAACAGGATCCAATGTTACGATCACACTGGATCTACAACCCGAATCCCTACGGATTCCTGTTTACCTTACTCGCAAGGCTCCTTACCTGGTTGAGCGGCGGCAATTGGTGGGCAGCCCTGGCGCTATTCAAAGCGAGCAACGTTCTCGCGTATGCAGGAACCGGCTGGCTGCTGTGGTCGGCATCGAAGCACGTCTCATACATCAGACCAGAAACCGCTCTATATCTTTTCCTCTGGAACCCGCTAATCCTGCTGCACCACATCGCTAATGGGCATAATGATTTGCTTGTTGGTTTCATGGTCGCACTCGCCATCTACCTGGCGCTCACGCAAAGATACTTTTGGATTGTTCCGGCGTTGGTTGCCGCCACGCTCTTGAAATTTGCACCAGTGCTGCTAATACCGCCGGCGCTGGTGCTGGTCATAAAAAGAGCGGGATGGAGGACTGCCATACTGAGTTGCCTGGTTGCGCTGGCGCTCTCGGCCGTTATCTGTTTTCCCTACTTGCGCGATTGGCAGCAATTGAGACTTGTTGACATGCAGGACAACGCGACCTTGATTGACAACTCACTGCACTCACTACTGATTCACATATTTGAGAACATCGCTCGTGTCTTTTCCGCTTTAGCGCCCCTGCATGCAACGGTTAACTCAGCCATAAAGATGATTCTGCGCGTGGGCCTGATTGTATTCGTTCTGTATCAATGGCTAAAGATCCCCAAAGACTTTACGGCGAAGGTATTTGCCTCGAAATCTCTTTGGATTCTTTTCGCGCTCATTTGCGTGGCGAGCTCAAAGTTCAACGCCTGGTATATTGGAATGCTTTTGCCACTCGCTCTATTGCTTGAGGATGAATATCCGTTAAGACGACTGGTGGTTTTGATGTCATGCACGCAGTTGTTGTCTCTCACCTTCTTTAAGCAAGCATACATGTTGAATTACTTTGGGTTGATGGTGATACCGGCGTGGGTAATCTACAGAAAGAGAAACAAACCAACTCGGGTCGCGGAAAGCAAAGCTTGAAGGTGCTCAACGCCTTATCACAAGTAAATGCGTGGCACGCGTTCACTAACCCCGCAGGTTACTTCGTATGAAAGTGTTCCCGCCGTTCTGGCGAGCTCTTCTGCCGAAACTGAAAGCTCCCCTTCTGTACCCAGCAAGGTCACTTCATCCTCAGTCTGCACACCAGGAACGTTGGTGACGTCGATTAGTGTGAGGTCCATGGAGATGCGACCAATGACAGTCGCATAGACCCCACGGATGATCGCGTGACCGCGATTGGAGAGCGCACGCATGTAGCCGTCGTCATAGCCAATCGGAACGGTGGCGACCAGCGTCTTTCGCGAAGCCTCAAAGGTGCAGCCATAGCCGACTGTCTCCCCTTGCGGGACCCACTTGAGCAAAGTAATACGCGAATGAAGCGACATCACCGGCCGCAGGTTCACATCGCGATCCTCAGGCGCAAGGATGTCGCGCCACAGGCCATAGAGTACTCCGCCGGGACGAACCAGGTTCCCCCGCGCATTCGGTTGTCCAAAGATAGCAGCTGAATTTGCCAGGTGACGGTAAGTCGGATCAAATCCGCTCTCTCGAAAAGCTGAAGCGGCTGCATCGAAACGTTGGGTCTGATCCCTGGTTAGTAGTTCACAGGAAGGTTCATCGGCGGCGGCGAAGTGAGTCATGAAGCCATCGACACGAATGTTTTTGAACCTCGTCAAGCCCCTGGCAAAATCTGAAATCTTATCGAAGCGCACTCCCAAACGCCCCATGCCGGTGTCGATCTTCACGTGCACATCAGCGATGAGACCGCGCTCGCGCGCAGCGCGATCGAGTGCTTCGATGGTGTCCAGCCGGTAGACAACGGGTACGAGCTGATGCTGCAGGCAAGCTGTTGCCTGCTCTCCCCAGAATCCGGCCAGACAGAGGATCGGCCTGGTAATGCCCGCGTTTCTGAGTTCAATTCCCTCTTCAGGCAACGCCACGCCAAACCAGTCAGCGCCTGCTTGCGTCAGCCTGCGAGCACACTGCACGGCGCCATGGCCGTAAGCGTTGGCCTTCACCACGGCCATCACGTTTACATCCGGCCCGACACGGTCTTTGACGAGCTGGAAATTGGCAGCCAGTGCGTCGAGATCGATCTCGGCCCAGGTTGGACGTCGATCGCCCAGGGTGTTAGACAGTTGGTTGTTTGAAGCCGAAGAAATCATTCGCCTCGGTAGAGATTATCAAACCGCATGCTGGAAGGCGTAAAGCGGAGTCTGACGGTGTCTGTGGGTCCGTTGCGTTGCTTGGCGACGATTAGCTCTGCGACATTCTTTTCGTCGTCAGGCATGCTATCGCGCTCTTCCGGAGTCTTGTAGATCTCGGGCCGGTAGATGAAGGCTACGACGTCAGCATCCTGTTCCAGCGCGCCTGACTCACGCAGGTCCGCTAGCTGCGGGCGGTGATCAGAGCGCGACTCTGGCGCGCGAGACAACTGCGAAAGTGCAACCAGCGGTACATTCAACTCTTTGGCGAGCCCTTTGAGTTCTCGCGAGATCTGCGACACTTCCTGCTGCCGCGACTCGAAACGCTTTGCCGAGCCGCTCATCAACTGCAGGTAGTCAACCACAATTAGATCGAGACGTTTTTGTTCCGCGGCCAACCGCCGTGCTTTGGCACGCATTTCCAGCACGGTTATGCCGGCGCTGTCATCCAGAAATATTCTTGTGTCGGAGAGCGTGTTCAGCGCCTTTCCAATCTGCGTCCACTCGGCGCGAGACAAAAACCCGTTACGAAAACGTTGGGCGTCGATGTTGGCCTGCGAACAAAGCATGCGCATGACCAGTGCTTCCTTGGACATCTCAAGCGAGAACATGCCGACGACTGCGCCCGGAACATGGATAGCGGCGTTCTCCGCCAACATCAAGGCAAAACTCGTTTTTCCCATCGAGGGTCGCGCGGCAACGATAATCAAATCCTGACGTTGCAGCCCGGAAGTCAGCGTGTCGAGGTCGGCAAAACCCGTGGTTAGTCCCGTCAAGACCGATGATCGACCTTCCATCTCCTGGATCTTTTCCAGGAGCTCCTGGGCTACCGGCTTAACGTGAACAAAGCCCTGGCGCAGACGTTCGTCGGCCAACTCAAAGATGGCGTGTTCAGCGTGATCAAGAATGAGCTCGGGCTCGTCTTCCTGTTCCAGAGCCTCTTGGGTGATTTTATTCGCGGCCCTAATCAGCTGACGCAGCATCGACTTTCCGCGAACGACCTTTGCGTAGTGTGCAATGTTCGTCGAATGTGGCAAGCCATAGGTGAGATTGGTGATGAAGCTGATCCCGCCGACAGACTCGAGCGCATTGTCCTTCTTAAGTTCCTCTCCGATCAGGATGGGATTGATCTCGGCGCCACGTTCGAAAAGCGCGGTCATCGCCAGAAAAATCCGACGGTGCGAAGGCACATAAAAATCCTCGGGACGTAATAGCTCGATCGCCTGACTAATCAGGCCGTTGTCGAGAATTATGCCGCCGAGTATGGCGCGCTCAGCCTCGGCGCTGTTTGGCAGGGAACGTTCAAGCGATTGCTCGCGGATGGGGTCAGGACTGGCCATTTGAAAAGCAATATTAAGGAGACTTGGGTTAGTTCGGAATTGATTGTAGTCAGATTCGTTGCAAAAGAAACGACGCTACAAGTTAAATAACTTGTAGCGTCGAACTATACAACACGCTATCTGGAGTCGCCAAAAAAGTTCGCGTGTTATCTACTCGCCGGCTTCGGCGGACTGTTCTTCTTTAGGTTCCGCTTGTTTCGCCAGCTCTGCTTCCTGCTCAGGAGTCATGTGCCCGACGATAACTTCGCCTTCCGGCACGACCTTAACCTGAAGGTCAATCGACACTTCACGGTGCAGTCGCAGCGGAACGGTGAATTCGCCCAGACGTTTGATCGGTTCGCGCAGATGCAGCCGATGCCGATCGATCTCGTAGCCGCGCTCCTTCAGTGATTCGGCAATATCCATCGACGTGACCGAGCCATAGAGAGCACCCTGCTCGCCGGATTTGCGTTTGAACTCAAGTACCAGCTTCCTGATTTGCTCCGCTTGTCCCTCAGCGGTGGTTCGTTCGCCAGCTTCTTTCTTGAGTAGCGCTGCGCGCTCGCCCTCGATCTGTTTGACATTGCTGCTGGTAGCTTCCACGGCCAGCTTACGCGGCAGTAAATAATTGCGCGCATATCCGGCTCTCACGCGGACTATCTCACCGCGCGCGCCCAGATCATCAACATCTTCGCGTAAAAGTATTCTAGTGTGCGCCATGTTGGCTGCTCCTTCCTTAGTCCGATCCCAGTTGCGACCTTAGTCAGTCGTATACGGCAGCAGCGCGATATTGCGCGCCCGCTTGATTGCCTCAGCCAGCATGCGCTGATGGATGGCGCAATTGCCCGAGATACGCCGGGGCAGAATCTTGCCGCGTTCCGGAATGAAATTTCCCAGGAACCTGGCATCTTTGAAATCAATGATGTCTACCTTTTCAATGCAGAAACGGCAGATGCGGCGGCGGCGCATGCGGCGTCCGCCACGACCCTGAGAAGGCCGGCCCCGGTCGAAATCGTCATCGCCGTTGTAACGCCGTCCTCGGTCTTCGTAATTTGTCGACATAGTTACCTCTTAATACTTTCAAACGTGAATAGTAAATGGTGGATCGAAAGCCAAACGCAGCGCGATCACCATCAATGCTCGTTACGCCGCGTCTTCCTCGGCTTCAGCCACTTCGGGGCGAGCAAACTCCGCCGCGCCGCCGCGCCGCTGTTCATCCTTGTTGCCGGGCCGCTTTTCGGCTTTCTTAGCTCGCTTCGCTCTGAACTTCTCCGCGCGGCGGCGATCTTCATCCACCCGCACCGTGATGTAGCGAATGATGCGGTCGTTGACGCGCATGCGACGCTCGAGCTCGGCAATCTCCCGGCCGGATCCTTCAATTTCCAAAAGCCAGAAGCTGCCTTCCGTTTTATGAAGAATCTCATAAGCCAGTTGGCGCCTGCCCATGCTTTCAGACTTGGTTATCACGCCACCCTGGTCAGTCACAATTTGTTTGAAACTGTCGGTCAGGCGCGTAACTTCATCTTCATCTGCCGTGGGGTCAACAATGAACACCACTTCGTATTGTCTATGCGTTTCCAAAATCTTTCTCCTTCTTAGAACAGTGATGAGTGAAAAGTGAAAAGAGTGATCAGTGGGCCAAACGCCTTTGATCATCACTCATCCGATTTACTCATCACTTTTCACTCTTCACTTTTCACTGTTGTAGTCCGACATCGCTTTCAAAACTCCATCCCGCAGGATGGACCGAATTGCTTCGTCACTTCTGTCCAAAACCTCTTCAACCGCCGGTCTCTCCGCGCCCGGAAACGAATCAAGCACAAACCTCTTTGAGTCCGAGATCGGATGCTCCGGTTGAATGCCGATTCGCAGCCTCGTGAACTCGTTGGTGCCGACTGCTGCAATAATCGACTTCAGACCATTGTGACCGCCCGCCGAACCCCTCGCTCGAATGCGAATCTTTCCAAGCGGCAACGCCAGGTCATCAGAGATAACAATTAGCTTGTCACCCGGTTCCGCTGGCTCGTGCTTAGTCAACAAACACGCCACTGCTTCTCCGCTGAGATTCATGTAGGTCTGCGGCTTCACCAGCTTGACCCGACAATTTTCAATACTGCCGCTCGCGACCAGCGACTGACAGTCACGGCGAAATCTATCAATCCCGGCTTTCGCGGCTAGCTTGTCAATCAACATGAATCCGAGATTGTGGCGCGACCACTCATACTCTTTGCCCGGATTCCCCAGACCAACTATCAAATATTGCCGAGTGCCGCTTGCCAATTTCTGGTTCGGGCTTTGGTCTGACGTCTCTTGGCCTTAGAACTTTGAAGCCGCTCCGCAGCGAGCTGAATTCAACGAACAAAGACCGCAAGACCAAGACCCAAGTCCAAAGACCTCCAGGATTATTCCTTCTTGCCCTTTTCGCCCTTTTCGGCTTCGCCGCCTTCTTCGTCTTCCTTCTTGCCCTTACCGATTACTTCCGGCTCCGCGGGTCCTTCAGCTTCGACAACTGGCGCAGCGACCTCTTCCTTCACTATGCCGACTGTGGCAATCACTGAATCCGGCGCGGTAAGGATCTCGATACGCTCGTCAACGGGAATGTCAGAAACGTGGATCACATCGTGAACACCAAGATTCGAAACGTCGATATTGAAGGCGTCAGGAATCTCCCGAGGCTCGCAACGAATTTCAATCTCACGAATGATCTGTTCGAGCACGCCCTGCTCTTCACGCACGCCGACGGGTTCGCCAACCAGGTGTAGCGGAACCGTAACTTCGATTTTTTGTCCCTTCACCAGGCGAGTGAGATCAGCGTGTATTAAGCGACCCCGAATCGGATCGACTTGCCGGTCATTAAACATGACCTCACTGGCACCGAGCCCTTCGATGTCGAGCGTGAAAATCGTGTTCCGCCCCGATTCCGATCGCAAAATTGCCGCCAGTTCTCGCAGCGGCGCCAGCGCGGCCACACTGCCGCCTTCGCCACCGTATACTGAAACCGGCACCATTCCCTCGCGGCGGGCGCGTCGCGCATCATTCTTACCGCGACCTTCACGTTTGGTTGCCCGAACTGTAATGTCCTTCTGTTCTGCCATAACTGCTCCTCTTTACACCTCTCTACAAAGGTTCAGCGACTGGTCGTTGAGATTTCCGATCCGAGATCTCAAATTTAACTTCGGCCTGATGACGAGATCTCACCTGGGGCCAAGGCAATTTAAGATCTGAGATCTAAATCTCAGAACCAATCGCTGATGGACTCCTATTTAAGCCATCAGTGTTTGCCCTTCGCTTAAACGAAGAGCGAGGAAACGCTGGTTTCCTCGTGGATCGACTTGATCGCTTTCGCCAGAAGCGGCGCGATACTAAGTACTTTTATCTTTTCAAACTTGCACGCGTGATCGCGTAGCGGAATCGTATTCGTAATCATTATCTGCTCGATTTCAGAGTCACCGAGCTGCTGCACAGCGTGTCCCGACAGGACGGCGTGCGTGAAACACGCATGAATACTTGCCGCCCCCGCATTTTTCAGGGCCTTAGCCACTTTTGTCAACGAACCGCCAGTATCGCACATGTCGTCGACAATTAGACAGCTGCGGCCGCGCACATCGCCAACAACGTTCATTACTTCGGCAACATTTGCCTTTTCGCGCCGCTTGTCGCACAAGGCGAGTTCAGCATCCAGGCGCTTGGCATAGGCGCGAGCTCTTTCAGCCCCACCCGTGTCCGGGGCGACGACAGTCAGGTTTGGCAGCGGGTTTTCCTGATAATACCCAATCATCACCGGCGCGGAGTAAAGGTGATCGACCGGAATATCAAAGAAGCCTTGAATCTGAGCCGCGTGCAGGTCGATCGTCAAAAGGCGATCCGCTCCCGCAACGGTTATCAGGTTCGCTACCAGCCTCGCCGAAATCGGCACTCGCGGCCGGTCTTTTTTGTCGGAGCGCCCGTAGCCGTAATAAGGTATCACTGCCGTGATGCGTTCGGCCGAAGATCGACGAAACGCATCGAGCATTATCAACAACTCCATCAGATGCTCGTCGGTGGGCGGACAAGTCGGCTGCACTATAAACACGTCGCCGCCGCGCACGTTCTCGTCAATCTGAAAATTAAACTCGCCGTCCGAGAAGCGTTCCGTTATGGCGCGCCCCATGTCGCAACCAAGATGGCGGGCAATCTCTTCCGCCAGATTCGGATTTGCATTTCCCGAAAAAACCTTAATTCCGCCAGTTGTGCCCATAAGAAATGTGACAAGTGATGAGTGATAAGTGAAAAGATTCCGAGCAATTTGCTCATCACTTTTCACTCATCACTTTTCACTGCTGTGATGGCTGGGGCGGGAGGATTCGAACCTACGAATGCCGGTTCCAAAGACCGGTGCCTTACCACTTGGCTACGCCCCAATATCAGATCCAGAGTTAAAAGAGCGTAAGAACGGAATATCCGGCGAGCCTACCGCGCGCAGGTATTCAATCTGCGACACTGTAACACAAGGAAACATGCGCCAGCCCGCTTCAAGTTGAATTTCATTTGCGGCGCGTTGCTGATCTTCCTCGCCGGCAAAGATACCAAATACGCTCGATCCACTGCCAGCCAATAACGCACCAAGAGCACCAGCCTGAAGTAAGGTTTCTTTCGTTCGTCTAATCTCAGGCTCAATATCAAAGATCACAGATTCGAAATCATTCTTCAGCGATACTTCCGGGATCCACGGTTGCGAATGCCCGGGATTTGCCTCGCTTTGCGAAACTGAAAGAATAGGGTTCGCATTCTTTGTTGTCAAGGCAGCGGAATCGAACGCATTGTAGGCTTCAGGGGTCGAAATTCCGGCTCTTGGAGTGATTACGATCAGGTGCCGCCGAGCAGGTTCAACTGCATTCGCCACCGGTGAAAGCGTCGTACCCGTTCCAGTCGCTTGAACGCACCCTCCCAGCAGGAAAAATGGAACATCTGCGCCGAGTTTCGCAGCAATCTCCAACAGTTCACCAACGCCGAGCTTGAGTTGCCAGAGACGGTTGAGAGCCAGCAGTGTAACTGCGGCGTTTGATGAGGCTCCACCACATCCCGCCTTTATTGGGATTCGCTTTTCGAGCCGAACACGGATTCCCTGTTCCACTTGAAAGCGATCCCGTAAGGCGGCAGCAGCGCGGACAATGAGGTTATCGTCACTGGTTGGAATGTCGGGATTGTCGCAAGAGAGTGAGATTGCGCGATCTTCACTTAGCTCGAAGTGAAGTTCATCTTGAAGAGAAATTGTTTGTAAGAGTGTCTTGACCTCGTGGTACCCGTCCGCACGTTTACCCAGAATTTCGAGACTCCAGTTGATCTTGGCAAAGGAAGGAAGACTGAGAGGAGACTGATTCACTTTGGGCAGCAGAGCTTCAATTTCCTGGCCGCCGCCGTCAATGAACGTAGGGCGGCTAGCGAGCGATAAAAACCTGGGTCAAGTAGGTGCTACCATCAGCCGCAACGTAGCTGCCAATAGCCGACGCCTGAAAACCCGGGTAAAGCATATTGGCGCGATGCCCGGAAGACGTCAGCCATCTTTCAACAGCAAAACCACCAGGATCTTCGTAGCCTTTATTATACGCGATGTTTTCGCCGATAACCCGGAAGTGAAGAACTCCACTCGCATGTGCTCGCTCTTTTAGTTGTAACCCGTCCGGTGTTTCGTGAGCAAAGTACCCTAGTCTCGCCATTTGTTCTGAGTGTTCTCTGGCCAATCGGCACAGCTCACGATCCCACACCAGCGTCGGCAGGCCATTCTTAGCGCGCGCTACATTTGTCTGCTCAAAGGCGCGACGTTCAACGGCATTCGCGTCTTCAAGAGCAGGTGAACTTGAATTCACAGATTTCGATGTGCCGACCGACGCGTCGAGTGATATCCGTCGCGGCCGCGAGTTCCGGGACTCGGCCATTGGTTCGGAAATCAGACGAGCGACCGGTCGTGGCTGCAGGTCTTGTGCTGACGCACTTTGAAATACGCCTAAGGACGCAAGCAACAACGTGGCAGCGACGAGCATGCCAGTCTTCAATTTGAGGGTTAGCGTATTTGCCCCAGGGGTGGTCAATATTGCAAATGTCATGAAATTGGTCCCGCCCGAGCACGCTCGGATCAGCGCCGCTTGGCGAAAAGCCCTGAGGTAGGCAGTTTTTAGGAATAAAACCTTGCCGGGGCCGGCAGGTCAGAACGTCCCATCCACACTAACAAACGGATCAACTAAGATCAACACTTTTCGACTTGGTGGCCAGCACTTCGCTAATGAGGAACTAACTTTCGCTTTCCACCAGATTTGTGCTGTTTTCGGTAGGGGTATATCGCTGAACGGCTTGTTCCCAAGACGGTCGGAGAGGGTAACCATAAAACAAAAGAATTGCGGCCGCGACCACAGCTGCGGTGAATGTGTACCATACTTGTCCGGTCATGAGGGTGCAGCCGAAACCAATCAAGGCAACCGCAATCCCAATGACCGCCATAAGCAGCGCTGTCTTTTGCATCGTGGCCAGGAGCCCAGACGGACCGCGGATCGCCGCTATGTCCTGTAGGCGCATCTTCGAGAGTCGCGTCCGTCGCAGAACTATGGCGCCGAGTCCAAGGATGGGAACGACGATCCTAAACGTCATGTCGAGTGAAGAGCTAGTCCGCGGTGTCAGAAATTTCTGAGTCACGAACGCCAGCACACTCAGGAGGATGACTGCGACTAAAAGCGACAATACTGTAGTCACCGTGGATTTGTGTCGGCGCAGCAGTTCAGCCTGCACATCTAACGATAAGGCGCTGGAGTTTGCCATGTTTCTTGGTTCCGGCTTTATCATCCGCCAAGCGACGATACTGATCAAGGTAAAAGATCAGGCATCAGAAATCGAAGGGGCCCGTCATGAAATTGACGGGCCCTAATACAAGGCTATGCCAAAACCGATTATGGTCCGCTAGGGCTTTATCGGCCCCTGTGTTGCGGGCGTGGTCGGTGGCGGTTGGATCGCATTTTGTGTGGGGGGCCGCGGATTAGAATTAGCCGGGACCTGACGATTGGTGCGCTGGACAGGTGCTATCGGTGTCACATTTGCAGGTAGCAGCCCATTATATTTCAGGGCTTCATCAATCAAGTCCTGTCTTCCCTCTTTCTTGTCCTTGCTGATAAGTATCCCGTCAGAGTTGAAAGAAACATCCGCTTTACCCAGGACTTCCTTCATCAGGTTGCCCATGAAGCCGCTTCGTTCGGGTGGTGCCAGATTTCTACGCGCCGGATCGGGCTCAGGAATTGGAACGCCTATGATACCCAGCTGCTCTTTCGCTTTTTCCGCGTACTCGCTGTTAGGGAAATTACGAAGCAGATCCTGATAATACTTCGCGGCTTCATCCGGTTCTTCTTCCTGCTGATAGGTGTAAGCCAGCCTGAATAAAACTGCATCCCGCAACGAGAAATTGGGATACTTTTCAATCACTTCCTTGTAGCGCGACTGTGCTCCTTTGAGACCGCCCTTCTTGCCAATGTAACGGTCCTGATAGAAGACGCCAATCTGATAACCATGCATTGCCAGGTTTTCCTGTGTCTCACGCAAACGATCCTCAACGATCGGTCGCAAGCTGGTCTGCGGATATTGCTGCAGCAGCGCTTTGAGACGCTGCTCCGCTTTGCGCGCGTGAGTTATGTCACGGTTTGCAAGCCCCATCTGCCTCATCTCAGCTTCCGCGACCTTCAGCATCGCATCATCCGCCAGCGGATCGGTTGGGAAAAATGTCAGCCAGTCCAGATATGCCTGAGCAGCCTGAATTAAGGAGGAGGTCGTACCTTCAAGATAGAAGGAGTCCGCAATCGCCAGTTTTGCAAGTGGAAGAAAGGGTGAATCCGGGTAGGTATTAATGATGGTGGAAAAGAGCAGACGGCCAGTTTCATGACTGCCCTTACGCACCTGTGTGGCTGCTTCCTCAAACAAGACTCGATCTCTTCCGGGAGCAACTGTGCTAGTCAACTCTTCAATTTTGTCGTCACCGCCACCGCCAAGTAGACCGAAGAAACGGCCCTTCTTTTTCTTCTTGGATGGCGTGGCCGATGTCGTCGCCACAGTGGTTCTGGCACCGGCAGTGGCTTGAAGTGCAGCCTGCACTCGAGTGTTAAGATCGGCAACCGAGGTCTCCAGTCGATCCAGGATGGTTGGGTCGTAACGTTCAGAACGCTCCTGCTTGGCTCGTAAGTCGTTAACCTCTGAACTAATTGAACCTACTTCCTTTTCCAAGCCGCGCAGCCGCTCGCGCGGATCATCCGGATTTTTCTTCTCGCTTGCGCTGGGCGCTGCCATCGATGAAATTGCGCTGGTAAGCGAACGCCGCATTCCCTCCAACTTTGAACGCATCACTTCCATGCGTTGAAGCGGCGCCAAGTCGCTCTGCGCACCTCCCTGCGCCAGCGCGGTGGCTGCAAAGGCCAGAACCAGCGCCGCGCAAATTACCGATTGAGCAGATAAGCGAGAATGCATATAACTAAAACCTCCAGAACATCGAACGAATGCTGATTGCCAAATTAAACCCATTGCACGGTAGCCTCGCGTAGTCCGCGCACCGCCGCTTCCGGATCTGGCGCGCCGAAAATCGCCGAGCCGGCCACGATAATTTCCGCGCCGGCCGCCACTACAGACGCAATGTTTTCCAGGTCGATACCGCCATCAATTTCTATACGTACCGCCAGTTGCCGCTCATCGATCATTCGCCTGAGGCGCCTCACTTTATCGGTTGCGGTCTCAATAAACTTCTGTCCGCCGAAGCCGGGATTTACTGACATCACCAGCACATAATCAGCGAAGGGTAACGCCTCTGATAAAGATTCAATCGGCGTCGCCGGGTTGAGCACGACCCCTGCCTGCGCGCCCGCCGCTCTGATCGACGCCAAAGTTCGATGCAGATGTGCATCAGCTTCAAGATGCACGGAAACCATTCTCGCGCCCGCCTCAACAAACTGTTGCGCATACCTTCCCGGCTCGGAAATCATCAGATGAGCATCGATAGGAAGCGCTGTCGCCCGCACAAGCGACTTAACGACAGGCAAGCCAATCGTCAAGTTGGGGACGAAGTGCCCGTCCATCACATCAACATGCAGGATCGTCGCGCCGCCGCGCTGCACTGCCTCGATCTCCTCTCCCAAACGCGAGAAGTCAGCCGACAAGATCGAGGGCGCGATATCAATGGTCCTGCCGTTCCTCATTAGTTGGTCTTATTCCAAAGGACTCTAATTGGGCCTGATCGCAGGCGAAGGCCTGGCTGGTGGCCGGCTGTTTCCATTCTGGTTAACGCTCCGATTTGCGTTCAGATTAACCGCCGGCCGATTGGAATTTGCGTTAAGAGCTCGATTCGTATTGCCGCTATTTGCGTTCCTAGTTGTCGCGGCGCGATTAGCATTTCCGTTTCGATTTAGGGAGTTGCCGTTTGCGTTTTCGTTGTCGTTCTTGTTAGAGCTCCGGGGACGCTTTGGTTTGTTTTCATTCGCCGAGGTCGTCTCGTTGGCATTTGTGGGTTTCTCTTCAGGTGACTTTTCCGGCGCGGCTGCCTCGGAAGCCTCACCTTCTTTCGGCGGCC
>Ga0207689_10003178_pt1 | contig 15065 bp, 10 predicted proteins | sample KBSMisM52_FD_184312 | JGI IMG/M metagenome (GOLD analysis project Ga0207689, IMG submission 184312) | Miscanthus rhizosphere microbial communities from Kellogg Biological Station, Michigan, USA - KBS Miscanthus M5-2 (SPAdes) (version 2) | ecosystem: Host-associated > Plants > Roots >... | reverse complement strand
CGGCGGCAATAGCGGCGGCCGGCGAGGACGTCGAGCGGGTGCGGAAGGCGGAACTGTCGGGAGTGCGGATGGTGCGGCTGGTGGATTCGGGTCGGGTGTGGCCCATGGTGGCCCGAATGCGGGCGACGGGCGACGGGTGGCGGGCGACGGCGCTCGGGGCGGGGGGACGGGTGTTGCCGCGGTGCCCAATGCGAACGGCGGCGCCCAACCTGTCCGGCAGCAGGGCGGACTGGCTGGCGACCGCGTGATCGGCAAGTTGTCGTTCATTGACAATGCCGTGGATACGGCGACCGGCACCGTACAGCTCAAGGCCAGCTTCGACAACAGCAATGGCCGTCTCTGGGCCGGACAGTTCGCGACGACGTCGCTTCACCTGTTCGACCAGGACAGCGCGCTCGTCGTGCCGGCGCAAGCGATCGTCACGGGCCAGCGTGGGTCATACGTCTACGTCGTCGACCGTGCCGATACGGCGCGGCAGCGTGCGGTCGTCGTCGAGCGAACGGCGGGCGGTCTCGCCATCATCGCCAGCGGCGTTCGCGACGGCGATCGCGTGGTGATCGAAGGGCAGTCGCGCCTTACGCCGGATGCAGCCGTGCGCATCCGGGGCGCCAATGACGCCGGTGGATTTGGCGGCGGCGGTGGCCGTAAAGGCGGGCGGAAGGGGCAGGGTGGAGGCGGCGGCCAGGGCGGCCAAGGCCAGGGCGGCCAAGGAGCCAAGCAGCCGAGCGGCCGAGGAGCCGAGCAGCGGTAGGCCTATGAGCCTCACAGGCCTGTTCGTGCGCCGGCCGGTCATGACGACGCTGCTCATGATCGGCATCCTCGTGTTCGGCGTCGCATCCTACCGGAAGCTTCCGGTCAGCGACCTGCCGACGATCGACTATCCGACGCTGAACGTGAACGCCAACCTTCCGGGCGCGAGCCCGGAGACGATGGCCGCCACGGTGGCGACGCCGCTCGAGAAGGCATTCTCGGCGATCGCCGGCATCGACGAGATCACGTCGAGCAGCAACACGGGCGGCACCAACATCACGCTGCAGTTCGGCCTCGACCGCGACGTCGAAGTCGCGGCGCAGGACGTGAACGCGGCGATCGGCAAGACGCTGCCGTTCCTGCCGTCGACGATCCTGCCGCCGAACTATCGCAAGAACAATCCGAACGCGATGCCGGTGATGTCGATCGCCGTCACGTCGAACGTGCTGCCGATGACGCAGGTCGACGAATATGCGCAAACGCTCATCGCGCAGCGCCTGTCGATGATCGAAGGCGTGGCGTCGGTGGGTGTGTACGGCTCGGCGAAGTACGCGGTGCGTGTCCAGCTCGACCCGAAGCAGCTCGCCACGCGCAACATCGGTGTGTCGCAGGTGGCGAACGCGATTCGGCAGAACAATGTGATGCTGCCGACGGGCGTGCTGTACGGCCGCGACAAGACGCTGACGCTCAACGCGACGGGTCAGATGCAGAGCGCGGCCGAGTTCAAGCGGCTCATCATCGCCTACCGCAACGGCGCGGCCGTCCGCCTGGGCGACGTCGCGAACGTCCTCGACGACATCCAGAACAACAAATCGGTCAGCTACTTCAACCGCGAGCGGTCGGTCAACCTGTTCGTGCAGCGGCAACCCGGCACGAACACCATGGAGATCGCGAAGCGGGTGAAGGAGAAGCTCGACGAGATCAAGCCAGGGCTGCCGCCGACGCTGAAGGCCAATATCCAGTACGACCGCTCGATCACCATCGGGCGGGCGGTCAACGACGTCAAGGAATCGCTGCTCGTCGCGCTCGTGCTCGTGATCGCGGTGATCTTCATCTTCCTGCGAAGCGCGGTCGCCACGTTGATCCCGAGTGTGACGTTGCCGCTCGCGATCATTGGCACGTTCTCGGCGATGTACGCGCTCAATTTCAGCATCGACAACCTGTCGCTCATGGCGTTGACGCTCGCCGTGGGCTTCATCGTCGACGACGCGATCGTGATGCTCGAGAACATCGTGCGCCACATCGAGATGGGAAAAACGCCGATGCAGGCGGCGCTCGACGGCGCGGCGGAAGTCGGGTTTACCGTTCTATCAATGTGCCTGTCGCTCTCGGCGGTGTTTATCCCGCTGATGTTCATGGGCGGCATCATCGGACGGCTGTTCCGCGAGTTCGCGGTGACGATCAGCGTCGCGGTGCTCGTGTCGGGGTTCATCGCGCTGACGCTGACGCCGATGCTGTGCAGTCGGCTCCTCAAGCCGCACGCCGCGGAGGAAAAGCACGGACGCTTTTTCAACTTCTTGGAGCGAGGCTTCCAAGCGGTGTTGCGGGCCTACGAGCGCAGCCTTGGCTGGGTGATGACGCATCGTCCGGTCACGCTGGCATTCTCCGCCGGCGTGCTCGTGGCGACGTACTTCGTGTGGACGAACATTCCGAAGGGTCTGTTCCCGCCCGACGATACCGGCTCGCTCAACGCGAGCGCCGAGGCGCCGCAGGGCACGCCGTTCACGGAGATGCTGCGCCTCGGCCAGATGGTGAGCAATAGGCTGGCGACGGACACCAACATTGCGTCGTACACGATGAACGTCGGCAGCATGGGTCCGTCGAATCAGATTCAGTTCAACATCACGCTGAAGCCGGCGGGGACACGTCCACCGGCCGACCAGATGGTGTTCGAGCTGCGACGAACGATGCAGACGCCGGGCGTGGACGTTTCGGTAACGAATCCGCCGAGCATCCAGATCGGCGGTCGTGGCGGGCGCTCCTCGTATCAGTACACGCTGCGGGGGCCGGACATTCAGGAGCTGTACGCCCAAGGCGAGCGGCTGCTCAATCGGCTCCAGGAGAGCCCGATGCTGAGCAGCGTCAACTCGAACCTGCTGAATCGCAGTCCGATCCTGAAGGTGCACATCGACCGCAACAAGGCGTTGGCGATGGGCACGACGCCGCAGGGAGTCGAGAGCGCGTTGGCGAACGCGTACAACGCGCAGCAGGTGTCGACGATCTTCATGCCGACGAATCAGTACACGGTCGTCATGGAGACGGTGCCGAGCGCGCAGACGGACGCATCAGTGCTCGAGCACTTCTACGTGCCGGCCGCGGGCGGGCGTCAGGTTCCGCTGACCGAGGTCGCGACGTTCGAGATGACCACCGGGCCGCTGAGCGTCGCGCACTCCGGCCAGATGACGTCGATGACGATCTCGTTCAACCTCGCCGAGGGTGTGTCACTCGGCGCGGCGACAGTGGAAGTCGGGCGCATCGCGCGCGAGATGCTGCCGGCGTCGATCACGGGCGGGTTCTCGGGGACGGCGCAGGCGTTTCAGGAATCGCAGAAGGGAATGGGGATCCTGATCCTGATCACGATCTTCATCATCTACATCATCCTCGGCATTCTCTACGAGAGCTTCATCCATCCGGTGACGATCCTCACCGGCCTTCCGTTCGCGGCGTTCGGCGCGCTGTTCGCGCTGTACATCACGCACGTGGAGCTCGGGGTGTACGGCTACGTCGGCATCATCATGTTGATCGGCATCGTGGAGAAGAACGCGATCATGATGATCGACTTCGCGCTCGAGCGTCAGCGGAGCGAACGGATTCCGCCGGCGAAAGCGATCGTGGAAGCAGCGAGCGTCCGCTTCCGGCCGATCATGATGACCACGGTCTCGGCGATCGTCGGCACGCTGCCGATCGCGATCGGCGTCGGCACGAGCGCGGCGTCGCGCCGGCCACTTGGTGTCGCGGTGGTAGGCGGGTTGGCGTTCTCGCAGATTGTCACGTTGTACGTGACGCCGGTGTTCTACTCGTACTTCGATGAGTTGCAAAGTTGGATCGCCAAGAAGGCCCCGATGCGCGTCCCGACCGAGACGCTGCCGGTGCCGGCTGCTGGCGATTGACTGTCATCCTCCGCGAGCGCAGCGAGCGGGGGATCTATTTTCATTCTGTGGTGGCTGGCCACAGGCATTTCACACTAGATCCTCCGGCCGCTGGCGCGGCCAGAGGATGACAACTGATGAATTTCACGACGCTTTTCATTAAACGCCCTGTCATGACCACGTTGGTCATGATTGGGATTCTCGTCTTCGGCATCGTCGCTTACCGTCAATTGCCGGTGAGCGATTTGCCGAACGTGGACTTTCCGACAGTGACGGTCAGTGCGACGTTGCCGGGGACGAGTCCGCAGACGATGGCGGCTACCGTCGCCACGCCGCTCGAGAAGCAATTCTCCACGATCGCCGGCATCGACAACATGACGTCGACGTCGAGCCTCGGGCAGACGCAGATCGTCATTCAGTTCGCGCTCGACCGGAACATCGACGCGGCCGCGCAGGATGTGCAGGCGGCGATCGCGCAGACGGCGCGACAGCTGCCGCAGGGGATCATTCCGCCGGCGTATCAGAAGACGAATCCGGCGGACGCGCCGATCCTGACACTGGCGCTGACGTCGAGCGAAGTGTCGCTGTCGGCCCTCGACGAGATTGGTGAGACGACAATTGCGCAGCGCCTCTCCATGGTAGGCGGTGTGGCGCAGGTGTTGGTGTACGGCGCGCAGAAGTACGCCGTGCGACTGCAGCTCGATCCGGGGCAGCTGGCGACGCGCAACATCGCGCTGGAGGATGTCGCCACGGCGATCCAGCAGCAGAATGTGAACATGCCGACGGGTGTGCTGAACGGCCCGCGCACCGCGTTGACCGTGCAGGCGACGGGGCAGCTCGAGAACGCCGGCCAGTTCTCGGACGTGATCGTTGCGTACCGGAACGGAGCGCCCGTCCACCTCGATGAGATCGGTCGGATCACCGACGACGTTCAGAACAACAAGACGGCGAGCTGGTTCAACGGCGCGCGGTCGATCGTCCTCGCGGTCCAGCGACAGCCGGGCACGAATACGGTGGACGTGGCGAACCGCGTGAAAGCGGCGCTCGAGAAGATCGAGGCGGAGATCCCGCCGACGGTGCGGATGTCGATCCTCTACGACCGATCACAGACGATCAAGGCGTCGGTCGACGACGTGACGTTCACGCTCGAGCTGACGCTCTTCCTCGTCGTCGCGGTCATCTTCGTCTTCCTGCGCAACTGGTCGGCGACGATCATCCCGAGCCTCGCGCTGCCGATGTCGATCATCGGCACGTTCTCGGTGATGTACCTGCTGCACTACAGCCTGGACAACTTGTCGCTGATGGCGCTCACGCTCGCCGTCGGCTTCGTGGTGGACGACGCGATCGTCATGCTCGAGAACATCGTCCGGCACATGGAGATGGGAAAGCCGAAGATGCAGGCCGCGATCGACGGCGCGTCGGAGGTCGGCTTCACCATCTTGTCGATGACGTTCTCCCTGGCCGCGGTGTTCATTCCCTTCCTGTTCATGGGAGGGATCATTGGAAAACTGTTCCACGAGTTCGCGGTCACGATCGGCGTGGCGATTCTCGTCTCCGGCTTCGTGTCGTTGACGCTCACGCCGATGCTGTCGAGCCGCTTCCTCAAATCGGATCATGGCAAGCAGCACGGCCGGCTCTATCAAGCGACGGAGAACTTCTACAACGCCTGGCTCGGCGTGTACGAGCGGAGCCTGGGGTGGGTCATGGCCCGCCGGCCACTCACGCTCGTGTTCTCGTTCGCGATTCTGATCGCGACGGGCTACCTGTTCTGGTCCACGCCGAAGGGACTGTTCCCGACGGACGACACGGGACAACTGCTGGCGACGACAGAAGCGCAGGAGGGCGTGTCATTCGACGCGCTCGTGCAGCACCAGGCGGAAGTCGCCGAGGTGATTCGACGCGACCCGGACGTGAGGTCGGTGACGTCGTCGGTCGGAACGACGGCCGCGGCAAATCAGGGTCAGGTCACGATCGACCTCAAGCCGATCGAGGAGCGCAACCGCAGCGCCGAGGAGATTGCGCGCGATCTCATGAAGGCGACGGCGAGTATCTCGGACATCACCACGTTCATCCAGAACCCGCCGGCGATCTCGATTGGCGGTCTATCGTCCAAGAGCCTCTATCAGTACACGCTGCAGAGCGGTGACATGACGGCGCTCAACACCGCGGCGCGCGAGATGGAGCGCCGCATGCGCCAGATCCCCGGGCTGATCGACGTGACGAGCGACATGCTCATCGAAAACCCGCAGGTGACGATCGACATCGATCGCGAGCAGGCGGGGCAGCTCGGCGTGTCGGCGAGCGAGATCGAGAACACGCTCTACGACGCTTTCGGTCAGCGTCAGGTCTCGACGATCTACACGGCGACGAACGAGTACTGGGTCGTCATGGAGCTGCTCCCCGAGTATCAGCAGGACGTCGACGCGCTCGGCAAGCTCTGGGTGCGATCGACGCGCGGTCCGCTCGTTCCGCTCAGCACCGTGGCGAAGTTCAAGTACACGGTCGGACCGGTGACGGTGAATCACTCCGGCCAGCTGCCGGCGGTGACGGTGTCGTTCAACCTCGCGCCGGGGATGTCGATCGGCACGGCGGTGAAGCAGGTCGAGGCGGTGTCGAAGGACGTGCTGCCGGCGCAGGTCGGGGCGAGCTTCTCGGGAATGGCGCAGGCGTTCGTGACGACGCAGGAAGGGTTGCTCGTGCTGATGCTGCTCGCCGTATTCGTGATCTATGTGATTCTCGGCGTGCTGTACGAGAGCTTCATTCACCCCATCACCATCCTCACCGGGTTGCCTTTTGCGGCATTTGGCGCGCTGGTGACGCTGATTCTTTGCGGGATGGATCTCGACATCTATGGATTCGTCGGGATCATCATGCTGATCGGCATCGTGGAGAAGAACGCGATCATGATGATCGACTTCGCGATCGAGGCGCAGCGCGACGGCAATCGTACGCCGTCCGACGCGATCCTCGAGGCGGCGAGCGTACGCTTCCGTCCGATCATGATGACGACGATGGCGGCACTGATGGGCGCGATCCCGATCGCGGTCGGCTGGGGCGCCGGCGCGTCGACGCGTCGTCCGCTCGGCGTCGCGGTCGTCGGTGGGTTGGCGTTCTCGCAGTTGGTCACGCTGTACGTGACGCCGGTGTTCTACACGTACCTCGACGAGTGGCAGCAGTGGATGTCGAGACGCCGCGCGCGGTCGAAGCAGCCGGCGGCCGTGGCGGGGGCGGAGCCGGTCACAGGCGACTAGGTCGTATGGCGTGTCGCGCGGTCTAAGTGTTTGGTTTGTCAGCGTGCCGACAGCTTCGCTCCGTCGTTGACACTCGACGCCGTGAAAGGCAGTATCTGCGAACGGCGAAGTCCTCCTCGCTCTCCGGAGATCCGACCATGAAACGGCTCGCAATCCTCTCCGCGTCACTCGTCTCGCTGGCCGGAGTGGCCGGCGCTCAGCAGCCGTCCACCGATGGCCCGTACAAAGTGCTCATGCGGGTAAAAGTGGGAGGCGAGGGCAGCACCGACTACATCCACGCCAACTCCGACGACCGGCGGCTCTACATCACGCGCAATCGGGTAGGCGGCGCGCCTGCAACCGACAGCACGCCTGCACGCGATTCTGTTCCGGGTCGCGTGACGGTCTTCGATCTCGAGACGCTCAGGCCGCTCGGCGAGATCCTCAACGGTGGCGGGAACGGGGCGGTCGTCGACGCCAAGACTGGTCACGGCTTCGCCAGCAGTCACCCGAACATCTCGATGTTCGATTCGAAGTCGATGAAGATGATCAAGACCATCGATCCGAACGTCGGCGTTCCGCCGCGGCCGGCGCCGCAATTCAGCGCCGACGGGATCTACTTCGATCCATCCGACAGTCGCGTCTACATCGGCAGTCATCCGACGAAGGACCTCATCGTCATCGACTCGAAGGACGGCACGGTGCTCGGCAAGATCGACCTCGGCGGGGTGCCGGAGCAAACCGTTTCCGATGGGAAGGGAACACTGTACGCGGTGCTGCAAGACTCGGCGGGCAGCGTGGCGGTCGTGGATCAGAAGGCAATGAAGACGACGGCGCACTACCCGTTCGGCGACGTCGGCCGCTGCAACGGTCTCGCCCTCGATGCAAAGAACAAGGTTCTGTTCGCCGCGTGCGCCGCGGGTCGCACCGCCGGTCAGCCGCCGCAGCCGGTCATGATCATCCTCAGCGCGACGGATGGAAGAATCATCACGACGCTGCCGCTTGCCGGCGCCTCCGACGGCGCAGTGTTCAATCCGCAGACGATGGAAGCCTTCAGCTCGCACGGGAACGGCACGCTCACCGTCGTCAAGGAGAAGAGCCCGACGACGTTCGAAGTGGAGCAGAATCTTCAGACGATGAATGGCGCGCGTACGCTCAGCATGGACACGAAGACCGGGCGCATCTACGTGATGAGCGTCGAGCGTGGTCCGGCGCCGGCGAACCCGCCTCCCGGTGGCCGCGGCGGCGCGGGCGCGGTGATTCCCGGCTCCTTCACCGTCGTCGTCATCGGCAAGTAACAACGAAAAAGCGCAAATGGGGATCGCAAATGGGGTCTGACCCTATTTCCAGAATTGGAAATAGGGTCAGACCCCATTTGCAGGGGAAATGCGAGTCAGACTTCCTTTCAATTGAAATTGGGGTCTGACCCCAATTGAGCGATTTTAACGCCGGACGGGTGAAACGGATTCGCCGAGTCGCGGGCTCTCGCCGAGTGATCTGGTGCGAAGGCGGCCGTGCACGCCCTCGGCGAACTCCTCGATCATCTTCTTGTTGAAGCTTGGTATGTCGTCGGGCTTGCGGCTCGTGACGATGCCTTCGTCGGTGACGACGTCGCGATCGACCCAGTCGGCGCCGGCGTTGCGCAAGTCGGTTTGCAGCGACGGCCACGACGTGAGCGTGCGCCCCCGCACCGCGTTGGCTTCGATGAGCAGCGACAGGGCGTGGCAAATCGCCGCGACGGGCTTGCCCGAGTTGACGAACCGCTGAACGAACTCCACCGCCTTGCGATTCACGCGGAGCCGATCGGGGTTCATGACGCCGCCGGGCAAAAGGAGCGCGTCGAAGTTGTCGACGATCGCCTGCTCGAGCGGCAGGTCAACGCGGAGCTCGTCACCCCATTGGTCATGCTGCCACGCCTTGATGGTTCCGGTCTTCGGCGAGATCAGCGTCGTTCGCGCGCCTGCTTCGTCGAGCGCCTTGCGCGGTTCCGTGAGCTCTATCTGTTCTACACCGTCCGTCGCCAGGATCGCGACACGCTTGCCATGGAGCCTGCCAGTGGCCATGTGTCCTCCGGAGAAGTCGGAGAGATTTGCCGCAAGCGTTGGGCCGATTCTGTGGCGATGTCATCCGCAAGACAGCTACACACGGTAGCTTTTCGTCATGCGCGTTCTGCTGGTCGAGGATGATCCCGAGGTCGCTTCGGTCATCGCGGACGGACTCTCCGAATGGGGAATGAGCGTTGCGCGCGAAGCGACCTTCGCCGGTGGCCGCTCGCGCGCGATGATGTCGACGTTCGACGTGATCGTCCTCGACGTCATGCTTCCCGGCGGCGACGGCTTCGAGCTGTGCCGTGGGCTCCGGCAGCGCGGCGTCGCGAGCCCGGTTCTCATGCTCACGGCGCGCGACGCGGTTGACGACCGCGTCCGCGGTCTCGAAGCGGGCGCGGACGACTACCTCACTAAGCCCTTCGCGTTTCGCGAGCTGGTGGCGCGAGTGCGCGCGCTCGCGCGACGCCCGCCGACGACGCTCGCCGAGACGATCGTCATCGCCGACCTCTCGGTCGACATCCCCGGGCACCGTGTGCGGCGTGGGCCGCGCGACATCGAGCTCACCGCGAAGGAATTCGCGCTGCTCGAGTGTCTCGTGCGACATCGCGGCCGCGTCGTCGACCGCGCGACGATCACGGCGCACGTCTGGGACGACAACCACGATCCGTTCACGAACGTGCTCGAGGTGCTCGTGCGTCGGCTCCGTCGCAAGATCGACGACGGTTTCGAGCTCAAGCTGATCCACACCCTGCGCGGCTCCGGCTACCGTCTCGGCGCATGACGCACACAAGTTCTCTTGCGCGTCTTCGCCGGCGGCTCACGACGTGGTACGCGCTGACATTCCTCGCCGTACTAGCGCTGCTCGGAGTCGCCGTGTTCGCGGCGATCACCAAGCAGTTCGACCGCGAGCTCGACGCGTCGTTGGCCACGGACGCTCGAGAGCTGGCGCGCGTGATGACGGCACGGGCCGTCGCAGGCGACGTCATGCCGGTGTACGACACGCTGCGCGACATTCACATGCCGGGCCGAGAGCTGTTCGTGCTCGACAGCGGCGGCCGCGCGGCGGCCGGGTCCGCGAGCGTGCCGCCCTGGGTCGCAGAATTGGCGGTCGAGGCGTGGCGCCACACGGGGCCATCAATGGCGCAACATCGGGTCGATGAACGAATCCTGCGCGCGCATGCCGAGCCGGTTCGCGGCCCGCACGTGGCGGGCGTCGTCGTCGCCGTCGCCGACGAAGTCGAGCTCGAGGACCGCTACACGCCGCTCCTCGTCGGTTTCGCCGGCGCGTCGCTCGTCGCTCTGTTCCTCGTGGCGGCAGGTGGGTGGGTCATCGCGCGACAAGCGGCGGAGCCGATTGAGCACGCGATCGACAACATGCGCCGCTTCATGGCCGACGCGGCGCACGAGCTGCGCACACCGGTCACCGCGATTCGGAGCCGCGCCGAGGTCACGGCGCAGCGCGAGCGGACGCCGGACGAATACGTGCGCGCACTCTCAGCGATCGAGGCGGAGAGCGCGCGGCTGGGCCGCATCGTCGAGGACCTGCTGATGTTGGCGCGGGCCGACGCGCGCGAGCGGCCCATCGAACCGAAGCGCCTGTTCCTCGACGACGTCGCCCTCGACGCCGCCGATGCGGCGCGGGCGATGGCTGACCGGAAGGGTGTGCAGGTGGAGGTCGGCGAATTCCAGGAAGCGCCGGTGCTCGGCGACGCCAGTCTGTTGCGGCAGCTCGTCATGATCCTGCTCGACAACGCGATCAAGTTCACGCCGTCGGGCGGACGGGTACGCGTCGACGTGCGGCACGCCGGACCGGATGCGTCGGTGATCGTGAGCGACACCGGCATCGGCATTACCGACGACCAGCTTCCGCACATCTTCGAGCGCTTCTATCGCGGCGATCCCTCGCGCACACGCGAATCGGTGGGGGCAGGTTCGTCCGACGGCGTCGGCCTCGGGCTGTCGATCGCGCGCTGGATCGTGGACGAACACGAGGGATCGATCGCCGTGGAATCGGGGCCGGACGTCGGCACGCGGATCGCCGTCACGGTGCCCACCGATTCGAACGGGTTGTCATCTTCCTGACAGGTTGGCCCGGCTAGGTTCGTCGCGGCCACCCCAGTCGTCGACGACCTGACTTCGGAGCGAATGGACCAGAATTCGCTTTGACCGACCGGAGTTCTCCGCTCCGGACCAGGCCGATTTGGACGCGAAAGCCCCCAAGAGATTCGAGCAATTCCTCCGCAATCGACTGAATCGCGAGACCTACGTCGGGCTGCACTTCACCGTAAGCCTCGTGGTAGCGGGTCTGGCCATCTGGCTCTCCGGCGCGCTGATCGACGCGGTGCTCGACAATGCCACGGTGGTCCGCCTGGACATAGCCGCGGCGAACTGGATTCACTCTCGGGCCCAACCTGTCGGCATCGCCGTATCGCAAACCATCTCGGAGGCCGGCTCGCCGACGACGATGGGGGTGATCGCGGTGATCGGCGGAGCGATGCTGCTGGCGCGCCGCCGGTTCACGATGCTCATCACGTGGGTCGCCGTGTTCGCCGGAGGTGGACTGCTCGAGAAGCTGCTCAAGGTCACCGTGCACCGCACCCGACCTGCGTTTACGCCCACGCCGCCGGTGGAGCAGTCGCTGAGCTTTCCATCCGGGCATTCGATGATGTGCGCGATCGGCATGGGGATGCTCGTGTACATGCTCACTGTCCCGCGACACATGCGGCGACCCTGGCGAGGCATATTCATCGGCGTCGCCCTGTCGTTCGTGCTGGCCGTCGGCATCAGTCGGGTCTACCTCGGGGCGCACTATCCCAGCGATGTCCTCGGCGGTTTCGCATTCGGCGCGGCGTGGGTCTCGATCTGCGTTGCGGTGGCGGGACTAGTGATGCATCGTCGTGGCCGTTCGCTCGCACGCAAAAAGTGACTGCCCCGCCAACATGATCCGCTTTCTCACGCCGATTGCCACGCTGTTCTTCGCCGCATCGGTCGCCGCGGCGCAGCTCACACCGCTGACGCGCGCGCAGGCACTCGAGACAGCGCTCGATCGCGGGGCGAGGCTCGCCGTGGCGCGGGCCGACACCGCTGTCGCGGCGGCACAGGTGATCGCGGCGCGCGTTCGACCGAATCCGTCGTTCAGCGCCAGCTACAGCAAGTCGGTTCCGACTTATCACTACAGCTTCGACATTCCGTTCGATTTTCCAGCGATCCGCCAGTTGCGCATCCGCGCGGCGCAGACGGGGCTCGATGCGGCAAACCTCCGCTATACCTTCGCGCGGGCCATGATCGCGCTCGACGCCGACACGACCTACACGCACGCGGTCGCAGCACGCGAGCGGTTGGCGCTCTCTCGGCGAACCGCCCTCGACGCCGACAGCTTGCTCCACATGGTCGAGCGGCGACGCGACGCGGGCGACGCCGCCGACATGGACGTCGAGCTCGCGCGTGTCAGCGCGGGGCAACTGGCGAATACCGCGGCGGGCGATTCGCTGACGTTCGTTTCGGCGCTCCTCGACCTGCAGGCGGTACTCGGCTTTCGCAGCGAGCGCGTAGAGATCCAGGTGACCGACTCGTTGGCCGTGCCATTGGTTCCCCCCGAGCCGCGGGCTGCGACGCTCAACGAGACGGCGGCGGCGCTCTCGCTCGAATCGGCAACGCTCTCCGCGCGACTGCAACATCGGTCGATCTGGTCGACGCCGAGCATTTCGCTGGGTTTCGAGCACGGCGATCCCGATCAGCCGGGCATCCTGCCGACGTTCGGGCTCGGCATCGCTCTACCCTTGTGGGACCGGAACCGCGGGGGAATCGCGCAGGCAGAGGCCGAGCGCGTGCGCGCCGCGGCGGAGTTGACGCTCGCACAGGTCGAGGCGCGCAACCAGATCGCCCACGCGCAGCGCGAGCGCGAGAGCGCGCTGGCCCGGGTGGAGCGTGACCGGCTGGTGGCCGCGAGCGCGAATCGCGTCGTTGCCATGGCGCTGACGGGCTATCGAGAAGGCGCGTACTCACTGACCAACGTGCTCGAGGCGGGGCGAACGGCGCGCGAGGTGCTGGCGCAGTACCTCACCGATCTCGAGGCGGCGTTGATCGCGACGGCGGAGCTCAGAGCGCTTGGGACAGCGCCGGCGCCGGACACGTCACGAGATCAAGACAACGACACGCGAGGACGGATTCGATGATTCTTCGACGACCAACGACGATCGTCGCGAGTCTGTTGATCGCGGTCGCCTGTAAAGGGGCGAAGGAGGAAGCGGGCGACGAAAAGGGGCATCCGACGGTGTCGGTCCAGACAGTCGTCGTGAAGCCCCAGTCATTCACCGAGACCGTTGGTGCGATCGGCACGGTGGTGGCCCGCGCCGGCCACGTTGCAACGCTCAGCGCCCCGGCGGCCGGACGGGTCGGACGAGTGTTGGCGACGACCGGTCAGACGGTCGCCGCGGGACAGGACCTGGTCGAGCTCGAACAGGCGCCCTTCACCGCCGCGCTCCAGAGTGCGCAAGCCACACTTTCCGCGGCCGACAAAGCGTACGAGCGGCAGCAACGATTGGCTCAGGAAGGGATTATACCGCGGAAAGATGTCGATCAGGCGGCGGCGGATCTCGCGCGCGCCAAATCCGACGAGGTGGCGGCGCGGCGCAACGAGCAACTCTCGGTGTTGCGGACGCCGATCGGCGGCGTGGTCACCAGAATGTCCGCGACACTCGGTGCCTCGGTGGATCCGGCGCAGCCGCTCGTCGAGATCTCCGATCCGAAGGCGCTCGACATCCTGTTGAGTGTGACGCCGACCGACGCGGCGCGCGTGCGGCCGGGGGCGAAGGTGGCGCTGAGCGCGGGACAAAGCGCGGCCGGTGAGCCGTTGGGCGTCGGGACGGTGACCGACGTGTCGGGGACGATCGACTCCGTGACGCGGAGCGTCGCCGTGCGGGCGCAGGCGCCGACGACACGACGTCCGCTGCGCATTGGCGAGACCGTGAACGGTGCGATCGCCATCGCGACGCGTGCGTCCGCCATCGTGATCCCGCCCGACGCGCTCGTGCCGGAGGGTGAGGAGTTCAAGGTGTTCGTCGTCGACGCGAACGGCGTCGCGCACGAGCGCGAAGTGAAGGTCGGCGGACGAAGCGCCGACGGCGTCGAGATCACGGAAGGGCTGACCGCGGGCGAGCGGGTCGTCACCTACGGCGCTTATGGAATGGAAGACAGCGTCAAAGTCGCGCCGCTGACGCCGACTCGAACTGGACCGAAGGCGGTCCCCGAGTCCGCGGCCGCCAAGACGGCGAAGCCGTAATGGAAAAGCGTTCGCTCTTCGCCCTGCTGGCCGGGCAGCGGCGATTCATCTACATGGCGACGGCCTGCTTGACCGCGGCCGGTATTTGGGTGGCGTTCCGACTCCCCTCGGCGATCTACCCCGAGCTGACGTTCTCGCGCGTCACGGTCGTCGTTCAAGGGAGCTCGCTCGGGGCGAGGCAGGTGCTGTTCAGTATCACGCGCCCGGTGGAAGAGGCGATCAGCATCGTGCCCGGCGTGATCCGCGTGCAGTCGCGGTCGATCCGCGGCGCGAGCGAGACGAACGTGACGTTCGCCCCGAAAACCGACATGGTGTTCGCGCTGCAACAGATGCAGGCGCGCATCAATCAGGTTCGCGCCGATCTCCCGCCCAACCTCGACATCGAGGTCGAGCGGCTCACGCCGTCGCTCTTCCCAATCATCTCATACAACGTCGAGGGCGGCGATCCGGCGACGCTCTACGACATCGCGCGATATCAAATTCGTCCGCTCATCTCACGCGTGCCGGGAGTGGGACGCGTGGACATCATGGGGAGCGACGTTCGCGAGATCGAAGTGGTGGCGGACCCGGCGAAGCTCGCGCAGCAACAGATGACGTACGAGGAGCTCGCGACGGCGATTCAGGCGTCGACCGCGGTTACCGCCGTGGGCCGGATGCCGCAGGACTA
>Ga0207689_10003177_pt1 | contig 15066 bp, 18 predicted proteins | sample KBSMisM52_FD_184312 | JGI IMG/M metagenome (GOLD analysis project Ga0207689, IMG submission 184312) | Miscanthus rhizosphere microbial communities from Kellogg Biological Station, Michigan, USA - KBS Miscanthus M5-2 (SPAdes) (version 2) | ecosystem: Host-associated > Plants > Roots >... | reverse complement strand
TTTCGCCGCCCAGATCTCGGCATCCTGCACCAGCCGCACCTCGGTCTCGCGCGGTTCGGGCGCGGCAATGCGAAAAAAGTGGTTGCGCACACAGTCCGGGGCGATGGTTTTTTGCTCGTAACTGGGCGAGATGCCGCGCTTGGACGGCATGATCCAGATTTGCAGCATATGGCAGGTTTCATTGGCGCTGGCATTGAACTCGGAATGCGTAATGCCCGTGCCGGCGCTCATGCGTTGAATTTCGCCCGGCCGGATGGTGCCGCCGCCGCCGCTGGAATCCTTGTGCGCGATGGCGCCGTCCAAGATGTAAGTGACGATTTCCATATCGCGATGGGAATGGGGCTGAAATCCCGCCCCGCCCTTGATCCAATCTTCGTTGATCACCCGCAGGGCGCCGAAACTTTCATTGGCGGGATCGTAGTAATCGCCGAAGGAAAAGCTATGGCGGGAATCCAGCCAGTCGATTCTGGTTCTGCCGCGCTCATCCGAGCGCCGAACGGTGATCATGCTAGCGCCTGCTCTCAATGGCGTCCCACACCAGGGCCGCAATGTCGGAACCGCCAAAACGGCGGACCTCATGGATCCCGGTCGGAGAGGTAACGTTGATCTCGGTCATATAGTCGCCGATCACGTCGATGCCGGTGAAAATCAAGCCGCGCTGTTTAAGTTCCGGGCCGATCGCCGCGCAAATTGCCTTTTCGCGCGCCGTCAATTCGGTGGCCTCGGGCTTTCCGCCCACATGCATGTTGGAACGCGCCTCGCCAAGCGCTGGAACCCGATTGATGGCGCCGGCGAATTCGCCATCCACCAGGATGATGCGTTTGTCGCCCTTGCGCACCTGGGGGATATAGCGCTGGACGATCACCGGCTCGCGATAAAATTGGGTGAACATTTCCATCAGGGCGCCGAAGTTTTCATCGTCCGGCTTGACCCGGAAGACGCCGGCGCCGCCATTGCCATAGAGCGGCTTCAAGATGATGTCGCGATGCTCCTGGCGAAAGGCGCGAATCTCGCGCAAGTCGGAGGTGATCAGGGTCGGCGGAATGAAATCGGCGAATTCGGTGACGAACAATTTTTCCGGCGCATTGCGCACGTGCCGGGGATCGTTCACCACCAGGGTTTTGGGATGAATGCGCTCCAGGATATGGGTGGCGGTGATATAGGCCATGTCGAAGGGCGGGTCCTGGCGCATCAGCACGACATCGGCGGCGCTCAAGTCGTAGACAAAGGCCTCGCCCAGGGCGAAATGATCGCCTTTCACGGCGCGCACATGCAGCGGACGCACATGGGCGCTGACCTTGCCGTCGCGGAGCGACAAGTCGCGCGGCCCATAATAGAGAATAGTGTGGCCGCGATTCTGCGCCTCCAAGGTCAGCGCAAAGCTGGAATCGCCGCCAATATCGATCCGCTCGATCGGGTCCATCTGGATGGCGACGGTCAATCCCATGAAACCCTCTCAGAATTTGGCTTGCCAGACATCGCGGTGATGCACGGGAAAGGCCCGCGGCGCAATGGCGATAATATCAAACCGGGCGCCGCGGCGGGACAGATGCGGCCGCCCCGCCAGATAGAACAAGGCGGCGCGGGCAATGCGCGCCCGCTGGCCGGCAGTCACCGCCTCCGCCGCGCTGCGCGCCAAGCCCCGCGCCTTCACCTCGATGAAACAGACCGGCCCGAACGGCGCCGCCGCCACCAAATCTATCTCACCCAACCGCGTTTTGAGCCGCCGCTCCAGGATGCGATAGCCTTTCAGCCTGAGCCACAAGGCCGCCAGACTCTCGCTCAGGTGCCCGCGCCGCTCGGCGGCTTTTCGGTGCTCCATTAAATTATGGGGCATTTTTCAATTCCAGCGCCCGGGCATAGATCTGCTTGCGTGAACCGTCCGTCAGTCCGGCGATCATCTCTGCGGCCGCCTTGACCGGCATGAAAGCCAGCGCCGCTTTCAACGCCGCGTCGATCTTGGCGCTGTCGGTTGAGGCTTGTTGCGCCGGCCCCACCAGCAGGGTCACTTCGCCCTTAGGCGCGCCCTGCTTTTCATAATGCGCCGCCAATTCGGCAAGCGAGCCGCGCCGCACTTCCTCGTGCAGCTTGGTGAGCTCACGCGCGATTGCCCCGGGGCGGTCGCCCAGCACCTGCGCCATGTCGGGCAAAGACTCCGCAAGCCGCTGCGCGGATTCGAAGAAGATCAAGGTGGCGCGAATGTCCTTGAGCTCCTCCAACAGGCTTTTGCGCTCCCCAGCTTTGGCGGGCAAAAATCCCGCAAACAAAAAGCGGTCGCTGGGCAGTCCGCTGAGCGTCAATCCCACCAGCACCGCGGAAGCGCCCGGCAAGGCGGTGACCGATAGCCCTGCCGCGATGGCCGCGCGCACCAGCTTGTAGCCTGGGTCCGACACCAAGGGCGTTCCGGCATCGCTGACCAGCGCCACCGCCTGTCCCTGCTGCAGCCGGGCCAGAATCTTGGGCCGGATTTCGGCACCGTTATGGTCGTTATAGGCGAGCAAGGGCTTGGAGATGCCGTGAATGGCCAAGAGCTTGGAAGTCACCCTGGTATCCTCGGCCGCGATCACATCGCAGGCTTTCAGTGTTTCCAGGGCCCGCAAGGAAATATCGCGGGCATTGCCGATCGGCGTGGCCAGGATATAAAGCCCCGCCGCCAAATCGCCCCGATTGGCGTATACGGATGGGGACGATTTACCCGTGCCCTTGAACGATTTAGGGGCCAAAGGCTTAAGTTCGCGCGTCAAAGGATTTTCCGATGTCCGGTTTGCTTAACCGCTTTTGTGCCATTGCCGCGCTGGTTGCGATAGCCGCCTGTACCACCCCGCCCAAACCCCCGCCGCCGGCCCCGCCACCGCCGCCCGCGCCCAAAGGGCCGGTGGCCAAGAACCCCTTGGATCATGACCTGCCTAGCTATTTGCGTCTGCCGGGCATGGCGCCGGATGTGGTCCCCGTCCGGGTTGGCATCATCCTGCCATTCTCCAGCACGACCGCCTCCACCCGGGCGCTGGCGCAATCGATGATGCGGGCGGCGGAATTGGCCATGTTCGATTCCGGCAACAAGAACATTCTTTTGATGACAGCGGATGAGGGCAACGGGGGCGCCGGCGCCGCCAAGGCCGCCGAGCAGCTTCTGTCCCAAGGCGCCGAAGTGATCGTGGGGCCCCTATTCGGCCCCTCGGTGACCGCCGTTGCGCCCATCGCGCGCGATCGGGCCGTGCCGGTGCTGGCTTTCTCCACCGAGAAAACCGTGGCCGGCAACGGCGCATTTCTCTTGAGCTTCCTTCCCGAAAATGAAGTCGCTCGGGTTGTCAGCTATGCCGCCAAGAGCGGCCATCGCCAATTCGCGCTGCTGGCGCCGGAGACGCCTTACGGCGATGTCGCCAAGGAAGCCTTCGACGAGGCCGTGGCGTCGGCCCATGGCGCGATTGTGGATGCCGAGCGCTATGCGCCCAATGCCGGGGCGGTGGCGGGCCCGGCCAGCGCGGTGGCCAAGAGCGGCGCCGACGCGGTGCTGATCGCACAAGGCGGGACCATCCTGCGGGCGATCGGTCCCACCCTGTCGTTGGACGGCGCTTCGCGGGACAAGGTCAAGCTGTTGGGCACGGGCCTGTGGAATGACGATGCCGCCATCAGCCGCGAGGCCAGCTTGCAGGGCAGCTGGTACGCGGCGCCGGCGCCCAATGCCGATGCCGAATTCGTCAGCAAATACCACTTGACCTATGGCGCGGCGCCGGCCCAGCTGGCCAGCCTGGCCTATGACGCGGTGTCGTTGGTGGCGCTGTTGGCGTCGGGCACGCCTTATCACCGCTTTACGACTTCGGCGCTGATGGACCCCAACGGCTTTGCCGGCGTCAATGGCATCTTCCGCTTCAAATCCGACGGCACGTCGGAGCGCGGGTTGGCGGTGCTGGAAGTGACGGCGACGGGCCCCATGGTGGTCAGCCCCGCACCCACGACGTTTCTGGGGAAGAATTCGTAACGCGCCCTTTCCTCTCCCCTTGTGGGAGAGGAAGAAAAATCATTGGGTTAGCGGAGCGACAGCGACGCTCAACCCATTGATTTTTCAGGTGAGGGGTGAGTGGGGCAAAGAACGTACCCCTCACCTAGCAAAATCTAAGCACTTGGCTTCGCTGCGCTTCGCCAAGTGCAAGATTTTGCGTCCTCTCCCACAAGGGGAGAGGATAACTAAACCAACGCCTCAATCACCCGATTGAGCAACAGCCGGCCTGTGGGGGTCGTCCGCAGAATTCCGTTCGATTGCGAAAGAAATCCCCGTTCCGACAAAGCGGCGATTTTCGCCGCATCGATCCCCCTGCCCCAGCGCTTTTCATACGCCGCCAGATCGATCCCTTCCGCCAGCCGCAAATTCATCAGCAGATGCTCGCGCGCGGCTTCGGGGCCGGACACCGGCGTCAACTCGCAAAAGCCGTGCCCGGCTTTGCCGACCGTATGGCGCCAGCGCTCCGGCAGTTTTACGCCTGCGGTGGCGGTGCGCTGCCCTTGCAAATCCCAACGCCCATGCGCGCCGGGCCCCACACCGGCATAATCGCCATAGCGCCAATAGATCAGGTTGTGGCGGCTCTCTTGTCCCGGCCGCGCGTGATTGGAAACTTCATAGGCGGGAAGGCCGCACGCCTCGCTCAATTCCTGGGTCGCTTCATAAAGACCGGCCGCCAGGTCGTCGTCGGGAATCCGCAACTGGCCGTTTTTGTGCAGCAAGGCGTAAGGCGTTTCGGGCTCGATGGTGAGTTGGTAGAGCGACAGATGATCGGTGCCGAAAGACAGCGCCTGTTTCAGCTCCTGGCGCCATTGCGCCTGCGTCTGGTCGGGGCGGGCATAGATCAAGTCCAGTGACACGCGGTCAAAATTCGTCATCGCCAGGGCAAGTGCCGCTTTGGCTTCCGCCACATCATGCAACCGGCCCAATCGCTTCAAGTCGGGATCGTTCAACGCCTGCACGCCCAAAGAAACACGATTGATGCCGGCAGCGCGGTAATCGGCGAAGCGCGCCGCGTCGGCGCTGGCGGGGTTGGCTTCCAGCGTGATCTCGCACGTCTTGGCCATCGGCCACAGCGCGGCGATCTTTTGCAGCACCCGGCCCACCGACCGGCCCTGCATCAGTGATGGCGTGCCGCCGCCGAAGAAGACGGTCTCCACGACCGGCCTTGCCGCCTGGTTATCCGCCACCCATTGCAGTTCGGTCAGGATGCCGTCGACCCAGCTGTCTTCCTCGATTGCAGCGCGGACATGGGAATTGAAATCGCAATAAGGGCATTTTGCGGCGCAGAATGGCCAATGGACGTAGACGCCGAATGCCACGTTAAAGAGTCTCCGCGAAAATCCCCGAATGCAGCAGCTTTTCGAACGCCTTGGCGCGATGACTCATCGCGTGCTTCTTCGCCGGATCGATCTCGGCAAAGGTCTGCTCCATGCCATTGGCCACAAAGATGGGATCATAGCCGAAGCCGCGCTCTCCGCGCGGCGGAAAGCTCAGATGACCATGCACCTCGCCTTCAAATGTCTGATATTCGCCGCTGGGCAGCGCCACACTCAACGCGCAAACGAACTTTGCCGCGCTGGTGACAAGCCCCTTGTGCTGCAACTCATCCTGAATGCGAGTCATGGCAATGCGGAAATCCTTGCCCGGTCCCGCCCAGCGCGCCGAATAAATGCCCGGCGCGCCGTCCAACGCGTCCACGCACAATCCGGAATCGTCCGCCAACGCGGGATGGCGACCGGCTTTGGCGGACGCCAGCGCTTTGATCTCGGCATTGGCGGCGAAGGTGGCGCCGGTTTCCTCCGGCTCGGGCAGGCCCAGCGAGCCGGCGCTGATCGCTTCGATCCCATGCGGTCCCAACAGCGCCTTGATCTCGCGCACCTTGCCCGGATTGTGGGAGGCGACCACCAGCTGGGTGCCGCGCGGCAGCCTCATCCCTGGAGTCCTGGCAATAGCGCCTGCTTCTGCAACGCCACCAATTCGGCGATGCCCTTGCGCGCCAGCTTGAGCAGCGCCACCAGCTGATCTTCGCTGAAGGGCGCGCCTTCCGCGGTGCCTTGGATTTCCACCAGCCCGCCCGCGCCCGTCAGCACAAAATTGGCATCGGTCTCGGCGGTGGAGTCCTCGTCATAGTCGAGGTCCAGCACCGCCTCGCCCTTGACGATGCCGCAGCTGACGGCGGCGACATGATCCTTGATCACCGGCACCGTCACCAAGCCGGTCTTTTTCATAAAGCCGACGCATTGGCTGAGTGCGACAAAGGCGCCGGTGATGGCGGCGGTGCGGGTGCCGCCATCTGCCTGCAGCACGTCGCAATCGATGGTGATCTGGCGTTCGCCTAACGCCGACAGGTCGCACACAGCGCGAAGGCTGCGGCCGACCAGGCGCTGAATTTCCTGGGTGCGCCCTGACTGTTTTCCGGCCGCTGCCTCGCGCCGCATCCGGTCATGGGTGGAGCGGGGCAGCATGCCGTATTCGGCGGTGACCCAACCCTTGCCCGAGCCCTTGAGGAAAGGCGGCGCCTTTTCTTCCAGGCTGGCCGTGGCCAAGACATGGGTATCGCCGAATTTGACCAGGCAGGAGCCTTCCGCATGGCGGGAAAAGCCGGGGGTCAGGGAAATGACCCGCATCTGGTCAGGGGCGCGAGTTGAAGGGCGCATGGAGCCTCATACATGGGTCTGCTAGTTTAGGGCCGTTACCTATAGAGGGTGGCGGCAGCCGCGCAACTGAAATGCGGAAACTTTAGGACTTTCAATATCTTGAGTTTAGACTCGCGTAACCCCTTTGTCGTGCCCCAGGGCTTTACCGACCGCCCGCGGGAGGTTTTCCGCCATCTGGTGGAAGCTTTTTTGGCCAGCGGCGAGCCGGTGGGCTCGCGCACCCTGTCCCAACGCCTGCCCCACGCCCTGTCGCCGGCCTCCATCCGCAATGTGATGGCCGACCTGGAGGCCATGGGTCTGCTTTATTCGCCCCATACCAGCGCGGGACGGATTCCCACCGAAAAGGGCTTGCGGCTGTTTGTCGATGGCTTGTTGGAAATCGGCGAGCTGGCGCCGGACGAGCGCATCGCCATCGAGGCCCGCATGTCGGGCAGCGGGCAGCGCATCGAGGACGTGCTGACCCAGGCAACCCAACGTTTGGCGGGCCTGTCGCGCTGCGCCGGACTGATGCTGACGGCCAAGCAGGATGCCGCCCTCAAGCATGTGGAGTTTGTCGCGGTGGCGCCGGGCAAGGCGTTGGTGATCATGGTCAGCGAGGACGGCCAGGTGGAAAACCGGGTGATCGACACCCCGCCGGGCCTGCCCGTTTCGGCCTTGTCAGAGGCCGGCAACTATCTAGGCGCGCGGCTTCGGGGCCGCACCATCGATGCCGCCCGCGCCGAGATCCTGGCCGAACTGGACGGTGAGAAGCTGGAGCTGGACAAGCTCACCGCCAAGGTGGTGGCCGAGGGACTGGCAACCCTGGCAGGTCCGGAAAAGGTGCTGATCGTGCGCGGCACCTCCCATCTGCTGGACAGCCAGGCTGACCTGGACCGGATCCGGACGCTTTTTGACGATATCGAGCGCAAGGCCGACCTGATCCGCCTGCTGGAACTGGCCCGGGAGGGGGAAGGTGTCCGGATTTTCATCGGCTCGGAGAACCGGCTGTTTTCGCTGTCGGGTTCCTCCATCGTCGCCGCCCCCTATGCCAATGCCCAAGGCAAGATCGTTGGCGTGATCGGCGTCCTGGGCCCCACCAGGCTGAATTACGGCCGCATCATCCCCATGGTGGACCATACCGCCAAAGTCATTGGACGATTGCTGGCTTAGGGTTTAAGCAGCGCCCCGAGAAATGAGTGTGAAGCATCATGAGTGACGAAAAGTCCCAATTGCCCGATTCCGAAAATCCCTTTGCGGCGGACTTCGCCGTGCTGGAAGCGCTGAAGGCGGAAGTGGAATCCCTCAAGGACCAGCGGCTGCGGGCGCTGGCGGAGGCAGAGAATATGCGCCGCCGGGCCGACAAGGAGAAAGCCGATGCCAGCCAATATGCGGTGACCAAATTCGCCCGCGACATGCTGGGCATCGCCGACAATTTCGCCCGCGCCCTGGCCGCGGTGCCGGCCGAAATACGTGCCGCCGCCGATCCCCAGGTCAAAGCGGTGCTGGACGGGGTGGAGGCCACCGACCGCCAGCTGCTGCAGACCCTTGAGCGCTATGGCGTCAAGGCGGTGGACACCACAGACGGCAAGTTCGATCCCAACCTGCATCAGGCGATTGCCGAAGTGCCCGGCAATGGCAAGCCGCCCGGCTCTATCGTGGACGTTGTGCAGGCCGGCTTCACCATCGGCGACCGGCTGTTGCGTCCCGCCATGGTCACGGTTGCAAGAAAAGAAGTTCCCGCCCAGCCCAGCAGCGTAGATACTAAAGTTTGAAGAGGGGCGAATGTCCGAGCTGAAAATCGTCGTCACCGGCGCGTCCGGACGCATGGGCCGGACCTTGATCCGCGAGATCGCCCAAGGTTCAGGCATCACGCTTTGCGGCGCGCTGGAAATGGAAGGCCATCCCAATCTTGGGCTGGATTCCGGCAGCCTCGCCGGCATGCAGCCCAATGGCATCAGGCTCACCGCCGATCCTTTGACCCTGCTGGCATCGGCGCAGGCGGTGGTGGATTTCACCACGCCGATGGTCTCCACCATGTTGGCGGAACTGGCGGCCCAGGCGCGGATCGTCCATGTCATCGGCACCACCGGCTTTGACGACAAGGCGGAGGCGCGGATCGCCGCAGCCGCCCGCCATGCCGTGATCGTGAAGTCCGGCAATATGAGCATGGGCGTCAATCTGCTGGCCGCGCTGACCGAGCGCGCCGCCAAGTCACTGGCCGATTACGACGTCGAAGTGCTGGAAATGCATCACCGCAACAAAGTGGACGCTCCATCCGGCACCGCTTTGCTGTTGGGCGAGGCGGCCGCGCGCGGGCGCGGGATCGCTCTCGGCAAGCATGCGGTCAAGACCCGCGAAGGCCATACCGGAGCGCGGCGGGACAATGACATCGGCTTTGCCACTTTGCGCGGCGGCACGGTGGTGGGCGAGCATTCGGTCATCTTTGCCGGCACCGGCGAGCGCATTACGCTGTCGCATTCCGCCGAGGATCGCTCCATCTTCGCGCATGGCGCGTTGACGGCGGCGCGCTGGGGCCACGGACAGAAGCCGGGGCTTTATTCCATGACGGATGTTTTGGGTCTCTGATGACTGTCATCCCCGGCGAACATCGCGGCGTCAGCCGCGATGTGAGGGAAGGGGACCCAGGTGGAATGATTGAGCCCAGTCTTACCACCTGGGTTCCCTTCCCCTCGCGCAGCGTTGCTGCGCTCGGCCGGGAATGACATTAGGAACGCAAATGCCCAAGCCATTCTCCAAAATCGAAGTCGAAGACTTCTTCGCGCGCCTCAAAAAACTCGATCCCGAACCCAAAACCGAGCTGCAATATGTGAATCCCTACACCCTACTGGTGGCGGTGGTGCTGTCGGCCCAGGCCACCGACAAGGGCGTCAACAAGGCGACCGCGCCCTTGTTCAAAACGGTGAAGGCGCCAGAACAGATGCTGGCTCTGGGCGAGGAAAAGCTCACCGACGCCATCAAGACCATCGGCCTGTTTCGCGGCAAGGCGAAGAACGTCATCGCCCTTTCGCGGATTCTGGTCGAGCAGCACGGCGGCAAGGTGCCGAAAGATCGCGAGGCGTTGCAGGCGCTGCCCGGCGTGGGCAGGAAGACCGCCAATGTGGTTTTGAATGTCGCTTTCGGTGAGCCGACCATTGCGGTGGACACCCACATTTTCCGCGTTTCCAACCGCACCAATCTCGCCCCCGGCAAGGATGTGGTCGAGGTGGAGCAGCAGTTGGAAAAAGTGGTGCCGGCCGCCTACAAGCTGCACGCCCATCACTGGCTGATCCTGCACGGCCGCTATACCTGCGTGGCGCGCAAGCCGTTATGCCCGACCTGCGTGGTGCGCGACTTGTGCCGGTTTAAGGATAAGACCAAGGAGCTGCCGGCCGAAAAGCGGAAGCTCAAGACGGCGCTGAAATCCGCAACGCGGTGAGGCAATCCATATCCGCCGCATTCTGCGCGCCGTGCGGCAGGGTTTCGACATGGCGCACCGCCAGAGGCGCGCCATACAGGAAAAAGAACGCCCGGCAGTTTTGCCCGTCATAGCGCCACATCTCGGTGGCGCCGTCCTTGCGCACAAAGGCAGGCTTGCCGAACGCCGACTGCAGGCCCGAGGCCGGCATGTTGAGATATTGGCCAGGCTCGCCGCGCGGCGGCGCCGGCGGAATGGCGGAGGGAGACGGGGGCGGAGGTGGCGGCGGAGGCGGCGCCTTGGCGGCGCAGCCAGCGGCGACCAGTGCCAGGATCAGGCAGGTGGGACGATGCATCACTGAATTCTACCCCTAAATGTCATCGCCCGCTTCATGCGGGCGATCCAATTTGGCCCGGTGATGAATGACAGCCAACAGAAAATGGATCGCCCGGACAAGCCGGGCGATGACGATTTTAAGGAGAAGGCTTGCCTCACGACGCGCCCCGCGTATAAGCGGGAACTTCCGATCGCGCGGGGTTCACATGACACAGCAGCAATATGACGTGGCCGGCCTGGGCAATGCCATTGTCGACATCATCGCCTCGGTGGATGACCGCTTCCTGCTGACCCATCGCATCGCCAAGGGCGGCATGGTGCTGATCGATGAATATCGCGCCAAGGAACTGCTCAAGGCATTGGCCGACGGCAGCCAGGCGCTGTCCAGCCTGCATGAGATCGCGGGCGGATCGGCCGCCAATACCCTGGCAGGCCTGGCATCCCTGGGCGGGAATGGCGTCTATATCGGCAAAGTGTTCGACGACCGGCTGGGCCATGTCTTCGCCAAATCCATGTCGGCGCAAGGCATCACTTTTACCACCCATCCCTGCCGCACCGGTTCCACCACCGCCAGTTGCTTGATTGCGGTGACCCCGGACGGCCAGCGCAGCATGAGCACTTATCTGGGCGCCTGCCGGGAATTGACCCCCGATGACGTCGACGAAGAACAGGTCGCGCGTGCCCGCATCCTCTATATCGAGGGCTATCTGTGGGACGAGGACAGCGCCAAGCAAGCCTCGCGCAAGGCCATCGCGGCGGTGAGGGGCGCGGGCGGGCGCGTGGCGCTTTCCCTTTCCGACAGTTTCTGCGTCGGACGCTTCCGCAGCGACTTCCTGCACCTGCTGGACCGGGACGTGAACATCCTGTTTGCCAATGAAGAGGAGGCCAAGGCGCTGTTCCAAGTCGAAGACTTCGCCGGCGTGGTGGCGGGCGCCAAGAAATGGGGCGGCATCGCCGCCCTGACCCGCTCGGCCAAAGGGTGCGTCATCGTCGAGGAAGGCATGGTGCATGAGATCGCCGCCGCGCCGGTCTCCCAGGTCATCGACACCACGGGCGCCGGCGACCAATTCGCGGCGGGATTCCTCTACGGCCTCACCCACGGCAAAGGTCTTTCGGATTGCGGCAAGCTGGGCGCGCTGGCGGCGGCGGAAGTGATTTCGCACTATGGGGCGCGGCCGGCAAAGTCGCTGAAGGAATTGGCGGAAAAGGCGGGGTTGGCTTAGGCAGCTCTCAATCACGTCATCACCCGGCCGAGCGGGCAGCGAGGTCCGGGTGATCCATTTATTCAAAAAAGGAAAACAAATTGGATCGCCCGCATGGTCCCTAGCGACAGCGTAGGGACGGGCGATGACGGGTTTCAGGGATTGGGGATCACTCCCCCAGCGCCTGCATCACCACTTCCCGCCTATGCGGCGCGTCGCGATGCTCGAACAGATAAATCCCCTGCCAGGTGCCCAGCGCCAAGCGGCCTTGCTGCACCGGAATGCCGATACTGGTCTGGGTCAGCGCACTGCGGATATGCGAAGGCATATCGTCGGGCCCTTCGGTGGTGTGGCGAAAGCGCGGGCCGCTTTTGGCCAGCCATGCGAAAAAATCCTGCAAGTCCCGTTGCACGTCGGGATCGGCATTTTCCTGAATCACCAGCGACGCCGAGGTGTGGCGAACAAAACAGGTCAGAAGTCCGTTCTCGATTTTCTCGCCGCGAACAAAATCGCGCGCGTCGTCGGTGAACTCGTACAGGCCGGGGCCTTTCGTCGGCACCGTGACCGTGTGAAAAACTTGTTTCATCACTTCTTCCGCAAGTAAACATAGAGCGCGCCATCGCCGCCATGCTTGACATGGGCGGGGCGTACATAAGCGACCAATGCTGCCAGCTCGGCTTCGTTCAGCCAGCGCGGCACCATCTGTTTCAGCACGCCGACTGGCGATGCCATCCAAGGCGCATTTTCGTCATTCTTGGGATTGCCCTTGCCGGTCACCACCAAGACCAAGCGATTTCCGCTGCGATGCGCGCTGGTGAGCCACTTGAAGAGCGTGCGATGCGCCACGGCCTGGGTCATGCCATGCAGGTCGATCTTGGCATCCGGCTCGATCAGGCCTTTGCGCAAGCGTTCCTGGGTTGCGCCATTGATGCCGCTGGGAGCGGAGGCGCGCGCGGTCTTTTTCGCCGCCTGTTTGGGCGTGACCCGTGTGGCCGGGCGGCCTTCCTTGAAGACCTGTTCGAAGAGTTTGCGCTCATCATCGCTGATGGTACGGCGTTTCATCGCGGATAGGCCTGCGCGTCGCCGATCTTCGCCGCAAGCGCCTTTGGCAACAGCACAAACAGCGCGCCCGAGCCCTTCATGGCGCCGGCGCGGCGCTCGGCTTCCGGCCCAAATCCGAAAAATATGTCGGCGCGCGCCGCGCCCCGGATCGCTCCGCCAATGTCCTGCGCCACCGCTAAAGTGTGGACCGGATCACCGCCTTCGGCCGCGACGAAAACCGGCGCGCCCAAGGCGTGCAGGCGCGAGTCCACCGCCACACTGGCCAGCGGCGTCAGGGCTGCGCCCAGGGAGCCTTTGGGGCCCGATGCGGGATCATTCAATTCCGTCTCGGCAAAGAAAATATAGCTGCGGTTGGTTTCCATCACCGAGCGCGCACGATCCGGATTGGCCTTGAGCCAGGCGCGGATGGATTGCAACGAGACATCTTCGCGCTTCAGCGAACCGTCGGCGATCAAGGTTCGCCCGATGGCGGTATAGGCCTGGCCGTTTTCGCCGGCATAAGCGATGCGCGCGGGCGCGCCATCCCCAAAAACCACCCGGCCCGAGCCTTGGATCTGCAAAAAGAAAAACGCGATCGGATCGTCGGTATAGAACAGCACCGGCGCCTGCGGCACGCCATTGGCATTGATCTGGGCCCGGTCGGCGTAAGGAACCAGCGCCCGCCCCTGCACCTTGCCGGAGACATGCTCGCCTTGGAATTTGGAATTGAACAGGCCGAGATCGACGCGCACCAGATCGGCAGGCAAGCCATAGACCGGGGTTTGGAAATCGCCCTGGCGCTTACGGCTGCCGCGGATTTCCGGCTCATAATAGCCGGTGAAAAGAGCGTCCCCCTGCACCGCATAGGGGGTGAAATTGCTTTCGAAGAACGCGCGGGCATCGCCGCTGGCCGCAGCGCAGATGGGGCGCCAGTCCCCCACATTTCCCGCATAACCGGCACCGCTCATCGGCGCGGCATCGGATTTCTGCGCCAGCACGGCGCAGCTGCGCTGGAACGATTCCAGCGCCCTGCCGGCGTCGGCGGCGCTCCATTGCGGCAGCTGTCCGAATCCAACCCGTGTCAGGCGCAAACCGGTCGGCTGGGGCGGCGCTGTACAGGCCGCCAAGGCGAGCAAAAGCACGATGGCCAACAGGCCGGGTGGCCGACTCCGGCTATTCGAGCGCATCACCGGACGTCGCGACCAGCACCCAATTGGGATCGGAGGAATCCAGATTGCGCTCAAAGGTCCACACATCGTTGACGTTGCCGCTGGCGAATTCCGCCGTGAAGGCGACGGTGATTTCCGCCAGGCGCCCATGCAGCGACGATCCGGCGATACGGGCCTCGTGCAATTTCACAAAAGCGGCAGGCGGTTCGGTGCGCGCACTGATGCCGGCATCGAAAGCCGTGAACACCTCCGGCGACAGCAGTGGTCTCAATTCCGCGCGGTCGCCCTTGGCGAAGGCGGTCACAATCCGGGCATAGGCCTCGCGCGCGCCGCCCAGGAATTTGGGCGTGTCGAACTTGCGGTCGGCCATCTGGATGTCCAGCAGCCCGCTGGAGGACGGCGCGACATCTTGTGGCGGCTTGCTGGCCGCGATCGCGGGCCGGGTCTCGGGATGCCTCTGGGGCACGGGTTGCTGGGGCGGCGGCTCATGTCCGGTGCGGCGCCCCAGGATAGTGTAAAGGCGAAAACAGATGATCCCGGCGACCATCGCGGCGACCAGGAGGCCTAATGTTTGGGAATCCGGCATGATGAAACCTTGCAAATGGCCGCCCCTACCCGACCCTAACTGGGGCGCCCGGGCCTGGAAAGCGTCTTTTGCCGCTTCCGCCTGCCGGCCTGCAGGGCCAGCTTGTCAGCGTCAAGCGATCCGTGGTAGCGGCGCGGGCCATATTTCCATGAAAGACCGACAATGAGCAGCGAAGGAACTCCCCCGGACGCCAATCAGGGCCAACCCGGCTTGCCCAACCTTCAGGTGGTGGGTCAGTACATCAAGGACCTGTCCTTCGAAAATCCCGGTGTTTCGAGCGCCATCAGCGATCGTCCGCAGATCGAGCTGGCGGTGGACCTGAATGCCGCGCGCATGGCGGAAAAGGACATGTTCGAGGTGGAGCTCAAGATCCGCGTCGACGCCAAGAGCGAAGGCCGGCCGCTGTTTCTGCTGGAAGTCGCCTATGCCGGCGCCTTCCGTTTGACCAATGTCGCCGACACCGGCACCCAGCAAATGATCCTGTTGATCCAGGCGCCGCACATGCTGTTCCCCTTCGTCCGCCGCATTGTCGCCGACGTGGTGCGCGACGGCGGCATGCCGCCCTTGATGATCGAGCCCATCGACTTCATGGCGCTGTATCAGGCGCGCGTCGCCCAGGCGCAGAACCAGTTCGCGGCGCAACAGCCGCAGGGGACGGCTTAATTTCTACCCTCCCTCAAG
>Ga0207689_10003173_pt1 | contig 15081 bp, 14 predicted proteins | sample KBSMisM52_FD_184312 | JGI IMG/M metagenome (GOLD analysis project Ga0207689, IMG submission 184312) | Miscanthus rhizosphere microbial communities from Kellogg Biological Station, Michigan, USA - KBS Miscanthus M5-2 (SPAdes) (version 2) | ecosystem: Host-associated > Plants > Roots >... | reverse complement strand
AGTCGTTGCCAGGCCTTCGGCGGCCTGTTACCCGCTAACTGCTTGGAAATTAAAGGGGCTACAGCCGGAAGGTAACAAGAGGGTAAAGGAGGGTCAAGGTTACGGCGGTGTTATCCACACTACGTTAAAAAGTTTGGCGCGATGGATGGTATTGTTAATCCATTGTTGCATCTGGAATTACGGACTTGTAATATCGTCCGCCGATGCACCTCGCAAGATGACGACTGCGCCGAATCTGCTTATGTCCCGTCTGATTCCCCTAAGGCTGCCCCGCGTTTGTGTGGCGGTAACCGGATCCGATCCCACGGAACTTATTGAAAAAGCTGAATCTTTGGCGCGTCTGGACAATACCTTTCTGGAGTTCCGCCTGGACTATTTTTCGCGTCCGGCGCTGGCATTACCAAAGATCAAGCGGTTCACGGAATACCACCCCCATGTGGCGGTGGTTGCAACTTGCCGAAGAGTGACCGGAGGTGGGAAGTTCAAGGGATCGGTTGCGTCGCAGCTTGATGTGTTGAACAAAGCGATTGCTGCTGGCTGCCAGCTGGTTGACCTGGAGTTACAAAGCGCGGTGAAGTGCAAGCCATCACAGATTGAAAAGCTGCGCTCACATGCCAGCCTGGTTCTTTCCTATCACGATTTCAAAGCGACCAAAAAGCTGGAGGAAACTCTAGCCAAGATGTCGGTGATCCCAGCCGACTACTATAAGGTCATCAGCACTGCGACCACGCTCTACGACAACGTCACCATGATGAAGTTTTTGGAGAAGCAGGGTGACAAGCATACGCTGGTTGGGATGTGCATGGGCGAGCAGGGCGTTATCAGCCGGGTGTTGGGAGTGCGCGCCGGCAGTGCCTTTACTTTCGCTTCAGTCAGCGATGAAGAGAAAACGGCTCCGGGACAAATTACTTCGCAGGAGTTGCGCGGCACCTATCGCATCGAGCAAGTGGACGCGGCGACGAGGGTGTATGGAGTCGTCGGAGATCCGGTTGGGCATTCGCTTTCTCCAGCAATCATGAATGCGGCGATGCGGCGGGAAAACGTAAATGGGGTTTACCTGGCTTTGCATGCCAAGACGCTCAAAGATTTGATGGCGTGTATGCGTGACATTCCCATCCATGGGCTCTCGGTCACCATGCCGTACAAAGAGTCCATCATCGAGTATCTCGACAATACCGATGCGCATACCACCAAGGTGGGCGCTTGCAATACAGTAGTCCGCGCGCAGGATGGAAAGCTGTACGGATTTAATACCGATACTGCCGGCATCGTGCGACCGCTGGAACGGCGGCTGCCGATCGAGAATGCGAAGATTTTGGTGCTCGGGGCAGGTGGAGCTGCGCGGGCAGCGGTCTTCGGGCTAAAGGAACGCGGCGCGGAAGTTTACATTCTGAATCGCAGTGTGGGACCTGCACAGAAACTGGCACGGCAAGCCCATGGGCGCAGCATTAAACGAACTGATCTGAAAAAGCTGCAGTTCGACGTGATCGTCAATGCAACTCCGCTCGGTATGGGGAACACACGCGAGACTCCTCTGAAAGAAGATGAGATTAAAGCACGTTTCGTCTTCGATATGGTCTACGACCCGATCGAAACTTGCCTGCTGAAGATGGCAAAAGCCAAGGGTGCGGAAGTCATTCCTGGATTTGAAATGTTTGTCCATCAGGCGGCCCGCCAGTTTGAAATCTGGACGGGGAAACCTGCCCCGTGGGATGAGATGTTGCGCGTGGTCACCAAAGCCTTGCACGAACGCGCCTTAAAAAATGGGAGGAAATAACCACCAAGGACACGAAGGTAGAGGAATAAAATGCCGCTCCCATCAATCCTTCGTGGAACTTCGTGTCCTTGTGGTTCTCTGGTTCTTGCATTCCTCTTCTCCGCTAAACCAGCCCCGCTGCTCTAATCGTCCCTCATTGCCGCGTTCCAGAAATAAGAGGATAATTTCGTCGCGGTTGTGGAGGTAGGGATGTCCACGAAATTGCTGCGTGTTTGTTTATTCCTTGTTCTGACTTTGCCAGTTTTTGCTTCTGATTTACCGAAGAACCTCAAGCTCGAGGTACAAATTCAGGAGATGCTTTCTTCCGACAGCTCGGAGACGGGGCAGAAGTTCAGCGCGACCCTCAACAAGTCCATCTCCGCAGGCGAGAAAGTTGTGTTTGAAAAGGGCGCGATGGTCGAAGGCAAGGTCAGCCTGGCAGAGCCTACCTACAACTACCGCCAGCCCGGCGAGTTGGATTTGGAATTGGTTTCCATCCGTGCGAATGGGAAGCTTTATATGCTGCATACAAATACGGTCCTATTGCATGGAAAACCCACAATCACTGATCCGCGTACAGGGCGGCCTATCGATCCCGGGTCGCGCAAAGGAGATGTTGCACGGGCTACGATTGATACCCTCCCGGGAGTGGATCGCGGCGGGGTTGCGACGACGATTCCTGGAACCGATGTCAGTGTGGGCTCGGGATCTCCGTCGAGCAAGGGTATGCAAGTCATTGTGCCAGCCCGGTCGAAGATGACTTTTAATGTCATCTCTGCTACGGCTTCAGACGCCGCGCAGTAATTGTCAGCCTTACGGTTGGAGGGCAAAAGATTTGTTTCGGTAGGGACAAAGGAGAATAGCCCGGCGTTTTAACGCCGGGTATCAGGACGGTTGCAGTTGAGTTGCCCTCTAGGGACATTTGGAATATTTCAGGCCCGCCGAACCGAATGCATCATTGCACCCCAAACTTTTTCCGCCAGTGAACTGGCGGGCTACTTTCAGAAAATCATTGCACGCATGATCTTCAAACATACGTCTTCAATGCATGCGTTTGGTTTCACGCAAAACAACCGCGAAATTTCTTCCTCCAAACGTGAACCCCTGCTGAATGCGTCCGGTCACAGCAAGTCGCGCATCGCGCCCGGGCACTCCATAGCGCTCGCTGAAGACCCACATGCGACCGGTTTCATCCTGCAATTCAAAAACGCCTGTGCCCAGCGCTCCATAGGAGTTACTGACACGCCCGGCGATGGTCACTTCTTTCCCGGCATAATGGCCCGGACTGCGGTTGATGTGCTCGATGGTGGTGCGCTCCGGACAGCCCGCCAGCAGTAAAGTTGCCGCGATCAATAGTGCTGCGGCAAAAAATTTGCTCCGCATTCGAAACATGTTTCCTCCCAGCAACGCAAAAATTACGACGACGGGCGCGCGGAAATAAAAGCTTCACTGGCATAAACCCGAAGACCGGGAAAAAGACTCGCACCCCCCAGAATTTCGATGCAGGTTTGCTGTTATTCACTTGCGGCAGAGTAAGTTGGGCACTCATTTACAGACTGGCAGCAAATGCTCTCAATTCTTCGGGAAGCGCGCGTTGCAGCTCGATCGAATTGCCCGTTCGGGGATGTTGAAACTCAAGCGCGGCAGCGTGAAGAAAATTTCTTGATAGGGAAATTGCCTTAGTATTTTTTCCGCGAATTTCGCGGGGGGCGCCGTACAGCGTGTCGCCCACGACAGGGTGTCCGAGCGAGGACAAGTGCACGCGAATTTGATGGGTGCGTCCGGTATCAATGCGGACTTCCAGCATGGTGAACTTGCCGTACTTTGATTCGATGCGTTTTTGTACTTTATAGTGAGAAATCGCTTCGCGGCCGCCGGAGCGCCGCGTGGTCATGCGAGTACGGCGAACAGAATCGCGGCTGATACTGCTGGTGATCGTACTCTTGTCTTGCTTGACGTGGCCGTGCACCAGAGTCAGATACGTCTTCTTGACTTGCCGCTTGGCAAACTGGGTTGCCAGCTTACGATGAACTTCATCGCGCTTGGCGACGATGATCAGGCCGCTGGTTTCTTTATCGAGTCTGTGCACGATTCCCGGCCGCAGTTCCCCGCTCACACCTGAAAGCTGCTGGAAACGGTGCAGTAGCGCATTGACCAGCGTTCCGCTGTTGCGGGCGTTGTCGGTTGCACCTGCTCCGGCGTGAACCATCATTCCGGCTGGCTTGTTGATGACTGCCAGATCGTCGTCTTCGTAAACAATATCGAGGGCAATGTCTTCGGCCTTCGCCCTTAGCGGAGGTAAAACAAGCTGGCCCGTGATCGTGATTTGCTCATCGCCGCGCAGACGGTAGGATGCTCTCTCCACCGCATCATTCACGAGGACTTTGCTTTCAGAAATAAGCTGCTGCAGGCGAGAGCGGCTCATATCTTCGATTTTTCCCGCGAGAAATTGGTCGAGACGCTTCCCGGAATCCTCCACAGACGCCCTGAATGAGGCAGGCAGTTGTTGCGTGACAGTCACCAAGAGAGTTTAGCGTGTAGCGTGCGCCGGGACTACCCGCTGCGACGACTTCCACCACCAGATGACTCCCCCGCCCAGTACCAGGAAGATCGCAATCAGCTGGGTGCCGCTCAGCACACCGGGGATGATCTCGCCGCGTCCGGGATCGCCGCGCAGGAATTCCAGGAAGAAACGCGCAGTTCCGTAGAGGATGAGAAATGCGCCGAAGACCTGGCCATCAAACCTTTTACGCTTCAGCATCCAGGTCAAGACAAAGAAGTTCGCCAGCTCCACTGCCGCCTCAAACAGCTGCGTCGGCTGTAAGGGAATGTGGAGCGGGGTTCCGGATATTGAATTGGCCAACTGATCCTTAAACGTTACACCCCAAAAATGATGCGTCTCCTTGCCGAAGCAGCAACCGGCCGCAAAACAACCTAGGCGGCCGATGGCATGGCCAAGCGCCAACCCTGGAGAAAACGCGTCACATGCGGCAAGCGCGGGAATGCTGTGCTTGCGTATGTACCAGACTGCAACCGCTAACCCAGCCAGCAGCCCGCCGGAAAAAACGCCTCCAGCTTGCAATGTGCTGAAGCTGAAAATCTCGTTCAGATGACCGAGCGTGCGCCACTCATTGATGACGTACAAAACCTTAGCACCGATGATTCCGGCGAGCACTACGTAGATGCCCAGGTTCCATGCGTGCTCGGGATTGATGCCTTGCTTTTCAGAGTTGCGTACGCTGATCCAGAGGCCGAGCAAAACACCTGTGGCCACAAGCAGCCCATAGGTGGGCATGCTGAAGTTGCCGATAGTAAAAAGTTTAGGGAGCACTGAATTATTTGGATGCCGAATCCCTGGAGCTCAACACTGCATTTTATCAGGTAGAGATGGTGGCGGGCGGGAAGAGCGGATGGATTTCAGTTCTCGTTCCCAGTTCTCAGAGAGTGAAGCCGACCCACTGTGCCGTGTGACGGGGCCGAGAATGAACCCGTCGGTAGACGTGGGTGCCTGCCGAGACCCTTTAGGCATCTCCGCATGACGGAGCATCGCACACCGGATCCTAGTTCGAGTCAAGCTCCCGTTCATTCTGCATTGGTTCAAAAATCGGTTACCCGCCATCACCAACCTGGCAGGCCGGCTTTCAGGTTGGATGCTAAGGCGAGACTGCGGGAATGGCAAGAGGGAAAGCGCAAAAAGATGGCAGGCAGCTTGCAACTAAAGTAATGCGCTAACCATTTAATTTTAAAGTTCGCTTGACTTGAAAAAACTAGCCAGCTCTGGGTTTATCGTGCAGGACTTCGTCCAGAGCGTCGGACAAGCGATTGGCACGCTTCAGATAATCAACCGTCCCGTGGTCCAGATTCTTCTTCAATAAATGATATTCATCGGCGATGTTAAGCGCCGCCAAAACCGCGAGGCGCGCGGTATCCACGGTGTTGGTCTGCTCCGCTACGGCGCGCATTTTGCTGTCAACGTAATCGGCGAGTTTGAGGATGTATTCCGCGTCCGAGCCGCGCAGGTTGTACGGCTGGTCAAAAATTTCTACACGCACACTGTTGTTGGCCGCATCTTTCACCGGCGGATGCTTCGCTGCTGTCGCCATATTTGCTCCTCGCGACTTTCGAATTTTCTAGCTCGCCGCAGCTTCCTCGGACAAAGTATCGATGCGCTGCAACATCTTTTCCACGCGCGACTTGATTTCTTCGCGCTCCTTGCGCAGACGCACCATCTCGCGGCGCATGCTTTCGACTTCTTCTTCGCGCTCTTCCAATTGCTCGCGCAGCCTCTTGACATCGCGCTCGGCGGTTACCTTGGCCTCGCGGGCGGACTTGTACAGTTCAATGGTGCGATAAACTTTCTCTTCCAGCGCGTGAAAATCGTCGGCAGGAACCTGCCCTGATACCTCTTCCATCATCACAGCCATGTTTGCATCCTCACAGAACCGCCTGACTTCAGCGCAGTATAACCCACAAGGCTGTGAATTCTGATACACATTTCGCAAACCTGTTCCCGCCGAATAGTAAAATTGTGGCAACAATTCCGGTGTGTGGTGTGATCCGACTCATTTTCCTTCTCGCATTGTTCTCTGGCCTGACAGCACCCGCACAGGTACCACTTCCTCAGGAAATGCTGGCGACTACCAGCCGTCTGTTTGACAATTTCGAGCAACACCCTACCCTGCATTGTTCGATAGTTCACTTCAATCCTTTCCTCGACTTCACCTTTCGTTACGAAGCCGGATTTCTAATCAGCGTAAGGCCCGAGGATTTCACGCCGGGAGGAGCTTTTGGGGCGTTCTTGCGGGTCACTCCTCAGGGTGGCAAACCTGAGTTCTACGCTGAGAAGTTTGATGTGCCCCCAATTCCCGCAATTATGGCAAAGCAACTAAGCCCAAAACAGCTCAAGAAAATTGCATTGCAAACGAGTGCAGGCTTTGCCATTGGCGATGGTCGCTACTCCATCGATGTTTGCTGATGGACAGGCAAAATCACCCTTGCCATACACACTGGAACCTGAAAACTCCAAAACATAATCAACCGCTGACGCTGCCACCCAATACTGTATCGGCAATTGCAGCCAACCCCTGGGATGGAAAACTGCAAAGCAACGGAATTCGCTTGACCGTGCTCCTTCATGTTGCGCCGATGAATCCGTTCGCCACCAAGCTGCACGCCTGGGACCGGGGTTTTCTGCTACAGTTGCTGGCTTGCACTGCTCAAGCAGTTGCCTTGTCAATCGGTTCGCGTGATTGCTTCTAATTTGGATCAGCAACAGGAGCTTTTCCATCAGGACAACTTCGATCGTGACGGATATATGAAACTGGCAACAGGATTACATACGCTTGAATTCGGAACTGTCTCCTATCGCGCGTTGCAACACGGAAGCTGGCGAGACTGGCTGGTGCATCTTGCGAACCAACAGACGAGCGCGAAAGATCCTTCTGATGTCGTGGCCTTTCTCGGTCCGAACAGTCATTTTTTGGACAAAGTTCAGGGAGCGCTCAGAGACGATCCGGACGCGCCGCCGCACTTTTTTTATTTGGAGTACTACCCTCGGATGGGAGCCGAGTTCCCCGACGCTATCGATTCCCTGATCGCGGGATGCACGGCACAGTCTACAAAATTCATTCGGCGGATCAGCTAGGGCAAGCCATTCAAAAAATGTTTGCACAGGTGAAGCAATCGCCAAAGGCGACAGCGTCTTCCATAAAAAAACTTCCGCATATTCCGTGAATTTGACTTTGGCTCGTCAAGAAGTTCAGGTTACTTAAGTCACGCCTCAACTTTCTATCCCCGCAATAACAATTTTCAATTGGACGCTCACAGCAATCTCTGTCACAGTAATCCCGTCACTGCTGGTGGTATGCGGTAAGTGATGCGAACTGCGTAGTTCGATTTTCCACCCGCGTTGTATTCAGTCGATTTCCTGACCTTGTCGTCCACAAATCAGCGAGCGACCCTGCTGGCGTGAGCACGTGGTGTCTCTCTAAACATTTCAAAAATTAAAAGGAGATGAGGTTATGAAAAACGTATTGAGCAATTTCGCGCGTGTGAAAGTTTTGGGTCTGGTTTTGGGTGGGATGTTCGTACTACCGACAATCGCGCACGCCGGGGAATTTACAGGCAGGTTCACGCTGACAAGCGAAGCCCGCTGGGGAATTGCAGTGCTTGCACCTGGTGACTATGACTTTACCCTTGACTCAACTAGGGCGCCTTCCAGGGTGGTAGTACGGGAGGCGGACGGCAAAGTCGTGGCAATTCTGCTCTCGATGTGGAATTCAGGAACCAGCCGCACGAAAGGCAATTCTCTCGAACTGCAGACTCAGGGAGGTACAAGGTTTGTAAGCGCAGTGTACCTGGAAGACGCACAGACAGAACTGCACTTCATGACTCCCAAGATCGTCGTAACTCGTGAAGCCAAGACGCCAACCGCCACAATGACCGCGTCCGCACATTAGCTTGTGTTTAGAGAAGGCCCGCCGGCAGCGTAGGCGGGCCATTTTTAGTTTGTGTTGGATCCGCGTTTGATCTCTTCGCTAAGAACAATCGCTTCAGCGACATCCTTCATGGGTTTGCGTTTTTGCCGGCTTTGCCGCTGCAAGGCGAGATAGGCCTGCTCTTCGTTCAAGCCCAAATCCCGCTGCAGAATTCCTTTGGCCCGTTCGACGAGCTTGCGAGTTTCAAGCTTCTCCACCAGGTCAGAGTTTTCTCCTTCCAAACGGGCCATCTCAATTTCTGCACCGACCAGGAAACCAATGGTCGAGATCAGACGAATCTGTCGCTGGCTGTAGACGTGGGATTGGCGATGCTGAACATTGATAACACCGACGAGCCGTCCACGCGACAGAATGGGCACTGACAGAAAAGCTTCGTATGTGTCTTCCGGCAATTCATTGAAATACTGAAAGCGCGGATCCTGGGTTGCCCCTTGGGAGATGGCCACCGGCTCGCGATGTTCCGCTACCCATCCTGTGATGCCCTGCCCCATATGTAGCTTGAGCCGATCCACAATTTCCTCGTGGGGATTTTTGGAAGCGCGCAGGACCAGTTCGTCTTGTTCTAATACGTAAACGAAGCAGGAGTCGCACTCCACCAGATTGGCTGCAAATTCCACCACTTGGTCTAAGACCTCATGCAAGGGATCGGCCGATGCCATGCGGCTCCCGATTTCATGCAGAAAATCAACCGGCGAATGATTTGAAGATATGATGTCCATGATTCAACGGTACTGGGGGGCTGAGTTTGTGTCCAATTGCAATTCTTAATGGCGGGGATAAAAACTATCTTGGCGGAGTTAATAGAAAATTGATATTTCGAGTCAAGGATTTAAGATCGAATCATGGGTTCGAAGCATCCACCGTCTTCCCTAGCGACAGTCAAAATTTCTCGTCGTGGCGCTGAGCGCCTGAAGAATGGCCACGTGTGGGTATATCGCTCGGATGTAGTGTCAGCGGACGGTGTGGGGCCTGGAGCGTTAGTTAGCGTTCGCGATGAACGTGGCAAACCGATGGGCACGGCGCTCTACAGCACTGCATCGCAAATTGCTGTGCGAATGATCTCGCGTGACGCTGTTGCTGATTTCCTTCCACTCCTACGTCAGCGAATTATGGGTGCCATCGCTTATCGAGAACGCGTGGTTAAAGACAGCGATGCTTACCGCGTCGTTTTTAGTGAAGCCGATTTCTTGCCGGGCCTCATCGTCGACCGATACAACGATCTGCTCTCGTTGCAAGTTGTGAATCAAGCGATGGACAAAAAACCTGTCCGCGATGTTGTCATCAGTGAGCTAACTGAAAAACTGAAACCTGCTGCCATTGCAGAGAGAGTCGATTCGCGCGTTCGCGAGTTGGAACAGCTTTCACCACTTGATTCAGGACTGGTGCACGGAAAAAAGAGCTCCACCGTCTTCACAATGAATGGTGTGCAGTTTCACTATGAAGCAGGGGAAGGACAAAAGACGGGAGCGTTTTTAGACCAGCGTGAGAACTACGCCGCTGCTGCACAGTATGCGCGGGGGGAGGCGTTGGATGTCTGCTGCTATCAAGGAGGATTTGCGCTGCACATGGCGCCGCATTGTTCGAGCGTTACCGGAGTAGACAGCTCTCTGTCGGCGCTGGAAACTGCCGACAAGAATGCTTCGCTGAATGGACGCCAGATTGAGTGGATCGAAGCCAACGCCTTTGATCTGCTCCGCGACTATGCCGCCTCGGGCAAGCAGTACGACACCATCGTTCTCGACCCGCCCGCCTTCGCCAAAAGTAAGAAGAACCTCGATACTGCCCTCCGCGGGTATAAAGAGCTAAACCTGCGGGCACTTAAGATGCTGCGTTCCGGGGGGACGCTGGTCACCTGTTCCTGCTCCTTTCATGTTAGCCCCACCGATTTCCTCGGAGTGGTCACAGATTCTGCCCGCGATGTCCACAGAACAGTTCGTTTGCTAGAAAACCGGGGACAGGCGAAAGACCATCCCATCCTTTTGCAAGTGCCCGAAACCGCCTATTTGAAATGCTTGATTATGAATGTAAGCTATTGATACTATTGTATTTAAAGTAATTGACAATAACACACTCATATTTTAGCATCGCAACATACTCAAGCCTCATCCAAAGTGATGTAGGCCGATAAAAGCCAAAATTTCTAAAATCTTTGGAGGATTTAGTCATGACCGTTTTGACCCGTTTTGAACCCTATCGCGAATTTGCCACCCTGCAAGATCGCCTGAACCGGCTCTTCCAGAGCTCCTTCGGCGAGAGCCAGGATTCTCTGACCACCTCGTCTAGCTTCAGCCCGGCAGTGGATGTCTATGAAGATGAGCATGCCGTAAATCTGAAGATCGAAGTCCCCGGAATCGAGGAGAAGGACCTTGACATCCGCGTCGAGAACAACACCCTCACCGTGCACGGCGAGCGTAAGTTCGAGAAGGAAGAGAAAGAAGAGAATTTCCGTCGTGTGGAGCGTCAGTATGGGAGCTTCACTCGCAGCTTCACCCTGCCACAGACCGTGGATTCAGAAAACGTTTCTGCTAACTACGACAAGGGAGTGCTGAAGATCAGCCTGCCCAAGAAGGCCGAAGCCAAGCCGAAGCAGATCAAGGTAAACGTCGGCAGCGAGAAGACAATCGAGGGCAAAGGCCCAAAGAGTGCCAGCCAGGCCGCATAACTTGGCGCCACTTTTATTGCGTCGCTGAGTTGTAAACGATGTAGGGGTTTCAGCCCGAGTTTCCGGGAGGCGGAGAGGTGACCGCCTCCCATCCTTTTGATTGTTCCATCGCAAATTTCTGGAGATCAGTCATGAGTGAAGAAAGGGTCAACCATGAGAAACCCGAAAATCGCTACTGTCATTGCAAAGAACTACAGCCCTGCAGTTGCGGACACAATCCGCCGTATCATTGTGGGGTATGCTGCCTGGAACTAACCCCCGAACAATTTGCGGTGGCGAAGAATCGGGGATGGTATGCCGAGTCTGATAATGGCTCGGACTAAGGCAGCATCCAAGTTGTACTTGTCATTCCGACCAGGCAGGCAATGCCGAAGAGGAATCTGTTTTTTACTAGACGCGAGCACGAGCGCTCTCGGCAAAAAGCAGATCCCTCCTTGTCACATACGATCCTTGTCGGAATGACCAAGGTTAGGACAAATGTATGGCAATTCGTTGGGACAAATTCACAGTCAAGGCGCAGGAAGCAGTCCAGCGTGCGAATGAACTCGCCTCGGAGCACGGTAATCCCGAGCTCCAGCCGCTACATATTCTCACGGCTTTGTTAGAGGACAAAGAAGGCATCGTTCCGCCGGTGCTGGAGAAGATCGGCATTGGGCCGCAGGCGGTGCTGAGCGAAATCTATGGTGCGCTGGAGAAACTGCCGAAAGTTTCCGGAGCCTCGAGCCAGGCCGGACTATCGCAGGCGGCGAACCAGTTATTGGATCGGGCTTTCAAGGAAGCCGACAATTTTAAAGATGAGTACGTTTCGACCGAGCATCTGCTTCTTGCCGTCACCCAGTTAAAGCAAGATGCGGCGCAGCAGATCCTTGCGCGCCATGGCGCGACTCACGAAGCGATCCTCAAGGCATTGACCGCCGTGCGCGGTTCGCAACGCATTACCGATCAAAACCCAGAGGCAAAGTATCAGGCGCTGGAGCGTTATGCTCGCGACCTGACTGAACAGGCACGTAAGGGAAAACTTGATCCCGTCATTGGCCGCGATGAGGAAATCCGCCGTGTGGTGCAGGTGCTGTCTCGACGTACGAAAAATAATCCGGTGCTGATCGGCGAACCTGGTGTGGGCAAGACCGCCATCGTCGAGGGATTGGCGCAGCGCATCATCTCCGGCGATGTGCCGGAGATTCTGAAGAACAAACGCGTCATATCGCTCGATTTGGGCGCGATGCTAGCAGGCGCAAAATATCGCGGCGAGTTCGAAGATCGGCTCAAAGCAGTTTTGAAAGAAATCGAAGACTCGTCCGGGCAGATCATCCTTTTTATTGACGAGCTGCACACGCTGGTCGGAGCTGGAGCGTCGGAAGGGGCAATTGATGCTTCGAATATGCTGAAACCGGCTCTGGCTCGCGGCGAGCTACGCGCAATCGGCGCGACGACGCTGAACGAATACCGCAAATACATCGAGAAAGATGCTGCACTCGAACGCCGCTTTCAGATCGTGTTCGTCGGCGAGCCGAATGTTGAAGATACCATTGCCATTCTGCGCGGATTGAAGGAGCGTTACGAAGTTCACCATGGCGTTCGTATCAAGGACTCGGCGATCGTCTCGGCGGCCACGCTGTCGCATCGCTACATCTCAGACCGTTTTCTGCCTGATAAAGCGATTGATCTGATTGACGAAGCTGCGGCATCGCTGCGCATCCAGATTGATTCTCTACCCACTGACATTGATCAGTTGGAACGCCGCGCTATGCAGCTCGAGATCGAAAAGCAGGCACTGAAGAAGGAAAGCGATCCGAACTCCAAAGAGCGTCTGGGCATCATTGATAAGGAACTGGCTGAGATTCGTGAGAAATCCGACGCGCTCAAAGCCAAATGGAAGCAGGAAAAAGAACTCATCGGTCGCTCGCGTGCGCTGAAAGAAAAAATCGAGCAGCTCAAGGTAGAAGAGCAAGCCGAAGAGCGCAAAGGCAATCTGCAACGTGTCGCCGAAATTCGTTACGGCCTGATCAAGCAGACCGAAGACGAGTTGGCGAAAATCACCCAGCAGATGGAGAAGCCTTCCGGCCCACGCATGTTAAAGGAAGAAGTGGACGAAGAAGACGTTGCCCGCATCGTTTCGAAGTGGACGGGTATTCCGGTTTCGAAGATGCTGGAAGGCGAAGTTAAAAAGTTGGTCGCGATGGAAGATCGTTTGCGCCAACGTGTTGTCGGACAGGACGAAGCGCTCGAGCGCGTCTCGAACGCTGTGCGGCGTTCGCGCGCCGGGCTCAGTGATCCCAAGCGGCCGATCGGCAGCTTCATCTTCCTGGGTCCGACCGGAGTCGGCAAAACCGAACTGGCCCGCGCACTCGCGGAATTTTTGTTTGATGACGAACACGCGCTGGTTCGTATCGACATGTCCGAGTACATGGAGAAGCATGCCGTCTCGCGGCTGATCGGCGCGCCTCCGGGATACGTCGGCTACGAAGAGGGCGGACAGCTCACCGAGCAGGTGCGCCGCCGACCGTATGCGGTCATTCTGTTCGACGAAATTGAGAAGGCGCATCCCGATGTCTTCAACGTAATGCTGCAAATCATGGACGACGGCCGCCTCACCGACGGCAAAGGTCGCACGGTGGATTTCAAAAACACGGTCATCATCATGACCTCGAACATCGGGGCGTCGTTCTTGCAGGCCGAAGGCATCAGCTCCGAGAAGGGATTCGAGGAGGCCTCCAAGCAGGTACTCAACTCACTGCACGGACACTTCAAGCCCGAGTTCCTCAACCGCGTGGACGACATCATCATTTTCCGTCCGCTGGGGAAAGATCAGCTGGTGAAAATTATCGAGCTGCGTCTCGAAGATCTGCGGCGTCTGTTGGCCGAGCGCAAAATTTCGCTCGAACTCACCGATGCGGCGAAAGATCTGCTGTTCAGCGAAGGCTACGACCCGAACTTCGGAGCGCGTCCATTGAAGCGCGCCATCCAGAAGCTAGTACAGGATCCGCTGGCGCTGAAGATCCTCGATGGCGAGGTGCTGCATGGAGACCATGTGGTGGTGGATGCAGACAAAAAAACCGGCAAGATGACGTTTGCGGTCAGTAAGAGGGTGGGAGAGAAGCAAACAGCTCGCTCGCGGTAAGCGGGATTAGAGTTGTGTGGTGGCGCGCGATTCGCCCGCCACCAATGACTCTTTACCCGAAGGTCTATTGCCAGATAGATCGCAGTGGCCACATCTTAAAGCTCACAATTTTCCCACCTGTTCCCTGCGAATAAAACTCAATCCCATCACTTCCCGGGTGGGGATAGATCCGTTCCGAGATGACACGCTCGCCATTATTTGCGAACATCTCCACGCTTGAACGGTCTACAAAGATGTGTAGCTTAACCGTGGAACTGTTTTCCAGCTTGGCAGCGTGGCGTCCCGGAAAATCCGGGCTAAAGGATGTTTCCCCAGAGTGGTTGCGGTCGATGAAAACTTCGCTCTGCGCTGGGTGAAAACCTACCAGCGTTTCCTCGTCACGTTTCCAGCGGAGACGGAGGCCGATCTCGGTGGCTTGCTCAGGTTGCAGTTCCACTTCCAGTTCGTAGCTTTCGCCTCGCGCATTCAGCGCGAAGAGTTTTTTGTTTGCTTTGTCCACGTTTGAGTTTTCGATAGTCAACGGTTTATTTCGCAGACGCTGCAATTCCTCTATCGGTTTTTGCACGAGCCGCAAGCCGTCGGAATAACGACGCAGAGTTAGTACGCGTGGAATGGATTGTGCCCCACGCCAAATCTCGGTTGGCTCTTTGTTGGCATATTGCCAGTTGCTGAACCAGCCGATCCAGATGCGACGGCCATCAGAGCTTGATATGTCATTCCAGGCGTTGGTGGCATAAAAATCCTTGCCCCAATCCGCCCAGCTTGGTGGAGCCTCCGGCTTGTCGGGTGTGAAGGTGTTGCCATCAAAGTTGCCGACCAGATAACGCACGCCGGTTCCTCCCGCAGGCGCGCCAGGGTTGCGGTTCACAATTAGCACCCACTTTTGTTCGCTGCTGTTTTCAATCGCCAGCTGGAACAAACCCGGACATTCCCACTGGCCGGCAGAGTCTCCTACTGGACCGAACGAGGAGCGCTTGGTCCAATGCTTGAGATCGGGTGAATCGAAAACCGCAAGGTTGCGTTCGTCGGCCAACACTGCAACCAT
>Ga0207689_10003172_pt1 | contig 15082 bp, 13 predicted proteins | sample KBSMisM52_FD_184312 | JGI IMG/M metagenome (GOLD analysis project Ga0207689, IMG submission 184312) | Miscanthus rhizosphere microbial communities from Kellogg Biological Station, Michigan, USA - KBS Miscanthus M5-2 (SPAdes) (version 2) | ecosystem: Host-associated > Plants > Roots >... | reverse complement strand
CATACGACCTTGAAGGCTTGCGGCCGCTAACAAATTAAAAAAGCTTTTCCATCCGGGCACCACTGCTGCTTGAAATTTTTTTATCGGCGAGGCCAATGCCGCAAGGCGGGACAAGCAGCAAAATCGGTTTTGCATGCAGGCGTTTTTCAGGAATTTCATAAGGCCAATTGAAGTAAGTCCTTTCCCACAATTATGTTTCCAGAAAAGGTTGTCTTTACAGCATTCAACCAAACCTGATCTGTTAATGATTTGTCGTCTGATGGCACAAAATGATTAAGCACAAGTGTTTTCACTCTTGCGAGATTTGCAATCTTACCCGCGTCTTCAGCTGAGGTGTGATGAGACAAGATGCTTTCTTTCAGCTTCATTGCATTTGGACGGCGTTTAACTAATTCTTCTACTGCTGGAACATACATTACCTCATGAACAAGATAATCTGCGTTCGATGCAAAAGTTGCAAGGGCAGGACAGTATGCAGTATCACCTGAGAAGACAATTTTCTTATTACCCAAGTTAAAATTCAGTGCATAACTTTCTACAACCGGTGGGTGAATATTTTTCAAAGCTGTCACTTCAAAATCTGAATTTGAAGTTATGTTTCCTTCAGAATATTCATGCGTTTCAATAAGCACTCGTATGTCTGGCCTGCCTTCATCGTTCATTCGGGTTTCAATATCAAACTTGATTGATTCCCAATAAAAGGAAAGAAGATCTTTAAGACCTGGTGGTGCATATACATGTATGGGTTCCTTTAAACCATTAATCCATGCATTATAAAGTAATGGTCCGAGTTCAAGATTGTGATCTGAATGATGATGTGTAATGAAAATATATTTTATTGATGGGAGATTAATTCCCGCATCTAATAGTTTGAAAGTAACACCAAAACCCGTGTCGACCACAATGGGCGTGCTTTTATAAACGATCAAATTTGCAGAAGGGGTTTGCTTGTAGGAACGAATAAACGGTCCGCCTTGGGTACCTAAAAGAATAAGCCTATCGGTGGTCTCATCAACGAAATTAGGGAAGCTGGAATCAAGAGAGGTATTCAGTGGAATGATACCCGCAAGTAAACTGGATTTCCGGATAAAGTCCCGGCGATTGTATCGCATTGTTGTGAATAATTGAGGTTATCTAAATGCTTGTCCAGGTTCAACGCTTACTGTCGGCCGTCGAATTTAAAGACTTTTCCAGCGGCCGTATCCCACGCAGCTTTAGCGAAGCGAGCCCCACTATAGATTATAATTTTTCAAACAATTTCCTCAGCTTTTCTCTTGTCATTATCTTTTCCCAATCTTTTCCCAGGGCATTTTCCCAAAGCGGTTTCATGCCCAACGATACATTGATCATCGTATCAAATTGCTCATCATTTAATTCCTTTGTAATGCTTTGGGGGATGTCAATTTTATTTTTCTCCACCATGTATTTGAATTCTTTCACTCCTGCAGGATAAAATTCCTCCAGCTTATCAAATACGATGCAATTGCCGATACCATGTTTGGTGCCGAGTAAATAACTCAGTCCATAACTCACCGCATGCGCTACGCCAACCTGGCTGTAAGCAATGCTCATGCCGCCCGCATAAGACGCCATCATCAACTGGTCATCACTTTCATCATCCCATTCTTTCTTTTCTACAAAAACCTTGCGGCAAAGTTGTAACGCCTTTTCGCCATAACTTTTGCTGAATTCATTTAAATAAGTTCCATTCAGACTTTCAATGCAATGGATATAGCAATCCATGCCCGTATAAAAACGCTGGTTCACCGGGGCATTGGTTGTTAACTCCGGGTCAAGAACGATCTGGTCAAAGGGAGTGAAATCAGAATTCATTCCCAGTTTTTTTGTGGGACCTGTCAGCACGCAAGTGCGACTCACTTCAGCACCGGTGCCACTGAGCGTTGGAATTCCGACCTTATAGACACCCGGAGATTTTACAAGATCCCAGCCCTGGTAATCTGCTGATGAACCGGGATTGTTCATCATTAAAGAAACCGCTTTTGCAAGATCCATGGTAGAGCCGCCGCCGATTCCAACAATACCACTCACCTTTCCAAATTCGTCTTTTAACTGCTGGGCCAGTTTATCGACCAACGACGTTTTTGGTTCATGGGTAACATCGGCAAAGACTATCTTGTCATGTCCTCTCATCGGAATGCGATTGATAAGAGGTTTACCCTGGAAGAAATGATCAACCAAAAAGATCATTGGACCATTTTCCTTGCGGTGTGGTTCAATGATCTCATCCACCTGATTAAAACTTCCCCGGCCATATACCACATAGCCTACCATTTTAAAATTTCTGAACTTCATATTTAAAGAATTAAAAATTCCACGCAAGACGCAAAGAAACGCAAAGAATTCAAGACAAACTTTGCGGCCTGGCAAACTTTGTTGCCTTGCCTGCCTGCCGACAGGTTCGCGTGAAATAAAATAAAAAAATAGTAACTTGAAGAGAGGGTTGTTATGAGGAACAGAATCTTCTTCCTGGTGCTGCTATCTTTTAGTGCCGGTTTTCTTGGTGCGCAGCAAGTGCTTTATTCTCCCTTTATCAGCAACCAGTCCGAGACCCGCTTCCAGGTGATTGGCAAAGCAGGCAATTATTACTGGGTTCAAAAGAGTAAGAAAATCTCCAGGTCAAAAAAGTATACGGGAGTTTGGGAGGAGGGAAATTTCAATTTTGAGATCTATGATGACAGAATGAATCTCGTCACTTCCCTTCCCTTTGCCGTTTCAAGTGAGGTGATCAAAGAATACTTTGTTCCGGGTGAAGAATATTTTGACCAACTTCTATTTTTAAAAGACAATTTGCAGACCATCGTCCTGTTGAACAGGTTTGCTCCCGATGGAAATGCCGTTACAACTAATGATACACTCGCTCATTTTCCTGGGCGAATGAAATACAGTAATTTCTTGCTGGTAAGGGCAGAAGATAAAAGCAAGATCCTGCTGTTGGGATTTGAAACGATCGCAGACTCTCTGCCAACGCTTCATTCATTTTTATTTGATAAGAACTGGGCATTGCTAAACAAAACTGTTTATGCCAATGCCAATATCAGCCAGCCTTGTGTTCAATACGACCTGGTAGATTATCCATTGGAACATTTCAGTAATACAGCTGTTAAGCTTGCAAATAGCGGTGAATGGCTCATGACCGTGCCCTCGGGCACCAATCACAATTTCCTGTTGTTTCATTTTAACGGGTTGAATGAAAAATTTGTTTACAAAGAGATCAAATTGTCAACATTAGTCTCACCGGAAGAGATCATACTGTCCCTGGACAATACAAAACAGGAAGCGTCCACCGGTATACTTTCCCGAATACGGTATGAATCGGTAAAAAACGTAAGAATAGCACATTACTTACTTACTGATCATCGCATTGACTTCGATACTTCTTTCCGTTTTAATACCCTGGCCAACAAAACAAAGAATGAGAATCTTTATGAAGAATATTTTATGACCGTTCCGAATAAAGGATTTATGTTATTAAAAGAATATGGCAAACAATTTTCATTTAACGACCGGGAAGAAACAAAATACGAACGCAGTGAAGCGGATAGTATTTATTCCAGGGCCGTTGATGTGAACCGGAATGAGTACACCCGCTACAGTAATCTCGCCGGGAGCCGCACTGCTTTTGACCGCGGTGACCTGAGCATGTATTATTTTCCCTGGACCCGCAATGACAGTTGCTGGAGCGGCATCATCAATAAAGAACAAACAACTGAGATCACTTCCTCTTATCTTTCCTATGTTTTTTTGCCACGTGAGGACAAACTCTTTTTTCTTTACAATGAATTTTTCAGGAATAGTAACCAGTACAGCAACACGACTGTGCTTGATCAGAAAGGGAATACAGTGGAAGAAGGAGTTGTATACTGGAAAATGAAAAATAATCTTGTCTTCCAGAAAGCAAGACAGATCTCGGCAAATGAACTGGCGATCCCTTATGAAAGAAATGGACGAAATGGATTTGCCATTATCAAATTGTAATTATTGTTGCTACCAGGACTCTAATAATTTAGCCATGCAAGGCATTTAAGACATACAAGGTTTCTCCTTTTCAAAGATTTCTCACCACGACGATCTCATCTTCCACAAGTTTACAGATTCAAATTTTGTTGTTCCTCCTTCGCTGAATAGTTCAACGCTATTGTCATTCTCATCCGGAAAGATTTGCGTGGTCATTACTGTTTCACCGTCATTGGCAAACACCTCAACGATGCTGTTATCAAAGAATATATGCAGCTTTATTTTTCCGCCGCTGTGCGTCAAAAAAGCTTCATATCGTGAAAGGGACGCAAAATTCTTGTTGAATGAATTATTTGTACAGCCGCTTCTGTCAACGAATAGTTTTTTAGAAGCAGCCTCATAACCGATCACAAATATATTTTGTTTACCTACTGCGAGGTGAACACCTGCCGTCGAATTTACAGCGGGCTGAAATGATATTTCCATCTCAAACTGTTGGCTCTTTATATTGAGCTCTTTTTTATTTGCAACCAAGATATTTTTTAATTCAGCACGATCTGTTCTTAATTTTTCTAAAGCATCAACAGGCTTTTGAATCAACAACCATTCGCCATTCGTCTTTTTCAAGCTAAGAACTCTTGGTAAAGCCATTGCGCTTTTCCAGGGAAAAGTTGGGATATCGTTGGCATAACTCCAGTTGTTCGCCCAGCCAAGTAGAACAGGTTGTTGACTCGCGGGTAAATTATAAGTAACGGCTGCGTAATAATCGGGACCGTGATCAGGACGATAAATTTTATCCGGAGGATTTTCATTGATAAATTTTGTTCCGTCGAACTCACCAACAAAATATTGCATAGTGGTTTGTTGTGAATTGATCAGTACCCATTTCTTTTTCCCGGGTTCATCTTCAACTGGCACCTGTAAAAGATCAGGACATTCCCAAATGTTTGTATAGTCACCTGCGGGACCAAAATCACTTAAGTGTTCCCATTTCTTTAGGCTCTTTGATGAATAAAATTGAACAACATGTTCATGGGGAAGCACAACGGCCATGATCCATTTTTTATCCTTGTCGTACCAGAAAACTTTCGGGTCGCGGAAATCTTTTTTATGAATATCCAGCACCGGGTTGCCGGCATACTTCGTCCATGTTCTTCCTTTATCAACACTGTAAGCAATATGTTGTTCCTGCCTGTAATTCTCTTTATTGGACGAATCAGGAATAATGTGAGCGGTATAGATAGCGACCATCGGAATTTGCCCCGCTTTTGTTGCAAAATCGGTGGTATTATTTTTATCGACGACAGCACTCCCTGAAAAGATCATGATACTATCCTTTTCAGGAATGGCCAGTGGCAAGTGTTTCCAGTGCACAAGGTCAGGACTCACAGAGTGAGCCCAGCTCATATGTCCCCAGCGGTTACCATAAGGATTATATTGATAAAACAAATGGTATGCGCCTTCAAAATAGACAAGACCATTGGGATCGTTCGTCCAGTTTTTTGCAGGCGAGAAATGAAACCGCGGCCTGTATTTCTCTTTGTATAAATCGCTTTGCGCAAGAATAGACCCACATGCAAATACAAATAGGATCAATATGTAAATTCTCCTTTGCATGAGAACATGTTTGACGATCACGCCACCAGCGCAGCCGCGCCAAAAACACCGGCGCTGTCTCCAAGGCTGGGCTTTAATATCGGCACATCGACCCTGTTATTAAAAATAAATTCTTTCAAAGATTTTGGTCCTTCTGTATAGATGACATCAATATTCCCAACACCGCCACCCACAACGATCACATCAGGATCAAGTAAATTAGTTACTACCGAAACGGCCTTTCCAAAAAAACGACAGAGTCTTTGAATGGTTTGTGTCGCTATCTCATCTGTTTTTTGCTGATATCTTGAAACAATTTCTTTCAGTGTAATATTATTTCCCGTCACACCTGCATAAAATCGCTGAAGAGCCGGACCTGAAATAATTGTTTCAACACAACCGGTTTTTCCGCAATAACATGCCCCACCGGAATCATCTAAATAATTATGTCCCCATTCCCCGGCGATACCATGACAACCGTTCCAAACTTTTCCGTCGATCACAATGCCTCCACCAACACCTGAGCCCATAATAATTCCAAATACGATAGATGCTGTCGGAAATTTTTGTTTGACAATGCCCCAGTGTGTTTCAGCCAATGCAAAACAGTTTGCATCGTTGGCTAATACAACAGGAAGCTTTAAAGTATCTTCCAGGTCCTTTTTCAGTGGCCGGCCATTCAACGCCGTGCTGTTACAGTTTTTCATTGTTTGCAAAAAAGGATCGAGAACACCGGGAGTTCCAAAGCCAATTTTTTTTGGAGTGAGTCCTGATTCATTTTGCATTTGCCTTACCAGTTTTTCGATCTGACGGACAATGTGTTCATATCCCTTTGATGATTCCGTATCGATACGCGTCCTGATAACGGGTGAAGGATCATTGAGAGAAGGTAAAATGGCTCCTTCGATCTTTGTGCCACCGAGATCAATTCCCCATAAAGGTTCCATATAAAAGCTTTAATTTCTAAATGACAATTAGCCGATAAATAAAAAGTAAAAATTCAAAAAAGTCAAAAAGAACTTTTGTTCAGCAGCAATTTAAATTTTTTACTTACTGATTCTCCGTTTGTAGCAACCTTCGTGTCCTTTGTGATTCTTTGTGAGCTTGGTGACCATATTTTATTGAAGAAGTAAGGGTCACAAAGTGCACAAAGCATACACAAAGAGCACTACGCATTTAGAAAATAAATTTGCGTTTATACATTCGTGTAGCCATTTTTTACTTTTGAATTTTAATTTAATTGGATCTTGTTATTTGTTTTTTGGTTCTTACTCATCCGATCAACTTCTTCTCCAGTTCCTCAAGCGAAGCTCCCTTTGTCTCGGGAACTTTTGTTAACACCCAAATAAGCTGCAGCACCATCATAAAAGCAAAGAATGCAAAAATGGGCCAGGGATTCTTCCCATAAATTCCTTTTTCTTTATCCAGGAAAACGGGAGTGATCAATGTAATGATCGCGGCAAATATCCAGTGAGTACTGGCACCAAAGGATTGACCCAATGCCCGCACTTTATTGGGAAATATTTCAGCAATAAATACCCAGATCACGGCACCCTGCCCTATCGCATGCGCAGCAATGAACATCAATAAAAATGTCATCAGGAAACCAGGGCTTGCTCCCGTTTTAAATGCGATGGCCACCATGGCAAGGCTGATGATATAACCCAATGACCCGATGATCAGCAAAGTTTTTCTTCCGAGCCTGTCAATGAGATATAAACCTACAAATGTGAAAACTAAATTGGTACCACCAATGGCAATTGAATTGGCCAGTGATTCCTTCGCACCTAATCCAATACTTGAAAGAATTTGAGGAGCATAGTATAAGATGAAATTAATACCCGACAGCTGGTTAAAAAAAGCAACAAGAAATGCCAGCCACAAGACTCTTGTGTAACTGCGGCTGAAGATTGTTTCGCTATTTCCTTTGTCTACTGCCGCATTTGCGCTAATAATATTGTTTACTTCCTTATCGGGGTCTTCCTCGCCAATTTGCAGAAGAACTCTTTTTGCTGCGGACAGGTCATTTCTCACAGACACTAACCATCGCGGACTTTCGGGAACGCCGGTAACCATCAATGTATATATAATTGACGGGATTGCCAGTACTCCAAGCATCCACCGCCAGTCATTTGCGCCACCCACTCCCTGCAATAAATAATTTGAGATGAAAGCGACCAGGATCCCAAACACAATATTGAATTGATACATCGCCGTGAGTCTTCCTCTCGTGGAAGGAGTTGATATCTCGGAAATATAAGTGGGAGCCACTACAGAAGAAACCCCAATACCTAATCCACCAATGAAACGAAAGAATGAAAAAATATAAGGATTCGGAGCGACAGCAGTACCAATGGCGGACACTGCAAAAAAAATACCTACCCAAAATAATGTTTTCTTTCTTCCAAATCTTTCAGCAGGTATGCCTCCGATCAGTGCACCGGCAACAGTTCCCCAAAGAGCCATTGACATAATAAAAATTCCATGAAACAATGGTGAAGTGTCCCACAACTTTTTTATTGGCTCATTGGCCCCGGAGATAACAACAGTGTCAAATCCAAAAATGAAACCGGCAAGAGCCGCTACGATGGAATAGCGAAAAAGATTGTTCTTCTTCATAAGCAAACATCCCGGTTAGTTATGGGGTTATGGAAGATAAGAAATAATAAATGAAAGTTCGGCCCAGGCTATAACAGTTTTGCTGCCTTCTTCAAATCTTCAGGAGTATCAATTTCTATTCCCATGTAGTCAACAACAACCATGCGAAGAGAAATGCCATGCTCAAGATAGCGGAGGCATTCAATTTTTTCTGCAGCTTCAAGTGGTGTGACAGGCCAGGTAGTAAAATCGATCAAGGCTTTTTTTCGAAAAGCATATACACCGATATGTTCATAGTAAGTGACCGGAGCTTGTTTGTCCCTGGGATAAGGTATCACACTGCGACTAAAAAAAAGCGAATTCATATTTTGATCCACTGCCACCTTTACAAAATTGGGATCATCGATTTCTTTCTGATCTTTTAAAACCTGCATGAGCGAGGCTACCTGTACCGAAGGATCTTTAAATTGGTTCAATAATTTCTGCAATGGTTCTTTTTTTATAAACGGCGTGTCACCCTGAACATTTACGATTATATCAACATCCATATCCGCAGCTGCTTCAGCAATTCTATCGCTGCCGCTTTCGTGTTCTCTTTTACTCATTACTGCTTTGCCGCCGTGATAAGTAATTTCATTGAAAATGATCTCGCTGTCAGTGACCACAATCACTTCATCAAATAGTTTTGTTGCAACAGTTGCATCATAAGTCTGGCGGATAACAGTTTTGCCGCCGAGTAGTTGCATGAGTTTTCCATTAAAACGCGTGGCAGCAAATCTTGCAGGTATCATCGCTATTTTCTTCATGGCTACAAGATTACTGATTATTTATTATTGATTATTAAATTGAACAGGATTAGTAGCACTGGAAAATGATCAGTAATGAATAATGAATGATCAATCGAGTTTACCAAACGGCTTCTTCATAAGAGTAAAGAAATCTTCGTCTTTGTCGTTGGGGTAATAGCGGTCAAGACCGTAGCGAATTTTTTTGGCGTCGAGTTTTTTGAAGGTGCCAAACAGGCGATCCCAGATAGAAAAGACAGCACCGTAATTACTGTCAGTATAGGGTTGCTGCCAGTGATGATGAACCTTGTGCATATTGGGAGAAACAAAAACATAACTCAACAAAGAATCAAGCCGTCGCGGCAAGCTTATATTGGCGTGTGTAAATGCTGCTGACAAAATAAGAACAGTTTGATAGATCATGACAGCATAAACGGGAGAGCCGCTGACAAAAATTCCCATGAAAAAAAACAAACCACGTAAAACACTTTCGATGGGATGATGGCGAAGACCCGTGGTCACATCTACATTGTTATCTGCATGATGGACGAGGTGAAATCTCCACAGCAGGTAAATTTTGTGCTCTGTAATATGTACGAGCCATCCTCCAAATAGATCCAGCACCAGTATCGATATAATGACAGTTCCCAGGATACCTGCGTGTAACCAGTATACTAATCCAAATTGATTGGCCCTGCACCAGTCACAGAGTATAACAATAAAGATGGCAAGGAAAGTATGAATGACAAGGTGAATCAGGGTAAAGCCTAAATTGACAAGGGCGTGACGGCTTTTTGTTTTTTTGTAGGCCAGGGGAAGCAATGGAATAGCTCCTTCAATGATCCAAAAGATCAGCAAGCCGGCCACCAGTAAGGACATTCTTTCAAGGGGGCGATGCTCAAGTGTAGAGAAATGTTCTATGATTTTATCCCACATGGCTATGAATCATATTACAAGTTACAAAGAAGAACCAAGATTAATAGGATGAAAAATGGTTAAATGAAGTGATTTTCCCCGTATGGATATGAATAATGTTACAAGTTACAAGGAATACTATTTAATTTTTTTGTAGATGTAGAGTAAACTGATTGAAATAAAAACTAATCCTAATGAGGCGACGATCACAAAGACAAGATCAGCGCCTTGCCAATGCAGAACTTTCATTAAGGGTGCAATAATGAAAAAACCGGCTAAAAAAATAAACCCTGATATAAACCAAACTATTTTCATGTGTTGGATTCTTCGGTCTTTTCGTCCTGTAATTCTTCGACTTCAAGACCGCAGTCGAAACAATGATATACTTTATCACCTGAAAGAGCAAGATTAATAAATAAAAAGCCAATAATTGCTCCTATCCAATTAGAAGCTTTACGCGGTGTCGTTACTAATTCAACATTTGAAGAACCACAGCGAGGGCATTTTAAAATAGATTTTTGTTCGTTTCTAAACTGTTTTAAAAGCTCAAATGTCCTTTCTGCCTGGGAATCGGGTACCATCAGCTTAATGCCCCCCACGGCGTTGGTAAGTATCGGATCAATGGTCACTGTATTCTCATCTTTTAACCAACAATTGATCCCCTCTTCCTGCAATCGCCCCATGATAATATTAGCATCTATATAGTTACTATAAACTTGTGCTATAATAAAGTTCATTGTGAAATATAACTAATTGATCAATGAAAGATAGAAGTCTTTAAATTATGGTAATTCGCTAAAAACTAAAACACCAATTTATGGAGTTTCTACATATCCTTTTAATCATTAAAATCCTGTAAATCGTGGTTCTGGTTCTATTGATTGAGCATAAGAGGCATCACCAGCATTAAGAGGTCTTCACCATCTTCCTGTTCGGTCGGCCTCAGGATACCCGCTTTTGTAGGAGTAGATAATTCTATTTTTACTTCGTCACTATCTGCAGCATTCAGCATTTCAATTAAAAAGCGTGCATTGAAGGCAATTGTCAGATCTTCTCCATCGTACCGGCATTTCATTCTTTCGTCACCTTCAAAAGAAAAGTCGATATCCTGGGCTTTTAATTCCAATTCACTTCCCGCAATGATCAGCGCTACCTGGTTTGTGCTTTTGTTGCTGAATACACTTACCCGGCGCAATGATCCCTGGAAGTCACTTTTATTAACTGTAAGCTTATAAGGATTGTCAGTCGGTATGACCACTTTGTAGTCCGGGAATCTTGCATCGATCAGGCGGCAGCTCATTTGAGTGGTGCCATGCTTTACAAAAAAATGATTGTTGTTATAACTTAATGTGATCTCGTCATCATTACCAGGCAGTGCCGCTTTCAGAAGATTCAATGGTTTGCGGGGAACAATAAAAGAATCAGTCTTGGGGCTATTCGCATCGGTTCTTCTATAGCGAACCAACCTATGAGCATCCGTGGCAACAAACTGAATTCCTTTTTTATCCAGCTCAAAGAATACACCTGTCATCGCTGGCCGCAAGTCATCATTGCTCACAGCGAATAAAGTTTTGCTGATCGCCGTCACCAGTGCAGATGAGGTCATCGTAAACGAAGTGGTATCATCCGGCGATGGTTCTTTTGGAAAATTATCAGGGTTCTCTCCCATCACTTTGTATTTTCCATTGTCACTTGTTATTTCAATACCAAAATTTTTATCGATGTTAAAGGTGAGAGGCTGGTCGGAGATATTTTTCAATGAGTCCATCAGGATCTTTGCGGGGATGCAGATCTTGCCATTGTCTTTAGCTTCAACTTCAAGCTGCACACGCATCACGGTTTCAAGATCGGTAGCCACAACAGTCAGTTTATTTTTCTCTACCTCAAACAGGAAATCCTCCAAAATTGGCAGTACAGTGTTGGCATTGATAACGCCGGAGATCTGTTGCAGTTGTTTCAATAACGCCGAAGCCGATACAATAAACTTCATCTTAAAAAAAGGTTTGTGGCGAAACTACTGATTTTTACTTTACAGCCAAGAATTAAGAATGGCTGTGAATTTCTTTGGTAGAAAGCTGTGGATTTGTGAGTGGTGAGTGGGGAGTTGTGAGTGGCAGACCCGCGGTTATTTGCTGAGTCCGGAGTGATTGATGTTTCCCGGCTATGAAAATAATGTTGTTGCAGATATAAGGCATGCCTTGCATCTGCAGCAGGCCTTGACCAATCACAATTCTTTGATTAATTTGCTACTTTTCAAAATTAGCACCACATGCTGGAGAGATTTTTTGGAAGGCGAAAAAAAAAGATCGAAACAGAACCTGCGATCTCTTTTGGACGCTATTCTGATAATAACAAACCCGTTGAAAAAGTAAATCGCTGGACAGACGCTGACAACCTGTTTAAAGAAAAAAAATATACGGAGAGCTTTGATGCCTTTTTTGAATATCTCCGTGACGACTCTTTGAATAATGTTGTTCATGAACGTAATGAAAGCAATGGCCGCTTTCAATTTTACCAGGGTTCAAAAATTGTTCGTGGTAATTACGATAGTGAACATTTGCATGCAGAGGTGACACTCGCAAAAATGCCAAGCCCGAATATTCCTGTTATGCGTCGCCTGCTCGAGATGAATTTTAATCTTTATTATAGCCGGTATGCTTTAGATGGTGAAAGATTATGTATGCGGTTTGACAGTGATATTGAAACGGCCAATCCAAACAAGTTGTATTATGGATTAAAAGAATTGTCAACAAAGGGAGATAAACAGGATGACCTGCTTGTCCAGGATTTTACCAGCTTGCAAACGATCGACACAGAACACATTATTGAAGTTCCACTGCAAGAGAAAGAGATAAAATTCCGGTGGCTGCAGAAATGGATCGACGAGACAATTTCGTATATAAAAACTCTTGACGCAGATAAATTTTCCGGGGGCATAGCCTATTTATTATTAGCATTGGCTTATCGCATCGATTACTTAATAACTCCCGAAGGAAAAGTTTTACATGATCTTGAAAAGGTAGTGGAAATTTATTTTAAGAAAGATGAAAGACAGACCATTGAAAAGAACAGGGATATGATCGCAGAGTTTGAGAAATTAAAACACAGGAAAAAAGAAGAAATACTTGCGACATTGTATCGTTCTAAACACACTTTTGCCATTGTATCGCCACAGAACTACAAGGCTATTGCTGACTCAATTTATAATGCCAATCAAAATACAAAATGGTATAATGATAATAATTATCCGTCGATAGCTGCACAAATTGCGGAATACGGGATAGCCTATTGCCAGTATTCATACAGCTTACCAAGGCCGGTCACAGAATTTTACCATTTGTTCATGATGATAAATCACGGAGAATATTTCAAAGAACTTGGATTTAACAATAGCTATTATAATCCTCAAACCAGGCAATTCGATGCGGGTATGATCACAGACAGAATAAGACAGGTCATTGATGAGTGGAAAACAAAATATCCAAATCTGAAAATGAAATATGACAACATAAAATACGACAACCTTGTAAATTTTAATGTTTCATTGACGACAGAGATAGAACAACTAAATTTAGATACGAACCGCTGACCGCTGTTTAAAATGAAGAATTAATAGTGATTAAAGAAGAATACAAATATTCAGATATCACAGAAAAAATAACATGGTGGACTTCCTGCCCGCCCGGATGAATTCGTTCGGACGGGCATGCTTTGTGTCCGTTGTAACCTAAACCTGGCCAAAGAGATATAGGACACAAAGGACACTAAGAAGCACAACGAACACTACGTCGTGAACTCAGTGTATACTTTGCGCTCTTTGTGACCTAAACCTGGCCAAAGAGATATAGGACACAAAGGACACTAAGAAGCACAACGAACACTACGTCGTGAACTTAGTGCATACTTTGTGCTCTTTGTGACCTAAATCGATTGTGCACTAATCTGGGAAAAAAATGATCAATAATAAGTATAAACAACCATTTCAATCAAATCAATCAGCGTAATCAACGGTCATGGATGTACAGCAGATCATAGAGAGTTTTCAGCCGGCCATTATTCAAATAGCTACTCAAACGGCTACAGGTACCGGCTTTTATGTAAAGGAATTTGATCTCATCGTTACAAACGAACATGTTGTCGGAGACAATGCCGAAGTAACTATCGCCGGTAAATTATTTCAAAAGGCTCTTTCAAGAGTTTGGTATACCGACCGCAAGCATGATCTTGCCTTTTTGGAAACTCCCAAAGAAATAATTCTTCCGGAAGTAAAACTTGGCAGGTATGAAACCCTGAAAGATGGCGATGCTGTTGTTGCGATCGGCCATCCATATGGATTAAATTATACAGCTACCCAGGGAGTCATTTCTAAGGTGGATCGTATTCGCGATGGATTAAAATTTATACAAATAGATGCAGCCATCAACCCGGGGAACAGTGGCGGTCCATTGGTGAATGATGATGGAGAAATAGTGGGGGTGAATTCATTTATCATTCGTGGCGGAGATAACCTTGGGTTTGCATTGCCCGTAAATTATTTGCGGGAAGCGTTGCAATTATATTTACCAAATAAAGGACAGCCTTCCACCCGCTGTCATAGTTGCGATTATCTTGTCACCCCGGCAAATATTGACTCGCAAAAATATTGTCCTAACTGTGGCACTGAAGTAAAATTGCCAATGATGCCTGAAAAGGAAGTAGAACCGGTGGGTGTTGCAAAAGCAGTGGAAGAGATCTTGAAAGAGTTAGGAAAGGATGTAAAACTGTCGCGTGATGGACAAAACATCTGGAGTGTAAAAGAGGGCTCAGCAAAGATCAAAATAACTTACAACCCCGAAAACTATTTTATTGCCGGAGATGCGTATCTCTGCCAGTTGCCTGCAGATCCAACCCAAATAAAACCGTTATACCAATACCTGCTGCAGGAAAATTATAAAATGAATGGCCTTGTTCTGAGCTGCGTAAAGCAAAACATAGTTCTGTCGTCCATTGTGTATGATCTCGATATGACGAAGGAAAGTGGCATGGAAACTTTTCAGCGCCTTTTTAAGAAGGCTGATGAGTATGATGATTATTTGAAAAAAGAATACGGCTGCGTTGGAAGACTTGAGGAATGATAAGTCAAGGTTGTCATATAAGTCATATAAGTCAAACAGAACTTTATGAATAAAAGTTTACGCCTTGAGGATTTAGAGGTATACAAGATTGCAAGGGAG
>Ga0207689_10003170_pt1 | contig 15083 bp, 18 predicted proteins | sample KBSMisM52_FD_184312 | JGI IMG/M metagenome (GOLD analysis project Ga0207689, IMG submission 184312) | Miscanthus rhizosphere microbial communities from Kellogg Biological Station, Michigan, USA - KBS Miscanthus M5-2 (SPAdes) (version 2) | ecosystem: Host-associated > Plants > Roots >... | reverse complement strand
CCAAGTCTGACAGTCTGGCAGTATGGCCCACAGCTGTTGCCTCGGCAATCTCCCACCCAAGGCCAACAAGGATGGTTAGAAAAAAAGCAACGCTTAGCCGCCGATTACCGAATGCTAGCCACGCAAGCAGGAAGATGAGTGCGGTGGCTTGGAAGTGCTCTACCTTATGCAGCGAACTTCGGAGGGCATAAGACGACAAGTCGAAATCGAAATAGAACGGACGCCTTTGAAGGGAAAGTCCGGCTGCGACAAACAGGCTAATAATCGCGAGAGTCATCAATGGGATGAAACGCAAAAGTTTTATTGAACTCTGTTTTGTCATAAGCGAACGATTTGTCCGATATGCTTTAGCTTGTCGCGGTCGATCGCAACAAGCGTGCACCGCCTCATCACGACAAGCTAAAGCTTATCGGACATTTCTTCACTTCTCTTCGATCACAAGATTACTCACCTTTTCAATGCAGACAAGCTGCATTTCATTCTTGCGACTTCGTGTGAATGGACAAACAAGGTAGTCGCCCAGCAGCGCCTTGTCCTGATCGATCTTCGACCTGACCTCTTCCGGAACGTTGCGATAACCCTCGATTGCAAATCGCTGTTCAGATACCCCAAGGATTCGTTTCGTTCCGACTTTCCAAATACGAAGCGCGGGAGCTCCGTTATAAACTGAGAGTCTTCCGTGAACAGTGAAACAACTACCAACCAGCTTCGGGTGTTCTCGACACGACTTGTCCTCGAACTTTGTCGCGAGCGACGCAGGCACGACCACCAACAAAGCGAGTGTGCACATGAAAGCAGGACGAAGAAACATATTTTTGCGAAGTGAACCTAGTCCTCTCTGTGACCTCTGCGTCTTTGTGATCTCTGCGTTAACTGTTGGTCGGACTCTATAAAACGCAGAGGGCGCAGAGACGCAGAGGTCAGAGAGACATCTAACCAAATCTCATTCTTCAAATCTTTTCCAATCGGGTTTTGGGTAACTCTTCAACTTGCGCCAGAGAATCGTCACACTCCCATCCGTCCCCATTCGCAAGACACGAAACCCGACGAGGATGTCCGCTCGCTTGTTGCTTGTCGAGCGCAATACATAAGTCATGCTTGCCGCAACTGGCAACGACGAACCGTAATTGAACCGGTCCATCTGAAACCCGGCCCGGTTTCGCCGGCTCAGAATCGAGGCTTCAATGAAATCAGCGGGGGGTGTGATGTTAGTTAATCCGGTCACCCCATCGCTGTCGGGTGTGATCATTTCCAGCGGCTTGTTACCAAGAGCAACGAGCACACCAAGCGACTCCCCAGTGAACCCTGTGAAGAATCTCCCATCCACAAGCTTCAGCTCAGCCCAACCGAGTCGCGGATCGACGAATCCGTTCAGTGCATTGCCGTATCTGCTTTTCGAGAATGAAAACAAGCAGGCGTGTGAGCCAAAGTCGGGTGTTCGTCCATCAACCAGGTCCTCGACTGAGATCACCCGACGCCTACGCATCCAGGGATAGAGTCGAATCAAACCAGTATCAGGTAAATGTAAAACTGATGCGGACTCTTGAAGATCGCGTTCCGAGGGCTCAAGGAGTTTCTTCTCAGAGGCAGTGAAGTGGTATTCATAGATCCAACGGCGAACAAGCGCATGTCGAATTGCCGGGGGTGCCGGGTCTTTGATTGGCCCCTCTTCAGGCGGTGCTTGGCACAGCGCAACCGCTGGCGCAACGGACAAAACAAGAATTGTTCCTAGCAGTAGTTTCAAAACTAACTACCTCAAAGCGCACTGCCAAAAGTTATTTTGGTCGTCGTGGTCGTTGCTTGGCAGAGATCGATTTAACGACAGTATATCCTTTGCCCTTCGCCGGGAACGTCGGCTTTTGTCGCTTGACCGCTCTTTGGATCAGGTCAATCACTTTCGGCTCATCGAGCGTGGCCACGCTTTCGAGTCGAATGAATGCTCCTTGAGTTCCACTGCCTTGCAAAAGCCCATTTGGATCCGGCAGCGATCGCCCATACATGAAATACAGGTTCAAGCCACGAGCGTAGACCGCTAAAGAAAAAACAACCTCTGACGTTTTCTCTGTCGGGCTATATCCGATGGCCAACGCGTTGTAGTTGTCATAGACCAACTCAATTGCCGACGGGTAACGCTTGCGGACAACTGATCGACACGAGCGAGTGAGCTTCGCAATTGCCGGATCAAACTTGGCGATGAAGCTCGCTACTTGTTTGGCAGGTGAAAGCTTTTCAGTTGTTTTAGTCATCTTCAAGGTCGCTTCACTGCTTTACGATAGCGGGTCTGCCCCGTAGGACAAACTTCTGTATCTTTCCTGTGGCGGTCTTCGGCAACTCGCTCAGAAAGGTCACGCCGTGAGGCGCCTTGAAGTGCGCCAGATTCTCTCGAGCAAACTCCCGTAACTCCTGCTCACCCGCAGTTGCACCGGTTTTCAAAACGACGAACGCGTGAGGGGCCTCGCCCCAACGTTCATGTGGCAAACCAACTAGCGCGACTTCCTGCACTGCGGGATGCCGCAACATTACGCCTTCAACTTCGATCGACGAAATATTTTCACCACCGCTGATGATTACGTCCTTTAGGCGATCCCGGATTTCTGCATAGCCGTTCGGGTGAATCACTGCGGCATCTCCCGTGTGAAACCACCCACCACGCATTACCTGTGAAGTAGCATCGGGGTCATTGAAGTAACCTTTCATCACAACATTACCCCTGACGACTATTTCGCCAAGCGTTTCGCCATCGTGCGGTACTTCTTTGTCGTTCTCGTCGACTACCGTGAGTTCGCCTGAAGTTAAAAGCTCTACACCCTGACATGCTTTGATGGTCGCTCGGTCACCTGGTGACAAGGCGTCGTGTTCTGGTCGTGGTTCACAAATAGTGATGAAGGGAGACGTCTCAGTGAGACCGTAGGCATGCGTAATCATCCATCCCAATTCGCCTTCGACGCGTTCAATCGTAGCAGCGGCCGGTGGAGCTCCGGCAGTTAGGACCCGCAAACCTCTTGGAGATCCCGATCGCATCTGTTCGGGAGCGTTGGCGATTCCAATCAAGACCGTCGGTGCCGCGCAAAACATCGACACCCTCTCCTGCTGAACTAACTTGAATACTTCTGCCGGATCAACTTTCCTCAGACAAATGTGCGCGCCGCCAACTGCTGTAACTATCCAAACAAATGTCCAACCGTTGGCATGAAACATCGGCAACGTCCAAAGGTATCGATCACTAACGGACATTGGATGGTGAATGAGTGTGCCAACAACATTGAGGTATGCATTTCGATGCGTAATCATCACGCCTTTAGGTCGTGAAGTCGTGCCGCTGGTGTAATTGATCGATATCAGATCTGATTCGGCGACGTTTGCGGGTATGAAGTCTGAGCCAGCGTCATGGAGCAGGGTTTCGTAATCAAGCCAGCCGTCTCTCACGTCTTCCAGGGCTACGAATGCGGTGACGCCCGAAAGTTCCGAACGAATGCTTTCAACGGCATCGAGGTATTCGGAGTGGACGCAAACAACTCGCGCACCGCTGTGGTTGATGAGGTAAACAAAGTCTTTTGGTGTTAGGCGGTAGTTTATTGGAACACAGATCGCGCCGATTTGCGGGATTGCGTAAAACGATTCCAACATTGCGTGAGTATTGGGGGCGATGTACGCGACGCGATCGCCTTGCTTTACACCGAGCGACAGCAAGGCGTTAGACCAACGATCACAGCGCGAAAAGAACTGTTCGTAGGTGAAACGCAAATCACCATCAATGACGGCTTCGCGTTCCGGATACAGCTTACGTGTACGACGCGCGAATTCGAGTGGAGTTAACGGGAGCTCCATGTTGGAAATGTTCCGACAATTACTTCTTGTTGAGTATTGCCGAAGCAGAAATTTCCCGGGTGTCGGCGTAGGTATAACGAAAGGCGATTTGTCTGCGATTGAGACGCTCGATGGTTACGTTTCCATTGTTTGCGCACCCGGAAACACCAAAGGTAATTCGCTCTCTAAACCGCGCGTTACGCGAATCCATATCCAGCAAACGCCAAACGCCATGACATTTCAGTGAGGGATACTCGATAACAAACTTGTTTCCCTGAACGCGCAAGTTCATCGTCCACGTCTCGTTGGCGTCTATTTGATAACCAGTTCCTTCCCACGATCCGTGCAGCCAACTTCGACTGGTTTGACCATGGCCGATTGAAGTGAGGGTAGCGAGAAAAACAAGCGCATACGCAAAACGAGCACTTCGCCGTATCAATGATGATCTAAAGATTCGATTGCCCACTCTTGTGTCGAGGGTTTTCCCAATGAGTGCCGTTCTTAAAGTCGACCTCTGAAATCCATACGATCAGGGTTTCATTGCCGTCGCACTCAAGCGAAACTGTTTCAAAGTTTCCTGGCGCGTTTTTACTTTTTACGTAAACGTTTAAGACAGGGCCGCGGTACTGCCCCCAGGCCGGTTGGTAACTCACCGTATAGTTGTTGATTGGTTGTCCGTAGATGTTGTCTGCGACAAACTCAACGTGTTGACGATGAGTGAAAGTCAGATCAGTAGTCGTACCAGCGTAAGTTAACTTCAGCGGATCTGCTTGCGCAGTATCGATCGACAAATAAGGTCCGGAAAACGAAGGACCGTGATGGCGAGGCTGGGCGTCCAGTCTGAAGACTTTCCTTGAGTGGCAGCGGTCGTATTGTTTTTGTCTCGAACGACGAGGCCCAAAACTAACGGCAACGCCAATACAAAAAGTCAGCACAGCTACCAGAGCGCGAACAACATAACGATTCATATCTCACCTTCCCTTACTACCAAACTACAGAATCTCAGGTTGGCAAGCTACAAGCACTCGGGTTTTTGACTCAGGCCATATCGCCAGCCATCGCATGAGCCCGAACTGCAGGTACGTAATCGACCGGCATGTCGCCATTATCAGCACGTAGGAACTGCCAGTCTTTTGGTTTTAGTGATGCTAGCAATTCTTTACGTGTTTTTACTTTTAAAGGTTTCCCCTGATAGATCTTACCCATTCGCTGTAAGTTCTTTTCAGAGATAGCGCCGGAGAACATCAACAACGGCCAGGTGAAATTCGGACCATTCAATCCGCGTAGTTTGTAAAGCCACATGCCGATTGAGCCGACGCGCCAGGCCATTGGTCCCCACCAACTGTATTGACCCGGACGTAGATTCATCTTCCAGCACTTCATCATCAACTGCCATTGTAATGGAGTCAGCTGCTTAGTTTGCGTAACTCCCATTTCCTTTTCCATGCGCGTATCGTGCAATGGCGTAAAAATGGAAGGAATCAGAAACGCAAAGAGCCCGCGCTTCTCCATTTCGTAAATCAAGTCGATGGTGTCCATTACATCCTGGTCGGTCTCGCCAGGATTGCCAACAATCAATGTCATTGCGGGAAACCAGTTGTTTTCATTGAGTACGCGCAAACCTTCGAGCACGACACTGGGCCAGTCTTCGATCGAAAACGGCACGCCTTTGCTCGACATGATCTGTTTGGCCATTCTAACGGAGCCAGTTTCCAACCCGATTAACGGCGCCAGTGCTTTCTTTTCTGGATGGCTACTGAGATATGGGAAATGGATCGGGCTCTTTGGTAACAACTTGTCGGACAGTTGTTTGATCAAAAGTGGGTCAACTACTGCGGGCGCTATGGTGCTGTGACTCAACACGTGCTGCTCAACGCCCGGAGTGTCAACGATGTCGGAGTACAGATCCACCAAAGCTTCACGATTAGGGAAATAGAACGGCGTATCAGTATGCACCTGTCCCCAGATGAACATGTCTTCCGTCGCGAGCGAGATCTGCTTATTGCCGTTTCGCACATTTGCGCGCACGGCTTCCATGATCTTGTCCTTCGGTAGATCAATTTGCGGGTTCAGGTCAGGTACACAGAACTTGCACCGTCTTCCACACCCCGTGGTCATCTCAACTACACCGAAAGTCGTCCGGGTATCCGGAAATAAAATGCCTTCTCTGTCGAGCGGGTGTTTTACTTCAATGCGTTTCGGCAGTTCCTCTCCCTGAATCGCTTTGCGGAAGAGATCGAGCGTGTCGGTCGATTCACTTCGTCCTTCAACAACGCAATCAATGCTCAACTCTTCGTAGGTATTGGTCTGGACAATCTGCCAGCCGCCGGATCCGCCAACGATCACTTTGAAGTTTTGACGGAATGGGTTCGCCTTTATCGAAGCAAACAATTCGCGCGAGTAGTGGGAATTGATCGGCATTCTTGATGAGCCGAAGATTGAGGTGTAGACACCCGCCGCGAAAGTAACGCCGAGCGGGTTGTGGGTCGACACAGCAACCACCCGTGTGCGCGGACCAACGAATTTATGGAGGTCAGCTGGGAAACAAGCAACGACATCATCGCTACGATATTCGCGAGACAACGATTTCTCGACCAACCTGACGCCTGCGGGCATGTACCGAGCGGAGCCGTCGTCGTTGTATTCAACGTCGCGCCACTTTGGATACTTCCGATTAATGACGCCTTCCATCCAGATTGGGAGCGAAGCCATCGCCATTTGAATGAAGTAGCCTGCGTGGTCAATAGCTTCGGTCAGCGGAGCCGTAAGCACGATCAGCCGGCCGCCATCGGCTGGACCTTCGGTATCGATCACAGGAGGAGGTAGATTCTTTTGCCGCCGTTTAAGGGGGAAACTCATGACTGTGCCATCCAGGGTTCGGTTTTTGTTAATTGCATCGATTTAATTGACCTTTGACGTCGAAAATCGGAGATTCCGCCGTCCTGATCAGAGATAAGAATTGACCTAGCGCCGCTACACTAATGAAAACGGGTGTTCTTGACAAGCAAAGAATTTCCGAAGGTGTCCGATAAGCTTTAGCTTGTCGCAACTGTAGGGTAAATGCATCCACAGATTTCTAGAACGAGTTATTCGCCAACAGCGCCTATCGCTTCGATCTCGATTAGAAAACCGTAATGCAACGGGCCACATGGAATGACTGCTCGTGCTGGTCGATGTTCGCCGAGAACCCGGATGTAAACTTCGTTCACTGAGCCCCAAAGATTGATGTCGGAAACGTACAAAGTCATCTTCAGTACTTTGTCCCAATCGCTACCGGCAGCTTTCAGGATTCCATGAACGTTGCTGAGCGCTTGTTCTGTTTGCTCTTCGATCGAGCCAAGCTTCTTCTCACCGGTCTTCGGATCGATTGCAAGTTGGCCGGAAACAAAAACCAATCCGTTGTGAACTACTCCCTGTGAGTAGTGCCCTGCCGGCTTAGGTGCGTCTGGGGTTTCTATTCTTTTCATTTGCATGGTCTGAAGATATTGAGAGACATACAGGTCGTCAACCATCACAATCTGACAGCAGTAGCCGCGGTGCAGTAGCCCGACTGTCAAGGAGGGCTCTGACAGCACTATCACGGCCGGTGCCCTCCTTGACAGTCGGGCTACTGCCCCGGGCTACTGCACCGGGGCTACTCGCTTGGCATAACTATCTGGGAAAGCCTCCTTCTTCCGTCACTCTCTTTGCCTGTTGAAAATGACGTTTCTCATGTACGACCACAATCCTGAAGGCATCCATAACGGTGTATGTGATCATTTTCGCTGCCGGTGAAGTCATTACGATTCGATCAACATCCATGTCGGCCGTAGCTTCCATCAGTTCTGCAAGTCGACTTTGATGTTTGACGAAGTCGTCAATAATTGAACCGGGAAGATCGCTCGTCGCAGGTTGAAATGGTGCCGGTGCTTTTAGTTTTCGCGTCGTCTTTGGATCGAGTGACTTGATCAGCAGCTTAGCCCAAAGGCTTGGCACCACAGGCAGTCGTTCAACGAATGTCGATTGCTTCTGGCCTTTCGCGATCGATTCGAAGACGGGAAAGTAACCAACGTTGGTGGTGACAAGATGGTCGAAACACTGAGCTACGCTCCAACGCTCTGCGCCCGGTTTCCAGTTAAGTTGTTCGACCGTCAAAGCGCCGAACTCATTTCGAGCTCCCTCGCTGACCACTTTAATCTCTTTTGTCAGCGTTTCTACTTCTATGCGATTTCTCATCTCGAAACCTTAGTGCGCTAGTACCCCAACGCCATTCCATCTTTCCGTTGATCCGACGCCCCCATTAAGGTCTTGCTAACCGGATCGATCATGATCGCCTGTCCACCTCCCATCGACGACCGCAACACTCCCGGAGGTTTCCCACGGACGTGCCCCATCGATAACAACTGTTCTATCACGCTCGATCCAAGTTCATCCTCCAGCAGCACGCTACGTCCACTTGTAAATCTATAACGAGGAGCATCAATCGCTTCCTGTAGTCCCATCTTCAAGTCGATCAAGTTTACGAGTACTTGCACGTGACCCTGCGCCTGGATTGCGCCACCCATGACACCAAACGACATGAACAGTTGGTTGTCTTTCATAACCATCGCCGGAATGAGCGTGTGAAAAGGACGCTTGCCGGGGGCGATGGCGTTCGGATGTTTGGGATCCAACGAGAAGGCACTGCCCCGATTTTGAAAGACGATGCCAGTGTCGCCGCCGACAACTCCAGATCCAAACGCGTCGAAGAGACTGTTGATAAACGAGACCCCGTTTCCGTCTTTATCGACGACCGTGAAATACGTCGTATCACTGCCCAGGTTAATGTCGCCCGGCGGAGGATTATCCAGCGCCTTCCTGGGATCAATCAGCGCGCGTCGCTTGGCGGCGTAGTCTTTTGAAAGCAACTCGGCAACCGGAACTTTCGAAAACGTCGGGTCGGCGATGTACCGGTTGCGATCTGCGAAAGCTAGTTTCATCGCTTCGATCATTGTGTGGTAGTACTGCGCCGGCTGCGAACGCATTGCGCCAAGATCGAACCCCTCGAGGATGTTTAGAGCGATGAGCGCGGTAATTCCCTGCCCGTTCGGAGGTAGTTCATAGACCTGGTAGCCACGATAGTTTGTCGAGATCGGCTCAACCCAGTCAGCCTTCGTTGCCGCAAGGTCCTCCATCGTGATGAAACCGCCGTTGTCTTTCATGTAGTCAACGATCGATTTGGCGATTGGTCCTTTGTAGAACGCGTCGCGTCCGCCATCAGCAATAGTGCGCAGGGTACGAGCAAGGTTTGGCTGACGAAAGATTTCACCTGGTCGGGGGGCTCGCCCATCGATGAGATAGTTTGATGCGGCTGCCGGTGTGCGCTTCAATTTTTGAACTTCGGCGTTCCAGTCTTCCGCAGCCTTCTCCATCACCGGAAAGCCGTTCTCGGCGTAGCCAATTGCCGGCGCCAGTAAGTCGGCCAGCTTCATCGTGCCGTACTTGTCTCGTAGGGTAGTCCAACCGTCAACAGCGCCGGGTACTGTAATGCTGGTCATGCCGAACTCGGGCATCCGCTTGATGTTGTTCTTTGCGAAGTAATCGAGACTGAGTGCGCGTGGGGCGCGGCCGCTGGCATTTAGACCCTTCAGTTCCTTCGTTTTTGCCCAATAGACAATCGCGAACATATCTCCGCCGACACCAGTCATCATTGGCTCAGTCACATTTAGCACGGCGGCCATTGCTATTGCTGCGTCGACCGCGTTGCCCCCACGTTTCAAAACCTCGAGGCCGACTTGCGAAGCCAGGGGCTGGCTGGTCGCCACCATGCCATGTTGAGCGCGTACAACTGAGCGGCCCGCTTTGACTTGAGCAGCCGGTCGTTGCAACAAGGGAGAGTTGATACCAATCGCCATGATGGTTGTTATGGAAACTGTTAGGAAGAGTCGAGTGCGAAAGTTGCGCTTGCGTTTTGGATGCATGGTTGTCGTAGTCTACGCGGCTTTGCCGCATATCGTGCGAAGTTGATTTGCGGCTTCGCTGCCTGCCGTGCGGAACTTCGCCTCGCGGCTTCGCCGCCTCCCGTGCGGAACTTCGCCTCGCGGCTTCGCCGCCTCCCGTGCGGAAAGCCTCTGGCTTTCCGTACGGGAGGCGGCAAAGCCGCGACACCAAGCCGCTTCTTTTCAAAGTGGCGAAATCAATTTGGTAATGGAACTTAGATTCCCGGATCGTAGTTAGTCACCATCGACCGCCCACGTACTAACACGTCCTCTTGAAACGGGCAAGACTTCCTTGTGCCGGCGTCGATCTGCACGCCGGTGAGCACTGTGACTGCGGCCACTTCACCCGATTCGTTGTTGGTCATCTCATGGAAGAATCTTACTGACTTCGCTCTTACTTCAAGAATCCCTGATCGAATCGTCACAGTTTCGCCTGCCAACACTTCACGCTTGTACACAATCTCCTGCTTCACGGCGACCATACCAAGACCCTTTTCTTTTAACGACGAAGGAGTCATTCCAAAGAGCGCCAGCAGATTCCAGGTTGCCTCATCAAACTTTCCCACGTACCACATCACGTTCATGTGGTTCATGTGGTCGCACTGCCACGGGTAAACGACGCCTCGATACGTAATCGGAAGTTCAGTCATCCTATTGCTCTTTTAGCCCAGCTAAGTTTCGTACGGTCAGCTTTGTGTCAGCAGTCGCCCACGCTTGCTCAAACTCTCGTTGCACCATTTGTGCGGAAGTCTCCTTACCCTGGCGGCGCAAACTCTCAGCTAGGCCGTACAACGCGCGACCGTTACGTTGATGTTTGGCAATCTCAGCTCGGAATACCTTTTCAGCTTCTGCATTATCACCGTTGAGCAAAAGCACAGCACCGAAGATTTCCCGTACCGGTAAATCCCAATCAGCCGGTTCGTTGTAATGCACGGCGTCATCAGCCTCCACCGCTTTTGTAAACAGGTCCATCGCAGACGTTTTGTCGCCCTTGGCAAGTGTCAGCTTTGCTTGCAACGTCCTTTCCGCAACGCGTAACACATCGCCCACGACATTATTCCCGAAGGGTCCGTTCGCGGGAATTTCCTTTGCCAAGGCTTGAAAGGCTTTCAACTCCGTTTCGGCATTCGTCGTCGCATCTGTTGAGGCGTAAGCCATGCCTCGGGCAAAGTGCCAGTAAGCAGTCGTGATCTTCAAACTGCCTTCCGGCTTAGGTGTGGCCAGAATCTCTTCCCACTTACCAAAGCGAACCATCGTTACGATCGGGTAGGGCACAAACATTTCCAGCATCGCCATCGCCGCGACATGAGGCTTCACTCCTGCCTCCAATTCACGCGCCGCTTTTATAGCGTCCGTGTATCGGCCCTTCATCGCGTTGGCCGAGGCGAAAAAGTGCACGTTGTGGTTGTAGTACATCATCGTGTACACACCCTGCGCACCGGTCTTCGTCATGTACTCTCGATCTGCCGCGATGGCGTCAGCATTTGACTGCGCCGCCTCGTTGTAATCGCCAGTACGAATGTAAACATGTGATGGCATGTGCACGAGATGTCCCGCCTTCGGCGCCAGCTTTCCCAGTCGTGCCGCGCTTGGCAGAGCACGCTCAGCGTTGTTCGAAGCCTCGACAGCGTGGATGTAATAGTGATTTGCTCCGGTGTGATTTGGATTGCGGCGTAACACACCTTCCAAGACAGCGACAATTTCTTCGGTGCCTTCCGCTGGTTTTCCGTCAGCCGTCCAGAGTTTCCATGGTCTGAGGTTCATCATGCTTTCGGCGTAAAGCGTCGCGGCATCGAGGTCATCGGGATTGCGACGGGCCAACTCACCCATTGCGTTCTTGTAATCGATGGCAAGCTTCTGCTGATCGGTTTGAATGTCTGCGGAATATCGTTTGGCGAGCGCTTCGATATAACCACGCTCAGGTTCGGAAGCATTCGCTGATAGAGTCCTGGCCTTCTGAAGATTTGCATAGGCTTCGAGTAGGGCTGGACCTTCAGCCTGAAGGTTGTAATTTGAACCCAGGGCGAGAGCTATTCCCCAATACGCCATAGCCAGTTGCGGGTCCAACGCAGCCGCACGTTTGAATGAGCGGACCGCTTCGTCGTGGTTGAACCCGTATAGATACGCGAGACCCTGGTTGAAGAACTTTTGGGCCTCGGCGTTTTTGGTCGAAACTGGGTGATTGATGTCGCCCAGGCCTGGACTCAACTCAGTTACAGCCTCGCCCATTGGGTGACTGTGTTGGGCAAGGATGGCCGATGGAGCTAAGAATAAGAGGATAATTACTAAGTACTTCATACACGCCTCCCAAGAATAGAAGCCTATCAACAAGTTGCACTCGCTACGCTCACCACTTAACGCGAAAAGTGTTGTCCGAAAGGGCCACCACAATATTATTGACCCTGAGCAGGTTGTTTTCCGCTAACAGTTTTGCTGTCCTCCTGTCGAGACCTTCTCAACCTCGCTTGAATGCCAGCCATGCGCCCAGCGTCGTTAACGTCAAAACCAACGCAAGCCCGACCAATCCAACAACTCGATCGAGGCTCTTTATTCCGGTCCACTGTAGGTAATGAATCCGATAAAGCAGATCAATCCGATCTGTGTCTCTCCCCTTTTGTTGAAGTGTCATACGATTCCAGTCGAGTGTGACTTCAACGCCGGTACTCGTGGTAACTGTGTTTCCATTTACCGAAGTGATATCGCCATAGCGAGTTGGATTCGCCGAGAAAGCATCCTTGAGCAACTTGCGAAGCTCCTCATCATTCGGTGGATTTCGCGGTTGGTTGTTTTTCGGATCGAGGTGAATCCATCCAGATCTGGTGCGCACTAACAAGTGATCGCCAAGAATTGTGCTTATGCACCTGAACTCTTGCCAGCCTGGGGCGGGACTGATGGGAAGCTGAGTATTGAGAGGGTAAGTCTTGGGACTCAGTAGTTCGTATGCGCCTGCGTAGCCAGGTTTGATGAAGAACACCAGACCTGTGAAGGCCCAACCAAAAAACGGAATCAGAAGAATAATGCCGACGACTCGATGAACTGTTCTTGCGCGCATTCAGTTTTGTTTTCCAGGGGGCGTCCAATTCGCTGGAGCTTCTGGCCACACTTCATCGGGTGACGCAGGCTCCGGTTGGTCCATTCCCAACTCATTAGCTTGAATATCTGCGACGATAAAGTTCTCTGGAGCGACAGGCGATCCGGCAAAACGTCGCAGCATGGCGAGCTGCCCGGCATGAGTCATGGCATCGGAAAAGGGTCCTTGTAATAACGCTTCCTCAGTCATACCTTCACGTAACGCGGTTTTGTTGGCGAGAAGATTCGAAAGATCCTCAAGCATGTCGTGAAAGCGCTTCACCTCTTCGTTCAAAGAATTTAACGGGTCTGGCCAATACTGGCCGCCCACAAAAAAGGTACGTGCGTAACCCAGCACGCTGGTCATGTGACGCACTAACTCTTTTGGTGATCGGACATCTGCCGGTGGTTGATACGATCCAAAGTCGGCAGGGGCATCTCGCAGAGCTTTTTGAGTTCGATAAGCAAGAGCCGCTAAGAAATGTTTGAGCAACGCCCGTTTGTCAGTCATGCCGTCTTTTAAAACGTGGCTTTTGCGGCGCAGTCGTTGGCGTGGATGCTGGCTGTATCTGACGGGTTTCCAATTTCGGCTCACTGTCGTTGAGATTGATTACTAGAAAATTGTTCTTCAGCGGGATTGCCGGAAAAGCGGAAGCGATTTCAACCCCATTGGGTCGACAGGGGTTCCAAACCATTCCCTGGTCTAATGTGTTTTGCGGAGTTCGTTCGGCGATCTGTTTCGCTGTGTCTTCGGGCACTAATACGCGCATCTTGAAACGCCGGCATGGATCGTGGCGATCATCCTGCACGACCAGAGTGGTCTGTTGACATACGACTGATGTGCAGAGGACTAAAAGAAACACTACCGAGACCAGTACCTGATATTTCACGATACCCTCCTCTATTACTCACCAAACGCAAAGAATTCCACGTGGCCGCAATCAGCACAGACATACATGTCCAGACTCTCTTTGGCCACCAGCAGTTCTCCCCAGTCCCCGAGAACTCCGAGATTCGGTCCCTGATGGAATTTCTTAGTACCTGCGTGCGTCAGCACATGGTTACAGCGCAAGCAATTAATTGGTTTGTGGCGCTTATTAACAATGGCCTTAACGCGCTCATCTTCCAGCTCGCCATTGTCGCTTTTACTGAACTGCCGGAGACCGCGACGATTTGCCTGGCAGTTCCAACAGAGCTCAAAATGATCCTCGACGTCTTCACCACATTTTACACAATGCCACATCGCAGGTATGCCTCACCTTGCATTGGCGAGCCGCTTCGCGGCGCCACTCAATAGTCTTTCAGAATCGATAATAGCTCGTGTGTGTTCGCCTTCGCCTATCTTGCCAGCGGCATCGAAGGCTTCAACCTTAAACTTGTAGAGCTTCCCTTCCAGCTCCAAAAAAGTCGCTACTGCGGTGACCCGGGTGTTATTTGGCGTCGCTGCCAAATGTTTGATGAAGACGCCGACTCCAACTGACAACTGACCAGGGCCAACAATTCGCTTCATCAAACGTGCACCGGCCAACTCCATCAACGCGATCATTCGCGACGTAGCAAACACTTCTGGAAAATCATCATCGGTGGAAGCGGCCAGTGCTTTAGCCATGTCTCCATCAGTCGCTATGAACGAGGCCTCTTCGCTGTCCCCTGCTTCCAACACCATTCGCTCCTTTAAGAAGAGGTTAATGACTTCGATTCCACATGAGATGACTAATGCGCCACATACCATCCTTCTCACGTCGTAACAGCATCAAGTATGTATCGTCGAGCTGTCGAAAATCCCCACCATTAATCGGCACCAGGTTGCCGCCATTGTGACCTCGCACAAATGCCGTTTTCTGATCAACGCACACCTCATCAATACGACTCTCGATCTGTGGCTTGAAGTTGGCAAAGAGCGGTTCGTATCGAGACCTAATCGCCGCTTGACCAGAAACCGGAGGCTCATTTGGCGGCAAGAGCACTGCATCCGTTGCATAAAGCGCAATTACCTTCTCGATCTCCTGAGCGTTGTCAGCGGCGATGATGTTGTCGGCCACGCGGCGCACGGCCTTTACGACAGTGTTGTCCGCACTGCATTCCTGAGCTGTGGCCACGGTCCAACTAAGAACGAGAGTTGCGATGAGAGGTAGAACTTTCTGCATTATGTCGCTCAACGTAAACGGGGTCGAAGTTTCGCGTCGTGAACTCCGTCACACTTGGTGGCTCTTTCGCTTCGATCAAATGTGGAAGTTCGGTCGTTGTATC
>Ga0207689_10003169_pt1 | contig 15083 bp, 11 predicted proteins | sample KBSMisM52_FD_184312 | JGI IMG/M metagenome (GOLD analysis project Ga0207689, IMG submission 184312) | Miscanthus rhizosphere microbial communities from Kellogg Biological Station, Michigan, USA - KBS Miscanthus M5-2 (SPAdes) (version 2) | ecosystem: Host-associated > Plants > Roots >... | reverse complement strand
GGCGCCATCGACGACGAGCGGCTCCGGCTGATCTTCACCTGCTGTCACCCGGCGCTCGCGATCCAGGCCCGCGTGGCGCTGACGCTGCGCATGGTCGCCGGCCTGACCGTGCCCGAGATCGCCCGTGCCTTCCTGGTGCCCCAGACCGCCATGGAGCAGCGGATCACCCGCGCGAAGGCCAAGATCAAGGCGGCTCGCATCCCTTACCGGGTGCCGTCCGCGGAGGATCTCCCGGCCCGTGTCTCCGGTGTCCTGGCCGTCCTGTTCCTCGTCTTCAACGAGGGCTACCTGGCGACCGGCCCCGACACCGATCCCGTACGTCACGACCTGACCGCCGAAGCGATCCGGCTCACCCGCCTGATCCGTGCGCTCATGCCGGACGACGGCGAGGTGGCCGGGCTGCTGGCGCTGATGCTCCTCACCGAGGCCCGCCGCACCGCCCGGGTTTCGGCCAGCGGCGAACTGGTCACCCTCGACGAGCAGGATCGCGGGGCCTGGGACGCGGCGCTGATCGCCGAGGGTCACCGGCTGGTGCGCGAGCGCCTGGCCGCCGGCGTGGCTCCGGGTCGCTACCAGATCCTCGCCGCGATCAGCGCCGTGCACACCTCGGCCCGCGACGTACGCGCCACCGACTGGTCGCAGGTCGTCGCCCTCTACGACCAGCTCGTCCGCCTCGACCCCTCGCCGATCATCGCGCTCAACCGGGCCATCGCGGTCGCCGAGCTTGACGGCCCGGAGGTCGCACTGGCCCTCGTCGACCGTCTTGAGCACAGGCTGGCCGGCTATCACGCCTACCATGCGGCCCGCGCCGACCTGCTCCGCCGGCTGGGCCGCAGTCAGCATTCGCGTGCGGCGTACGACAAAGCCATCGGCCTAGCGGGCAACACCGCCGAGACCGCCTCCCTGACCCGCCGCCGCGACCAGCTGGGGTAACACATCAGCAGATCAGGCGGGCTGCCACAGCTCGATCCGGTTGCCCTCAGGATCGGTGACCCAGCCGAACCGGCCGACTCCCTCCATGTCCTGCGTTTCCGAGGTCACGTCCGCGCCCTTGGCGCGCAACTGCGCGAGCATCGCATCCAGGTCGCTGACCCGGAAGTTGAGCATGGTCTGCTGGGCGCGGGACCCGAAGTAGCCGGTCTCGGACTCGAACGTCGCGAACACCGTCGGCCCGGCTCCCTGACGCCACAGGCCGTTCTCGTCGGCGTCCAGGCCGAGGCAATCGCGGTACCACGCGCTCAGGGCCGCCGGGTCGGCGGCCCGCAGGAAGTACCCGCCGATGCCAAGCACACGTTCCATGCCGCTAGTTTGCCAGGACGGCGACCGGATGGGCTGGCACCACACCGTGGCCCGCTTCACTCGGGTGATCGCCATATTTGTCCGGCTGCCGGCGGCGACGCCGCCGCGGTTACAGTTGGTGTGACTTTTCCTCGATGGGGGGTTGATGGGTAAGCCGGTTGTGCTGCTGGCGGACGACGCGCGGACGCGCGGACGCGTGGAGGCGGAGCTGGGTAAGCGCTACGGGGCTGACTACCAGGTCATTGTGACCGGTTCGGCTCAGGAGGCGCTCGACGCCCTGGGCGAGCTCCGCGACAGTCAGGGCCAGGTCAGTCTGGTGCTCGCCGGCCTGCGGCTGCAGGATGCGACAGGAACGGAGCTGCTGGCGCGCGTTCGGGAGTTCTATCCGGCCGCCAGGCGGGTGCTGCTTATCACCTGGGGCGATCAGGCGAGCGTGCAGGCGGTCGTGCAGGCGACCGTGCTCGGCGACCTCGACGCCTATATGGTCAGGCCCGGGACGCCACCGGACGAGGTCTTTCACCGGTCTGTTACCGAGCAGCTCGCCGAGTGGGGCCGCTCGAACCTGCCCGGGATCGAGGTGGTTCGCGTCGTCGGAGAGGAGTGGGCCGCGCGGTCGCATGAACTCCGGGAACTGCTCGGACGCAACAGCGTCCCGTTCAGCTTCTACCCAGCCGACAGCCCGGAAGGGCAGCGCCTGCTAGACCAGGGATCCGGGAAGGCCCTGCCGACGGTCGTGATGTTCGATGGCCGGGTCCTGGCCGACCCGTCCAATTCAGAACTCGCCGAGGCTATCGGCGTGTCGACCAAGCCAGGCAGCGGCCGCTACGACGTGACCGTGATCGGGGCCGGGCCGGCCGGCCTCGCGGCGGCGGTCTATGGCGCATCCGAAGGGCTATCCACCGTGGTCGTAGAGCCGGAAGCCATCGGCGGCCAGGCGGGTACCAGCTCGCTGATTCGTAACTACCTCGGCTTTCCGTCCGGGGTCAGCGGCGGAGACCTAGCCGTACGGGCCTACGCGCAGGCGTGGAGCTTCGGCGCGGAGTACGTGTACGGCAACCCGGCCACCAGCCTGCGCCCTGAGGGCCCGGAGCTCGTGGTCACCGTAGCTGACGGCACCGAGATCCGTAGCGGGGCGGTGGTCGTCGCTTCCGGCATGGCCTACCGGCGTCTTGGCATCGCGGAACTCGACGCGCTGACCGGGGTCGGCGTCTTCTACGGCGCTGCCGCCTCAGAGGCCAAGGCCGTGCAGGGCAGCGAGGTCTTCGTGGTGGGTGGCGCCAACTCCGCCGGGCAGGCAGCGGTCTACCTCGCTAAATACGCCGCGCAGGTGACACTGCTCATCCGGGGCCGCTCGCTGGCGGACAGCATGTCTGAGTATCTGATCCGGGAGATCGACGCGGCCCCCAACATCACCGTCCGCTGCCGCGTCGCGGTGACCGGCGGCTCCGGGCAGAACCGCCTGGAAAGCCTGACCCTTACCGATCTGGACTCCGGTGCGGCCGAAACGGTCGGGGCGGGAGCCCTGTTCGTCTTGATCGGGGCCGAGCCGCGCACCCAGTGGCTACCAGATACCGTGCGCCGCGATCGGTCGGGGTTCGTGGTTACCGGGCCCGATCTCCTGGAGGACGGCCGGCCTGCCGGGGACTGGCCGCTGCGGCGGCTGCCGATGTTCCTGGAATCCAGCCTGCCCGGCGTCTTCGCGGTCGGCGATGTCCGGTACGGGTCCGTGAAACGCGTTGCCTCGGCCGTCGGCGAGGGTTCCATCGCCATCCGCCTGGTCCACGACTACCTGCGCAGCACGTGACGCGGCGCGCCCGTCTGGAGGCGGGCACCGCCGGACTCGCCGCGCGCCAGCCCCGCGCCCCGCGACCGGTGAGGGCCGGCTGTTACCGGTCGTCCTCGCGGTACGGGACTTCCTGGCGTTGTTCGAGCACGTCTTCTTCGGGCTCCTCGTCGGGAATATCGGCTGGCGTCGAGGGCTGCCCGCGATCCTCGGCATCATGGTCCGCGTACTCGTCGTCGGCGTACTCGTCCTCGGGATTGCTGTCGATGCTGGAGGTCATGGCTGCGAGTCTCGCTTGCCGCTGCCCGGGACGCAACAGGCGGTCGTAGTGCACCAGTTCGCCGAGCTCATCGCGCCATCGCGTCTTGGTCGCAGTTTCCGCTGGCTGCTGGCTTCGTCGTGGCTGACGAATCTCGGCGACGGGATCACTCTCGCGGCCGGCCCGCTGCTTGTTGCGTCGCAGACGCGCAGTCCGCTGGCAGTGGCGATGGCCGCGTTCTTGCAGCGGCTGCCCTGGCTGTTGTTTGGCCTGTACGCCGGCGTGCTCGCCGACCGGCTCGACCGGCGCGCCATCGTCATCGCCACCGGTCTGGTGCGAGTAGCGATCCTGCTGCTCCTCACGGCCTCGATCCTGACCCACCGCGTCGACGTGGCGGTGGTTCTAGCCGCGCTGTTCCTGTTCGGGGTGACCGAGACCTTCGGCGATACCACCAGCACGACGCTGCTGCCGATGCTCGTCGGCCAGCACGACCTGGGTATCGCGAACTCACGTGCCATGACGGGCATCGTCGTATGGAATCAGCTGGCCGGCCCGCCCGTCGGCGCCGCGCTGTTCGCGGTAGGCATGGCGCTGCCGTTCGTCAGCGAGGGTGTGTGCGTGCTGGCCGGCATGCTGCTGATCACGCAGGTGCGGCTGCCGGCCCACGGCGCACGCGGGCGGAGCGCCCGGGTGCGCGACGAGATCCGCGAGGGGTGGAGCTGGCTGTGGGCGCACGCCGCGGTGCGGACGCTGGCGATCACGATCTTCACGTTCAACGTCACCTTCGGCGCCGCCTGGTCGGTGCTGGTTCTTTACGCGCGTGAGCGGCTGGGCCTGGGCGCGATCGGCTTCGGGCTGATCTCCACGGCCATAGCGGTGGGCGGCCTGCTGGGCACCATGTCCTACGGCTGGCTGGAGCGGCACGTACGGCTAGGCGTCATCATGCGCGGCGGGCTGATTATCGAGACGCTGACCCACCTGGCGCTCGCGCTGACCCGCTGGGCCTGGTTCGCGCTGATCGTGTTCGTGATCTTCGGTGCGCACGCTTTTATCTGGGGAACGACCTCGACGAGCGTGCGGCAGCGGGCCGTGCCCGCCCAGTTCCAGGGCCGTGTCGGCAGTGTCTACCTCACCGGCGTGGTCGGCGGCATCGTGATCGGGTCGGCGCTCGGCGGGCTGGTCGCCTCGGTGTGGGGCGTCACCGCGCCGTTCTGGTTCGCCTTCGCCGGGTCCGCTCTCATTCTCGCGCTGATCTGGCGTTCGCTGCTACAGATCGCGCACGCCGACGAGCAGACCCGGTCCGACACCCCGCCGAAGGGGCCTGACGACGCCTCGACAGAGACCGGCCCGTGCGCTGACGCGGAACGCTGACCCCGGCAGCAATGCTCAGCCCGTGGCGGCGAGCGCGTTGTCGACCCAGGTCCGCAGGGCGGCCAGGGGGGCTGCGCCGGTCTGCCGGGCGGCCACCTGCCCGCGGCGCAGTACCAGCAGGGTCGGGATGGCCTGGACTCCGAACCGCTGCGAGACCTGCGGCGAGGTGTCGACGTTCACCTTGACCAGCTTGACCTTGCCCGCCAGGTCGCGGGCAAGTTGCTCGAGCGCGGGGCTGACCATGCGGCAGGGCCCGCACCAGGGTGCCCACAAGTCGACGACCACCGGGATCTTGGCGGCCTCGGCGACCTCACCGAAGGTGGCATCGTCGGCGTCAGCGATCCACGGCAGCGCCTCATGGCACTTGCCGCAACGGGGCGTCCCGGCGGCTGCGGCCGGCACCCGGTTTGTCCGGCCGCAGTGTTCGCACCGGACCAGCCCGCTTGTCATGGCCTCATTATCCCCGCTATCACTATCCCCGCTCCAGTGCTCCAGACCGGTTCTGGACTGGCCGGGGCAGGCCGAACCAGCTCCAGAGCGCTCCTCGCAGCGCGGGCACGGCGGTGCCGGCGGGTTCGCCGGTGGCTGCGGCCCAGGCGATGTGGGCGTCCGGGCGGATCAGCAGGGCATCGGCTGGCCGGTGATCGGTGCGGGCCGTGTGGATGTCGATGCGAGGCTGCCAGTCCCGGGCGGCCTCGCGGAGATCCCGGCGGTCGGCGAGGTCGAGGAGGACGGGCCGCGCGGCGCGCATGAGTTCGGCGACGCTGGTGATGCCCTGGCCGGTGTGCAGGGTGAGGTCGGGTGCGAAGGTACCGGCCAGGGCGTGCTGGCCGGGGCCGGGCATCGGGTAGCGGATGCTGGTGCCGGCGATGAGGGCTCCGAGGCGGCGCAACGGCTGCTCGTCGGCGAGCAGTTGCCGGAATAGTTCCCGGAGCGCTTCGGCGGCCGGGTCCTGTCCGCGCCGCAGTGCCACCTGCGCCTGGGTTTGCAGCAGTGCCCGCGCGCCGGCGAAGTGGCGTTCGTCGTGATAGGTGTCCAGCAGGCCGGCCGGCGCCCAGCCAGCGATGACGGCGGCCAGCTTCCAGGCCAGGTTGACCGCGTCGAGCATGCCGAAATTGATGCCTATGCCCGTGGCGGGAAACTGGTGAGCCGCATCGCCGGCCAGCAGGATCCGCCCGTCGCGGTATCGTTCGGCCTGCCGGGCCTGGAACCCGTAGCGCGACAGCCGGGTCACGTCTCCCAGGGGAAGATCCGCGCCGAGCACGCGGCGGATGCTGTCCTGGAACTCGGTCAGGGTCATCGGCGCGTCATCGCTGATATCGGGATCGTCTTCGGTGGTCTGAACGAGCAGACCCCCGTGTGCCAGCGACCCGAACCCGAACACACCGCGGTCTGTCCGGGTGAAACCCGCGCGGATCCTGCCCAGCCCGGGGACGTCGAGGTCGCCGTTGTCCAGCCGGGTCACCGAATCGGGCACGGTGACCTGGGCCAGCCGGTTGACCTCTGGATAGGTCGTGCCGGGGAACCCGATCCCGGCCGTGTCGCGGACCTTGCTGTGCGCGCCGTCGCAGCCCACCAGGTAGCGAGCGGTCACCCGGTAGGGCCCGTCCGGGCCGCGCACATCCGCGGTCACCGTGGCGTCGTCCTGGCTGACCCCGGCTACCTCGTGTCCGCGGCGTATGCCGGCGCCGAGTTCGCTGGCGCGGTCGCTGAGCAGCCGCTCGAGCCGCGGCTGCGGGAGATGCACGACCCGCAGCGGGGGATCCGCCAGATGTGAGAAGTCCAGATGCATACCGCCGAACGGGGCCCCAGGAGCCGGAACGGCAGGACGGCCGCTGGCCGCTTCGACCCGGTCCAACAGGCCCCGGTAGCGCAGCAGTTCCACAATCTGCCCGTTGAAACCGCTGGCCTTCGGAGTCTCCCGCAGCCGCGGCTGCCGCTCCAGTATCAGCGGCCGCACGCCAGCCAGGCCCAGCTCACCGGCCAGCATCAGGCCGACCGGACCGGCGCCCACGACGACGACGTCGGCGTCCATCACCCGGCCCTCCCCGCGTGGTCTGCGATTATGCGGTACGACCCGGATCGTGCGCAAAACCCCGGTAGGTGGATCCGCCGTCGATCCACCTACCGGGCAGAGCCAGTTCCCTCGGCCGCAGGAACTCGACGGAGCACGCGTTCACCGCACAGCGCCTCGGCCGCCATGCGCGGGGCCGCCGACGGTATCAGAGCCTGGTCAGCTGGGAGAAGGGTGTCGTAATCCGCTCCTGGCGTGAACCGAAATCGATCAGCACAGCAGCGTCGTCTTCCACGCCGATGACCCGGCCGAGGCCGTACTTATCGTGAGTCACCTGGTCTTGCACGACGTACTGAACGGCGGGCGGAGCGGCGGGCGGGGCGTTGAAGGGACTTGTGGGCAGGAAGCGCCGGGTGGCGCGGGCAGGTTTCATCATTACTAGTATGCGCCCGCAAACCGCTCGTCACTGCCTCGTCGGCCTGCCCAGCTGCAGACAGACCGCGCCTTGTGCCGGCAAAGCAGGGTGGCGCGGCTCCGCCCGGCCGTCCCGGCCTGCTCTCGCGGCTCCGCCCGGCCGTCCCGGCCTGCTCTCGCGGCTCCGCCCGGCCGTCCCGGCCTGCTCTCGCGGGACTGGCCGTCATGTCAGCCGGATAGCTGAGGGCTGGGGCACACAGCCCCCGCAAGACGGAGGTAAGGGCACACAACCCCCGTACCGCTCGCAGACGGCAGTGGCCGGTGGTGCCTGTGAGGCAGATGAGGACTGTCCGGTGGCCGACAGACGTTATCGTTCCGAGATAGGGGCCAGATCACGGGCACCGTGAAACGCTGCGGGCATCTGATCACGGACAATGCGGGGCCCTTAGGCCCAGGGCTCAGCGGCGCAGGGTGGTCTCCCGTTCCATATGCGACAGCTTCTCGGGGTTGCGCACGGCGTAGAGCCCGGTGACGAGGCCGTCGTCGATGCGTACCGCGATGACGGTGTCGATCTCGTCGTCGAACCGGATGATCAGCGCCGGGAAGCCGTTGACCTGCGTCGGCTGCAGCGAGGCCGTGCCGGCGATCCTGTCCAGCCCGATGGCCAGCAGGCGGGCCACCTTGCCGGCCCCCACGACGGGCGCCAGCACGGCCTGCACGACTCCGCCGCCGTCGCCCAGGAAGACGACGTCCGGCGCGAGGATATCGAGCAAGCTCTGCAGATCGCCCGTTTCGGCCGCCCGCTGGAACGCGTCGAGCGCGTCCCGGGTCTCGGCCGCGGATACCACCCCGCGCGGCCGGCGCGCGGCGACGTGTGCCCGCGCCCGGTGCGCGATCTGGCGGACCGCGGCCGGGCTCTTGCCGACGGCTTCGGCGATCTCGTCGTAGGCCAGGTCGAACACCTCGCGCAGCACGAACACCGCCCGCTCGTTCGGCGTTAGGGTCTCGAGCACCAGCAGCATCGCCATCGAGACGCTGTCGGCCAGCTCGACGTCCTCGGCCACGTCGGGCGTGGTCAGCAGCGGCTCGGGCAGCCAGGGGCCGACGTAGGACTCCTTGCGGCGGCCGAGCGTGCGCAGCCGGCCCAGCGCCTGGCGGGTAGTGATCCGGACCAGGTAGGCACGCTGGTCCCGCACCGTGCCGAGGTCGACACCAGCCCACCGCAGCCAGGTCTCCTGCAGCACGTCCTCGGCGTCGGCGGCCGAGCCGAGCATCTCGTAGGCGACGGTGAACAGCAGGTTGCGGTAGGCGACGAACGCCTCGGTAGCGGGGTCCGGGCGGCCATCGCGGCTCATGCTCCCGCCGCGATTTCCGGGCGCGGTCTGCGACGTGCCGGTCATTGGGCGGCTCCTGTTCACTCTCGACTGCGTTACCCACCAGACACCGGGTCACGCCGTCTTGTGACACCGACAGGGTTGTGGCGCACGTCACGTAGGCGGCGCAGTCACAGGGACCGGACCGCCGGCATCTCGTGTTCGTCCGGTCCGGCCACATCCAACAGGCAACACGCAAGACGCAACACCACGAGTGAGGACCAAACCATGGAATCCCGGTTCAGCATGTTCGACAACGAGATCGGCGCCAAGTTCAGCAAGCGGTTCGCCAGCGCCAGCCTGGTGATCGCGCAGTCGCCGCTGCCGAAGTCCACGCAGGAGCTGATGGCGCTGCGCGCCAGCCAGATCAACGGCTGCGGTTGGTGCATCGACCTCCACACCAAGGAGGCCGCGGCCGCGGGCGAAACCGCGGTCCGGCTCAACCTGGTCGCCGCCTGGCGCCATGCCACCGTGTTCACCGAGGCCGAGCAGGCCGCGCTGGCGCTGGCCGAGGAGGGCACCCGGCTCGCCGACGCCTCCCGCGGCGTGTCCGACGAGACCTGGGCCCAGGTACGCAAGCACTACGACGACGACCAGATCGCCGCGCTGGTCTCCCTGGTCGCCCTGATCAACGCGGCCAACAGGCTCGGCGTGATCCTCGACCAGAAGGGGGGCTCCTACGAGCCCGGCATGTTCGCCAGCCTGACGAGCTGACCGGCCGGCACACCCCGGCCCGGCCCACGATCACCCGATCCGGGCCGGGTCCGGCCAGGCCAGGGCCTGCACACGCAGGCCCGCGCGCGCCCGCGCGCGGGCACTGCGGCGGACCTCAGCCCCGGGGGACGAGGGCGAGTTGGCGCGACTGACCCACCAGGCGCCCGGTGCTGTCCCACACCTCGCCGTCCTCTTCGAGGAAACCGGAGGAGACGAACCGGGTCGCAAACCGGCAGCGGAGCCAGCCGGGTGCCGGTCTGGCCCGGATATGGGCCGTGAGCTCGACCGTCGGCGTCCATGCGATCGGCAGCCGGGCGTTGAAGACGGTGGGCGGGAATGCGTCGACCGCGCACAACAGGGCGAGGGTGTCGACAGGCTCGGCACCCGGAAGCCGGAACCAGCCTCGCATCAGCGGCTGCCCGGACTGGCGCCCTGTGGCGAAGGCGGCGTCGTCGGGATGCAGACGCAGATCGACCTGGCCCATGAACGGGGGCGGGAAGGTACCGGCCGGCTGCACGCGGACGCACTGCTCGGGTGAAGGCAGTTCAGGGGGCGCGCCCTCGATGAGCTCGGGTCCTTCGGCCTGCGACAGATCGCCGAGCGTTCCGAGCACGGCCAGCAGCGGGCGGGTACCCGCGAACATCGTCGCGGTCCCGGTGGCGAAGCGCTTTCCCTCCTTGATGATCTGGGTGACGATACGGACGCCGCCCGGCCGGCCAGGGGACAGGTAGTGCGCGGTAACCGTCACGGGGTCCGGCCGCCCGGTGGCACCGGTCAGGGCGCGGGCGGCCATGGTGAGCAGGTACCCGCCGTTGGCGTTGCCCGCGATTTCCCAGCCCGCGTCGATAGAGGCCAGCCACTCGCCATCCGCAGCGGGCTGGACCGCCGTCGCACTGGCAAACGGGCCAGTCAGGGGACACCTCGCTCAGACGGGGATTCGCGCCATGCTATCAAGCGGACTATCAAGCGGCGCTGCGCCGCCCGCGGCTGCAGCCTGCGCGGCCGCAGCCTGCGCGGCCGCAGCCTGCGCCGCCACAGGTCGGTCCTTAGATGGCACCCTCGTCGACCGCGAGCTGGATCGGAGCGGCGCGGCCCGCGCGGAACATCAGGCCGCGGCCGAGCGGTCCCGGCCCGGCGTTGCGCGGCAGCCTGACGCCGAACAGGTCCCCATCATCGGGTGTGTCCACCGCCACCAGAACGCCGCACCGGGACTTGCGCGCCGTGGCGATGAAGCCCGAGTAGCAGCTGCTCAGGTCCGCGGTGGTGCCGGCCAGGATCAGGCCGTGATCGGCGTCCCGGCCGGAGACGATGATCCGCTCGAGGATCTCCGAGTTCGGCGCGTTGTACAGCATCTCGGCGTCGTCGACGAGCACCACGTACCGGTCCAGCGGGTTGAGCGTGGCCCGCAGGTACTCGACGTCGAGCTCGGATCCGAGCACGGCGAGCACCCCCGGCGTGCCCTCCAGGGAGCGCAGCGGAGAGCGCCGCGGGGCGATCACCAGGACGGGCGTCTGCTGGGCGATCAGCGACCGCGCCATCGTCATCAGCGTGGTCGACCGCCCGCTCCGCGGTGGCCCCGCGACCACGATGCCCGGCCCTTCCTCGGCCACGTCGAAGCCCTGCGGCGACAGTTCGTCCCCGCCGGCGCCGACCATCGCCCACAGGGCCGACGGCGGGACGAAGTCCGGGTCCAGCCGGTAGGTCTCGGCCACGGTGATCCGCGGCGGGAGCGCGTCGACCCGCAGCGGGCGGTGTCCGGCCGGAAGCCGCCCGGACCGCTGCCGCGCGTCGGCGGCGATCCGCCGGAGCGCGCTAACCTGCGCCAGGCCGGCCGGATCCGGGTCGAGCAGCGCGACCTGGGCTTCCAGCGGGTTCGGCTTGGCGTAGAACATGAGCCGGCCGTCGGGCTGGTGCGCCGGGAGGCTGCGCTCCCTGATCTCGGCCAGGGCGCAGTCGCTCCTGTCGGTCAGCCGGAAGATCATCCGGCGGCCGAACACGGTGCCGATCTGGCCGAGCAGCGCGGCCCGGTCGGTGGTGACGACCGCGCGCAGCCCGACCGCGCTGCCCTCGCGGAGCACCTGGAGCAGGCTCTCGACCAGCCGTCCCATGTCGTACTCACCGAAGGCGGCGACGTATCCCTCCCACCAGTCGAGCAGCAGGAGCATCCACGGAAGCCGCTCCGAGCCCGAGGTTGCCGCCCGCTGCTCGGCGAGCCCGGCGAACCCCTGCGCGGCGAGCACCTGCTGGCGGCGCGCGATCTCGTTGCGAAGCTTGCTGAGCAGCCGCTCCACCCGGTCGGTCTGCTCCCTGGCCACCACGGCGCCGCAGTGCGGGAGCTCGCTCACCGGCTGCAGGGCGCCGGTGCCGCAGTCGATCCCGTAGATGTGCACGTCGGCGGGTGAGGTGTGCGCGGCCACCGCGCCGGCCAGCGTGCGCAGCAGGCTGGACCGCCCGCTGCGGGCCGCGCCGGCCACCACGGTGTGGGTGGCGGATCCGAAGTCGAGGGTGAGCGGCTCCCGGGACTGCCGGTGCGGAAGGTCGGTGAGTCCGTACGGGATCGGCGGGACGTCGGCGCGCCCGGCCGGTCCGGCCGGTCCGGCCGGTCCGGCCGCGGGCAGGTCGCCGAGCGTGACGATCTCCGGCAAAGGCTCCAGCCACGGCCTGCGCTGCTGGCCGAGGCCGGCCTTGCGGTTGGCGGCGGCGATCGCGTCGACGAGCACCGACAGGTCGGTCGCCATCGTCTCCTCGTCGGATCCGGCGGCCTTCGCCGGAGCGGGCAGCGCACGGCCCAGTCCGCGCCAGGGGACCGTCATGACCCGGGCGCTGGCCGCGACCGGCCCGCTGCCTGGCCGGCGGCCTCCGATGCGGGCCGACTGGACGGCGACCAGATTCGACGCGCCCGACCGAACGTAACACCGGCCGGGCGTGGACTTCGCGATGTACGCCGAGTCGGGTGCGTCGATGACGTCGGCCGATTCGTCGCTGCTCGTGACCCGCAGCGCGATTCGCAGGTTCGTGTTGGCCCGGATGTCCGCGCTGACCACGCCGGCCGGCCGCTGCGTGGCCAGCAGCAGGTGCACGCCGAGCGAGCGGCCGCGGCGGGCGATGTCGATGAGCCCGTGGACGAAGTCCGGCAGTTCGGCGACCATGGCCGCGAACTCGTCGATGATCAGCACGAGCCGCGGCATCGGCTCCAGGTTCAGCTCGGGCCGGAGCCGCCTGGTGTCCCAGTAGTCTTCGATGTCCTTGGCCCCCGCGTGCAGCAGCATCTCCTCGCGCCGCTTGAGCTCGGCGCCGAGCGAGTCGAGCGCGCGCACGGTCAGGTGACCGTCCAGGTCGCTGACCATGCCGACGGTGTGCGGCAGCCGCGCGCAGTCCTTGAACGCGCTCCCGCCCTTGTAGTCGATGAGCACGAACGTCATCGCGTCCGGCCGGTTGGCCACGCAGAGCACGGCGATGATCGTCTGCAGCAGTTCGGACTTGCCGGCTCCGGTGGTGCCCGCGATCAGGCCGTGCGGGCCGTCCGCGGACAGGTCCAGGATGTACAGCCCGTCGGCGCTGACGCCGATCGGCACCTTGGTGGTCCGGCCGCGCTTCTGCCAGGCCATCAGCACCAGGTCGGCAGACGGGTCCGGCATGTGGATCAGGTCGAGCAGCCGGGCCGAGTCCGGGATCATGGAGGCGGAGTCGTCCCGGCTGACGTCGCGGACCGGCGCGAGCGCGCGGGCCACCCGGTCGGCCCAGGCCACCGAGACCTGATCGGCGAGCATCGCCGGGCCGCCCTGCCCGAACGCGCCGCCGTGCCCCCGGATCAGGAACGGCCGCACCGCCGACGGCGCGGCGCCGTGTGACGCCACCGACCAGCCGCCGGCCCCGACCCGCACGCCGTGGTGGTTGCCGTTTGCCTGCCCGGGGATGTCCCAGGACAGCACCACGGCGCACTCTTCGGGCAGCACCCGCGCTGACTCGTCGATGCAGACGGCGTAGATGCCGGTCCTCTTCGCGGCGGCGAGAAGCTGCGGCATGCCGGGGATCCGGCGCAGCTGCCGCGCCCCGTCCAGCACGACCAGGACCTTCGGCCCCAGCTCGCTGTCGGCCACCGATTCGGCCGCGGCGCCGCCGAAACCGCCTCCCGCCGCTTCCGCGGGGACCTTCGCCAGCCGCGCGGTAACCTCCGCGACCAGCTCCGACACCCGCTTCGACGCCGACTCCAGGTCGGTGCCGACGAGCGCCACGCAATCCTCGCTGCCGCGCGGCACGCAGTGCGGCAGCCAGCGCACCCAGTTCCAGTGCGGGCCCGCGGCGGGGTCGGCGGCCAGCACCACGATGGACAGGTCGCGCGGGCTGTGCAGGACCGCGGACTGCGCCACCAGCCAGCGGGCCAGCGCCCGGGACGCGTCGACCGGCCCGGCCAGGCCGAGTACGCCCGTCGTGGTGAGCCGCATCGAGACGGGCACGCAGAACGCGGTGGGCACCGCGGGCGGCGTGGCCTCCTTGGGTGTGACCAGCTGGATCATGGCGGGCCCGTCGAACAGCCCGATCCGCATCCGCAGCGTGTCGGGTTCGTCGGCCTGCCGCTCCCAGAGCCGCCGCCGCGGCCCGGTGGCGGTGAGCAGGACCTGCGCCGGGTCCATCGCGTCCTCGCGGCGCCGCTTCTCGTCGGCGGTCCGGGCCTGGTCCAGCTTGGCCTCGACCTCGGCCATCTGCCTGGTGTACGCGCGCATCTTGCGATGGTGTGATCCGCCGCGCTGCTTGCTGCCGCTGAGCCAGGTGCCGAGGACCATGACCGGCATCATCAGCATGAACAGCGAGTACAGCCACTGCTTGGTCACGTAGACCATGACGCCGCCCATGACCACCGGGACCGCGGCGCTCAGCAGCAGCGCGACGCCGTTGCCGTGGCCCTTCTTCGGCTCGGCCGGCACCTCGATCTTGACCGGCTTCAGATCGGGGCGGAACCGCGGCGGCCGGTGGTAGGCCAGCCCGCCGTCGGCCGGGGACAGGTGCGCGTCGGGCGTCTCGGGGCGCATCAGCTGCAGCACCGTCGTGGCTATCCGTACCACTCCGCCGAACGGCCAGGTACACGCCCCGGTGACCGGACGGCCGTCGAGCACCAGCTGGGCCGGCGCCCCGGCTGGCTCGAGCGACGGCTCGCTCAGGCCCCAGGCCACGGTGATCGTCGCCGCGTGCGCCGGCACCCCCGGCGTGAGCAGCCGCACCTGACAGCCGGGTCCCGACCCGATCGTGGTGGCGCCGGGCCCGAGCCGGTGCACGGTGCCCGCATCCGGGCCGCCGATGACCCGCACCTCGGCCACGCCGCCCGGCTCGGCCAGCGAGGTGGCCGCCGCGGCCCGCTCGATGGTGGTGACCACCGTCCCGTCCCGCAGCGTGCGGGCCACCGGCTTATCCGGGGGGATCTGCTGCCCGCCGGCCCAGAGCACCGGCCCGCTGGCGGGCAGCGGCGTGCCCGCCGCCGCGGCGCGCGGGTGCATGATGACCGAGGCCAGGTGCTCTTTGGGCGCGAACGCCTCCTGCAGCGCCTCGGCGACCTGCCCCGCCGTGGCACCGTCGTCACCGCTGACGATCACGTCCGCCGGCCCCTTCGGGGTAAGAGCGGTCAGCGCGATCCGCATCCGGCTCCTCCACTGCTAACCCGGGGCAACCCCGAAACCCCCGCCCCTCGAGCCCCCCTCAGGCGTGCGGGCAAGTTGCTCACGTTCCGCCGCAAGTGCCGCTATGTTATCCAATTTCACCTCCCACCTCCCGGCGTATCCCTCTCTCCGCCCCCGCACCCCGCACCCCCGCCATCCAATGGGGTGAGGTGGGCTCGTGCCTCCATCTATCTATGGGGGCCAG
>Ga0207689_10003167_pt1 | contig 15083 bp, 9 predicted proteins | sample KBSMisM52_FD_184312 | JGI IMG/M metagenome (GOLD analysis project Ga0207689, IMG submission 184312) | Miscanthus rhizosphere microbial communities from Kellogg Biological Station, Michigan, USA - KBS Miscanthus M5-2 (SPAdes) (version 2) | ecosystem: Host-associated > Plants > Roots > Rhizosphere... | reverse complement strand
TGCACTTAGCAGACCTGAAGCTGCAATAAGAACTACGATTGAGATAAAGGATTTCATATGTCTTTTTTTACAGGGTTACATATAAATCCTGTAAAACTGATTAATTCGTGCCGAGGATGCGAAGCCGCAGCCTCCCATCCTTCTGACCCTGGAAAGGAATAAACAACACACCGGAGCTGTTGGCAGTCGCGATAAACGTTCCGCCCGGAACACCGTTGAAGAGACCTCCACGCCAGTTCGCACGTCCGCCCGTCATTTGCAATTCGTATTTGGCGAGTGGCTTGAGACCGCTGATTAGTAAATGCGTTGTCTCTAAATTCGGAATCGTAACCTCACCTTCAGTAACCACATCCTGTGTTGTCGCGAATAAGGTGACTGTACCGCCTTCAATCAACCCGCCGATCAGGTTTACACCATCAACTAACTCCACTTTTGGCGAGCGGGGATCGCCTTTGTCGCCTATCTCGAGCACGTGAAGAAAGAAATCTTCCTTTGCCGGCTTTGCCGGAGAAACTTCCACTCGCCATGCGGCCGGCACTACTGCACGTGTGTTTGAACGCAGCAGCTTCTCGAAATCTTCTCCCCAGAACGTCTTCCACATCTTGCGCAAGTACGGATCGGTTGGCAGTGGCCCACCCGCTGGAGGATCAAGGGGCCAGTTTTTTCCGGAGCCCCAGGCACCGCCGAATTCATCACCCGGAGTCCAGAACTCCCAACCGGATCCTCCTCGCGCAATCACTTCTCGTTCCCGGGGAAGCAAAGAATGAACACGCAATCGTCCGCCCCCATCTTCATACGTAAACGTTGAGGCGTTTGCGTAAGCGGTGCCGCCGTATCCAATGTCTCTGCCCTTTTCACTGATCTGTGGCTTCGATACCCCGTGCATCAACCAGACTTTCTTAAAGTTGGGGTCTGTAGTTCGAACTCGATCAAAAACCACCATTACGTTGTTGTCTGGGGTGTAAGCAACCTCACGAGTGAACCGCTCCATCTTCGCCGGTTGATACGCACGCGTTGCATTGCCGCGAGCATACACATAAGACCCGGGCAGGGTATCTGTAACTTCCATCCGACCCGTATCCCACAAGTCGCGCGTTCGTTCAAAATCTTCGCGGCTGCGCACGGTGTTCCAATAGCGCGACGAGTCCATGCGCTGGCCACCGTCGTTCGCAGCCGGCCAGAGATTCTCGGCCCAAAAAAACTTTTCTCCCGTCTCGTAAACGAGCATCGAGTTGTGCGCAATCGTGCGACGGTAGTAATTCAGGTAGTGAGGGCTTTCTGTATCCGTGTAGTCGGCGCCGCTCTCAGTTGCCAGATAGCCTTTGTGATAAATGACGAAGTGATTCTGATCGAGGTGATCATGCTTGGCGAGGTAAGGACCGGAGTTGAACTCGATCCACGTTGAATCAGGTCCGAAGCCATCACGCATAATGAGATGGCCGACTCCCCGGAAAAAATAGGTTCGCGGGATCTCGGCTTCCGTGCTGTCCGCCGGATTCCGTGGCGTCACATCAGGGTCGTCCCAGAGAAACTGTGTGATCGGAACGCGCCATCTTGCTTGCGCCGGCCAGCCACTCTTTCGCAGCATCCACGCCGCGTAAGGATCTTTAAAGCGATTGACCGCGTAACCAAAGCAAATGTTGTCTTCCCATTCGAGATAGGGAAACTCATTATCGTCATCGCGTGCGCTGGTTCCGTCGGGAAGAACTTTGTAAAGGTAAGTATCCGTGTAGTGGTGAAAGACTGTGTAACGGAGTGCGGGATCGCTATTGGCGGTAGTCCTTAACAACTCAGCCATCATCGCCAGCGGCGCATAGGTGATGCGCTGATAGTCCATCGACTCGTGATAGCCGCCGTCCGGTGTGATGAAGTTGGTGAGATCGAGGATGTGATCTAAAACTGCTCGCGCGTGTTTCCGCATAGGAGCGGCGCGTGTTTCTACAGAAGGGTGACCCTCAATGGCGGTCAAAGCAAACAGCGCCAACGTCAGGTAACGCACGGGATAGTTATGATACATGGCCAGTTGCACGTCTTTCAGCGACTGGTCTGCCATCATCTTTTCGGCCGCTCGCAGGAGTTCACCGGCCACGCGATCTTTAAGTTGGGGATCAAAGCCTGGATAGTTATAGAGCCAGTCAAACGCGAGCGACCATTTCACAAATTCCGGATATGTGCGTGAGCCGACCAGATCGGGTGTGTGCGTCTCCCTGATTTTCTGAACAGCGCGCTTTGCGAAGGTCTCATCGCCGGTGAGGAGGTAGGTTAAGGCCCAACCATCAATGTCGTCCGATGGTCGCGCGCCTGCGTCGTATCGAGCACGCAGGATCTTGTAGCCGGTAAGCGGGTCTCGCTCGCCGATCAACATTCGCGGCCTGTTGATACTCGACGGCGACTGGGCTTCTATTGCTGGAGTGAAGGCGGCTGAAATTATCAGCAAGAATGCCAGCACTAATAGTTTTGTCTCGCGCAAAGACACAAAGGCGCAAGGCGCTGCCGCGTATCTAAGGCTTTTCTTTGCGCCTTTGCGCCTTTGCGCGAGAAGTATTTTCTTCCCACAGAGGTCCCCGACAACATTTGCGTTCTTTTCGTGCAAAGCCAGTTTATCCATCACGATTTACTTCTCACCACCAGCGTTCGCAAGATACTTGAGCCACTCCTTCGCCAACAGACGGTGGTACGGTTCCGTCATGTGAATGCCATCGAGGCAAATGAACTTCGGTCGGTCAGGTGAGTTTGCGAGTATCTTCCCGACCTCGATCACCGTTATGCCTGATTCCTCGGCTGACTTGCGTGCGCGTTCGACGGTTCCGGGAGTTACCGCTGCCGGATCGTGAACTTCATCAAACATGTAAGCCTTAATGCCTGCGGCGCGAAGACCCTGGCCCATCTCCTTCAGAGCGGCGTAATCCTCGTCTGTGCGCGTCATCACAACAAACAGCACTTTGTCCGGCTTCCACGCAAGCAGGTCCTGGTAGAAGCGCTTCCGGGCGCGAGACGCTGTTAGACCTCCGGCCGCAAACTGCTTGAATTCGACCCTGGGATTCTCACGACGAAACACATCGATGACGATGGGAACAAAACTCGATGGTGAGGACCAATGCAGTCCCATCGTAAATGAGTGGCCTACGACAGCGATCTTCTGCGCCGGAAGTGAACGAAGCCGTGTTTGAATACTCTGTACTTCGGGTTCCTTCAACAACTCCGCGGCTACCACACGTTCATCGCGAATGTGCAGATTCTTCTCGCCCCAGTTCCAGATCTTTCTGCCGGCGATTTGCCATTCGGCAGCAGTCGTTCCAACCGGAGCTTCGCATGATTGACCTTCAAGTTTGCGACCGACGGCGAGGAGGTCCGCATCCGTTCCAGGTAGATTGAATTGACCTACATAGACCGGGAGCCCGAGTTCTATATAGAACGCGTACTCTTCCTGCAGGCGATCGCCATCGCGTTCCACCTCGAGAACAGTTTGATAAAGACTCGCAACCGCGCGGATTTTTACTTCACTGGCTTTTGTGTTTTGACGCAAGTAGGAAGAGAAGACATTGACTGGCGCCTCTTCAGGCACCCTCAGGCCCGAACTAAGAATAGGTTCAAGATCCTTTGCCGGGTCGAACGTGGTCTGAGTTCCCTTCACCCATGCTCTCACAGCCTTGGGATCGGATTTCAGCAAGCTCGCCTGGTGATCTGAGAGCGCCGTCAGTTCGGCATCGGAGAGACTGCCAGGTGAGAAACATGACTGGTCTCCTTTGCCGGATTGCCTGGCAAGTAATACCTGAAAAGCATGGACTGCGATCACGTTAGCTTCGACGAGCTGAGCCAGGCGGCGATTGCCAGGCTCGGTCTTTTGCGCAGTGAGAGGAGCCGTACCCGAAAGCAGTGCCGTCAGCAGGAGGGTTAGAAGAAACTGTATCCTATGCTTCATTAGGCCAATACTTTGCTTTTTACAGGATTTCAGGATTTCATCCTGGAAATCTTGTTAATCCTGTCAATTCTGCAAGCTGTGAAATCGCGAGTTCATTCTGTGGATCCATCTTCAGTGCCCGCTCGAGCGCTACACGCGCTTCGTCGTTGCGACCGAGGGCTTTAAGGCCTGCACCTGCAAGCACAAAACGAATTGCGCCGCTCGGAGGCCACGGCTCGGCTTCCAACATCTTCTGTTCATCGTTGAGCAACGCCAAACGGGAGTAGAGCTTTCGAGCTTCAGCAGCACGCCCGACATGTTCCAAAGCAACCGCCTTGTAAAAATAGTTTTCGGACCACGGCTCTTCCGGTTGCGAAGGTGGATTGAGTTCCTCAGTGGCAGCTCGCGTCCACCAACGCTCAGCTTCCTCACGCCGTCCGCCCGCTTCGAATTCACGTGCTGCGGCGACGTAAAACTGAGCCTGCGATTGCATGGCGGGTCTGCCAACGCCGAAGTTCCGCGGAAATTCTGTTACTGCAGCGAACTCAGCCGCCGCTTTCAAGTGGTCACCCGCATCTCGATACTTGCGCGCGAGACCAAGGTGGGCTTTACGGTAGAGACCCAGAGCCGCATCTTCACCTTCGCCTGATGTGAACGTCGTCTTGCTTAGGAGTTCCGCCGCCTGACTGTGACGACCCGCATCGATATAAGCACCAGCCAACGCTTGGACGGCGCCGGACTGCGCAAGTACAACAGCAGGCGCAGACTCCAATAACTTGACGCGCCGGTCAGTCGCACCTAACTCCGACAGCAACTTGTCGAACTCGATGTACAAGCGATAGTCGTCAGGAGAGATCTCGATCGCCCGTTGATATTGAGCCACCGCTTCTTCTTTGCTTTGCGCGGCGATCCACAAAGCTCTGGCAAAGTTTCGTTGGGCAATCGTGTTGGTGGGATCAAGCCTTACCGCATCGCGCCACGCAGCTAGCGCCTCCTTGTCTCTGTACTTCGATGCGAGCGCATTACCGAGATAATAAGCCGCACGTCCATCGTTCCTGTTGGCAGCGAAAGCGACCCGCAGTACGTCGATCTCCTCGACACGGTGTGGGAAGACAAACGCCGGGTCTTGTTTCATCGCCAACGCGTACTGGGCCCGTGCCCGATCAGTTTCTCCATTCTTGTCGTACAAATACCCAAGTGTGTAGTACAGCATCGGATGAATCCGCTTTTTGTCCACCGCGAGATTGCCGGAGGGCCCACTCTTGATCGCATCTTCAAGAATCTGAATTGCTTCCTGCCGTCGACCAATCGCTAAATAGTCAAACGTTACCTCCAGCACTGCATCGGGCTCACGCGAGAAGAGATGCTGAAGCTGGTTCGCGGCAACTTTCGCCCTCGCTTCATCACCCGCAGCCTTACTGATTGCATATTGCTCGTGAACTGCCAGGTAATCGATTGGCAACTCGGTCACAACTTGATCGATCCGCACACCGGCTGATTTGAAGTCACCGCTCAAACGCTCGGTGATAGCGAGCACTGTTCGCGCCTTCAGGTCTCTTGGATCGAGCATTACCGCTTGTTGAAGCTGCTCAAGCGCCTGCCTTGTCTCGCCTTTCGACAACGCAATCTCACCAAGAACATATCGAGCCAGGGACTCGCGATAACCCGAGCGCACCAGCCAAATCAAATGATCTTCAGCCTCCGAGGTTTGACCCATTGCTCGCCTGACAAGGGCGAGGCAGTAATGCGCATCACCAGCATCCTTGTTACGGGCAAGTGCAGCTTCGAGGTGATTCGCGGCGGTCGCGTATTCGCCGCTTCTATAAAAGGACAGACCTAACGCAATGTGAGCCGGTGCAAAACCAGGATCGCGCCGCAAAGCTTCGGCATACGCATCCCGTGCCTCCCGCTCTTTACTCTTCTTATCGAAAGCCAAACCTTCAACGTAGCTTTGTTCTGCACTCGTTGGGTTCTTCGCATCTGGAATTGGACGAGTTGCGGCTTTGAAATCCGGATTGTTGTCTACCGGCGAATCGGTTCGATATCGAAGCAGTACTCGCCCGTCGCGGTTTTTCAACGTGATAGTCAGAGGTTTGCGCACAGCTCCAGATGGTAAATCGACAGCGGTGGTGGACAGCTTTGCGGGATCCAAATCAACCCGACTGGAGTGTATCTGCCTTCCTCCACTTTCCAGGGTCAGCTCGGCTTGAGTGAATCGTTGGTTAGCGGCGATAACAATAGTCGCGCGTTTGTCCTGCTCACTGATTCTCAGCGCTGCATCGCGCGTCGCTTCATTCCAGGCACCGCCCATCCGATTAACGCCAAACCAATATTCAAAGAAGTGCTCGACGCGATGAGGCGCTATGAACTGGTGTTCCATCTGAGTTTCGAAGCGCCCGCCTTGAAACTCGACGTACTGGCCACCGCCATCGGTGAGCTTATCGATCCAAATGTCACCGTTTTCGTCTGTGCCCCACGTCCATGTCTTCTTGCCTGGTAATTAACGATGATCGGCGACGTGAACCACACCCCAATCCGATTGCTCGTAATAAACGCCGAAATAGTCTCGCTTCGAATCGCGCGCAAACAATGAAAGGAAATTTGGGACTTCACTAAACCGGCCGATATCAACTCCCTTCTCTTTGGGAAACTTGAAGACGGGCCAGAACGCGTGTGGATACGCTTCACGCATCGGATAGTTGAAACGCAGATCTGGAGCAGCCGGGGCTCCTGCAGTTGACCAGTACCAGTACCGGCCTGGAACTGCGCGCCGGTTGTTGAGTGTCACTTCAGTTTCGAGAACGCGTCTTCCGGGTCGCAACCTCAGGATCACTTGCCACTGCATTCCCTGCACACGTTCTGTATCGCCGACCGCGACGGCTGCACTGCCGTCTGGTTCTGTGCGGACCACGTAGTCGATTGGCGCAACAGTTGTGAGCGTGTGACCATCGGGAAAGTTCCATTCGATTCCACCAGACACCCACGCTCCGCGAATGGCAACCATCGCGTATTTCATCACCGGGTTTGAATAGATAATGTCTCGATTAAGTGTCTTGTCGAAGATTTGATAGACGTGTCCTCCCAACTCGGGCAGTACAGTAACCTTCAGATACTCGTTCTCGAGGTAAACAGCTTTCCACGATTTATCTGTCTTTTGAGTTCCGAGTGAATCCAGAAATGGATAGGGATAAACGGGTCGCCACTTGCGGCGCTGCGAATCGAGTAGCGCCGGGTATGGATTGGGAGGATTGAGCTCGTACGTCGGAATCACGAGCGGCGCTTCCCAAACTCGTGGCGCATCTTTCGCAGATTGGGCACTGACGGACTCAATAGCTCCAGTCAACAGAAGCGTAGTAGTCAAAACTAGAATGTATATGGATTTCATAAACACCTCTTTCACAGGATTAGTCATGATTTACATGTCAATCTTGATAATCATGTACATCCTGTAAAACTGGCCTTCGCAATCGAATATCGCTCCACCTTCTCGAGTGACACTTTGTATCCGCTTCCCATTCCTACTGGCACACCAATGAATCCATTCGCATCAACGTCAATCAGCGGCTCGATAATGTCATCAGCGTACCAACGCCTCGACGCTTCAATGTCCGTCGGAAATGAAAAACCGTTGTGCATTGCCAGGTGGAGACCCTGCGCTGATGCAATACCTAGCTCGGGCATGGTCCCGACCCAGCACGCCAACCCCGCTGCACGCGCAGCCTCGAGCATCAACAGCGCTTCGCTGAGTCCGCCGACTCTTTGCACTTTGATGTTGACGATTTGCGCAGCCTTTTTCTGTATCAACCGGTCAAGTGATGTTAATGAGTCAGCGGATTCATCAGCGCAGAGAGGCGTTTTCAGGTTGGCCTGCAGTTCACCAGCTTCGTCGCTTGCGGCCGCTGCGAGTGGCTGCTCGATCATCGTCAGACCAAACTGATCCAACTCACGAAAGATCACTTTGTCGGCGAGCGTGTACGCGGCATTTGCATCCACCATCAACGGAAGTTCGGGGAACTGCTCTCTTATCGCCGCCACCGGTTCGATGTCCCACTCTGGTTGGATCTTGATCTTCACTCGTTGATAACCCTGTCCAACGTACCGCTGAACCCGCTCGACCAGTTCGTCAACGCTATCGAAGATTCCGATCGCTACGCCCGAGGGAACAGGACGTCGATCTATTCCAAACAAATCGCAGAGCGCCATTCCTTTACTATTGGCGTACGCATCCCAAACCGCTCCATCGATACCTGCTTTGGCAAACGCGTCGCCCGGCAATTCCCGCAGTTGCTGGTAAAGTTGACGTGGATCGACAGTTCGTAATTCAAATAACCGGGGAATCAATTCTTCATTGAGCACGCGCCAGCAAGTTTCCGGAGTATCGCCAGAGTAGAACGAACCAGACATTGGCGACGCTTCTCCCCACCCGACAATACTGTCGTCGGTTGTGATCTCTATAAGAATCGAGTCCTTCTCTGCGACCGTTCCATTGCTAATGCGAAAAGGTTCAACAAACGGTAGTCGAACGCGATGTAGAACAACGCTCTTGATAGCGATTAGCTGATTCACTCCTACCGAAGTGGTGCTCATGTCATGGTTGCGAGCATTTCTCGCGTCACTCGATTAAGTGGTGGCTGACCATTAGCAAAACGAACGACCTCATCAACAGCTAACGCTCCGATTTCTCGACGCATCTCAATCCCGCCCGCAGCGATATGCGGAGTTAGAAGGACGTTCGTTAGCTTCCGCAACTCGTGATCGCTGGGAAGCGGTTCGAGCGGATCCGTAACATCGAGCGCCGCAGTCAGCCGCCCCGTGCGTAACTCAGCCAACAATGCTTCCGTATCGATCAAGCCACCTCGCGCAACGTTGATCAGATATGCTCCGTCAGCAAGAAGAGAAAGCCGTCGTGCATCGAACAGATGTCTGGTCTCAGAGGTTAACGCAGCCGACAGAACGACGACTGAACACGTGCGAACAAGATGATCGAGTTCCACCAGTCTTGCACCCTGTTCCGCAACCGACGTCGCTTGCGCGTACGGATCGCTGACTAACAGTTCGACACCAAATGGCTTCATCAGCTCGGCGAGCGCGCGCCCGATTCGACCGAATCCAACGATTCCAACCGTGCGGCCCCGCAAGGTTTCACCTTCGCTAACCTGTTCGTTGGTTCTGATTACTCCGTTACGCATTTCCGCGACATACTCCGGTATCCGGCGGACAAGAATCAGAACCAGGGCCAACGTCATTTCCGCAACTCCACGCGCCATCGGATCGGCGGCGTTGGTTATCGTTACGTAATCAAAGATCGGCTCTGCCACGCGCGACTTCACTTCGCCGCCACAATGCGCAATCAGCTTCACGCGCGGACGAGCACCCAACATCTCAGTTGTCAAAAATGGTGAATGCCACGTCGTCATCAACACGTCAGCGCTCGCGATTTCTTCTCGCAACGCTGGGGAATCTTCCCGAAGAGAGGATCTCGTCCAGTCGGCTACTTCATTGAGTCGCTGCTGATCCGTCTCGCTAAAAAAATGCGGGAACAGCGCATCACTTGCCAACACCAGAATACTTGGTCGTGTCACTTCGCAGTTTCCTGATTGCGTTCATGAAGTCTGGCAACGCAACTTCCGGCTCCTCGATTTCGGGGTGCCAATACTTCTCCCATTCAAAACTGACGTATCCGTCGTAATTCAAAGTCTCGAGCACGGCCAGCGTCTCGGCGAATGAAACACTGCCACAACCCGCCAACACCGGCAGCCAGTGTTCCGAGCTGGTCGTTGGTCGTGCGTCTCTTAAGTGAACGTGCGCCAGGTAGGGTTCGACGACTCGAGCAGCGTGTCTGATTGAATCACCGGCGGCGAGGGAGTTTGCCACGTCCCAGATCAGTTTCACGTGGCGGTGATCCGCCAACCTCACAATTTCAGTCGCAGTTTCAGACCGAGCGAAATCTCCATGCGTCTCCAAGCCAACCTGAATACCCGCCGGCATTCTCTGTGCGATGTGGCGCAAGCTTTCGGCTATGAAGTCGCGTGTTTCTTCTCTATTCGCACCGGGCTGAATCTTGTCAGGAAAGACCCGAATGAGCGGCGCTCCTAGTTTCACGGCAAGTTCGGCATGAGCCAACGCCAATTCGACTTGTGCCGCTCGCTCGCCGGAATCAGAAGAATGAAAGGTGCAGGAAGTATCAACACAGCAAATCTCGACACCATGTTCTTCGAAATACGCCTTCGTCTTCCCGATCTCTTTCGCGGTGAACTCAGCACGGCTGAGCAAGTCGAGACTTCCACTGACAGCTCGCAACTCGACACCGTCGTATCCAAGCTGCCCAGCAGTTTCAGCAATTCGAGTAATGTCCCAATCGGGACATCCCAATGTCGAGAAGGCAAGCTTCATCGTTCGTTGCTCATTGACCTATCCACAGATTACACAGAGGTCTGCGTAATCTGTGGATGGTTGCGATCTGTCGTTTCCACAACGCGCTCAAGGTGTGAATTCGTATGCGCCGATATCGATCGCCCCGAATACCGGACGCGCCGATGCAGTGCCCACAGCCAAAGCGGTATGTAACGGCGGCACAAACGCCGGTGGAAACAATGGATTGATGAATGGATGCCCCGCCGGACTCGGCGGCGCTCCGTTCCCGGTGTTAACAAGCGGGCTCGTAGAGATCGGACGAACATCGAAAGTGCTGATGTTTGTGAATCCCGGATTGGCGCCGGTCAATGTTCCAGTCCACGCAGTCGGAATCATGGCGGAGCCGGTAGTTACCCAGTTGTTTGTCCCCGTACTGACTCGGCCGGACACCCAACGCACGCGCGTCTCCAAAACGATCTTGTCAATCGGTGCACCGCCGACGCGGAAGAACACGTTGTTGTGCATCTCGAGACTCTCAATACCTTCAAAAATCTCGACGCCCGGACTTACTTGACCTTGTCGCAGGATGAACGTGTTGTTTACAAACCGATATCGCCCATCGGTGTGGCCAGTGCCGTCGCCACCAACGCGCGCCATTCGCGTGCCCTGTGTAGCAATGTGCTGAAAAACGTTGCCAACAACGTCCGAGTCTTCTCGAGCCGTATTCTGGGTGACGTTCTTGTTCCCGTGAGGGTCAGGCCCGATCAACTCAATCTCACCATAAAAACCACCCGACACCCAGTTGTAATAAATCTCATTGCGTTCGGCGCGGCTCTTTATGTTGTTGCCACCGTTTTGATCGTGAAGATAACAATACTGCATGCGAAACACTGAACCGGGATGCGCGATCTCGTCGGTGGCCATGTAAACCGGGTGCTGGCCGGTTCCGTTCCCGCAGTGATGAACCTCCACGTACTCCATCAAAAGCGAACCGGAGTCAGTGTCGGCTCCAAGGATGCCGTGGGCCGGACAGTGATGCACAACACAATCGCGCAACGTAATGTCGTGTGCGTGGTGATAGATTCCTCGAAACGTGCCGCCGGTTACATCGAAGCCTTCGAAGACGTAGTAATCCGACAAACGAAACTCGACGGTGTTAGTGCCGCCCGAGATGATAGGGCGCAGTCCGTTTACGCGGATGCCTCTAATCGTGATCTTGTTTACGACCGTACCCGGGCGGGTGAATATCACGCCGCCGGGATAAGTTGCGTTTCCATCGACTTCCACCAGGTCACCAGGGTTAAGAAGCGGTGCAACATCCTGCAACTTCGTGAATGTCCTGGTTGGGCCAACTTGATACGTGACGGCATAAGCTGAGGTACAGCAAAACACAACCAGGAATAATGTGGCTATGAGGTGTTTCATGAATTCTCCTTCGTTCGCGAGGTCAAAGCGCCGCATTCCATGACGATGCTTTCCGATCGGATGGATTGGAAGAACATCGCCGCTATTTCGCACTCTGCTTCGCAATCGCTTGCGCGAGTTTGTAGCGAGCGCGTTCGTAGTCATTTCCAGCTTCGGAAAATCCAACGGCTGGACCTGAGTCGGAAAAAACACGGGGGACCACTGATTGGAGAACTTCGTTAACTAACGAGTCGAGTTTCAATTTTCGGGCAAGTGTCAGATATTGATGGTCCTGCAAACCTCTTCGCAGGTTCGCAAGCTGTACGGTGGAAACCGGTCCTGCAATTCCACGATCCTCTTCCGGATGCAGCTTGTCTTCACCCGGATAAATTAGAACACCGTCACCATTTATGAATCCCTGATCGTCAATTGGTTTGTTTGGCTGACCTCGGTTGTCGAAGGTTATTGGATTCGCCCAGACGTTCTGCTTTCTTTCACCAACCTTTTGCCGGTTGTGTTGCCAGTGCACGCCATGCCAGTAGAAGTAGTTGTCGACGCCATGTTTGAAGCAGGCCCAGATCGTGGCGCGGGAATCCGTTGCAGGCGCATCGATCACGATCGCGCCTGCAGCCGGACGACCACCGTTATAGATCCAGTACCTGTGCCCGCGTTCACGTTCTTGGGCGGCGCGTTTGATGTCATAGCCGAGCGGACCGGTATCCCAGATATCGATGGCGCCGTCCAGTTCTTTCACGTAATGTTTGGTGACGAACGTGGCGAGTGCTTTACCTGGTCCGGGGTTGGAATGAATGTTATCGGCGAGCTGACGAATGTAGTTGTACTCAGATCGACCGGGCTCGTCGGGAAGATATAAAAACGTGATCGCAGAGGGAAACTTTTCACGAAGGAAAGTAATCCAGTTATCGGCTTCACGCCAGGCACTGGCCCGTTCATCAAACATCTTCCCCGGACCGTAAAATGTGCGCGGAATGATCTGATTCCCGACATTCTCGCCCGGTCCTTCATATCCTCGGTCCCTCGAAAAGTCCGTCCCATCAAATCGCGCGCGCGCTGCTTCAACTGCCGCTTTGTCGTACGCCTGGACCAGTTCAATGCGTTGCCGATGTGCGAAGCGATGATACGCCGCGTCGAGATCTCGACCTTGATATAGCTTTGGTTGGAGACTTTCGTAGTAAACCATCGCGTGCATGCTGTTCTGGTCCGGAAGCGTGAAATCGAAGACTTCCAGTTCGATCGGAAGCCTGTGCTTCTGACCATCCGCAGTCACGACGACAGTTCCGTTGTAGATGCCTGCCGGCAGGTCTCGGCGCGTGTAGACCTCAATCCACATCGCCTGGTTGGAATTGGCGGGCACCTGAAGTGGGAAACCACCGCGTCCCTTAGCAGCATTTTCCGGAACCAATTGAACGGGCTTCCAACCGGTGGGATCTTTAGGAGCCGCGGGCGATCCCTGTTGGTACACCCACTCAGCACGCGACGCCTGCTCGACGTTCATGTAGTTGACGGAAAAGATTTGAATCGGGCGTTGAGTGTAAACCGTCGGGTCCAGCTCCGGAGCAAGATATTTGATGCTTGCCATGCCACGTGTTTGGCGTAACTCCGGCAGAGCAACTGAAAGTGCCTTCACACCGTTTTTGTCGGTTTCTACGATCAGTTGGAATGCAATGATCTCGTTTCGCGCGCCAAAGATTTTGATCCTGTGATTATCCCAGGTTGAGTTTCCTGCCTTGTTTTGATTATTGAGATCGTCTCGCTCAATTTTTTCTCCATCGTTCACGGCCCAAATCTCACGCACGGACGCTGAGGCGCTAACACCTGAGATAACGAATGCCAAGCACACGAAAATGAAAAAGCGGTTTAGCAATTTCAGGCCTTCTCGATTGAGATTCTCGCCTACTCCTCGATCATTGAAACGGGCCCAACCTCGATTGGTTTCGGATCATCGTCGACTCTCGCGCGTGGCGTGCGACCTGTCACCATGAACGCCAGCCCCACTAGCGTCGTCACGACTGCATAGATCGCTACGATCAATCGATCGCGACCGGCCGAACTCGCGACTACGAGCAGAAAACAAGCCAACCCCATTCCAGTAGTCACCTTTCCAACTAACGCCAGTTGTCCCCGACCTGACACACCAGCAGCGCCGAGCTCAGTCGTCGTATCAATCGGCGTAGCCAACTTTGCGAAAAACGCATCGACGCGTTTGGCGAACTCGCCCGCTGGTTTAATCAAGAGCACTGGCAGGAAGAATGCGACAGTTGTGGTAATGGCGGGGATGCCAATCAAGTACGTTTCATTCAGCCCCATGCCACGGTACCGGTTGAGGTAAAAGTTAACGAACAAAGAGGTGATTGCCCCGACAACGTAAGCAAATACTGCCGACCACCACGGTCCGCCCTTCGCGAGAAACCCATAGAGCAGCGGCAAGCCAAGCGGAATCAAAAACATCGACTCAAGAATGAAAAGCAGTGTGAAGATGCCGGTGGCTCCCTGCGCAAACAGTAACGCCACACAAATCATCACCAGGCCCACACCAAGCGACGTAAGGCGACTCGCCGTCAGCATGTGTCGATCCGATGCGTCTTTTCGGAGGTATCCCTGGTAGATATCCTTTGCAAAAATTCCGGTGATGATGTGGTTGTGCGCTGACAACGAGGCCATTGAAGACGCGAGCATTGCTGCCAAAAGCACGCCGATCATCCCCGGCGGAAGAACACGCAATCCCATCGCGATATATGCGGCTTCCGATGGCTGCTTTAGACCGTTCGCCGTTGTTCCAAGATCTGGTAAAGCCACGCGCGCGATTAATGGAGGCAGGTAAAAGATCACGCTGCCGATCGTGAATAGCACCATGCACAGAATCGCGATTCTCTTTGCGGACTGTTCTGTGTCGGCGCAGAAGTAACGTTGCGCGTTGCCGAAGTTGTTGTAGCCGGTCGTTTGCGAAATGGTGTAGACGATCAGAAACAGCCAACCGTAGTCGCCCGCCAAAGGGTTGAAATAACCTTGAGGTGCCTGCGCAATGAAACTACTGAAGCCTCCGACATTCGCGAGCGAGAGAACCATCAATACGCACGCAATCGGAAACAGGAACATAAACTGAAACATGTCAGTGAAACACACAGCCCAATAACCGCCGAGTACCGTGTAAGCGAGGACGACCAGCCCACAAATAATCACGAGGTACTCGACCGGAATGCCGAGAGCAATTGACATGAAACTGGACAAGGCAAAGAGTCGAACCGATCCAAACATCAACTGACTTGGACCAGTAAGCGACGAAAACATCTTGTGACTGCCGTCACCAAAGCGACTCCGGATGTATTCAACAACTGTTGTGACTCGTGAACGTCTCCACGCTTGCGCAAACACGATGTAACCAAAGAAGAATGCCGGCACTGCG
>Ga0207689_10003166_pt1 | contig 15084 bp, 14 predicted proteins | sample KBSMisM52_FD_184312 | JGI IMG/M metagenome (GOLD analysis project Ga0207689, IMG submission 184312) | Miscanthus rhizosphere microbial communities from Kellogg Biological Station, Michigan, USA - KBS Miscanthus M5-2 (SPAdes) (version 2) | ecosystem: Host-associated > Plants > Roots >... | reverse complement strand
TAACAGGTAAAAGGTCTTTTTCATAACTATATATTTAATTTTTTACGACTGCAGGTTGCATTACTTGTTCTCTTTCCTCTTTTTCAACGGGTGGTTTTCTATGCCAGTATGATGCAAGAATTGATCCTGTAATATTCATTAAAGGCCCGAATACGGCAGGCGCTAATCCAACCGTTGCGATTTTGCCCATTGCCTTTGCAAGTCCGGATGCGAGACCACCATTCTGCATGCCAACTTCTATTGCAATCGTGCGGCAATCTCTTTCGCTCATCCTGAAAAGCCGTCCGCTCCAGTAACCCAACGTATAACCAGACAGATTATGAATCAGAACCAACAGAATTAAGAGGGGCCCGATAGATAAAAGACTATCTCTTCCTGCTGCCGTAATAATTACAATAATAAATGCAATGCCCGACATGGATACCAATGGTAATGCACGGTCGAGCCATTTTGCTTTACCACTGAAGAACTTATTAAAGATTAAACCGGCAGCAATGGGTATGATCACCATTTTAAAAATATCCCCCATCATATCCAGTATATTTATTTCTACAAATGCCCCGGCCAGCAGTTTCATCAATAAAGGTGTGACAAATGGAGAAAGCATGGTAGATACTGCTGTAATTGTAACTGATAAAGCAAGGTTGGCATTTGCCAGGTAAGAAATAACATTTGATGCCATGCCATTCGGTGAACAACCTATCAGGATAATTCCGGCCGCAATTTCGGGAGGAAAGCCACTCAGGCTTGCCAACGTGAATCCTAACACCGGCATAATGATAAAATGGCTGACAACCCCGATCAAAACACCTTTTGGCATTTTGATAACGCCGGCAAAATCATGAAAGCTCATGGATGTGCCCATGCCAAACATGATCACTTGTAATAACGGAGTGATAAGCTTTGCAAGTTTAAAGCCGTTTAATTCAACAAAGTAATTGGGATAGTACAATGCTGTAGTAACCGCTGCCAGAATTACTACAGTGTAAGAAAATCCTTGCAATAATGAAAAGCCCCGGAATGCGATGGCCAGGCCAATGAAGAAAAGAATAAATAACGGGCCTGCTTTTTCAATGTATCCCGATAAAGATATAATCAATGCAGCAAGCAGAGATAAGCCGGCAATGGTAAGAATGAGTTTATATATGTTTGATCTTATTGTATTGCTTTCTTTCATCAACATATCAATGTCCTGACTTTTTCTTGTCCGTTGCGGTATTGTTTTTTGGCGGAAATACGGGGTTAGCTATACCATTTAAATCATAGACAATCTTACCTGCCCTGATAGTCATTTCACATTCGAACTTTTTATCTGCTTCAATTTTATACCCGGTATAATCAAACAAACCAAACTTGCCTTCCCGTAAGTTAAGAATCGCGATATCAGCTTCAGCACCGACGGAAAGATTGCCAAGTTCTTCCTTTTTTATTTCCTGTGCAGGGTTCCATGTCGATGCTTTGATCACTTCTGTCAAAGGCATACCCATAGCCAGGAATTTTGACATCACATTCAATTGATCTTTCATGGCATTATTCATGCTGCCCCCATGCAGGTCAGTACTGATTGAATTGGGATAAAAGCCTTTTTTAATTGCGGGTATTGCCTGTTCAAAAACAAAACTGATTCCGCCATATCCTACATCGAAAACGATTCCTCTTTTCTTTGCTTCCCAAACAAAGGGTTTTACATCTTTTGTTGTTTCATCCACGATTGCTTCACGGGTTTTCAGGTGACCGAAACAGTGAGTAAAAATATCACCGGGCCTCAAATGTTTCATAAATAATTCTTCGATGGAAAGAGGAGGGTTGCTTCCTCCGAAATCTATCATTACAGGAATGTTTGCCATTTTACCTGCTTCAACTGCCCTGTCAACCGGCGTCCACTCAGGCCCTTCAAAATGTGCGACTTTAACTCCAACCACTACGCCCGGGTTTGCTTTGGCAACAAGAGCTGTCATTTTGCTATCCATATCATTCGTGTTCTGCTCATAAGCACCGCCCCGCATTCCCTCGCCAACAATATTTAATAATGATAATACTCTTGTCTGTGAGTTGTCGATAATATTCTTTTTAAAGATTGGAAAACTCTTCCATCCCGCACCACCCGCATCAACCACTGTGGTTACTCCACAACGGAAAGTAAAACCATCAGGAGCAACCGCTGTCAGGCCATTACTTAAATAGTGATCTGGCTCTGTTCCAAAAAAATTATGACAATGGATATCAATAATCCCCGGCGTTACATAAAACCCTTTTGCATTTACGACCTGTGCAGCCTGCCGTGTATCTATGTTCTTCGCTACTGAAACTATTTTACCGTCATTAATAGCGATATCCATTATGGCATCAATACTGTTTTTAGGATCAATGATATGGCCATCTTTGATGACAATACTATAGGGTTGGCTCCGGCATATTACCGAGAAACCGAGCAGGCATGAAATAAGTAACAATCTATTTTTCATTTTCGACTGTTTAATTTTTAGTCTTTTTGATAACCGGTTTTTTACCGGTATTTCTTCCCGGTAAACTGATCTTCCAGATATGACCGGCCCTTCCTCCGTATTCAATTACATATACATCGTTACCGATGAGAATTGCATCAGTAGGTTCAACAAATCCTTCAACAATCCGCGTCGTCTTAATAAAATAATTGTCCATGGCTGCATCGTACGAGAAATGCATATGCAAAAGATCTGACCCTTGTTTTGTAAACTTCCCCATCATTGCCGCTCTTTGGCCCAATGTATATCGAATAACAAATCCATCACTATTAAGACTGTCATCTAAAGTTCTTTTTGTATCAAAGAAAATTCCTAACGGTGAAGAATGAGCGGTAAATGTGCTGACCGCTATTCCTGTTGAATCCCCATCCAATACTTTACCGGAATGGCCGCGATACTCATTTGCATCAGGGCCCAGGTTCTGTACGCCGGGCGAGAACCTTATGCCGGCCGGTTTTTTTGGAAACGTAGAATCGTCGTAATAATATTTTACCTGCCAGGAGTGAGAAAACCGATTAATGAATGAATCAATATCCGGGTTGGGCTTCCAGCCGGGATATTGTTGGGGATTCTCAATTCCACCCATCAGCCAGGGAAAACCATAGTGATGGCCTTCTCTTACCCAGAACATATCTTCAGGTGAATCATAGTCACCTGAATTAACTACAGCGAATAAGTTTCCCTGCCCGTCAAATGCCATATCGTATGCATTGCGGATACCTTCAGCATATATATATCCGGCAGCCTTTAATTTATCGTAGTCGTCCGTTAAATAAAGGTCCTTTGTATCAATCGGGAATCTGAATATTTTGCTGGTTAATGCATTGTCTCTTGCACCTGGAAATAATCCGCCGTTATCCTGTATTTCACCATGATCTGTTCTGGCGCCACTGTTTGCATAAATATATTTTCCATCGGGGCTTACCGCCAGTGCATTCCAGCCATGATCGTAAATAGTTTTATTAGCGCCATAGTCCACTGTGTTGAATACGACTGACATTTTTATTGAATCGGCACCACCCAATTCAAATCGTACCATTCTTCCTTTCGTTACTTTTTTGTTGTTCGTATCGACGTTACCGCACAGGAACAAATAGTTTTTATAAAAAGCGGCTCCCTGTAACCGTGATATACCATGATCTGCTAAAGAAATAATCTTTTGAGAAGATGGTGTTGCCGTATTCAGATCTTTTATTTTATATACATCTCCTTCGAAGGTGGTATAGTATACATCTCCGGAAACCGGATTTTGCAGAATCCGGACTGCGAGCGGGCTTACATTCATGACATGGGTAATGCTGATACCCGGTCTCAATGCTTTTGGGGGCACTACTTTTTCATCGGCCGTTTTATCGGAAAACCGGCGGATATAAGAGACCAATTGCCATCTCTGCTCTTCCGATAATGCATCTTTGAAAGGAGGCATAGTTCCCCTGCCGGTTGTTATCTTCCAGAATAAAGCGCCTTGTTTTTGTTTCCTGATTTTTTCGTCATGAAAGTTGGCGGGCTTTTGCCCCAATGTTTTTCCTGCTGCTCCATCGCCGTAGCCATTTATTCCATGGCAGGACCAGCAGTATACATTGTATAGTTCTTTGCCTTTTTCTTCTGCCAGTAATAAATTCTGAAGCGGGTTATATACGGCGTCCATTTCCGCCGGAGCTTTCCAGGCTTCGTTAGTCTTTGGAGAAGATTTACAAAATGTAAGGATAAAGACAAGCGAAATAATCGTTAAGCTTACTGTAAAAACAGTAATTGTTTTCCTGTAATTCAATCGTTTTTATATTTCAGCGTTACTGAATTATATTTTTAAATACAAATTTATCCCCTGGCCAGGATGCTGGTCAGCTCTTCCTTTAATCGTTTGGCAACAATTTTTTCTTCACCTTGCTTCATTACCCAAACGGTAATATTGATGCTGTTTTCACCATGACTTATTACCTCGATAGAAGGACTGCCATATCTCAATTTTTCCTGCAGATCTTTTGCTTTAATATCCGGATTATTCCAGGTTACTTCCAATGTCGGTGTTATGTTTCCTAATGGCGGAACAAATATTTTTGTCGTCACTCCATTCACTGATTTCGCTGCTTTTTCAATCACGGCAATATTATCTTCCCATATTTTCCATTCTTTGTCGTGATCATAATTCAGATAATGCTCCAATGCGAGATACATACCCAGCACTTCTTCTTTATTTACTTTCATGCCGCGACCAATATTAAAACCGCGTGGCGGCATATGCACCCTTGCACCCTCAATAATTTTCTTTTTTCCCATCAGCAGACCAGCGCTTTGCGGTCCTTTTATCGCTTTACCACCGGATATGACAACGAAATCAAATCCCATATCATTAAACTTCCAGAGATTGGAAACGGGGGGCACATCCGCAGCTATATCATTTGAGGTAGGTATACTATGTTTTTTGCCGAGTGATACCCATTCCTCATGCATTATTTTTCCTTTGTCCGCTTCTATATTCAGAAAGTGCATCAGTGCGGTCTTTTCATTGATCGCTTTTTCTACATCTTCTGCTGTTTCTACCGTAACTATCTTACAGCCTGTGTTCAGGAAGGCGTGGTTATAGTCAATATCATGTCCTTTCTGGCAAATCACTTCCGACTTCATTCCGGAACCCTCCAGGTGGGGCAATTGTTTTACTTTTTCGACATCGGTACCTGTTAATATACCGGCAAGGCCCAGGGTCAATCCTGAGAATGCACCCGATGTAACGACAGCTGCTTCCGCATGTGTCATGGCTGCGATCTTTTCACCCACTTTATCCTGTACTTCATCAAGGAGGCAAAATTCTTTCGATGCTGACTTGATAGTATCTGTTACAAAATCATGCATCAGTGAACCGGTCATAAACGTATACGTACCGGCTGCATTGATAAACGTCCGGATCCCTAATTCCTTGAATAGATTTCGGCTTGCCGGAGTACCGGTGTCAGGAGAAGCTTTTGCGGACTGAAAAGGATATAAACTGGCCAGGCCGCCTGCAAAAGGAAGCAATGATAATTTTTTGAGAATTTCCCTGCGTTTCATATTGATTAATTTTATAAGCAGTGTAAGAATGATCAGATCAGGACCGCAATGCAATCCATTTCTACCAGTGAATCCCCGGGTACTCCGCCTTTTGCTACAGCTACTGTGGTACGTACAGGAGGATTAGGGCCAAAACGTCCTTTGAAAACTTCGTTCATTCCTTTATAATCGGCGATATCATTCAGGTATACATTTACTTTGATTACTTTATCCATGGCTGAACCAGCTTTTTTTAATTCGGCTTCCAGTTCTTTCAATACAATTTCGGTATGTGCCTTGATCTCGAAAGGCGCCACGTGTGCTCCCTTACCAGCTATGTATACAAGGCCGCCATATTTTGTATGCCCGGAAAACAATGGAACTTCCTGGTCGTATACAATATTGCCAGCTTCTTTTTCCTGTGTTGACCCGGACTTATTTTCCATAGCGCTTGCAGCGGCTCCAAAACCAGCCACCCCGGCGATAGATGTGAATAATTTTTTTAATACAGATCTCCGTTGTGTTTGCATATTTTTTGTTTTATATAAATGATTAAGAAATTACGTTTATGCGGCAGAGATAGAATTTTATTTGGAAAAGATTTCGGGAATGGATCAATGGTATATAAGCAGATGCCTGATTTATTTAGTTACCAGCTCAGTATTCCACAGAAACCAGGTCGCGTCGCAATCACATTATCTCCTATGAAAATGGCATCTTGTAAACCATTCTGTAATGTAACGCTTATTGTAAAACAAACATTCACCGGCAATAAAAATATTCGTAGTTATGAGATAGAGTTAAGATTTGTCCGCTCAGGAAAATTTAATACCTGTCCATTAATAGGTTTAGGAAAAATAACAAACCCCGCAAGATACAGCAGGGGTTCAAAGCTTGTGTATCTTGTGGGGTTCAAAATATAAGAATAGAAATTAATGCTTCGTTGTGTCCGTAGCTGGTTTTTTCTTCTTGAAAAGATTGTTGATTGTATTCTTTATCGTTTCTTCCGATTTCTTTTTTGTGCTGTCTAATGGATTTTTAGAGGAGGTCGAATCCTTTTTGCCGAAAATCTGATTTTTTAATTCTTCTTTTGCCGCTTCTGCTACCTGGTTCTTTATCGCCGTTAATGAATCCTTTGTTTTTTGTTTAGCGCTGTCTACTTTGGCTTTTACAAAATCCGCTGCCTGTTCTTTTAATTGTTCGGTAACACTGCCCGCTGCTTCTTTCAGGTCTGTTTTAATCGTAGGGCTGGTGAGGCTGCCGCCCATCTTTACATTCAGGTTTACCATATCTCCCAGTTTTACAGGGATACCTTTGCTACTTGCCTCAGTCGCCAGGTTATTGATCAGGGCATTGGCCTGTGTGCCGAGGTATTTGCGCGGCACTTTCATTTGTATTATATAGTCAAGGGATTGGTCAAGGCCGTGCATACCACCGATCTGCATTTCTATATCCTGCACTTTTACTGTAAATGGTTTTACCAAAACTTTTCCGTTCGCGAATTCGAAATAATTTTTTATGTCCCTGATTGAAATATCCTTCAACTGGTCTAACTGTAAAGTGGATGCCAGTTTTTCCAAGGGCTGGAATTTTTTCAATACCCCTTGTATCAAAAGCAGGTCACCATTACCGGTGAGGCTTTTTAGCTCAGGCATCATATCGCCTCCCAACTTACCGCTCATTGTTAATTTAGACGATAGTTTACCTGCCAGGAACTGCCCGATAGGCATCAGCTTCTGGAATGTATTGAATGCGAAGAATGTTTTCTGAACGTCGAGATTCTTTACATCATAGGTAATTGATATATCCGGTTGTTTTTTATTCACTTTGGTAGAGTAGGAGCCGTTGAAAGCAATGGTTCCATCCAATGCTTCTGTATTTACATTCTGCAATCTCACCACTTCATCTTTTATCACTAATGTGCCAGCAATGTTATTGTAGTCCACTTTATCATATTTTACCTGGCCTGCTTTTGCATTGATTGTAAAATTCAGGTTCGCCGGAACTAAAAATGGCTGGGCATTTGTTGCATTTGCCGTCGTCGTTATAGTATCCGTTCCCATCCAGTCATTCAGGTTCATTTTATCGGCAGATACATTTATTGTGCCATCGAGTACCTGGTCTTTCAGCGCATAACCGATCAGGTTATTTAATACCCCGTTGGCGCTGAAATTTGTTTTCAGGTAATTTCCGCTAAATGAATTAAGCGTTACGTTTTTCGGTGTAAAACCCAGTTTGGTTTCAGTGATTGTTACACCTGTCGGATAATCCTTTGCTGTATATTTTACATTGCTTAATTCAGCAGTCCCGCTCGTATTTATTTTATCGTATTCTTTTTTATCAATCGCCGTTTTATTTCCACTGAAGCTCAGGTCTGCATTTAATATACCGGATACTGTTGTTCCAGGTTCCAGTTGTGTAAATTGCTTAATATTATCCAGCGTAAATCTTCCTTTTGCAGTTCCTGCAAAATCAATAGAAGAAACAGGATTGCGGAGTTGAAGAGTGAAATCAACCGGGTCTTTTCCTACTTCAATATGCGCCGCTGAAATATTTACAGAGGTATTGTCTGCAACGCCACCTTTGTTTTCTAACTGTATCTTCATGCTGCCATTCTGGATCGGTTGTGGAAAATCTTTGGATGAATAAAAAAGATTTTGAATATCGAGAAACCCACCGGCTGTAAATGCTCCCTGATGTTGCTGCATGGCAGATAGGTTTCCTTTTGCGAATGCATCGGCATTTACTAGTCCTGCCAGCTTTGTATTACCTTCTAATTTTACAAACTTTGAAATATTGGCGAGGTCAATTTTACCTTTTGCAACCGCATCTATGTATTTGGCTGTCTCGGGGTTCTTGAATAGTAAACGAAAATCAAATGGCTCATTGTCCATTTCAATATGTCCTTTTGAAATATCTACAACCGTATTATCCGGTTTTCCATCAACATTACTTGCATGAATGGCCAACTGAATATTTTTTACAGGTTTAGGCAAATCCGGGTATTGGAAAAAACCATCTGTTACTCCCAGGTTCACATCATAAGCCGGTAATTGTTGCGGGCTATATGTACCTTTTACAAAACCGTTGAATGCTGCTTTGCCGCTTGTTTTTATTTTATCAAAATCCTTTTTATATACAGCCGGTATCATAGAAAGGATATCTTTAAAATCATTCGAAGGCGATTTAAAGTTGATATCCATGTTATAAACACTGTCATTTACCAGTTGGAAAAATCCATCTGCTGATAATTTCAGGTTATTCACTAAAATATCATCTGTTTTAAAATCGTATTTACTTGTTTTGTTATCAATCTTTATATCGGCGCCGATATCTGTTTTTGCATTTACCAGGTACGGAACTCCGCCATAATTAAAACTTGCCGCTGCTGTTTGCGTGTTTGTTGATAGGGTGAAAATATCCTGGGTAAAATCACCGCTGCCTTCATGATCAAGTCCGGATATTTCAGCGCTCATATTACTGCTTTCGTCATTGTAATAGATATAACCATTGTTAATTTCATATTTCTGCAATTGCATTTTAAATGACGAGCTTGTGTCCGCGGATGCTGTATTCGATGTATCGGGCTTTGCAATATCCCAGTTTGCTTTACCTTGTTTGTTTACCAGTGCATGTATACGTGGCGACTCGAGGTAAACTCCGGCCACTTTTATTTCGGAACCGGCAATTACGCTCATAATATTTACCGACGCGTCTATTTTTTCAGCGCTTACCAGTGTGTCTTTGGCAAACTCCTCCACACCGATCACTGATACGTTTTCAAGTGAAACAGACAACTTTGGGAAATGCCTGAATAAAGAGAGGCTGAGATCTTTAAAATCAACTGTAGCGTTTACGTTTTTATTGATACCGTTCTTAACTATCGTTAAGATTTTACCCTTAAAGAGAATTGGGATTGCAAAAGCAAAAGCGATTAAAACTAATAAGGATATACCGGTGATTTTCAGGACTTTTTTCATAGTGAAATGGGTTAAAACGAGTTTCGTATTTTCGGGTTTCAAGATACAAATATGACACCAGAAAGGGAAGAACGGCTTTCGTTTGTGCTCAATAAACGGCAAAATGACCTTACTGTTGTATTGGAGAACGTTTTTGACCCTCATAATATATCAGCGGTAATGCGTACCTGCGATGCGGTAGGAATACAGGAAATATATGTGCTTAATAACCGTATACCGAGGCATAAAAAATGGGGCCGCCAAAGCAGCAGCAGTGCAGCGAAATGGCTCACGATCCACCAATTTTCCGATGTTGGCGAATGTTTTGATGTGCTGCGAAAGAATTATTCTAAAATATTCGCCACCCATTTAAGCAGTTCTTCCGTGGATTTATATAACATTGATTTTACCCAAAGAATTGCACTTGTATTTGGCAATGAACATTCCGGTGTAAGCGAAGAAATATTGCCATTAGTGGATGGAAATTTTATAATACCGCAGATGGGCATTATCCGCTCCCTGAATATCAGTGTAGCCTGTGCTGTTACACTATATGAAGCCTTTCGTCAAAAAAATAATGCTGGTCATTACAATCAGCGTAAATTGGGTGAAACGGAATCGAAAACCCTATGGAATGAATGGTCATTAAAAAACAGGGAATAACCTCATCCCAATCCTCTCCGGATGAGAGGGGCAATAGAAAACGCAAATGAAGTCATTAGTAATTATATTATGTCTTGTCTTTTCATCTTTTGCGGTGACAGCGCAATCAATCCCTTCCTGGAAGATTACTGATCTCGAAAAATATATCCAATCTTCATCAACGCCATTAATAGTTAGTTTTTGGGCAACATTCTGCAAACCCTGTCTTGAAGAAATACCTTTTTTTGAAAGGTTGGCAAAGAAATATGATAAAGAAGGCGTCACTATTCTATTGGTTAGCCTGGATATGGAAGATCAATATCCAAAGACTATTTCTGCCACAATAGCAAAGAGAAAATTTGCTTCGAAGGTTGTATGGCTGAATGAAACAAATGCTGACTATTTCTGTCCCAAAGTGGACAGTGCATGGTCAGGCTCTTTGCCTTCTACTTTATTTATTAATAATAAAACGGGTTACCGGAAGTTTTTCGAAGAAAAGATACCGGAGACGAACCTGGAAAAAGAAATAGAATACGTGATAGCCGGGAAGATGGAAAGCCGGTAAGTTTGTAAACAGATATTTCAATGGTTTACTTATCGTCTTATTCTCCCCGGCAAAAACTTTTAATAAGATTCCTCAGCTTCTTGTTCCTGCTGTTGTTTCGCCAGCAGGTATAGAAATACAACACCCGCGCCGAGACTGACTATAGCGAGGAAAATGCCGATACCGCTTCTCACGGCAATGCTTGTAGCCAGGCAATAACCGATCAACACAAAAAATGAAAGGATAACGATCCTGTTGATGAATTTCCGGGAGATCATAAGCGTGGTTTTAAACGTGAATTAAATAGTTTGGGATGGCTATTCTAAAGCCTTTGATGCAGAAAGAAATTCTTTCCATAAACTTCCATAAAAAAAATAGTCCCGCAATGCAGGACTATTTTAAACAGTTGTTAATACGTATTCTTTCAGAGACGTTTAATACCACATCCAACCGAGCGGGTAGTCTTTACAGATACATCCTTGCCAGCAAGCATCTCGTTGATCGCTTCTTCCAGATGCCTGCGTGATACAGCTCCGGGGTTACCGGGGTTATCATCAATGGCGCCGTGATATACTAATTTGAGATCTTTGTCAAACAAAAAATTCTCCGGGGTACGTTGTGCACCGAACGCATCAGCCATTACAGAATTTTTATCTACCGCGTATGCCCAGGCAAATCCCTGTTCTTTTGCGTAGCTTTTCATGTCATCAAACGAATCGCCGTCCTCACGAGTAGCCTCATTTGAATTTAACAGTATTACGCCAATACTTTTTTGCCGGGCCAGTTTGCAGATCTCTTTTGCTCTTTCCTGGTTTTTCATCACTACCGGGCATGTGTTGCAGGTAAACATCACCAGCAGCCCATTTTCCTTTTTTGCATCTTTAAATGACACCTCTTTGCCGGAAATATCTTTCATTTTCATATCCGGGTTGGGAATTGCCGAACCGATAGGAAGTTCACTGGTATAGGGGTGAAAGGCAAATAAAATTGTCGCCACAACAGGCAGACAATAAGAAAATATTTTTTTCATAGAAGCCTTTTTTGATTACCATAAATTTCGCACAAAAACATGAAACCGGTTATCCGCTGAGCTATGAATATTTCCCATTTATCTTTTAAATAAGATCAGACAGCTTTTAACTTCCTCTGTTCGTCATCGGCTAATCTTTTTAATGAAGATATGCTGACATTTAATTCAAAACCAACTAGTAATACTAACGAGTTGAAGTAAATAAGCAGCATCAAAATGAGTACTGCACTGATGGAACCGTATAGTTTATTATAGTTTGCGAAATTATTTACCCAATATGAAAATAAGGAGGTGAACAGGATCATCAGGACGGTTGCAAGAATGGAACCGGCATTCAGCAATTTCCATTTTTTATCAACTGACGGCGCATGACGATAGATATAAGAAATACTATAAAAGAAAAGTAAGACGATAATGATCCATCGTATATTTTTAATGAAAGCACGGACATCTGCTCTTTGTATACCCAGCCACCTGAGCATGGCCCCCTGCATTACCAATATAAGTATTGAGGAAAATACAATAACAAACATGATCAGCGTAAGCTTAATGGCCACCCCACGTTGCTGCAATGATTTTCTTTTTTTAAAACCGATATAATTTTTATCAAAAGAGCGCATAATGCCCATCATCGCGTTTGAAGAATAGAAAAGGGCAAGGATAAAACCCAAAGACAATAACCCATTTCGCGGATTGTTTAAAAAATCGTCGAGAAATTTAATAATCACAGAATTATTTTTATTTCCGGGTATCACATCCCGTATCAATCCATACAGTTCGTGTGTAAATTGCTTTACAAAGGGCAGATAAGGAATTAATGTAAACAGAAATATAACCGCGGGCGGGATGGCCATTACTATATTGAATGAAATAGCGGAAGCCCTTTCTACCATACCTACTTTACGTACCTGTTCAAAGAAGAATTTGACAACATCGTATAAAGGGATACCCTGGAAGCCCGGCAGATGAATTTTTTTACTCCATCCAACAACCAGTTTAACGGGTGGAGAAGTAACAAATACGTTTCTTGTAACTCGTAAAATCTTTATCATTGCGAGGGCTGCTTCGCCTTATTATTTGAGTCCAGTTTATTCAAAGCCTGCTGGTATTCTTTCGCATATTTCATATGGTCTGTATAATTCGAACTAAATACAGAGCCGCCAGACAGATCACTTTTGGCCACAAAATACAAATAGTCTGTCTTTGGAGAATTCAATACTTCGTCGATTGTTTCGGGCAATGGGGTGCAGATAGGACCTGGTGGCAGTCCTTTATTCCGGTATGTGTTATAAGGCGATTCTGTTAAAAGATATTTTTCATAGATCCTTTTCAGGCCAAAGTCCCGCATGGCGAATTTTATGGTGGGATCGGCCTGCAGCGGCATTCCTTTTTCTATCCTGTTAAGGTATACGCTTGCAATAGTTGGCTTGTCTTCTTTTGAATTCGTTTCTTCTTCAATAATAGATGCCAATGTATATGCCTGCGCAGGATTTAACCCATGGTCACTTGCCTTTTTTCTTCTTTCTTCTGTCCAGAATTTTTGGGAGTTATCATATATTTTTTTAAAAATCCTTTCAGGCGTGGTATTCCAGAAATAAGTATATGTATCCGGTATCACAACGCTCATTACATTATTTGTATCCAGGTCATATTTTTTCAGCGTATCAATATTGTTTAAAAAATTAATGATATGCAAGGAATCGCATTCGAAAAGATTGCCTGCCTTACGGGCAAATTCTTCTTTTGTACGTAGTTTAGTGATAACCAGATTGACGGGAGTTTGCCTGCCGTTTTTTAACATGCGCACAAGATTAAAAAGGCTCATTCCCTTTTTTACTTTGTACTTGCCTGCTTTAACCTTATCGGGTGTAAAACCAATCAGTTTTGCTGTCTTTTCAAACCAACCGGAACCGGAGATATATTTTTGGGCTACAAGGCTGTCTTTTACTCCTTCAAAATTCCCCCCGGTTTTAATATAGAAATAATCGCCGTGAGAAGCAGAGATTGTGGGACCGAATATTTTCCATCCTGCAAAAGCTACGGCCAGGATAAGAATGAGTAAGACTATTGAAATGATTTTTTTCATAGAATCTGTTTATGCTACGGGGTACTGAATACTAAAACCTTATATCAAAATAAATAAAAAACCCCATCTTAACGACAGGGTTCATAAATATCTTTTATGAAATTACTTTTTTACGCTATCCTTAGGTGGAGTTACAATTGGAAAATTAGTTGAATTAGCCGGTTGCTGCTGTGGAGTAGCTGCGTTCGGATTTACTTTTTCTGTTTTGTCCTCACCGCTTGATGTCTTTGAGATAAATACAGTAGAAGTAAGAGATAATACAGCAATAACGGCTGCGAAGAGCCAGGTGCCTTTTTCAAGGACATCCGTTGTTTGCTTAACGCCCATAAACTGTGTGCTGAAGCCGGCAATATTTCCCGCGAGTCCGCCTCCTTTTGGGTTCTGAATCAATACAATCAGCCCCAAAATCACACTGGCCAGAATAACCAGGATCAGAAATAACAAGTTCATATCAATGCTGCTTTAATTGTTCAATAAGGCCTGCAAAATAAGACCTTTTGGAGGGATTTTGCAAACTTAATTTCTGGTATACTTCGATAGCTTTTTCTGTATTTCCCTGTTTTATCCACACGTCGGCCATCGTTTCTGTTACCACTTCCCGGTCTTCTATTGAGTGTTCGGCCAGAGTCACGACTTTCGGATCCGAAACTTTACCTGCTTCCTTTGCTATTTCCGTTGGCGGAAGCTTTTTAATGGTCTTCAGCCATTGAGTGAAGCTTTTCAATTGCTGCCCGAGTTTATCCTGTGGTTTTTCTTCCAGGGACAGTTTTATACCCTGTGAAGCAAAGTAATCTACCGTATGATAAGGTTCGAACGCAAGAGGTGCATTTTCATCCAATGGCTCCGTTTTCAAAGGAGCGATCTTAATCTCTTCAGTGTTATTTTCAACTGGCGCCTCCGGTAACTCCTGCTGTACGGGGTCACTTATATCTTCACTGGTTGATGGTTGTATCGCTGCCGTTTCAAAAGTTTCAGTTAACGGTTCCGGCTGCTCAGTTTCTATCGTTTCTGCAGGAGCAGAAATCAATTGTTCCGCTATTATTTCCTGGTCTGCATCCCTACTTTCTTTTTTTTCTTCAAACGAATTTCCGGCGTCGTTTTTCTTATTTAAAATATAGTCAAGCCACAGCGGATTTGTAAAGTAGAGCGACGTTTTTTGCACCTGTTTTTCGTATGCTTCTGTATTTTCTTCTTTTAATTTTCCGGAAACGAGTAGTTGCGCTATACCAAAATAGGGATACTTATCTGCAAGTATTTCCAGTTCCCAACGGCTGCATTCCTGAAGGGAGTTTTTT
>Ga0207689_10003165_pt1 | contig 15085 bp, 10 predicted proteins | sample KBSMisM52_FD_184312 | JGI IMG/M metagenome (GOLD analysis project Ga0207689, IMG submission 184312) | Miscanthus rhizosphere microbial communities from Kellogg Biological Station, Michigan, USA - KBS Miscanthus M5-2 (SPAdes) (version 2) | ecosystem: Host-associated > Plants > Roots >... | reverse complement strand
CGCGCGAGAGCACCCTGCCCTATCGCCTGCCGCCCTTCGACAAGATCAAGGACGAGCACTTCAAGCCGGCGCTGCTCGCCGGGATGGCCGCGCAGCGCAAGGAGATCGATGCGATCGCGAAGAATCCCGCGGCGCCGACCTTCGAGAACACGATCGTCGCGATGGAGCGCTCGGGCGAGCTGTTGACGCGCGCCAGCAGCGTGTACGGCAACCTGACGTCTTCGAATACGAATCCGCAGCTCGAAGAGCTGCAGACGGAGATGTCGCCGAAGCTCTCTGCGCATAACGACGCGATCTATCTCGACCCGGCGCTGTACGCCCGCGTGCGCACGCTCTACGAGCAGCGCGCGTCGCTCAAGCTCGATCCCGAATCACTGCGCCTGCTCGAGCGCACCAACACGAACTTCGTACGCGCCGGTGCACGCCTGTCGGATGCCGACAAGACGCAGCTCAAGCAGCTCAACGAGCAGATCTCCACGCTCACGACTGACTTCCGGCAAACCGTGCTGAAGGGCGTGAACGCCGCTGCGATCGTCGTCGACAACCGTGCCGAACTCGACGGCATGACAGACGAACAGATCGCGGTCGCAGCCGAGGCTGCGAAAGACCGCAAGCTCGATGGCAAATGGGTCATCGCGCTGCTCAACACGACGACGCAGCCGTCGCTTGCACAGCTCAAGAATCGCGCGCTGCGCGAGCGCATCTATCGCGCATCGAGCGAGCGCGGCTGGAGCGGCGAGTTCGACACCACCGGCAAGATCGCGCAGATCGTGAAGTTGCGGGCCGAGCGCGCAGCGCTGCTCGGTTACAGCAGCCATGCCGCTTACGTGCTGGAGGACGAGACTGCACTGAATGCCGCCGCGGTGAACTCGATGCTCAGCCAGCTCGCGCCGCCAGCTATCGCGAATGCGAAGCGTGAGGCAGCAGACATCCAGGCGTTGATCGATTCGCAGGCCAAGGCGAACGGCACGGCGTCCTTCAAATTGGCGCCGTGGGATTGGGACTTCTACGCCGAGCAAGTGCGTAAGGCGCGCTATTCCTACGACGAGTCCGAAGTGCGGCCGTACTTCGAGATGAATCGCGTACTGGTGGACGGCGTCCTCTTCGCTGCGCATGAGCTCTACGGTTTGAGCTTCAAAGAGCGCAAGGATCTGCCGACGTATCAGCCGGACGTGCGCGTGTTCGAAGTGTTCGACACCGACGGCTCGCCGCACGGCCTCTTCCTGGTCGATTGGTACGCACGCAGCAACAAGCGCGGTGGCGCGTGGATGAACAGCTTCGTCGAGCAGGCGCGCCTACTCGGGACGAAGCCCGTCGTCGTCAACAACCTCAACATCCCGAAGCCGCCCGCCGGTCAGCCCACGCTGCTCACCTCCGATGAAGTGAACACTGCGTTCCACGAGTTCGGCCACGCGCTGCACGGCCTGTTCTCGAACGTTCAGTATCCGCAGTTCTCGGGCACCAGCGTGCCGCGCGACTTCGTCGAGTATCCGTCGCAGTACAATGAAATGTGGATGACGGATCCGCGCGTGCTCGCCAACTACGCGCGTCACTATCAGACCGGCGCCGCGATGCCGAAGGAGCTGATGGACAAAGTGCTCGCGGCACGCAAGTTCAATCAGGGCTACGCGACGACCGAGTACCTGTCCGCAGCGATCCTCGATCAGGCGTGGCATCAGCTGCCTGCAGGCAAGACGCCTGCGCAAGCCGACGTGGCGAAGTTCGAGAGCGATGCGCTGAAGGCTGCCGGCATCGATTTCGCGCCGGTGCCGCCGCGCTACCGCTCGACCTACTTCTCGCACATCTTCGCCAGCCCGATCGGCTACTCCGCGGGCTACTACGCCTACATCTGGAGCGAAGTGCTCGCACGCGACACCGAACATTGGTTCGATACTCACGGCGGGCTTAAGCGCGAGAACGGCGACCGGCTGCGCCAGAAAATCCTGTCGCGCGGCTTCAGCGAGGACGCACTGACGATGTTCCGGGACTTCTATGGCAAGGGCCCGGAAATCGGCCCTCTGCTCGAAGCACGCGGCCTGACGAGCGGCGGCGCCGGCACATCTACCGGGACCTCCACCGGGACCTCCGGGCGCTGATTCGGTATGCTTGCCGCCCCTTCCCTCCTGCAAGGAACTGTCATGCGCCCGTTGCCTGCCTTGACCTTGGCCATCGCACTCTGCGCCGCCGCCTCGCTGGCACACGCGGCGGAGCCGCAAACCGACGAACAGAAGGCGCTGTATGCGCTCGGGGTTGCGATGGCGACGAACATCACGTCGTTCAATCTCAGCGACGCCGAACTGGAGTTCGTCAAGGCCGGCCTCAGCGACGGTGCCAAGGGCAAGACACCGCCGGGCTACGACCCGCAACCCCACTTCGCGAAGCTGCAGGAGATGCAGAAGACGCGGCAGGCAGCTGCCAGCAAAGTGGTGCTCGACAAGGCGGCAGGTGAGAAGGGTGCGAAGCGCACTGCTTCGGGCCTGATCATCACGACGATCAAGGAAGGCACGGGCGCCTCGCCGAAGCCGACGGACACCGTCAAGGTTCACTATCACGGCACGTTGCCGAACGGCAAAGTGTTCGACAGCTCGCGCGAGCGCAACGAGCCGGCCGAGTTCCCGCTGAACGGCGTGATCCCGTGCTGGACCGAAGCCGTGCAGACGATGAAGGTCGGCGGCAAGAGCAAGCTCACCTGCCCGGCCGATATCGCCTACGGCGATCGCCCGCCGCCGGGCAGCGGTATCCCGGCAGGCTCGCCGCTGATTTTCGAGGTCGAGCTGCTCGACATCGTGAAGCCGGCTGCACCGGAAAAGAAGGGTTGATTCCATGAAGCGCTTCCGCCTCTTTGCTGCCCTGTTGTGCCTGTTGGCTGCACCTGCGTTCGCGCAGGTGCAAGGCCAGGACTATCAGCTGCTGACGCCGGCGCAGCCGACGTCGAGCCCGGACAAGGTGGAAGTCGTCGAGTTCTTCTCGTACGCCTGCCCGCATTGCGCGGCGATGGCGCCGCGCATCGAGGAGTGGGTGAAGGGGCTGCCGGCGAACACGACGTTCGTTCGCGTACCGGTGTCGTTCGGCAGGCGCGAGTGGGGCGTGCTGAGCCGTGCGTACTACACGCTCGAAGCAACCGGCGATCTGGCGCGGCTCGACGACGCCGTGTTTTCGAGCATTCACCAGGATCACAAGCAGCTGTTCAGCGAGGATGCACTGGCGGCGTGGGGGGCGGAGAACGGCATCGACTCGCCGAAGTTCCACGCTGCGTACGAATCACCCGGCGTGTCAGCGAAAGCGCTGCGCGCGGAGCAGCTGTCGCGTGATTACAAGGTCAACAGCGTGCCGACCGTCGTCGTCGACGGCAAATACATCGCGATGGGCAAGACGCACGAGGAGACGCTGAAGATCGCGCGTCAGCTCGTGGACAAAGCGGCCGCAGAGAAGAAAGTCGCGCAGCGGTAGGAGTCAGGCTGAAGCCTGACCCACAAGAGAATCAGACGCTGCTCACTGCTGTGGGTCAGGCTTGAGCCTGACTACCCGCGCGCGTACGTCACGCCGCCATCGACGATCAGCGTCGACCCCACGACATAGTCCCCGGCGCGCGAAGCGAGATAGATCGCCGCGCCGGCCATGTCCTCATCCGTACCGATGCGCTTCAACGGGATTCGCTTCGCGACCTCGTCTGCATGATCGCGCGCGAGCGTGTTCATGTCCGACGCGAACGCGCCGGGCGCGATCGCCGAGACCACGATGTTGTCCTGAGCCAGCCGCAGCGCCATGCGCCTCGTCAGGTGGATCAGTCCCGATTTGCTCGCAGCGTACGAATACGTCTCCTGCGGATTCACTGAGACGCCGTCGATCGACGCGATGTTGATCACCTTCGCCGCCCGGTCCGGCCGCGCGGCAGCTCGCAACGCGCCGTGCAGCGCCTGCGTGAGGAAGAACGGCGCCTTGAGATTCAGGTCGACGACCTTGTCCCAGCCCTTCTCCGGAAAAGCATCGAACTCCGCCAGCCACGCGGCGCCGGCGTTGTTCACCAGGATGTCGAGCTTCGACTCGTGACGACCGTACGCCGCGGCGAGCGCGGCAACGCCCTCGTTAGTCGACACGTCAACAGGCAACGGGATGCACTTGCCGCCATCTTGCGACAGCTCCTTGGCGGTCTCCTCGCACGCGTCTGCTTTGCGCGACGAGATGTAGACGCGCGCACCGTGCGCGATGAACCCCTTCGCGATCATCTTGCCGATGCCGCGCGAGCCGCCGGTGACGAGGGCGACGCGTCCCTCGAGCGAGAACAGGTTTTTCATGTTTTGGTTTCCCGTTGCAATCGATTCCATTCCCGAGGCGCGATAGCGTAGCCGTCGCCGGCCGCTGCCGGCGTCACGAATCGTGAAGATCTACGCCACCCGCGACCCCTCCAGAACCCCGCGTGAGCGTGCGCGCCCGGTCGAATGCCGTCAATTCCGCTACGTGTCGGGGACGTCTCCCGCAGCGGCCGTCCCGCTGGGCGAAAAAAGGGTTTTTCAACGGCGCGCGAGTGCTTCACAATTCGCGCAATGACCTCGCGTGACAGCAAACCCGGCACTTCCGCGACGCGTGGCGCCGCGGCCGGCCCCGTGTACGAGCAACCGCTCAACGAGCGGATGCGAACCTTCCTGCGCCTGGATTTCCTCTACCAGCAAGCGCTGTTCCATGAGGAGCGCGAAGACCCGTGGTCGACGCGTGCGGCCGTCGGCTCGTTGCTGGAAATTCTTGCAATCACGGCGCGCGGCGACGCACGCAGCGAAGTGCTCAAGGAGCTCGAGCGGCAGATGGCCGTGATGAACGACTACCAGGCGCGGCCAGGTGTCGACACCGGCCGGCTGCGCGCAGTTCTGTCGAATCTCGAACGGCTGCGCACCGAGCTGAACTCGGCCGGGGCGCTGTTCATGCAGAAGCTGCGCGATTCCGAGTTCCTCAACGCCATCAAACATCGCAGCACGATTCCGGGCGGCACCTGCGAGTTCGATCTGCCCGACTATCGCCACTGGCTCGACCAGCCGTTCACGGTCCGCGCCGCCAACTACGGCGAGTGGATGACGACGATCCGGCCGCTGTGCGATGCCGTCATCGAGTTGTTGTGGCTGACGCGTGAGACCGCGCGTCCGCGGCCGGAGACTGCTGTCGGTGGCAACTTCCAGCTCGCGTTCGAGCGCGACAGTCCGAGTCAGCTGCTGCGCATCGCGTTGCCGGCGGGCACCGACTTGTTTCCGGAAGTGAGCGGCGGCCAGCATCGCTGCAGCATCCGTTTCCTGCGCTGGACGGATCCCGCCGCACGCCCTGCGCAGGCGACCGAGGACGTGAAGTTCCAGCTCACCGTCTGCACGTGAACGCTATCGTTCGATGTCCAACCTGCGACCGGATCGTCGAGTGGAGCGCAAGCTCGCCCTGGCGGCCGTTCTGCAGCGAGCGGTGCAAGCTCATCGATCTCGGCGCGTGGGCGTCCGAGCAGCGGTCGATTGCGGATAGTGGGTCGGAGGCGGAAGAGAAGCCCAAGACAGGGGATGAAGAGTCGGGCTAAAGCCCGACCTACAGCCCCGCTACCCGAGCTCCGCTCTGCCCTTCCATGTGCAGCGTCTTTACGAGGAAGGCCCACTGGTCGGCGAAGTCCTCGATCTGCATCCACACCGGCTTGCCGGGGCCATGACCGGCGCGCGTCTCGACTCGCAGCAGCACGGGATTCGGACAACTCTGTGCTTGCTGTAGCTGCGCCGCGAATTTATAGCTGTGCCACGGCACCACACGATCGTCGCGATCCGCTGTCGTGACCAGCGTCGGCGGATAGCATGTTCCCGAATGGATGTTGTGCACGGGCGAGTACGCATACAGCGCGCGGAACTCTGCTTCGTTCTCGCTCAAGCCGTAGTCGCTCGACCACTGCCGCGCGTTGGAGCTCGGCGTGTGATAGCGGAGCATGTCCATCACTCCAACGGCCGGCAGCGCGGCGCCGAACAGATCCGGCCGCTGCGTGAGCACTGCACCGACCAGCAAGCCGCCGTTACTGCGGCCGCGAATCGCGAGCTTCGGCGTCGAAGTGTATTTCTCGTCGATCAGCCACTGCGCGGCGGCGATGAAGTCGTCGAACACGTTCTGTTTCTGCAGCTTGGTGCCGGCGCGGTGCCACGCCTCGCCGTACTCGGAGCCGCCGCGCAGATTGGCGACCGCGAACGCGCCGCCCATCTCCAGCCACACGAGCACCGGCACGCTGAAGGCCGGCTGTTGTGCGGAGTTGAAACCGCCGTAGCCGTACAGCATCACCGGCGTCTGCCCGTTCTTGACGAGGCCGCGCTTGCTGGTGATGAACATCGGCACACGCGTGCCGTCCTTGCTGCTATAGAACACCTGCTCGGTGACGTACCCGCTCTTGTCGAACGCAACCTTCGGCTCGCGAAACAAACTGACCTCGCCGGTGGCAACGTCCAGCCGCGAGATCGAAGCCGGCGTCAGGTAATCGGTGTAGGAGAAGAATGTCTCGCCGTCCTTCACGTCGCCGAAAAAGCCGGCGGCGGTGCCGAATCCCGGCAGCTTCACCTCGTAGAGCGGCTTGCCATTCAGGTCGAGAGCACGCACGACCGAGTGCGCGTCCTGCAGATACTGCGCGAAGAAGCGACCGCCGACGAGCGTCGCCTCCGTCATGGCGTCCTGATTCTGCGGAATCACTGCGCGCCAGTTCTTGCGGGCTGCCGACGCCGCCGGGACGGCGATCATCTGCCAGTTCGGTGCCTCGGCGTTGGTGCGCACGTAGAACGTGTCGTCGACTTCACCGATGAAGTCGTAGGCAGCTTCGAACGTATCGAACAGCCGCACGACTTCGCTGGCCGGCGTGCCGTCGGCGCCGAGCGCTCGATAGTAGATGCCGCTGGATTGCGAGCCGTCGTACAGAGTGAGGACCAGATAGCGGAAGTCATCAGTGACCTGCACGTACGGATTGCGCGTCGGATGGTCGACGACCTTGAAGACACGCTCGTCGACATCCTGCCCGGTGCCCATCCGGTGCAAATAGACTTCGCGCTGCTTGGTGTCGTCGCCGGAGCCATCGGCACGCAGCGGATAGCGCGCGTAATAGACGATGCGCGAATCGGCAGTCCAGCTGACGAGCGCGAACTTCATGAAGCGCAGCACGTCCGGCAGATCGGCGCCGCTGCCGACATCGCGGAAATGCCAGGTTCGCCAGTCGCTGCCGCCATCGGACAAGCTGTACGCGAGCACTTTGCCGTCGGGACTCGGCACGATCTCGGCGAGCGCAATCGTCGCGTCCTTGCTGAGAGTGTTCGGATCGAGCAGCACGCGCGGCTGGCCCTGCAGGCTGTCCGACACGTACAGCACGCTCTGGTTCTGCAGACCGTCGTTGCGCGAAAAGAAATAGCGATCGCCGCGGCGCACGGGCAACTCGTAGCGCTCGTAGTTCCACAGCTCCGTCATGCGCTTCTTGATCGTCTCGCGCGCCGCGATTCCTTCGAGGTAGGGCTGCGCAAGCGCGTTCTCGGCCGTGATCCATTCGTGGACTTTCGGATCGCTGACCTGCTCGAACCAGCGATACGGATCGGCGACGCTCGTGCCGTAGTAATCGTCGACCTGCGTGACGCGCGCGGCGGGTGGATACGCCAACGCAGACGGCGTGGCGGCTTGATGCGTCGAGTCGGCGCCGCATGCGGCGAGCAACACCAGCGGAGCAAGCGCGAGGGCCTTCTTCATGAGAACCTCAAGCGGTGCGTGAGACCAAGGCGCGTAGTTTAGTGTCATCATGGTGGCGAAAGAATCAGCAGCACTTCATCATGCGGTATACAACAGCACTCCTCCTCACCCTCGTGGCAATTCATGCAACCGCTGCGCCGCTGACCGTCGAGCGCATTTTCGGCGCGCCCGACCTCACCGGCCCGCGCCTGCGCGAGCCGAAATTCTCGCCGGACGGACGCTATGTCACCTACCTGCAGGCGAAGCAGGACAACAAGGACCAGCTGGATCTTTGGGCCTTCGACACTCGCACGGGCAAGGCACAGCTGCTGGTCGACTCGCGCGCGTTGCTGAGCGGCGAAGAAAAACTGTCCGCGGAAGAAGAAGCTCGCCGCGAGCGGCAGCGCACGGCTTCGCTGCGCGGAATCGTCGAGTACCAGTTCACGGCTGATGGCCACCGCTTGCTGATTCCCCTGGGCGGCGATCTGTACTTGTACGAGTTGAATGCACGCGAGAATCCGGTCACGCGACTGACCAACAAGGCCGGCGCCACCGACGCGCGCTTCTCGCCCGGCGGCCGCTATGTGAGCTTCATTCGCGACCAGAACCTGTACGTCATCGATCTGAGCACGAAGCAGGAACGCGCGTTGACCACCGACGGCGCCGGGCTGGTGCAGAACGGCGTCGCGGAGTTCGTCGCGCAGGAGGAGATGGATCGCGATACCGGTTATTGGTGGTCGCCGGACGATTCCCGTGTTGCGTTTACACGCATCGACGATGCGCCGGTGCAGGAAGTCGAACGCTTCGAGATCAACGCCGACGGCGCTCGCATGTATCGGCAGCGCTACCCGGCGGCGGGCACTCCGAACACGCACGTCGAGTTGAAAGTGATGGCGCTGGCGTCGGGCAAGGTCACGCCGGTCGAATTGCAGCTCGGCGACGGCTACCTGGCGCGCGTCGACTGGTTTCCGGACTCGAAGCATCTGGCGGCCCAGCGCCAGACTCGCGACCAGAAGCGGCTCGACCTGTTGAAGGTGGACGCTGCGAGCGGCGGCGCGCAGGTGCTGTTCACGGAGACGAGCCCGAACTGGATCGAGTTGAACAACGACCTGCAGTTCCTCAAGAAGCGCCCGGCATTCGTGTGGAGCTCGCGGCGCTCGGGCTACAAGCATCTCTATTTGTACGACTTCGACGGCAAGCTGCTGCATCCACTCACCGCGGGCGAGTGGATGGTCGTCGGCGCCGGCGTCGAGACCGGGCTCGTCGGCGTGGACGAGAAGCAAGGCAACGTCTACTTCCTGGCGAACAAGGACTCGTCGCTCGAGCGTCAGCTCTACGTCAGCTCGCTCGACACTAAGACACCGGAAGCTCCGAAGCGAATCTCGCGCGCAGCGGGCTGGCACGAAGTGAAGCTGCTGCCGGGTGCGCGCGGCTACCTTGATCTGTTTTCGTCGCCTGACGATCCGCCGAACGCGAGCCTGCACAAGCTCGACGGCTCGCTGGATCATTGGCTGATCCGCAATGCGCTCGACGCAACTCATCCGTACCACGAGTTTCTCGCCGCGCACGTCAAAGAAGAGTTCGGCTCGATCGCGGCGGAAGACGGCCAGCAGCTCAATTACCGGCTGACGAAACCTGCGGGGCTGCAGCCCGGCAAGCGTTATCCCGTCGTCATCGACGTCTACGGCGGCCCGCACAACCAGTACATCAAGAAGGAATGGATGGGCGGCGGGTTCTTCCGCGAAATCCTCGCGCAGCACGGCTATGTCGTGTTCACGCTCGACAATCGCGGCTCGGGTTTCCGCGGCAACGCGTTCGAGACGGCGCTCGCGCAGCGCCTCGGCAAGGTCGAGGTCGCGGACCAGGTCCGAGGGGTCGAGTTCCTGAAGACGTTGGACTTCGTCGATCCGCAGCGCATCGGCATCATGGGCTGGAGCTACGGCGGCTTCATGACGTTGAAGTCGCTCACGACCACCGACGTGTTCAAAGCCGGTGTCGCAGGCGCACCGGTGACGGACTGGCGGCTCTACGACACGCACTACACCGAACGCTACCTCGGCCTACCGAGCAGCAATGCCAGCGGCTACGAATCGAGCGGAGTCATTCCGAACGCCGGCACGCTGCAGGCCAAGCTGCTGCTGGTGCACGGCATGGCGGATGACAACGTGCTGTTCACGAACAGCACGATGATGATGCAGGCACTGCAAGCGAAGGCGAAGCCGTTCGACGTGATGACGTATCCCGGCAGCAAACACGGCCTGGTGCGCATGCCCGTGCAGGGCCAGCACTTCTACGAGATGGTGCTGCGCTTCTTCGATCGCGAGTTGTAATCGCGTAACGCGGGGATCATCGGAAGATCTGCAGGGAGCAGGCCGGCGCGTTCGAGGTCTTCGATCGCTGTCCACTGCAGCGCCGGCGCATCGAGCGGCTGCGGCTCACCGCTGTAGCGAGTGACGACCCACAGGTCGAGCAGGACGCGACGATGGGGATATTCGTGCTCGTAGGCGATGAGCGGCGCGGCGTCGTGGACTTCGATCCCGAGTTCTTCGTGCAACTCGCGAATCAGCGTCTCGCGCGGCTCCTCGCCCGGTTCGCGCTTACCACCGGGAAATTCCCAACCGCCAGCCATGTGCTTGCCCGCGGGACGCTGTGCAATCAGCACGCGACCCGCGGAGTCGAACAAGGCGCCGGCGACGACGTGGATCAGGCCTTCTTATCCTTCTGTCGCCAAAGCGCCGTGGCAGTGCTTGTACTTCTTGCCTGAGCCGCACGGACACGGCTCGTTGCGGCCGACCTTCTTGGTCTCGCGCACGAACTGCGCGACCGGCTCGGGCGCCGCACGCTGCTGCGGCTCCGCCACGGGTCCTTGCGGCGGCGGTGCTGTGATCTGCTCCGGCGCTGCGTGCTGGAACTGCATCGCACGCGCGAGGCGACGCTGACGCTCTTCCTCTTCGGCGTCGATCTCAGCTTGCGTGCGCAGCTGCATGCGCGACAGCACCGAAACCGTGTCGTGCTTGATGCGATCGAGCATCGCAGTGAACAGCTCGAACGCTTCGCGCTTGTATTCCTGCTTGGGATTCTTCTGCGCGTAGCTGCGCAGATGGATGCCCTGGCGCAGGTAATCCATCGCGGCCAGGTGCTCGCGCCAATGCGAGTCGAGCTGATGCAACATGATCGACTTCTCGATCGGCCGCACCACCTCGGCGCCGTACTGCTGCACCTTGGCCTCGTACGCGCGATCGACTTCCTCGAAGATCTTCTGCCGCAGGCCGTCCTCGGCCATGTTTTCGTCGGCCGCAAGCCAGCTCTTGGCATCCATGTGCACCGCGAAGTCGCGCTCGATCGCCTGGTTCAGGCTTTCGATGTCCCACATGTCTTCGGGACTCTTCGGCGGCACGAAGCGATCGATGATGGCGTTCACGACTTCGTGACGGATGCCGGCGACTGCGTCGGCGACGTCATCCGCACCCATCACCTCGGTGCGCTGCTGATAGATGACCTTGCGCTGATCGTTGGCGACGTCGTCGTATTCGAGCAGGTTTTTGCGGGCGTCGAAGTTGTGCGCTTCGACCTTGCGCTGCGCGCGCTCGATCTGCTTCGAGAGCATGCGGCTCTCGATGACCTCGCCTTCCTTCATGCCGGCCGTTTGCAGCCAGCGCTTGGTGCGCTCCGGATCGCCGAAGATGCGCATCAAATTATCTTCGAGCGAGAGATAGAAGCGGCTCGAGCCCGCGTCGCCCTGGCGACCGGAGCGGCCGCGCAGCTGATTGTCGATGCGGCGCGACTCGTGACGTTCAGTGCCGACGATGTGCAGGCCGCCCGAGGCCAGCACTGCGTCGTGACGGATCTTCCATTCCTCGCGCGCCTTACTGCGAGCGGCCTCGTCGGCCGGATCGATCTGATGCAGCTCCACCTCGAGGTTGCCGCCGAGCACGATGTCCGTGCCGCGGCCTGCCATGTTGGTGGCGATCGTCACGGCGCCGGGACGACCGGCCTGCGCGACGATGTGCGCCTCGCGCTCGTGCTGCTTGGCGTTCAGCACCTGGTGATCGATCTTCTGTTTCTGCAGCAGGCCCGACAGGAACTCGGAGGTTTCGACCGAGGTCGTGCCGACCAGCGCCGGCTGACCGCGCTTCACGCAGTCGTTGATGTCTTCGATGATCGCGTCGAACTTGTCCTTGGCCGACAGGTACACGAAGTCCGCGTGATCCTGGCGGACCATCGGCCGATGCGTCGGAATCACGACGACTTCGAGGCCGTAGATCTGCTGGAACTCGAACGCCTCGGTGTCGGCGGTGCCGGTCATGCCCGACAGCTTCGAGTACATGCGGAAGTAATTCTGGAACGTGATCGAGGCAACCGTCTGGTTCTCCTCGCGCACGCGCACGCCTTCCTTCGCCTCGACTGCCTGATGCAGGCCGTCCGACCAGCGCCGGCCAGGCATCGTGCGACCGGTGAACTCGTCGACGATGATCACTTCGCCGTTGCGGACGATGTACTCGACGTCGCGGTGATAGAGCGCGTGCGAGCGTAGCGCCGCGTTCAAGTGATGCATGAGGCGGATGTTGGCGGCGTCGTACAGACTCTCGCCCGGCTGCAACAGCCCCGCCTCGACGATCAGCTCTTCGGCGTGCTCGTGACCGGCGTCCGACAGATGCACCTGGCGCGTCTTCTCGTCGGCCCAATAATCGCCCTCGGCTTCTTCGTTCTCCTGCCGCTTCAGTCGCGGCGCGAGCTGATTGATGCGCACGTACAGCTCGGTGCTCTCCTCCGCCGGGCCGGAGATGATCAGCGGCGTGCGTGCTTCATCGATGAGGATCGAGTCGACCTCGTCGACGATCGCGTAGGCGAGGCCGCGCTGCGCGCGGTCGGCGAGCCGGAACGCGAGATTGTCGCGCAGGTAGTCGAAACCGAATTCGTTGTTGGTGCCGTACGTGATGTCGCAGCCATAGGCCGCGCGTTTCTCGTCGGGAGTCTGGCCGCTCTTGATCACGCCGACCGTCAGGCCGAGGAAACGATAGACCGGGCCCATCCAGTCCGCGTCACGCTGCGCCAGGTACTCGTTGACCGTGACGACGTGCACGCCCTTGGCGGGCAACGCATTCAGGTAGGCCGGCAGGGTCGCGACCAGCGTCTTGCCTTCGCCGGTGCGCATCTCGGAGATCTTGCCCTGGTGCAGCACCATGCCGCCGATGAGCTGGACGTCGAAGTGCCGCAGCCCGAGCGTACGGCGCGAAGCCTCGCGCACCGCCGCGAATGCGTCGGGGAGCAGGTCCTGCAGGTCCTCACCGCCGGCCAGCCGCTGGCGGAACTCGGCGGTCTTGCCCTGGAGCTGGTCGTCGCTCAGCGCCTTGTACGATTCCTCGAGCGCATTGGTGCGGGCGACGCTCCTGTTGTAGCCGCTCAAGAGCCGCTGATTGCGGCTGCCGAACAGCTGGGCAAACCAATTGGCCACGACCGAAACTCCGAATGGACCGGGAAATAGAGCCGGTTATTGTACACGTGGGGCGGTTTTCAACCGCCGAAGAGGAAAAAAGCTGCAGGTCGGGGCTTAGCCCGACTCTTCTTTATCGCTGCACGAAGCTCATCGGATCCACCGCCCGACCCTGCTTCAGCACTTCGAAGTGCAGGTGCGGGCCGGTCGAGCGGCCGGTCGAGCCGATCTGCGCAATCGGCTGGCCCTTCTGGACGGTGTCGCCGAGCTGTACCAGCAGGCGCTGGTTGTGCGCGTAACGCGTCACGTAGCCGTTGCCGTGGTTGATCTCGACACACTTGCCGTAGCCGAAGCGCTCCCGCGAGTAGGTCACGACGCCCGAGGCGACCGCGACCACTTCCGAGCCCGCCGGTCCGGCGAAATCGAGGCCGCGATGGAAAGCGCTGCGGCCGGTGAACGGATCGGCGCGATGGCCGAAATAAGAGGAGATCCAGCCCTGCATCACCGGGCGGCCGCCCGGCACGATCTGCCGGCTCAGGTTGCGCGTCGAGATCAGGCTCTCGAGCACCGCGAGCTGACGCTCGCGATCTTTGATCTGGTTCGCGAGGTCATCCAGCATCTGCGTCAGCTCCGGCGCCGCCGCGACTGCGCCTTCGACCGCGCCTTCGGGACCGCCCACTGCCGGCTCGGTTTCGAAATCGAATTCGCCCTTGTCCAGCTTAGCCATCTCGGTGATGCGGCGGCCGAGCGCGTCGAGGCGGATCACGTGCGCGTTCATCTGGCCGACGCGGCCAGCGAGCGCATCGAGGCGATCCTGCAGCTCGCGACGCGTAGCGAGCACTTGCGCGCGCTGCTCTTCGAGCTTCGCGCCCCACTCCACTACTTGCTGGCCAGGATCGTTGAGTTTGCCGCTGCGACCGAGCTGCACGCCCGCGAACAACACACCGGAAAGAACTGCGAGCACCGCGGCGATCATCACCGTCAAAGCAAGAGGACGGCCGAGCTCGATCTGGCGGGCCCGCCCATGCCTCTTGGAGAAGACGATGACATTCATGCTTTCGAGCCTCTTGTCGGCCGTCGATAAACTCTGTACATCACAGCGCCATCAATCGATTGGGCCGATCTAGCAACGACCGGCAACCATACCGAGTTCATTCACCACGAGCGTTGGACGTAGAACCGACAAGTTCGTGTTGTACATCCTGGCAACCCCGCTATCGTGATCGAGCGAACGATCCTTAGACCGGTGGCTTTGCGTCCCCGCCTTTCGACGGGTTTGCCCTGAGCAGTGCGTCTTTACGGCGGGAATATGCAGAATCACCTGACGAAAGATCAAGCAGACAGCCCTCACATAACGATGCTTTCAGTTTATGTCTGACCGCTTCAAGCAAGTCGCAGAAAACCTCGGCGGGCTGTTCTCGGACCTGGAACGGCGCGTGCAGACCACGCTCGATTTAACCGCGCAGGTACGTACCGCTCTGCAGGGCGCCGAGAAAGACCACGTAGTTTCAGTCAGTTGCCGCGACGACACCCTGGTCGTCATGGCGGATTCCGCCGCCTGGTGCCCGCGAATTCGATATGCCCAGCAGCAGGTGCTCGAGGCGCTCCGCGCGAGCGGTGAGACGCGGTTCACAAAATTGAAGGTCAAGGTCGGAAGAAAAAGCGGTTAGTACAGCGACGCTACGCTGGCACCATTGCGGCCGCGGGGATATAGGAAATCGGGGCATCCTTGACGTCCGCGAACGTCACTTCTTCCCACGCAGTCGGTGTATTGATTAGGGTGCGTAGGAGCTTGTTATTCAGCGCGTGTCCCGATTTGTGGCCGCTGAACTCGCCGATGAGGCTGCGACCCAGCAGATACAGATCGCCGATCGCATCGAGGATCTTGTGCTTGACGAATTCGTCCTCGTACCGCAACCCGTCCTCGTTCAGCACGCGGTAGTCGTCGAG
>Ga0207689_10003164_pt1 | contig 15085 bp, 13 predicted proteins | sample KBSMisM52_FD_184312 | JGI IMG/M metagenome (GOLD analysis project Ga0207689, IMG submission 184312) | Miscanthus rhizosphere microbial communities from Kellogg Biological Station, Michigan, USA - KBS Miscanthus M5-2 (SPAdes) (version 2) | ecosystem: Host-associated > Plants > Roots >... | reverse complement strand
ATGTACCGGACACCGCTTTCGATGCCTGCGGCAAGAAAGGCATGAAGGACCTGGCCGAGGCGAACCAGAAGAACACCCTGGTCGGCTCCATGGCGCATGGTCATGCCGTGCCCGCCTCGATCAAGAACTCCATGTACGACGTCATCACTCGCCACTTCAACGGCGAGCTGGACGATAAGAAGGCCACCGCGGCTCTCGCAGCGGCAGCCAAGCAATAAGTCTCGCGACTTTGCACGAAGAGCGGCGGCGCGCGAGTGCCGCCGCTCTTACAACGCGACCTCGATAATGCGCGCCGGAGTTCTGCCCAAGCTTCTGCTCAGTCCCAGCGTCCTGCTGGTGCTGGTGTGCGTCTACGGCTACATCATGTTCACCCTCTATCTGTCGTTCACATCGTCGACGCTGATGCCGACGTACGACTGGGTGGGCGGTGCGAACTACCACCGTTTGTTCGGCCTGGAAAACTGGAACGTCTCGGTGCGCAACCTCCTGGTGTTTGCGCTGCTCTATATCGGAGCGGCGATCGGGCTGGGGCTCGGTTTCGCCATCCTGATCGACCAGCAGATCCGTGCCGAGGGTGCGTTTCGCTCGATCTTTCTCTACCCGATGGCGCTTTCGTTCATCGTGACGGGTACGGCGTGGAAGTGGTTGCTCGATCCGGGTGTGGGGCTCGAGCGGACGATGCACACGCTGGGCTGGAATAGCTTTGCCTTCACCTGGATCAAGCATGGCGACATGGCGATCTACTGCGTGGTCATCGCGGCCGTGTGGCAAACGACCGGGTTCGTCATGGCGTTGTTTCTAGCTGGCCTGCGCGGCGTGGACGCCGAACAGGTGAACGCCGCGCGCGTGGACGGCGCACGCACCTGGCAGGTCTACCTGCATGTGATCATTCCCCAGCTTGGGCCGGTGTTCGTCTCGGCCGTCGTGATCCTCGCGCATATGGCGATCAAGTCCTACGACCTGGTGATCGCTCTCACCAACGGCGGGCCGGGCCGCTCGACGTGGCTGCCCTCGGTGTTCATGTACCAATACAGCTTCACCCGCAACGAAATGTCGGTGGGAGCGGCCAGCGCTGTGCTGATGCTCGCCGCGATCGGACTGGTGGTTCTGCCGTATCTGGTGAGCGAAATGCGGAAGGCGAAAAATGGCTGAGCACGCATCACGCGCTCTGGCATTCGAGCGTGTCCTGCTCTACGCGGTGCTACTGTTCCTCGCGTTGCTGTTCCTGCTGCCGGTGTACGTGATGGTGGTCAACTCGTTCAAGCCGCTTGACGAGATCCGCGGCGGCGATCTGATGTCGTTGCCCGGGACGTGGACTATCGCACCGTGGCTAAGCGCCTGGAGCACCGCGCAGATCGGCGTGCAGCCGACCGGGCTGCGGCCTTACTTCCTCAACTCATTCCTGCTAGTGGTGCCCGCGGTGGCGATTTCCACCCTGATCGGCGCGCTCAACGGTTACATTCTGACCCAGTTTCGCTTCCGCGGCGCGGCGCTGCTGTTCGCCGCCATGCTGTTCTCGGTATTCATTCCGTTCCAGATCGTGCTCATTCCCATGGCCAAGACGCTGGGCGTGCTAGGGCTCGCCGGCACCGTGAAGGGACTGGTGTTCGTAAACGTCGTCTATGGCATCGGCTTCACGACGCTGTTCTTCCGCAACTACTACGCGGCATTTCCGTACGAACTGGTGCGTTCGGCGCGCATGGATGGGGCCGGCTTCTTCGGGGTGCTGTTGCGCATCCTGCTGCCCAACAGCGCGCCCATCATCATCGTGACGGTAATCTGGCAGTTCACCAACATCTGGAACGAGTTCCTGTTCGGCGCTTCGTTCAGCGACTTCTCCTCGTTCCCGCTCACCGTGGCGCTGAACAATCTGGTCAACAGTTCCACCGGCATCAAGGAGTACAACGTGCACTTCGCGGGCGCCTTCATCGCCGCGGTGCCCACACTCGTCGTATACGTGCTTTCCGGCAAGTACTTCGTCCGCGGCCTGATGGCCGGTTCAGTCAAGGGGTGAATCGATGGCGGCACTGGATCTGGTGAACATCCAGAAGAGTTTCGGCACCACACAGATCTTGCACGACATCTCCATCGGGATTGCCGACGGCGAGTTCCTGGTATTGGTGGGCCCCTCGGGCTGCGGCAAGAGCACCCTGATGAATGTCATCGCCGGGCTCGAGGAGCCGACCGCGGGCAGCGTGCGGCTGGACGGCCAGGACATCACCGCGCTCCCACCCGCCGAGCGCAACGTATCCATGGTGTTTCAGTCCTATGCGCTTTACCCGAACATGACGGTTGCGCGCAACATCGAGTTTCCCCTGCGTATGCACAAGGTGGACAAGGCGCTGCGCGCCGAGCGGGTGCGCAGCGTGGCGAAGTTGCTGCAGATCGAGCACCTGTTAGAGCGTAAGCCGCGACAGCTCTCCGGCGGCCAGCGCCAGCGCGTCGCGATCGGGCGCGCGCTGGCACGCGAGCCGCGTTTGTACTTGTTCGATGAGCCGCTGTCGAATTTGGACGCGCAACTGCGCCTGGACATGCGCACCGAGATCAAGAAGCTGCACCAGCGGCTCGGCGCAACCATCCTCTACGTCACTCACGATCAGATCGAAGCGATGACGCTCGCCACGCGCATCGCCGTGATGAAGGGCGGCGTCGTGCAGCAGTTCGGCACGCCTTATGAGGTCTACAACCGCCCGGCGAACACCTTCGTAGCGGGCTTTATGGGATCGCCCAGGATGAATTTGATGCCGGCGCGCCTCGCGGGCAGCGATGGTGCACTTGCGCTCACGATTGGTGGCGACGCGCATGTGGGCCAGCGCATCGAACTCCCGCCGGAGACTGGTGGCTTGAGCGGGTACAACGGTCGTGAAGTCATTGCCGGGATCCGCGCCGAGGCCGTGAGCCTTGTGCGCGATGGCGCGGCGGTCGGACCTAAGCAGCGCGCGATCGAGGCCCGAGTGGTCGTGATCGAGCCGACGGGCGCGGATACACTAGCGGTCCTCGACCTGGGCGGACACGAATTCACCGCTCGTCTGGAGCCCGATACCGCGTTGAAGCCGGGACAGGAAGCGCGATTCCTGGTCGATGTCGCCAAACTGGTGTGCTTCGATCCTCAGACGCAGCAACTGATCGCCTGATGGCAATGACAGACCTGGATGCCGATATCGTGATCGTGGGCTCCGGCGTTGGCGGCGGCAGTGTTGCGCTGTCGCTAGCGGGCACCGGCGCGCGCATCCTGATTCTGGAGCGCGGCGAGCATCTCCCACGCGAGCCTCAGAACTGGGACGCCGAGGCGGTCTTCGTCGATCAACGCTACCGCACCGCGGACCTGTGGTACGACGGCGAAGGCAACGCGTTCCGCCCCGGGCAGTTCTACTACGTCGGCGGGCACACCAAATTTTACGGAACCGCCATGTTCCGTTTCCGCGAGCGTGATTTCGAAGGCGTCTCGCACGAGGAAGGCGACAGCCGTCCTTGGCCGATCAGGTACCGCGACCTTGAGCCTTGGTACGCGAAAGCCGAACAGCTGTTCGGGGTCCACGGCCGGGCGGGGGACGATCCGACCGAGCCTCCGCGATCCAGGCCCTATCCCTTCGGTCCCATTCCCCACGAACCGGTGGTTGCCGAGGTGTTCGAGCGCATGCGTATGCGCGGCCTGCACCCTGCGCACATGCCCGCGGCGATCGACTTGCATCCGGGCGGTACCTGTGTACGTTGCGGCACGTGCGATGCATTCCCATGCAGAATCGGCGCAAAGGGCGACGCGGAAACACGCCTGATCGAACCGGCGCTGGCGCACGCCAACGTGCGCCTCCTCACTGGATGCAGGGTCAAGCGTCTGATCGCCGACGAACGCGGCCTGCGCATCGTCGCGGTCGAGTGCGAGCGCGGTGGCGAAACGCTACGCGTAGCCGCGCGGCTCTTCGTACTGAGCGCGGGAGCGATCAACAGCGCGGCGATTCTCGAGGCATCCGCCAGCCCAGCGGCCCCCGAGGGGCTGGCTAACTCGTCCGGCCTGGTTGGCCGCTATTTCATGAACCACAACTGCACGGCGATCATGGCGATCACGCCGTGGCGTACCAATCGCACTCGTTATCCCAAGACGCTGTCCCTCAACGACTACTATTTCGGCGGGCCGGCGAGTCGGCAGCCGCTCGGCAACCTGCAGCTGCTGGGCAAGATTCAGGAGCCGATGCTGCGCGGCGTGCTGCCCGGTGCGCCGAAGTGGTCGCGACGCTGGCTGGCCGATCACAGCGTGGACTGGTACGTCATGTCCGAGGACCTCGGTCAGCCCGACAGCACCGTGCAGCCGCGGCCGGACGGATCGATCGTCCTCGACTGGAAGCGCAGCAATATGCGCGCGCATCAACGTTGGGTGGAAACCGCCAAGCAACTGCTCAAAGACCTCGGCTTCCCGATCGTGCTGTCAAAGCCCTTCGGCACCGATACGCCTTCGCACCAGTGCGGCACAGTGCGCTTCGGCGAGGATCCAGCCACCTCGGCGCTCGACCCATATTGCCGTGCATGGGATCACGACAACTTGTATGTCGTGGATGCGAGCTTCTTCCCATCCTCGGCTGCGCTGAATCCGGCGCTTACCGTTGCCGCGCAGGCACTGCGCGTCGGTGAGCATCTGAAAGCACGGCTGCACGAGTTCTGAGATAGCGGAGCGTTCCGACATGCGCGATCTCGACTATCACTACATCATCGTCGGCGGCGGCTCCGCCGGCTGCGTGCTCGCCAACCGGCTGAGCGCCGATCCAACGGTGCGAGTACTGCTCCTCGAGGCCGGCGGTAGCGATCGTCATCCGCTGTATCACCTGCCCGCCGGATTCGCCAAGATGACCAAGGGGATCGGTTCGTGGGGCTGGTCGACGGTGCCGCAGCGGCAGCTGAAAGGCCGCGTGCTGCGCTTCACGCAGGCCAAGGTAATCGGCGGCGGGTCGACGATCAACGCGCAGATCTACACACGCGGGAACGCGGCGGACTATGACGAATGGGCGCGAGCTTGCGGTGCCAGCGGGTGGTCCTACCAGGATGTGTTGCCGTACTTCAAACGCGCCGAGAACAATCAGCGCTTCGCCAACGAGTACCACAGTTATGGTGGCCCGCTCGGGGTGTCCAACCCGATCAGCCCGCTGCCGATCTGCGAAGCCTACTTTCAGGCCGGGCAGCAGCTCGGCATTCCGTTCAATCCGGACTTCAACGGAGAGCGGCAGGATGGATTGGGTTACTACCAGCTCACCCAGCTCGACGCACGGCGCTCCTCGACTGCGGTGGCTTACCTGGACCCGATTCGCTCACGAACGAATCTGACAGTACAGTTGCGCACCCAAACCACGCGCATCGTCGTCGAGCAGGGAAGGGCAGTTGCAGTGGAAGTTTCGGGAAATTCCGGTGCGGTATCGACGCTGCGCGCGCAGCGCGAGGTGATTCTTGCATGCGGTGCGATCGGCTCGCCCAGGCTGCTGTTGCAATCGGGGATTGGACCGGCCGATCATCTGCGGTCGGTCGGTGTGCCGGTGGTGCATGATCTGCGCGGCGTCGGCGGAAATCTGCAGGATCATCTCGACCTGTTCGTGATCGCCGAATGCACCGGCGATCATACCTATGACAAATACAACCTTCCGCACCACGCCGCCTGGGCGGCCCTGCAGTATCTGCTGTTCAGACGCGGCCCGGTCGCCTCCAGCCTGTTTGAGACCGGCGGCTTCTGGTATGCCGATCGCAACGTCCGCTCGCCCGACATCCAGCTGCATCTGGGGCTCGGCTCCGGCATCGAAGCTGGCGTGGCGCGCATGAAGCACGGCGGGGTCACGCTGAACAGCGCTTACCTGCGGCCGCGTTCGCGCGGCACGGTGCGGCTGGCGAGTGGGGATCCGCGCGCGGCGCCGCTCATCGATCCGAACTATTGGGCCGAGCCGCGCGATCGGGAACTCGCCATCGCTGGACTGCGCCTGGCGCGCGAGATCATGCGGCAGCCCGCGCTTCAGCGCTTCGTCCTTGGCGAACGGCTGCCGGGTCCCGTCCTGCAGTCCGATGCCGAACTGGTCGAATACGCGTGCGCGCATGCCAAGACCGACCATCATCCGGTCGGCACGTGCCGCATCGGCCGCGCAGACGATCCGGACAGCGTGGTCACACCAGATCTGCGCCTGATCGGCCTCGACGGGTTGCGCGTCGCGGACGCTTCGGTCATGCCAACGTTGCCCTCGTCGAACACGAATGCACCGGTCATCATGATTGCCGAAAAGGCGGCCGACCATATCCTCGGCCTGCTGCCAGCAAGTCAAGCCCCGCTCGAAGAAGCGCGGGAAGCGAGCGCGACGCTCTAGGAGACCGCCATGACCACTGCTCTAGTAACCGGCGCGCAGCGCGGCATCGGCAAAGCCATCGCCCTCGAGCTTGCGCGCAACGGCTTCGACATCGCCGCTCTGGACTACGAGGTGACCGACGCGCTGCGCGCTGTCGTACACGAAGTCGAAGTACTCGGCCGAAACGGTATTGCTCTTGCTGGGGATATCGGAGACATTGCCGGACATGAGCGTAGCCTGGACGCGGCCGAGAAGGCGCTCGGCCCGCTTGCGTGCCTGGTCAACAACGCAGGAGTCTCGGTGCTCCAGCGCGGTGACCTGCTCGACGTCACCCCGGAGAGCTATGATCGCTGCCTCGACGTCAACACGCGCGGAACCTTCTTTCTCACGCAGGCGTTCGCCAAGCGGATGGTGCAGCGACCGGCGCCGCCAGACAGTCGCCGCACGATCATAACCATCACCTCGTGCAGTGCCGTCGCCGCCTCGGTTGCCCGTGGCGAGTACTGTATTTCCAAGGCGGGTCTGTCCATGGCCTCTACGCTGTTTGCGCTGCGTCTCGCGCAGGAGAATGTGGATGTTTACGAAGTGCAACCGGGGCTGATCGAGACCGAGATGACCGCCCCATCGAAGTCACGGTATGACGGCCTGATCGAGGCCGGCTTGACCGCGATCCGTCGCTGGGGTCGGCCCGATGAAGTTGCCCGAGTCGTTGCCATGCTCGCGCGCCAGGGCTTGCCTTACACGGTGGGCCAGCCGATCCGGGTCGACGGCGGCCTGTTAATCTCAAAATTCTGAGCGAAAACCATGATCTCCATTTCTCTTCCAGATGCACACCGAAAACTCGAAACCTATAGGCTGATAGGCGAGCCTCTGCCTGTTCCATCCAAGCCACGCCGCTTCAACCGCGTCGCCTTTTCGGCCGCGCACGTTGTCGCCGATCCGCTCTCGGCACAGGAGCCCAGTGTAGGTCCGGCGATCGATTGGAAAGCCACTATCGCCTACCGCCGATACCTGCTTGGACTGGGTTTGGGCATTGCAGAGTCGATGGATACCGCTCAACGCGGCATGGGATTGGACTGGAACGGCGCGCTGGAACTGATCCGCCGCACGCTCGAAGAAACGCGCGACATCCCGAACGCGCTCATCTACTCGGGCTGCGGTACCGATCAGCTCAACCCGGCGGACGCACGGTCGGTAGACGATGTGCTGCGCGCGTACGACTCTCAACTCTCTTCGATCCAGAAGCTGGGCGGCCGGATCATCCTGATGGCGAGCCGCGCACTGGTGCGTGTGGCAGGTGGACCGGAGGACTACGCGCGCGTCTACCAGACCGTACTGCGCCAGTGCGACCACCCGGTGATCCTGCATTGGCTGGGCGAGATGTTCGACCCGGCGTTGGATGGCTACTGGGGCGCCCGCAGCTTCGACCAAGCGCTGGACACATGCCTGCGGGTAATCCGCGACAATGCCGCCAAGGTCGACGGCATCAAGATCTCGCTGCTCGACAAGGATAAGGAGATCCGCATGCGGCGCCTGCTCCCGTCGACGGTGAAAATGTATACCGGCGACGACTTCAACTACCCGGAATTGATCGCCGGCGACAGCCAGGGATATTCACACGCGCTGCTAGGAATTTTCGATGCGATTGCGCCTGCCGCCTCGGCTGCGCTCAGTGCGCTGACCAATGGGGACCAGCAGCGCTTCCTGTCGCTGCTGGAGCCGACCGTACCGCTTTCGCGTCTGATCTTCCGCGCGCCAACCCAGTTCTACAAAACCGGCGTGGTGTTTCTCGCCTACCTCAACGGCCACCAGGATCACTTCGTCATGGTCGGCGGCGCCCAGGCGATGCGGCCGCTGCCATACTTCATCGATTTGTTCCGACTGGCCGACCAAGCCAGCTTACTACGCGACCCGGCAGTCGCGGCGGCGCGGATGCGCGCTTTTCTGGCTCTGTACGGCGTGGTCGACTGATCGGACGCTCGACCGCATTCAGTCTGACCTGATATACCATGAGCGCGAACCATATTTCCCGTGAGAGGACAAGGCTATGGACTTACAACTCAAAGATCGCCACGCCCTGATAACTGGATCGACCGCTGGCATCGGATTCGCGATAGCGCGCGGTCTCGCGGTGGAAGGAGCCCGGGTGACGATCACCGGGCGCACTCAGGCCGCCATCGACGCGGCAATCACTCGATTGCGCGATGCGGCCCCGGGCGCGAAGGCAGACGGCGTGGCGGCGGATTGTTCGACCGCGGAAGGCGCAGAGAAAGTCTTCGCGCGCGTCCCGGAGGTCGACATCCTGGTCAACAATCTCGGCATCTACGAGCGCAAGCCATTCTTCGAGACGCCGGATGCGGACTGGATGCGCCTGTTCGAAGTGAATGTGCTGAGTGGGGTGCGCTTCGCGCGTCGCTATGGTCAGGCCATGGCCAAACGCGGGTGGGGGCGGATCATTTTCGTCTCCAGCGAATCCGCCCTCAATGTGCCGCGCGAAATGATCCACTACGGGATGACCAAGACGGCCCAGCTCACCATCATGCGCGGCTTGGCGATCGAGCTCGCAGGTACCGGCGTGACGGTGAACGCATTGCTGCCGGGGCCTACGCGGACGGAAAATTCCGAGCGACTACGCGCCGAGCGCGCCAAGGCGGCAAACATCACCGTGCCGGAACTCGAGAAGGAATTCTTCACTTCGTTCCGACCGACCACGTTGCTCAAGCGCTTCGCTACGGCGGACGAAGTGGCGAACCTCGGCGTTTACCTTTGCAGCCCGCTCTCTGCCGCCACCAACGGTGCGGCGATGCGTGTTGACGGCGGCGTGGTGAATCAGATCATGTAGGGCGGCTCGCCGCGTCGATGCGTGCCAGTGCGTCGCCGCTGAGTTGGAGCCGGGTTGAGGCGACTAACTCTTCGAGCTGGGGCAGGGACGTTGCGCTGGCGATTGGCGCGGTGACGCTCGGTCGCGCGATGAGCCAGGCAAGCGCCACACGTGCAGGCGTCGCCGCCGTTTCCTTGGCTACACTGTCCAGGGCCGCCAGGATGCGATTGCCGCGGTCGTTCAAGTACTTTTTGATGCCTTGCCCGCGAGCGCTTTTTGAGAGATCGGCTTCCGAGCGATATTTGCCCGAGAGGAAGCCGCTCGCCAGAGAAAAATAGCTGATCACGCCTACTTCGTTCCGTGTGCAGACGCCTTCCAATTTTGCTTCGAAGTCGGCGCGGTCGTACAGATTGTAGTGCGGTTGAAGTGACTCGTAACGGGGCAGGCCATTGCGTGCACTCACGTTAAGTGCTTCCTCGAGTCGTTCGGCACTGTAGTTCGACGCGCCGATGACTCTGACCTTTCCTGCCTTGATGAGCTTGTCGTACGCGCCGAGCGTCTCGGCCAAGGGCGTCGCCGCATCATCGGTGTGCGACTGATACAAGTCGATGTAGTCCGTCTGTAGGCGCTTGAGGGAGTCCTCTACCTCGTGCTGAATGTAAGCGGGCGCGAGTCCTTTCTTGTCCGGCGCCATTTCCATGCCCACTTTGGTCGCTATCACGACTTGATCGCGCTTGCCCATCTTCTTGAGCCATTTGCCGATGATGATTTCCGATTCTCCACCTTTATTGCCGGGTGCCCATCGCGAGTACGTATCGGCGGTATCGATGAAATTGAGACCCGCTGCGACGAACTGATCGAGCAGGCGAAATGATGTTGGCTCGTCGGCAGTCCAGCCGAACACGTTTCCGCCGAATGCGAGAGGAGAGACTTCAAGGCCGGAGCGGCCGAGCTTGCGCCTGTTCATAACGACTCCTTTGATAGACTTGAGAGAAGCATTGTTGCGGCCGCAGACCTGCAGTACGAGGTGGCGCCTGTTCGGGCCTTGACCCGGATGCCTGCGACAATTATCCGCTTATCGGAGCAGTCTCGGCAGCCAAAGGACCAACTCTGGCCATAGAACAATCACCAGGAGACAGAGGAGCTGGATCACCATGAACTGGCCCATGCCGCGATAGATCGTGGAAAGACTCCATTGCGGCATGACGTTGCGCAGATAATAGGCTGACATCGCCACGGGAGGACTCAAGAACGCTGTCTGCAGATTCACCGCGACCAATGCGCCGAACCACGTGAGCATTTCCAGCTTGGACAGTCCGAAGTTGAGCTTCTCGACCACTGGCAGAAAGATCGGCAGGAAGACCAGGACGATGGCCGGCCATTCGAATGGCCATCCGAGGACGAAGATCAACGCCATGACCAGCAGCAGCTTGCCGGTATCGGGCAATGGAAGCTGTACCAGTGCATTGGTGATGAGTTCGGTCGCGCCCAATTTCGTGAACACCGCGCCGAACACATTTGACGCTACCGCCAGGAGCAGGACCATACTCGACGTCATCATAGTCGCGACGGCTGCGGTCTTGAGCGCTTTGAACGTCAACCTCCCGTAGAGCAGCGCCAACAGCGTCGCGCCGAATGCCCCGCAGGATGCTGCCTCGGTTGGAGTCGCCAGCCCCGTCAGGATCGTGCCCAGCGTAAAGCCGATCAACGCGGCGAGCGGCAGGACGCCGATGAAAAATTCTTTTGCGAGCTCGAAGGGGTCGGTGACCCGGTCAACCTTCGGCACGGGCGGCCCGAGTTTGGGATTCCACGCGCTGCGGGCTAGACAGTAGACGGTATACATGCCCGCCAGCAAAAAGCCGGGCGCGAATGCGGGCGAGTAGAACATATTTACTGGAACTCCGATCGTCGGACCCATGACCACCAGCATGACGCTCGGCGGAATCAGAATTCCAAGCGTGCCGCCGGCCGCGATCGCACCGGCCGACAGTTTCGCGTCGTAACCGGTTCTCACCATGACTGGGCCCGCCATGATGCCGAGTACGGTCACGGCGGCGCCGACGATACCCGTAGCCATCGCGAAGATCGTGGACGTCAGAATGACAGCAAGGTAGAGCGAACCGCGCAGAGGCGCCAGCAAGTTGCGCATCGCCAGAAACAACCGCTCCATCAGCCCTGCCTGTTCCGTCATATAACCCATGAAAATGAACAGCGGCACGGCAGGCAGGATGTCGTCCTTCATCGTGCCCCAGATCTGAAGGTAGGCCAGGCCGAACGTCTGACTCGAACCAAGGCCGATGGAGCCGAACAGCAATGCAATAAAGAGCAGGGTGAAGGCGATGGGGAATCCGATGAAGATGATGCTGATCATGGCCAGCATCATCAGCAACCCGAGAACCTCCTGCCCGCTCACCTCCGACCTCGCTGACTCATAGCTCGATCTTTTCGTGCTGCACCAGCAACTCGCCGGTACGTGCTGCCCACAAGGCCTTCAGGAATTCCGAGATGCCCTGCAGGAACAGCAGCAGGGCAGTCAACGGGACGACACCGCGCAGCGGCCAGATGATCGGCTGCCAGGGGGTGAGGTTCGATCTTTCGTCGATTGACCATGCGTAGGTGAAATCGTCGAACGAGAGGTAGAACAGGATCGCCATCGACGGTAAAAAGAATGCCGCATAGGCAACACTGTCGATGATGCCTTTGCGGCGACTGGAGAAGCGTTCCCAGAACATATCGGTGCGTACATGCGCACCTTTGAGCAAAGCGTAGGCGGAGCCCAGCATGAACAGCGATCCGTACGACATGATGGTGATGTCGAGCGCCCAGGCGGTCGGGGTCTTGAGGACGTAGCGCGAGAAAACTTCGATCGTATTCGCCAACACGAGCGGGATGACCAGCAGCGCGAAGACATGACCGGTCCAATGCGTTATTCGGTCGATAATCCGAATGATGCCCAGGTAAATGCGCAAAGGCTTACTCACGTTCGCTGCCTTCGAAGTGATGCTCTGCGCGTCAATGTGGTGGGACCGAGACTTTTCCTACGATCGCTCACTGAGCATTATTGCTTCTCGGGCCAATAGTAGTTGGCGCCGAGTTCGTAGGGGGCATACACCGCGCGCCGGGCAGGCACGATCTTGGAGGCATATGCACGCTGCGACGCATAGACCTTCTTGAAGAACGGATTCTTAGCCTCCTCCTCCTTCGCGATCTGATCCCATGCGATTAGAATCTTGGTCAGGATGTCGGGCGGCGTGCGTTCGATCTTCACGCCATACTTTTCCTTCAGCTCGATCAGCGCCTCCGCGTTGAGTTTGTTCGACAGGGTTTGCGAGCGAAAAGTGGCTTCCCACGCCGCGGACTGGATGATCTCGCGCAGATCCGGCGGCAGTTTGCTCCAAACATCGCCGTTGATCAGAAGCTCGAGCACGGTTGCATTCTCGTGGGTGGAGGGCATGTAGAAATACTTCCAGACGGTTTGGAAGCCGATCTTCATATCTTCCGCCGGACCGACGAATTCGGCGCACTCGATGACACCGCGCTCACCGGCAGGAACGATCTCTCCCCCGGGGATGTTCACCGGGGTCATACCGGATTTGCTGAATACTTCGGCCGTGATGCCGGTCTCGCGACACTTTCGGCCTTTCAGATCCTCCCAGCTTTTCACCGGAACCTTGAACCAACCCAGGACCTGGTTGGCTACCGACGTCAACGGTATCGGCACGACATTGCGTTTGAGCTCCTTCTGGTAGAAGTCGCGATACAGCTCGATGCCGCCGGCGTCATACAGCCAGCCCATGTAATCCACCATGTCCATGCCGAACGGTCCACCGGGGGCAGGGCCGAACAGCGTGGCGGCGCGGTTCTTCCCGACCCAGTAGGCTGCAGCGGTATGGCCGCCGTCGAGAACTCCCTTATGCACTGCATCGAGGACCTCGAAGGCTGGGACGACGGCACCGGGCGGAAGCGCCTCGATCTGGAGTCGACCGCCGCTCATGACTTTGACGCGCTCGGCCCACAGCTTGAAATTCTCGAATATCAAGCTGGAGGCGGGGAACGCCCCCTGGAAGCGCAGTTTGATTGGAGTTTGTGCGGATGCGGGTTGCGCGGTCGCCAGCGCGAGAACTACGGCGACAACGCTGACGGCGAGTGACTGTAGTGCTTTCATCGCGGACCTCCTCATTTTTGTTACTTGTAAAGAGCAGCTTCCCGCACGGGTGATGGTTCAAACGCTTATTCTGCTGCGGGACGTCCTCTCGAATACGATGCAACGAAAATGGCAGTCTCCTCTCCAACAAGACCAAGCGTTCGCCCGAGGAGACCCAGCCCGAGGACTATAGCAGCCTCGGCAGACTAGGTGCGCGTCGATCCTTTCAGCCCTCCGCTGCTTGCGTTTCGGTCTTGGGCGCGATGGAGCGCGTCCCTGGCCAGCGCCCAGGTAGCAAACCTTGCGGGCGGAAGATCATCAATACCATCAGCATCAATCCAAATGCCAGCATTCGATAGAGTGACAAGTCGCGAAAGAGCTCCGGCAATGCCACGATGATCGCCGCGCCGACTATCACACCCAGCACGCTGCCCATTCCGCCCAAAATCACCATCGCCAGAATATTGATTGACTCTTGAAACAGGAAGTTGTCCGGGAACACCGATCGCTGCCAGGATGCGAGCAGTCCACCCGCGATCCCGGCGAACGATGCGCCAACCGCAAAGGCCTGCAGCTTGGCGACGGTGGTGTTGATGCCCATGGCAGCGGCCGCGAGTTCGTCCTCCCGGATTGCTTGCCATGCCCAGCCGATGCGCGAATCGCGTAGCCGCACGGAAGCGAGAAGGACGAAAGCGAGAATGCCGAGAAACAAATAGTAGTAGCCGATGTTGCCGCTCACCACATAGCCGAAGGCCGAGGGTGGATCGATGGAGATCAGTCCACTTGGACCGCCGGTGATGTCGACTGGTCGGTCGAGGTTCACCAGAAGTATGTAGGTGATCTCGCCGAAGCCCAGCGTTACTATCGCGAGATAGTCGCCACGCAAGCGCAGCGTCGGTGCACCAATAAGTACCCCGGCGATCGCAGTGACAGCCACCAGGATCGGGAGGATGACCAGCGCCGGCAGATGGATGCCGAAGTGGGGGGAGGCGAGGAACGCGTAGACGTAGGAGCCGATTCCGAAGAAGGCTACATAGCCGATGTCGAGCAAACCGGCGAAACCTACGACGATGTTGAGACCAAGTGCGAGCATTGCATACAAGCAGATCCGTGTCATGACGCCGACTACATAGTCATTGGGTGCTAGCCAGGGCGCGGCCAGTGCGACCACGACCGCCACAATCATCAACGCGATCTGCGTCCGCACGCTCACACTTTCTTCCAATCAGCCAGACGCTCGCCGAGCAGGCCCTCGGGGCGAAACACCAGAGTCAGGATCAACACTGCGAACACCACCACATCCTTGAACGCTGGATTGATGAAGGACACGGCAAGACTCTCGATGACGCCGAGCAGCAGGCCGCCGAGCATCGCGCCCCGGATGTTGCCGATGCCGCCGAGGACGGCCGCCGTGAACGCTTTCAAGCCTGCCGAGTAACCCATCACGAAATCGATCTGCGTGTAATAGAGTCCGATCAACACACCGGCCGCGCCGGCAAGTGCAGATCCGAGGAAGAAGGTGGCGCTGATCACCTTGCCGACATCGACCCCCATCGCGGCGGCCATCTCGCGATCCTCGGCGACGGCGCGAATGGCGCGGCCGAGACGCGTGCGTTGGACCAGGGTGTTCAAGCCCCACATCATCGCCGTCGCGACGCCGACCATGACCACTAGGAGTGCGGAGATGCTGGCGCCAAAGAGATTGAAGCGCCACGTGGGCGGGAACAGAAAGTTGGTCATGTAGACCTTCATGCGGGCACCCTGTGTCAGCATGACGGCGTTTTGGAGGAAGATCGATGCACCGACGGC
>Ga0207689_10003163_pt1 | contig 15086 bp, 11 predicted proteins | sample KBSMisM52_FD_184312 | JGI IMG/M metagenome (GOLD analysis project Ga0207689, IMG submission 184312) | Miscanthus rhizosphere microbial communities from Kellogg Biological Station, Michigan, USA - KBS Miscanthus M5-2 (SPAdes) (version 2) | ecosystem: Host-associated > Plants > Roots >... | reverse complement strand
GAGCTTGATCAGCTCTATGCCGAGGTGGCGCGTAAGCACGGCATCAAACACTACTATCGCGCACGCTGTTTTAACGATAACCCGGAGTTTCCGCGCGTGCTGCAATCAATTCTCACGGAGGCCCAGGCATGATCGGAAGCTTAAACGCCAGTCGCAAGGAAGCCACTGTTGTGGGAGCAGGCATTGCGGGAATGCTTACCGCTTACGCTCTGGACCGCAACGGCTATAGCGTGACCCTGATTGAAGAAAAAAAACGCGCGGGCGGATTAATTCAAACGCGAAAAACTGAATATGGTATCGCCGAGAGTGCGGCGCATTCATTGATTGCGACTGGACCGGTGCGTGATCTGTGTCGCGACCTGGGCGTCGAACTGGTAGAGCCACGCAAAGAGGGTAAAGCAAAGTACATTGTGCGCGACGGCAAACTCCGCCGTTTTCCGCTGACCATGGGTGAGGCTTTCGATACCCTTGGCCACGCAGCCCTTGCTCGTTCCGCAAATCTGGAGCCGCAAAGCCTTGACGTTTGGGCTCGACGGCATCTGGGTGAGGCGGCGCTGGAATATCTGTTGACGCCATTCGTGCGCGGCATCTACGGCGTGCAACCAGCAGAGCTGGGCGTGTCGACTGCTTTTCCTTTTCTTGAGCTGCCGGCGGGAAAAACTCTGCTGGGGGCAATGCTTGCCAGACACCGTAAAGGCGCGTCGAAAAAAGATAAGAAGCACCGAGCGGCACCACGATTTGGAATGGGAGACCTGGTGGGCCGTTTGGAACAGCGTCTCGAGCAACGACTTGGCTCGCGATTCCGCAAAGGCGAGCAAGTTGAGCAACTGCCGGAGGCCGCAAATGTAATCGTTGCCACACCCGCTCATGCTGCAGCGAAGCTAATCAGACCCGCTTCGGCCACGCTGGCAGAGAAACTATCGGGAGTGCGCTACACACCGATTGTCTCCGTCACTGTTTTTGTCGATCGAGACGCATTTACGCGACCCTTGCACGGCGTTGGCGTATTGATGCCGGCGCGCGAACAAACAAAATCTCTTGGCATCCTCTTCAATTCCAGTTCATTCGATTACCGTGTCGCAGATGGATCTCGCTTCGCATCGTTTACGGTGATGATGGGCGGCACCGCGCAGCCCCAGTGGCTCGAGGTATCAGACGAAGAAATCCGCCAGGCGATAAAGTTAGAGTTGGCGACTCTGTTAGGAATTATCGAGCCGTACGACGTGGTAATTCATCGCTGGCCGGCCGCCCTGCCACAGTATTCGATCGAGCTACCTGCTGTTTGGGATTATGCGCGGCGCAGCTGGTGCGCAACGCGAGGCCGCATACTTTTCGGCAACTACACTGGACAGATAAGTCTACGCGGCATGATCGAAAGCGCAGCGAGGCTGGGTCACTGAAGCTCTTAGTTTCTCATTCGGCATTGGTTTAGAGCGCCGTTGGCGCTCGAGCGCACCCCTCGAACTACCATCTACACACGAGGTCAAACTCAGTCCCGTAGCTGTCCGGAACGGCGCGCCGGAGAGGAAAGTAATGTGGATTCCACATCTTGAGGCGCACGGTTTCTTCAAGTGTGTCGAGATCCACTTCCGCAAGGCCGGAGCGCTGCGCCTCGCGCGCAACCTCCAAGGCGACTTTGAACGAAATGTCGCGCACCTGTTCCAGTGGCGGGTAAAGTGGTGCTTCCGGATCGTGCAACACCGGCGCAAATTCACTTAGTACGCGCGCAGCGGCGGCGAACATGGCGTCGGTTACGCGGCGTGCGCCAGAGGCGATCACACCCAACCCAACGCCAGGGAAAATGAATGAGTTGTTGCACTGGCCAATTTGTAACGCACCATGTTTAGTGTTAACTGGCGGAAAAGGACTTCCGGTCGCTATCACCGCTCGGCCATTTGTCCATTTGAAGAGGTCAATCGGAGTTGCTTCGCTCTTTGAATTAGGGTTCGAAAGCGGAAAGATTATCGGTCGCTCAACATGTCTTCCCATCTCGCGAACCATCTCTTCTGTGAACGCTCCTGGCTGCGCCGACGTGCCGATCAGAATTGTGGGCTTAACATTGCTAATAACGTCGCTGAAACTATGTTTTGAGAGATCAGCGAGCTGCCAGGTTCGCGTTACTTCGATTGGTTGTGCGTATTTTTGCTTGAAGGGCTCGACTCTAGTCCGTCCCGCTTGTACCAAACCCTGACTGTCAACCAACCATAGCTTGCTGCGAGCTTCAAGTTCGCTCGTGCCTTCGAGGATCATGGCGGCAACGATCTGATCGCAGATACCAATTGCCGCCGAACCGGCGCCAAGAACTACTATTCGCTGCTCGCTGAGTGTTGTATGGGCCAGCCTGGTTGCGGCCAGCAAACCGGCAACAGTGACCGCACCGGTTCCCTGTATGTCGTCATTGAAAGTACAATGCCGATCGCGATAGCGTTCGAGTATTCTCGGGGCGTTGTACTTGGAAAAGTCTTCCCACTGCAGCAGCACCTTTGGAAACTTCAGCTTTACGGCTGAAACAAAGGCTTCAATGAAGTCGTCGTATTCTTTACCTCGCACGCGTTCATGCCGCCAACCGAGGTAAAGCGGATCCTCAAGCAATTCGCGATTGTCCGTCCCCACATCGAGCAGAACCGGCAACGCTCTGGCGGGATGGATTCCGGCGCAAAGCGTATAAAGCGAAAGTTTGCCTACCGGGATTCCCATGCCTCCGACGCCAAGATCACCTAGACCAAGAATCCGTTCTCCATCAGTTACTACTATTACCTCCGGGTTTTGCGCCGGTGCATTATTGAGTAGCGAAAAGATCTCGTGGCGATAAGGATAAGAAATGTATAGACCGCGTGGCCGGCGAAACACGTGACTATATTGCCGGCAGCCCTCGCCAACCGTCGGTGTATAAACGATCGGCATCATCTCGGTGACATGTTCCTGCAGTAGCCGGTAAAAAAGTATTTCGTTCCGGTCTTGCAGGGCCGTCAGAAAAATGTAACGTTCGAGGTCGCTGTCTTTACGCAGATAGTTTTCGTAAACACGGGCCAACTGTTCTTCGATGGTCGAAGTATGCAGCGGCAACAGGCCTAATAGTCCCAGCTCACGGCGCTCGTCTTCGGGAAATGCGGTGCTTCGATTCAGTAACGGGTCGTCAAGCAGGCGCTGTCCGCTAATTGCGGTAGCCTGGGATTCGCAGTCAGGAGATGTGAGCGGGGTCATTGTCGAATTCATCTTGCTAGTCCTTTTCGTGAGTAAGGTCGGTAAAAACCAGGAGCAGGAGGGAGGGAAAACTTCATTCTAAATCTGCCTTCTGCTCCTGCCGTCTGCCTCCCAACATCAGCTCACGCCTTCAGCGCATCTGCTCGAGTCTCTGGCTCCTGAAGCCAAAGACTCAAACAGATGACTTAACGGTGTCCACGCCACCCTGGCCAACGGCAGGCGCTTGGTTGGCGTCGGGGGGCACCGTTGATTCAGCCGCGCGTGTTAGTTCACCGGGACGATCGTTACGTGAGCCTCGTGTTGACTCATAGGGACCAGGTGCGATTCGGTGCTGCCCTTAAATTGAAACTCTCTTAGCTCGAAGTCTCCGGTCGCGCCCGGAGAGGTGCGAACCGTGAAGTAGTCAACTTGTTTTCGCTGCACCGGCGTGCAGTGAAAAGAAACAACCAGGTTAGAGGGATTTTCGGCGGTGCCCTTGTAGACATACGTGCATGCTTCACCGCGTGCCATAGCTGCGTCGTCATGAACGAATAGGTACTCACCCCGCAGGGTTACATCCATAAGAGTTACCGGCCGATTGAAGGTCATTACGGCCCTTTCTGTCTTTGCAGACGTCGCTGCATTGGCAACACTTGGCGCCGAACTGCTGCTCAGAGTAACGAGGAAAAGAAGTGCGATAAACAATAGAAAACTCTTCATGGTAATCTCCTTTTTCAACTATCTAGATCCCCTTGAGAATGCCCTCCAGGTAACCTACTAACAGACTGCAACGCATGTGCCTGATGTATCTCCTTTATTTAGGTGGGTTGACCAGCGGGAGCCAGTGGCAAATGCGAAAAGTTTCCCACTCGGCGGGAGAAACATCGCAGTCTCTCAAGCTGGAATCCTCAGCAGACCGAAAAGTAGGTCGCAATTCCAGGATCGGCATTTTGTGGCGTCTCATTAAGGGTCGGAGATGCCCGTAAAGTTTTCAATCTCTCCCCGTCTGCGCTCTTCGCCAAAAAGCGACCATGGTTTTTGTGTCGATCTCAGCGCCATTCCTCGCTGATCACACGGCCCGAAACGGGTCACGACTGTGTCACGCCCATGCGTTGCAGCAGAGTTGAAAAGCGCGGGTCATCGCGAACACTATCCCAAACGGGCTCATCCCTAAAGAACGACCCAATGGGTCCCTTGGTCAGGCCGCGGTCCAGCCATGCAAGCGCCTGTTCCTTGTCGTGCAGCTCCGCATAGATCTTCGCGATCAAATGGGCGTAGATCAGATCATTACCGTTTAGGCTCTCCAACTGTTTGACGATCTTCAGTGCCTCGGCTTGTCGGGCTTGCGCCGCATAAACCATCCCGCGGTCAAAGATCAGAACCGGGTCGTCTTTACGGACCCGGCTCTCCTTATCAAGGGCAACCAACGCTTCGTCGTACAACTTGTTCTTCGTGTAGATGCCGATTTCGGTAGTGGTCGTGAGCGACGGTCCCGATGCGTTTGACTGTTGAAGGATCTGCAGCGCCCGCGGGTAATCGCGCTTGAGCAAGTAATACAGCGCCACCTGCCGCGCAATAATTGTCGAGAACGGATCGAGTTCGCGCGCCTTCAACATTTCATTCAAGCCGTCGTCGAGACGTTCCTGTCTCAGCAGGGAAAGCGCCAGGTAAAGATGAGCAGTCGCCAGACTGGGACTGAGTTGGAGTGCAAGTTTCAGTTCGCGATCGCCATTGGCAAAATCATATGGCGCAAAACCCATGTAAAAATAGCCCATCATCACGTGTCCATCAGCCAGATTTTGGTCAAGCGCAACCGCCTTACGCGCTGCCTCTTCCAATTTGCGCCTACCTTCGCCCGGCGAAACGTAACCGCGAACTCCAAGGTTCCCATACACCTCAGCCAGCCCCGCGTACGCAAGCGAATAATTCTGATCTTCTTCGATGGCTTTCTGATAGTAGCTGCCGGCCATCACGAGATCTTCGTGCGTGCGCAGGTGCACGTATGAGCGACCTTGCATGTAGTACTCAAGAGCTTTCAGATTCCCAGTGTCGTGTTTCGGAGATTGCGAGTGAAGCTGGCCCCTTAGTTTTGATTGCAATTCCCCTGAGATGTCTCTGGCGATCTGTTCCTGCACGGCAAAGACATCGGAGACTTTCCGATCGTACCGCGCTCCCCAAATATGACTATCGTCTCTGGCGCTTACCAATTCGGCACTCACAAAAAGATCGTCACCGCGTTGAATGACCCTACCAATCAGTACGGCCTTTACGTCCAGCTGCTTCGCGACAGTTTGCGGATCGGGAACACCGGCCTGCGGACCTTTCACTTTGTAGCGAAACACCGAATTCCGCGCGATCACCTTCATGTTAGGCAACTGCGAAAGGCTATTGATCAAACTCTCAGTGACGCCGTCGGCCAGGTAATCTGAATTAGGATCTCCGCCTACGTTAATGAACGGCAAAACCGCCAGCGAATCAATCGTCTGATCCGGCGCCGGGAAATATTTCAGCGCCGCGACGACCACCAACAGGGTTATTAATGCGACTCCGGCTGCCAACCAGCCATATCTCGTGAAGTAACCGGGAACACCTTTGGAGACATTCACGGCAGACTTTGACTGATGTGGACGCTCGCTCATCCCCCTGTGAATCGAGGTAGAATCCAATCTGGCCTGAGCACTCAGCTCCTGTTGCAACTCGCGAAGATCGCCCAACAAATCAGTCGCGGTTCGATAACGTTCGTCGCGGTTTTTGCGGAGCATCTTCCGAACACTCCATCCCAACTCTGGCGGAATGTCCGGAGCGTATGATTGAAGTGGCGCCGGCTCTCGCTCCAGGATCGCCGCAATGCAGTCACTCGCTGTCGCCCCTTCGAAAGGTGCTCGCCCCGACAGCATCTCGTAGAACACAACACCTAAGCTCCAGAGATCCGATCGACCATCAACGTCGATGCCGCGCGCCTGCTCCGGCGACATGTACCGCGCGGTGCCAATCAACATCCCCGGACTGGTAGCATTTGGATTCACCGACAATGACGTACCCGGCCCGTTTAGCTTGGCAACTCCGAAGTCGAGTACCTTCACATAACCATCAGGCCTTAGCATGATGTTCTCCGGCTTGATGTCTCGATGGACGACACCGGCAGCGTGAGCGGCTTCGAGCGCGTCGGCAATCTGCGTGATTACGTCGAGACCTTCCCGCGGGTTCATGCGGCGTTGGGCCAGGAGCTGGCGAAGCGTTTCACCTTCGATGAACTCGGTGGCAATGAAGCTCACTCCGTCAACGTCGCCCACTTCATAGGTCGTAACAATATTAGGATGATTTAACGCCAGCACCGCTCTGGCCTCCTGCTGGAAGCGATGTACTCGTTGGGGATCATCGCTGAAATAGTCGGGCAGGAGTTTGAGCGCGACTTTGCGATCGGTGCGCCCGTCAATTGCCAAATAGACTTCGCCCATGCCGCCCGCGCCCAGCGCTTTCTGAAGGCGATAGGCTCCGACCATCGAGCCCGCAACTGAGTGAGAGCGCCGCTGGGCAAGTTGGCCGGCAGAAATTTCAAGCGCCGAGCCAGTGAGATAGTTACGCGACCGCTCTTCCGCGGCGAGCAAATCTGTGACTTCTTTGTGCAGAGCTTCGTTGCCGGCGCATTCGCGATCGACGAACGCAGAGCGCTCGACGGCATCGCGCGTTAGCGCGGAATGAAAGACAGCTTCGATCTCTTCCCAGTGTTCAGGCGTCATCGAAAAGCTTTGTAGCGGTTGAATTGTCGCGGGTGCCGCGGATTCTAAAGTGTCATTCTTCGCTTGTCACTGCCTTGTACAACCACGATCGGGCTGCGCTCCAGTCACGAATAACCGTGTTTGCGTGAATGCCCATGACCTCCGCTGTCTCATCTACATTCAAGCCACCAAAGAAACGCAACTCGACTACGCGCGCTTTGCGCGGATCGAATTTCGCGAGACTCTCAAGTGCTTCGTCCAGCGTCACCAGGTCGGTGGTCTTCTCTTCAGTGGTCTGGGCCGTTTCGTCCAGGGTGACTCTCTGAGCGCCGCCACCCCGCTTTTGATATTGGAGTTGGCGCGCATGGTCAACCAGGATCCGCCGCATCAATTCAGCGCAAATCCCATAGAACTGGGCGCGATTTTGCCAATTCGTCCTTTTCTGATCGACCAGCCGAACGTAGGCTTCGTTAACCAGAGCGGTCGTTTGCAAGGTGTGATCGGCGCGCTCTCGGCTCATGTAGCGATGCGCCAGCCGATGCAGTTCCGAATAAACCATGGGAACCAATCGCTCATACGCGCTCTGATCGCCATTCCTCCAATCGACCAGCAAGCCCGTGACGTTTTCTGAATGGGATAGGGGCATTTCTATCAATCGCGAGAATCGCGAATTCTGAAGGAAAACCGAATTATACACGTGACCGTCTTAACAGCGAGCCTTTGATCCTTCCCAGCCAGGATTACATTTCAATTGGAGTGGTGTCGCGCGGCGCGCTTTCTCGTGTTATGTGGCTGAGTGCAAAATTCAACCGGGCATGGCATCAGAGGATTACGTCTGGCTGAACATCGCGTGTAGCTACCGTTCGTCGCGGCCGTTTGAACTGTGGCTATCGAAATAGGTCCGTCACGGAAAGCAATATCCGCGTGCGCGGCTGTATTGGCGGAGGCCTCCTTTGCAGCTAAACCGAACCGCCTTACTGATCTTTACTCCGAGCCTCGAACCCAACTCACAGTCAACCTTGCATTTTTGTTGCGACTGGTGTCGCTTCGTGGAACTTCTCGCGTTAAGGGGTGAGACCGGAATTCAACACCGCAACGGAGGAAACCATGAGAATAGTTAATTTCTGGAAAAGAGTGGCAATCGCGATCGCAGTCGTCAGCATGCTGACGCCTGGGGTCATCTGGGAAGTCCGACGCGCGCGCGCCTTTAATCCGCAACCCGACCCGCCGGGGCGCTACACAATGGTTGGAATCGTGCGCGGGCAAAGCATTTGTATTAACGCTTCAAACATCGCTCCCGCAGATTCCAATGCGCCACCAGATCCTTGCAGGGTACGTCTGGGGTTTATGGACACCGATGGCAACCCCCTGATTAATCCGCGCACCGGCGAAGCCGTGGGTCGCACGGTCACGCTGCAAAACGGACAGTCGGCATTCTTGCATTTGGACGCTGATGAATTTTCCAACGGCGACACGACGGTGGGACGTGTGCAATTGCGCCCGGTGTTCCGGTCAGTGAGGTTTAACAACAACGGACAATCTCCGCCTGATCCGTGCGTGCCATCGATTGAGATCATCGACAACGCGACGTTCAAGACTTCGTTAGTTTACGCGGGCACGCCGTCGTTCTCCGATCCGCCCGAACCTGACCGCCAGCAGTAGGCTAATCATCGAGTCAAGTTAAAAGAGGGGAGAAACCATGAAGATCCTACCAGGTATCGTGTTCCTGTTAATCATTGGTATTGCGGTGAACCTTTCACTGCCTATCGACATGCAAGCCGGGCAGCAAAACCAAAACCGTCGGCCTCGCGGGTCGCAACCGCCGCCTCTGCCGCCCCCAAATTCAGGCCCGCCCGGTCCGGTGAACGAGCCAACGGGTCCAATCAATTGCCCGGGGCTACGCGAATGCTCTCCGAGCGAGAATGAGTTGCCGACTGAACTCAAGGTTTCATTTCCCGGCCCTGGCGGCATGACGCTCCGCGGTCACCTCTACGTTCCGGGAGTGCGCACTAACGCGGAGCTTCGCGGGCTGTCGAAAGCTCCGAGGGCCCGCGTTAGTGACCCGAATGCCAGTCTCGCTGGTACCGCCGGCCTTCGTGCCCTTGTACACACCTTGCCGGCGGTAATCTACAACCACGGCAGCGATCCCAATCCTGACGGCGAGCCGACAATCGCCAGGATCTATGTGGCACACGGTTACATTTTCTTCGCACCGGACCGTCACGGCCAGGGACTCTCGAAGCGCGCAGGTGCATACATTTCGGACGAAGTGGATAAGATCCGGGACGACCCAAACTTTGAAGAGGAACTTGTCGACCTTCACGAAAAATATAACCGGGACGTGATCGCCGCGGTCGAGTGGTTCAAGCAGCAGCCTTACGTTGACGCAAATCGCATCGTGATGACCGGCCTCTCGTTTGGGGGTATTCAGACCTTAATGACCGCAGAGAAGGATCCGGGCATTCGCGCCTACATCCCATTCGCACCTGGGGCTATGTCGTGGAGTAAGGTCGTACTCGACAACAAACTGACCGACATCGTGCGGAACGATCGAGCGCCGATGTTCATCATTCAGGCCCACGGCGACTACAACCTTGGTCCCATCGAGACTCTGGGTCCGATACTCGAAATGAAGGGCGACCCCAGCAAATGGAAATCGAAACTTTATCCGCAGTTTGGCTGCACGAACGAAGATGCCCACATCCGGTTCGCCAAGAACTGCGACGGTATTGCGATTTGGAGTCCCGACGTTCTGGAGTTCATCGATCACATTCTGAACTAACCGCGATCACTTATGAAAAACGTTTCTTGTGCGCCACAGCGATCGTTATCTTTGTTGCCACCTCGGCTCCTGCGGGTGCGCAGACGACCATGACCTCGATAGTTGATGGTAACCAACGCCAGGCGATCGTTTTTGCGCCGGCTCGGACAAGCAGCAATGGCAGGAGGATACGGATATGCCTGATCTAATAAAGAACATTCTCATTTTCTTCACTGTATCTATCGGTCTATTGCTTTGCGGAACGCATATAACCACGGCACAGGTAAAAAAAGTGTCGGTGCCAAAGGTACAAAAAGCAAAAACGCCAGGTCTGCGACGCGGTCAGCAGGTACAGAAAAAGTCGTCTGCCGGCACGAAGCCGGACAATGAAATTTCAGAGGCAGCTATTAAAGATAAAGCCGACGCTCTCGCGGCGCAGTATCTCGCTAACGGAAGTGGCGGCGTAGGGTTGGTAATAGGAGTGATCGACGGCGACAGACGGATGATCCTTTCATATGGCGAGACCAAAAGAGGTAACGGGCAAAAACCTAAAACAAATACGATCTTTCAGATCGGTTCTATCACCAAGGTATTTACGGCGACGCTGCTGGCTATCTATGCCGAGAAAAATGTCGTCGATTACAACGACCCGCTGCAAAAATATGTCCCTGCGGGCAGGCGGGTACCGTTCTGGAAGGCGCGAAAGATCACCAAGATCACCTTGCTCGATCTTGCCACACACTATTCGGGCTTGCCGAGAACGGTGACAACGAGCGGGCCGACGTCGATCAAGCAGGCTTATGACCTTCTCGAGAACACGACGCTGGTCTCCAGACCTGGAGACACCTGGGCATATTCCAATCTTGGTTTTGGATTTCTGGCGCTCGCTGTCGCAGATGCGGCCTCGGCTCCAGGATGGGAAGCGTTGGTCGAAAAGGACATTGCCGCGCCGCTGAACCTGGTTGATACGGCCAGCGTCGATCTTAACGTGGCGCCTTCGCAGCGTTCGGCACAAGGCTACACTAAATCAGGAAACGCAACGCAATCGACGATGCCCGGATGGCCCGCGTTAGGCGGCGCCGGAGAGTTGTATTCAACGCCCGACGACATGATGAAGTTTCTGAGTTTCAATATGGGGCTGACTCAAACACCTTTAAATTCGCTTTTGCCGGCTCTGCATAAAAGTTGGCGCCCGGTAACCGGCCAACCAGGAAGAACTCAGGGTTTGGGCTGGAACATCCTTGAAACAAAAACCAGAACTGTTTGGAAAAACGGTACCACGCCGGGCTTTCACAGCTATATCGGCTTTTGCAAAGCGAAAAAGTCCGGCGTTTTTGTGCTCTCGAATTCGCTGCAACTGAATTCAACAAATCTGGGACAGGAATTGCTCGGGTTCCTGGCCGGTGATCCGCTACCTTCGTCCGGGACATCCGACGATAGGTGAGAGACCATGTAGCTTTCAGCCGCTTGTAGTTCCTATCCCTGCTAGGGGAACCGTTGGCTGAAACGAACCTTTTCGCGACCAAACAAAATGGGAGATCAATCATGAAAGCTCGTTTGCTGATCGTCTTCGGAATCGCTGCGATTGCGATCGCTGCATCAGGTACTGCTCGGGCGCAGACGACCATGACCTGGACTGTTGATGGCAACGAACGCCAGGCCATCGTGTATGCGCCGGCGCCAGTTGCGGCAACCAACGCCGTGAGTCGCCCACTGGTCTTTGCTTTTCACGGACATGGCGGCAACATGACCAACACCGCGCAGCAAATGCATATTCAAACTGTCTGGCCGGAAGCCATCGTTGTCTACCCGCAAGGCCTCAATTCGCCGGGCCAACCGATCGATCCGAACGGGGACAAGACGGGTTGGCAGTACGAAGCAAATCAGGCAGATGGGAGCGTGGGCAACCGGGACTTGGATTTCTTTGATGCGATGGTGGTAACAATGAAGCAAAAGTTTGCAGTCAATGAGAAGAGAATCTATGCGACTGGCTTCTCGAGCGGAGGGGTCTTCAGCTACTTGCTTTGGGCTGAACGAAGTAAGACGATCGCGGCCATCGGCGAAGTCGCCGGGCGGCTTTGGGATTCAGAACAGCTCACCGAACCGCGCGCTGCGCTGGTGATAGCCGGACGCCAGGATCATACCGACCTCTTCACTTTTCAGATGCAATCGCTTGAGAAGGCTCGCCAGGCCGACAACGCCAACGGTCCGGGCCAGCCATGCGGCCAGAACTGCATGTTCTATTCTTCAACGACGCATACACCCGTAAAAACGTTCATTCATTCGGGCGGTCACGTGTATCCGCCTGGAGCCCCGGTGGAGATTGTAAAGTTTCTGAAGGCGCATCATTTGTGAGGCGAACCTGGAGACTGGGTTTCAGGCTAAGAGGGATAGCGCCCTTGGGACGCTTCGTAGCATTCATCATGAACGAGCAAAGCCAATGTCGACGACAGCTGAAGAGGTCAATCGTCATCACCGTAGAGCCTCGCACGCCCTCGCGCGCACTCTCGGGCTCAGCTGCATGCTCCTCGCCATGATTGGCTTCTACGCCGGGGGATCTCGTTTGCTGGCCGCGCGAACCAGCGCACGCTGGTCCAAAACTGAAGGATTGATAATTGAGTCAAGAGCGGGTTCGAATTGCACCCGTTGCTGGCCCACGATTAACTATTACTACATTGCTGCGGGTCAGAGTTTTGTCGGCAGTAACTTAACGGCTTGTACCCAGGATTACTACAATCGCGGCGAAGCAAAGGCAAAGGCTAACTCGTACACAGTCGGCAGCAGGATCGCGGTTTACTATGATCCGAAGGATCCGGCAGTCTCGTGTCTCGAGCCGGGGGTTCTTCGGTGGTTCACCTACGTGTATCTCACTCTCGCCGGTTGCCTCATGAGTGCGGGACTCTTTCTTTTCTGGCGAGGAGCCAGGCGCCTCCGATAGGTCTGCGCCGGGACAGCGCATCTCAATAAGAAGCAACCCGAAGTGTAAGAAATGAACAGTTGATTGGTGCCCCCGCAGGGATTCGAACCCCGAACCAACAGATTATGAGTCTGCTGCTCTAACCGTTGAGCTACAGGGGCACAAGAACTTACAGGTGGCTGATTAAGGCTGAGGCGGAAACTGCAGCGACTCTTCCTTTCCGCGACCTTCTTAATCGTGAAAGCATCTGCGCCAGCTTCACCAACCTCGTCAAAAACGTGCGGCGAAAGGGAGTGTACCACGCAGTCCTTTGGAAGCTGCAAATCGTCCCTTAGCTTTTTATGAACCTGGCCGGGCGACGTGAGCAAGACAAGGATTCCTCCCGAGCAATAGGTTCGACAGTGCCTCCGGGGCGCGTCCGCTCGAAAACCTTTGAACTCTGCCACCAGTTCAAAGTATAGTTATTCGCGAACTTAATTTAGCGGCTGAATTCTCACGAGAGTTCCTTGCAGGCTCGCAAAATCCAGCCGGGGTTCGCCTCAATCATCAATCTGATTCCTGTGACTGAAGTTTCGCTTATCGCGAGTCTCGCCGCCGCGCCGTCGGCAACCGGCGCGGAGCTCACTGCGCTCCCCGCGTCCGTGGGATGGCTGGAAGTGCGGGCCGACCTTGTGGGCGACCTCGATCCCGATTGGCTGCGCCAATATTTTAAGGGCCGTTTGTTGTACTCGCTTCGCGGTCAGGATGCCGGCGGACAATTCTCAGGTTCATCCGAGCTGCGCCGTCAAAGACTGGAGGCTGCGGCCCGCTGTTATGATCGCGTGGAACTTGAGCAAAGCGATCTATCGTCTGAATTATTGGATCTGCTTCCGATCGAGAAGCGTTTGCTTTCATGGCATGGTCAAGCCAAAGACTTGTCTGAAGTAAAAAGTCGATTTGAAAAACTCTCATCCGTTCCGGCAGGCGGCTACAAATTAGTGACAACGGCTGACAGGATCAGCGACGAGTTCCTACCGCTATTACTGCTGGCAACGCTAAAACGTCAGGATACAATTGCGTATGCAAACGGCTCGAGTGGCTTTTGGACTCGGGTAGCGGCCCTGCAACTGGGGGCGCCGGCAATTTACGGTCTCGTTTCTCCAGATTCACAACTCAGCGCGGAACCGTCCATTGCAAAGCTAATCGAAGACTATGGTTTGCCCGGTGTGAAACGGGTGAAAGAGATCTTCGCTATTATTGGCAATCCAATCTTTCATTCGCTTTCTCCACGCTTACACAATGCCGCTTACCGCGCGATGGATCACCCGGCATTATTTCTGCCACTGCGTGTCGAGTCGTTTGCGGAATTTTGGCAGCAGTTTGTGCTTTCGAAAACACTCGATTCGTTGGGGATGCCCCTCAACGGCATGACCGTGGCTTCACCGCACAAAGAAGTGGCGTTGCCAACCGCAAAGTTCGTAAGTCCCATGGCCCAGCATGCTGAGTCAGCAAACATACTGGTGAGGAACAATGGTTGGTGGATGGCCGACACCACCGATCCGGAAGTGATTTATACAGCTGGACGTGAGCGCCTGGTTGAAGTAAAAAACAGGCGAGCCGCGGTAATAGGGTGTGGCGGCGCCGGCCGAGCCATTGCCGCGGCGCTGGTGCAATCGGGTGCGCAGGTCACTCTAATTAATCGTGGTAGAGAACGTGGGCAGCATGCCGCAGAGATTCTGGGATTGCCATACTTTCCGCTGCCGACTTTTGACGCGAAAGGCTATGACATCGTAGTCAACGCGACGCCAGTTGGTCGTGACACTGATGAAATCCCCTTCAGGATAGAACGGTTAAATGACAACGCGGCGGTTATTGATCTTGTTTACGGTTCCAGGCCAACACCGCTGGTGAGCAAAACAATTGAGCGCCGGCAACAAGTAATTGACGGCTGCGACGTGCTGGTGGCGCAAGTGCGACAACAATTCCACTTGATGACCGGAAAACAAATGTCGCCGGCGCTGGCTTTGGAAATCCTGGACCGTCGGACCAGGAGTGGCGAGAATTGATCGGGTCGTCAAGGCGCTCACAACAATGATAACTACCGATACAACCAACAACACTTACAAGCAGCTTGAACTGACAGATGCGCAACAAGATCTGATCAACCGCATCGGCGTGCTCGCCCGGGAAAATTTTGCCCCGCGAGCCGATGAGTACGATCGCACGGCAACCTTTCCGGCAGAAGATTTTGCGGATCTCTTCCGTTCCGGTTTGCATGCGCCGGTGCTGCCCAAAGAATATGGCGGACTGGGCCTGGGCCCCTACAGTGGCGATGTCTTCACTTTGTGGATGATGACGAAGGAGATCGCCAGGGCCGACATGTCGTTAGCGCGCTGCTGGGAGGGTCACGTAAATTCGCTGGTGTTGTTAGACGGCATGGCTACCGACGAACAACGGAAACGTTGGTTCAAAGGCGTGGTTGAACGCGGCGAAAAGTGGGTCGCATGGAGTGGCGAGCCACAAGCTC
>Ga0207689_10003162_pt1 | contig 15090 bp, 7 predicted proteins | sample KBSMisM52_FD_184312 | JGI IMG/M metagenome (GOLD analysis project Ga0207689, IMG submission 184312) | Miscanthus rhizosphere microbial communities from Kellogg Biological Station, Michigan, USA - KBS Miscanthus M5-2 (SPAdes) (version 2) | ecosystem: Host-associated > Plants > Roots > Rhizosphere... | reverse complement strand
CCCGCCCTTTCGCCAATGGCATGTTCGACTACGATGCCACAGTCATCCAGCGCCTCAACGATGCTGGAGCTGTGTTGATTGGCAAAGCAGCCATGATCGAACTTGCGGGCGGGCTCGGTTATGAATCAGGCGATGCTTCTCTTACTGGTCCCTGCAAGAATCCCTGGAACACAAACTACTGGACTTGCGGATCATCCAGCGGTTCGGGAGCAGTCGTTTCCGCCGCGCTGGCACCATGGGCAATTGGCTCGGATACGCGAGGCTCCATTATCTGCCCATCGGCATGGTGCGGCATTGTAGGGATGCGGCCGAGTTTCGGACGTGTAAGCCGGGCGGGAGCCATGGCCATCTCTTATTCAATGGACAAGCTCGGCCCCATGGCCCGCACCGCCGATGACTGCGGTCTCGTGCTTTCGGTTCTCGCAGGACACGATCCCAGCGACCATGGATCTTTGCCCGAGGAGCTATCCGCATTTCACTACCATCCTGATTTAGCTACCGACAACCCTTTACGCATCGGGCGACTGACAAACATCTGGGATGACGCGGAACCGGGCTTGCGTCAGATTGTGGACGACGCGCTTAAAGTGATGGAAAACGCGGGGGCGAAAATTTCAGATGTGGAAATTCCTGAAGGCCCTTACGAGTCAGCGGCAGAGCTGACGATATTGATGGAAGCGACTGCGGCCTTTCACGACTTGATTCACTCGGGACGATGCGCACAGTTGGATGATCCCTTGGGCCGAATCAACGGTTATGCGAGCGAACAGTTCACGGCATCGGAATACCTCCAAGTACAGCGTGTGCGCACACAACTCCAGCGCAAAATCGATGCGATCTTTGAACAATTTGATGTGCTGGCCGCGCCAGGACAATCCTCCGGAGCATCCCCGTTAAAGGCTGCTCCCGATTCCGGCCTGGACTCCCCCATCAGACAACTTGCTCCAGACGGGATCTCCAGCCTTTGCGGCCTGCCAGCCTTAACGGTGCCTTGCGGTTTCAACAAAGACAAGCTGCCGCTCGGAATTCAATTTGTTGCGCGAGCTTTGAACGATCACCAAGTGATTGCGGCGGGGCGTCTTTTCCAATCCCACAGTACCTGGCACAAACAACGCCCGCCGATACAGTGACGTTTCACAAGAGGCATGACTTTTTCTGGCATGGCGTTTTTATTTTTTATTGTCTGGAGGTGCACTGTGGGGCAGCTTTGACTTGAGTATTGTTAGCAATTGGTTCTCTTTCCTTCTCAATTCATTTTCCCTACTAACGCAACCACGACAGCACCGACACTGCTAGACTCTGACCACTGGTTCATAGAGGAGCGGGAAAAACTGCCCTTCGACCTTCTCACCGGCGGGGATTGCGGGTGTGCCTTGGAGCAGCGGTTCGTTGCTTGCCGAGCGTACACCATCCTTCATGACATTGATGACCGTCGCACGACGCGAACTCTCGGAATGGTTAGCAAACGATCCATGTACCAGGCGCGGATGATGGAAAGATGCTTCGCCTTGCTTCAATTCAACCGCAACCGGCCGTTGAAACGCACTCCGCTGTTCTTGGTTCAGAACTGCATCGATGGCGTTCATATCCCCTGCCAGTCCGGTGATGGGAAGATCGGGCCAACGATGGCTACCGGAAATGTACTGCAAGCACCCGTTCCCGCGGTTTGAATCATCGAGTCCAATCCAGCAGGTGAGATGGGCAAGAGGCTGAGTTCGCGTCCAGTAAGAATAATCCTGATGCCAGGCGACTACTCCGCCGTGATGCGCGGGTTTGCAGAAAAGCTGGTCGTGCCAGAAGCGAACGGCTCCGCCTAGAAGTTGGGCGGCCGGCACGGTAATTGCTGGATGCCAGAGCAGGTCGTGAAAACCAGGCGTGATTCGCCATGCGCCCAGAGCATGGAACAGCACGTGATTGGGATCGCTTGATTCGTTGGAGTTATATTCGTAGAACAAGTCCCGCTCGTCACGTTGGGCTTCTAGCAGTCGGGCCAGCTCTTCTTTGAGCATCTCCACCTGCTTAGCCGACAGAATGTGGATTCCGCTTAAGTACCCATGCTCATGAAAAAACTCGATCTGCTCTCGGCGGAGCTCGTACTGCCCAATGTCGCGATGACCGACGTCATGGAAAAGTGATCCTATTAGATGATGATGAACGGAAAGATCCTGTGCCATAGATCGAGTAGCCTCCACCCTCAGTTCGATTGCCCAGGCAAATATCGGGAACGGGCGTTTACACCCATAACCTGGATACAAGGTCAGTGAGCGCTACGCCGATTTTACGTCAACTCCTATCCCTGCTACTCCTGGGCTGCCGACAATACGGCAGGACTGATTTGGACTAGCAGGCAAGCCTGCGCTAAGCAATCCCAATTTATACGGCAGGTATCGCAAAGTCGTTGACAAATTCCGAATTGTCCAATGAGGTAAATGTATGAGTTCCCATGTGCTTGGTTTTCGAGACATCGACAAGACAAAAATCATGGTGGTTGGTGGTAAAGGCGCGAACCTCGGGGAAATCTCCAAGGTTGAAGGAATACGCGTTCCAGACGGCTTTTGTATTTCCACCGAAGCCTTTAAGGGAATCATTGGGGAAACGCCGTCGATTCACGAACTACTTGATCAGTTGTCGCTTCTAAAGGCGGAAGACCGGAATAACATCAGTGAACTCAGCAGTGAGATTCGCAGGCTCATCGAAGGGATAGCCATCCCCGAGGACATTCATGAAGAGCTCGCCCGCCATCTCTCCAGGCTTGGAGAAGAAAATGCCTATGCAGTACGATCCAGCGCAACTGCTGAGGATTTGCCGACGGCCTCCTTTGCGGGCCAGCAGGATACGTATCTGAACATCATCGGGAAGGAGGTAATCCTAAAGCATGTCAGCAAGTGCTGGGCATCGTTGTATACCGACAGGGCGGTCACCTATCGCATGCAAAACGGCTTCGATCACCGCAAGGTCCACCTGGCTGTGGTAGTGCAGAAAATGATCTTTCCACAGACGGCAGGAATTCTGTTTACCGCCGATCCCGTCACTTCCAACAGGAAGGTGTCGTCCATTGACGCCAGCTTCGGCCTTGGTGAGGCCTTGGTCTCCGGCCTAGTGAATCCTGATGTCTACAAAGTGCGCAACGGCAAGGTTATCGCCAAGAAGATATCCACCAAGAAGCTGGCTGTAGTTGCCTCACAAGATGGCGGCACGAAACAACAGGAGATTGAGCCTGAGGGGCAGGATAGGCAAGCGCTCACGGATGAGCAGATTTTGCAGCTCGAGCACATGGGCAGAAAGATCGAAGAACATTTCGGCCACCCCCAGGACATTGAATGGTGTTTGGTGGATGGCACGTTTTATATTGTCCAGAGTCGCCCGATCACCACTTTATTTCCAATCCCTGAAGCAAACGGTCAAGAAAATCACGTTTATATATCTGTCGGCCATCAACAAATGATGACCGACCCCTTGAAACCATTGGGATTGTCGTTCTTCCAGTTAACAGCCGCTCGACCCATGGACAAAGCTGGTGGAAGGTTGTTTGTGGATATTGCACAAGATCTGGCCTCACCTGCTAAAAGAGACATCATCGTCAATGTCTTGGGAAAATCCGATCCGCTCCTCAAAGACGCACTGATGACCATCTTGAAGCGAAGAGATTTTATAGAATCGTTACCGAATGACATAACAGAACCGAGCTCCAGTAAAAGCAATCACGGCGTGTCGCTTGCTCGGTTTCAAACACTAAACGACTACGATCCCCAAATCGTTTCTGATTTGATCAAGAGCAGCCAAACATCGATAGACGAGTTAAGACGTGACATCCAAACAAAATCAGGATCGGTTCTGTTTGACTTTATCCTGGAAGACATCCAGAAATTAAGGAAGAGCATATCCGACTCACAAAGTTTTGGCGTGATCATGACCGCTATGAATGCTTCATCATGGATCAACGAAAAAATGATGGATTGGTTAGGCGACAAAAATGTAGCAGACGTGCTTTCTCAATCTGTACCCAACAATATCACTTCGGAAATGGGTCTAGAGTTATTGGATGTCGCAGATGTAATTCGTCCTCATCCAGAAATAATTACTTACTTGCAACATGTAAAAGATGACATCGTTTTGGATGAATTAGTTCAGTTTGATGGTGGACAGGAATCCCGAGACGCCATCTATACCTATCTCAACAAATACGGAATGCGATGTGCCGGAGAAATCGATATTACCAAACCTCGTTGGAGCGAAAAACCAACGACACTGATCCCGATGATTCTTGGCAATATCAGGAACTTTGAGCCTAATGCCAGTCATCTGAAATTCGAGCAAGGACGACAGGAGGCTTTGCACAAAGAGCAAGAATTATTAGAACGGTTGAAGCAATTGCCAGATGGTGAACAAAAAGCCAAAGAAACAAAACGGATGATCAGCCTAGTCCGGAATCTCAGTGGTTATCGTGAATATCCAAAATACGGCATCGTCAGTCGCTACTTCGTTTATAAGCAGGCTTTACTGAAACAAGCCGAACGACTTGTACAAGCCAACCTGATTCATGCAAAAGAAGATATATACTACCTCGCCTTTGAGGAACTTCACGAAGTCGTACGCACCAATGAACTGGATTATCAGATCATCAGCAAGCGAAAAGACGAGTACAAATCATATGAAAAACTAACTCCGCCACGTGTCATCACCTCGGATGGTGAAATCATCGCCGGTGAGTACAAACGAGAAAATCTCCCAGCCGACGCCATCGTTGGTCTTCCAGTTTCGTCCGGAGTGATAGAGGGACGCGCACGTGTCATCTTGAACCTGGAAGATGCTGTTCTAGAAGGTGGCGATATCTTAGTCACCTCCTTTACGGACCCTAGCTGGACACCGTTGTTCGTATCGATCAAAGGCCTGGTGACCGAAGTTGGTGGATTGATGACCCACGGAGCAGTCATCGCACGGGAATATGGCCTACCAGCAGTTGTCGGGGTAGTAAATGCTACCAAGCTGATTAAGGATGGGCAACGAATCCGCGTGCATGGAACAGAAGGGTATGTAGAGATCTTATAATGAAGAAGTAGGATAAGCGGAACAAACCGCCTATTCCTCACCGCGAATATGCGGACGCAGTAGTGAATGCGGCCATCGCCAACTGGATCGCCCAGTTCAGGAGCAAGGCCGAAAACCTCAATTCACTCGAAATCTTTATGTTGTCGTCTTTCAAACACCTCCTCGTCACAGTCTGGCCCACAGGTTGTTTTACAATGACGCCAATGGACACAGAGCCGGCAGTTGGAGCGAGTTCGGAGCGCTCCTGTTCTCGAAAAAAGAGGTCGCTCTCCTCAGTGCATTTTCCATCCAGCGATCGTTGTTCCCGGCGGGTGGTTCCTGATTCCAAGTGGGCGACGCGCTTAGGTTTTCGATTGGTCGTCGTGACGCTCGCAATCAGCATGGGGGGGGCTTGCAACCGTCAGACTCAGATATCACGACATCTGGATTTCAATCAGGATGTGCAGCCCATTCTTGCCAGCCGATGTTTCAGCTGTCATGGTCCCGACCCGGAAATGCGCAAAGCAGGCCTGCGGCTTGATCTTGCGGAATGGGCGATGAAGACGCGCGAGGGACATCGCGATGCGATTGTCCCCGGTCACCCTGAGAAGAGTGAGCTGGTCAAGCGAATCGAATCGAAAGATCCTCACTACCTCATGCCGCAGGATGCGCAAGGCGAAGCCAAGCCCATAAGCGCCGGTGAGATCGCGATTCTAAAGGAGTGGATCAAGCAGGGAGCGGTTTATCGTCCGCATTGGGCTTTTGAAGTCCCGGTTCGTCCGGGTGTTCCACATAACCCTCAAGCGGACGCGTGGGCCAAGAACGCCGTCGACAATTTCATCTTCGCGAAGCTGAATAAAGAAGGTCTTCAGCCTTCTACCGAGGCCGATAAAGCTGCGCTCATCCGGCGAGTCACGCTTGATCTCACTGGGCTCCTTCCCACGCCAGAAGAAGTCCGCGCATTCGTAAACGACTCTTCACCGGACGCATATGAACATCTGGTTGATCAACTGCTGGCGCGTCCAACTTTTGGCGAGCAACGCGCACGATACTGGCTCGACTATGCACGTTACTCGGACACCTACGGTCTGCATTTCGATAATAGCCGGGACATCTGGCCTTACCGCGATTATGTGATCCGCTCATTTAATAACAACAAGCCTTTCGATCAATTTGCCATGGAACAGATTGCGGGCGACTTGATGCCTATGAAGACTCTCGATCCGCTGATCGGCAGTGGTTACGTCCGCTTGGGCGTTAGCAGTAACGAAGGTGGCACCATTTCCGAGGAGTTGCGCGTCAACATCGCTCGCGAGCGCACAGAAGCATATGGCGCCACGTTCATGGGGCTGACGGTTGGTTGCGCGGTGTGCCACGATCACAAGTTCGATCCAACCACGCAGCACGATTTTTATTCCCTGAGTGCGTTCTTCAACAATCTGGATGAAAAGCCGTTCAACGATGATCGGCCTGTGTGGGCGCCTGCCGTGCGGGTACCGAAGGTAGCGGAAGAAGGGGCGTACAACCGCGTGCTGGCTCACCGTTCCGAACTGCAGGAGAAACTGAATGCGATGCACGTGAATGCTCGGAACCTGGTAACTCAATGGCTGGCGTCTAACAAGGCCCAAGCGCGCTCGGTTGCCACTGAAGGACTCACTGTTCGTCTACGTCTTGATGAAGGCGGCGGCGAAGCTTTGAAAAACAGTGCGCCCAATGCGAATCCCGCAAGCTTTAAGACAACGACGATGAAAGCAGAGTGGGGAGAAACCACTTGGTTGTGGCCCGACTTCCGAATGCAGTCGAGCACGCGAGTGCTGCTGGGGCAGGCTGGCAATTACGAAGCCAACCATGCATTCTCTGCGGGTGGTTGGTTCATGTTCAGGGCAGCACCGTTTCATCCCGCAAGTTATGGAACTCTGATTTCGAAGATGGACTCCACGCAGCATGATCGCGGATGGGAACTGGCAGCGAATGACGACGGCGTGATAAGCGTAGCGTTGGTCAATCAGAGATCAAAAGACGAGAACACGAAGAAAAAAGAAACTCCACCCGAGAAAAAAGATAACAAGAAAGCTTCAGCTAAGAAATCGTCGCAAACGAAGGAGCCGTTTAACTATCCTACGCCGCAGGACCTGACCGAGAAAGACCTTAAGCCGAACAAGCCGGCAGAACAATTAAAGGCGGAGGAAGACGCAGAGAAAAAGGCAAAAGCAAAAGCTGCCGCAGAAGCGAAATTGAAGAAGCCGAAACTCGACGACCAACCACACGACAACACTCCTCAGATCGCCATCCGCGTCGCGGCTGTTCAGCCCATCCCAATCGACAACACGTGGAAACATATTTTCTTCACCTACGACGGTTCCGGCCATGCATCCGGCGTCAAGATTTTCATTAATGGAGTTCCAGTCGCAACACATGTGCTCACCGACAACCTTGGTAAAGCGAGCATCCGCACTGACGCCCCGATGCAGCTTGGCTGGCGCAATCCCGACGCACATCCGGCGAAAGACGCGCGCTATCAAGATATTCGCCTGTATGCACAGGCCCTCCCCGCTGATGAGGTCAAACGGCTTCTGTTTGAAGACTACGTAGCAGAAATCGCCGCCCGGCCACCTACGGAATGGACAACCGATCAGTGGCACGTGGTCACCGAGTTCTACCTTAATCATGTTGATCCTGCTTACCGGGGAATTCAGCGCGAAATATCTTCTCTAGATAAACAGTTAGACCGTTTATCTGCCGGTGGTAATTTGACCTTGGTTTCCTGGGAGAAATCCACTCTTCCCTACGCGCATGTGCTGACCCGCGGAATGTATACCGCTCGCACCGAGCGAGTTGAGGCCAACACACCACATTTTCTTCCCACCTTGCCGGCGAATGAACCGCGCAATCGCCTCGCACTGGCGAAATGGACTGTGAGCCCGGAGAATCCTCTAACCACACGTGTCACGGTGAATCGCATGTGGTACGAACTGTTCGGCGCAGGCCTGGTGGAGACGACCGAAGACTTCGGAATCATGGGCCAGCGGCCGACGCATCCGGAGTTGCTTGACTGGCTAGCGCTCGAATTCCGCGAAAGCGGATGGAACATCAAGCACATGTACAAGCTGATGGTGATGTCGGCGACGTACCGGCAAAGTTCAAAAGCTGGTCCACAACAACTGGCAAAAGATCCCAAAAATCAGTGGTTGTCCCGCGGCCCTCGCTTCCGCATGGATGCTGAAATGGTGCGCGACATTGCGTTGCAGTCAGGAAATCTGCTGGTTCGGCAGATTGGTGGGCCAAGCGTCAAACCGTATCAGCCGCCGAGCATTTGGGAGCAGGTAAGCTACCCAACCAGCGACACTGTTCACTACGCACAGGAACACGGCGACGCGCTCCATCGCCGCAGCATGTACACGTACGTAAAACGCATGGCGCCTCTGCCGAACATGGACGCATTCGATGCCCCAACGCGCGATACCGTCTGCACTCGGCGGCAGCGGACCGATACTCCGCTCCAGGCCCTTATAACGATGAATGATGTGCAATGGGTGGAGGCAGCTCGCGGCCTGGCCGAGCGTGTGATTCGCGCGGGTGGTAGTCAAGAGCAGCGAATCGATCGTATGGGCCTCATCCTGCTCTCGCGAGTTCCACCGCCTCCGATGGCAGCAGTCCTGGAAAAGTCACTGAGTGAAATGCAGAAACGCTACGCCGCGAACCCAAAAGATGCCCATGCTCTGGTGAGTATTGGCGAGAAGAAACCTGACAGTTCAATTCCTGAGCCGGAACTGGCAGCCTGGGCCATGATCGCCAGCGAAATGCTGAACCTTGATGAAACGCTTAATAAATAGGTAGGGATTTTATGAAACAACATCCACTCTGCAGCGATTGCGAAGACAAAATCACCCCGATGGATCTGCCGATTCCATCTGGATTGAAAAAAGAATGGGCCACCTGTGAGTCTCGGCGGCAATTTCTGGGGCGCACAGGCAAGGTTCTCGGCTGGGCAGCTCTGGCAGGCCTTTTCGGGGAAGCGAGTCTCAACTATCGCGCGTTGGCATCGGGTCCCAATTTGCAAGCAGGATCCGGAATAAACAATCTCGGACTTCCCCATTTCGCGCCAAAAGCGAAGCGAGCCATATATCTCTTCATGTCCGGTGCACCGCCGCAGATCGACCTGTTCGATTACAAGCCGAACCTTGCTGCGCAATTTAACAACGATATGCCAGCATCGGTGCGAGGCAATCAGCAGCTAACCGGCATGACTGCCGGCCAGGCGAGATTTCCGATTGCTCCAGCTCACTGGCCCTTCAAGCAATATGGGCAGACCGGGACCTGGATCAGCGACCTGCTTCCTTACACTGCGCGCATGGTGGATGATCTCACCTTCATAAAGTCTACAAACACTGACGCCATCAACCATGAGCCCGCCATCATGCTGATGAATACCGGCAACATGAATGCCGGCAAGCCCTGCTTGGGCGCCTGGCTGGCGTACGGCCTTGGCAGCATGAACGATAACCTTCCGACGTTTGTCGTACTCCAGACTAAGACCAACCCGAAAGAAAACAATCAGCCGGTTTCGTCGCGTCTGTGGAGCAGCGGTTTCCTATCTTCTGAATTCGCCGGTGTGGGGTTGCGATCGGTAGGCGATCCTGTGCTCTACCTGCAAGACCCTGCTGGAGTCGACAGACAAACACGGCGCAAGATGCTGGACGCGGTCGAAGAAATCAACCGACAGACGCTCGCCGAAGTTGGGGACCCGGAGACCAACTCGCGCATCGCTCAATACGAAATGGCGTATCGCATGCAATCTTCCGTGCCGGAACTGACAGACCTCAGCAAGGAACCCGAGTCCACTTGGGACCTTTACGGTCCGGAAGCCAAAGAGCCTGGAACGTTTGCCTACAATTGCCTGCTCGCGCGCCGAATGGCAGAACGCGGCGTACGCTTCACACAAATCTATAAACGTGGCTGGGATGTGCACGACAACGTCGTCGGAAACTTGCCTGTGCTTTGTGGAGAGACTGATCGTGGAAGTTACGCTCTGGTAACCGACTTGAAGCGCCGCGGCTTACTCGACGACACCTTGGTGATCTGGGCTGGCGAATTCGGCCGCACCGTTTACAGCCAAGGTGGACTAAGCCAAGAGAACTACGGACGCGACCACCATCCGCGTTGTTTCACGGTTTGGATGGCCGGTGCCGGTGTGCGTCCGGGAGTCACCTATGGCGAGACTGATGAGTACAGCTACAATGTTGTGAAAGATCCGGTGCATGTTCGCGATTTCAACGCGACCATTCTTCACTGTCTCGGCATCGACCACAACAAATTCGCTTACAAGTTCCAAGGCCTGGATCAAAAGCTCACCAGTCCCGTGCCGGCATTTGTGGTTCAAGGGATTTTGACGTGAGTGTGGCTACGAAAGTCGCGAGCAGTGCCGGTGATCTTTGGCAGAGAGCACGCCAAAGCCGCCGGGCGTGGCTCGGAGCTGCCTGTGCCACGGCCCTGATTCTGCTCTCGCTGCTCTTCGTGCCTTTAGACGGACGCCCCCGTGCTGACTGGCTTCAATTCCTCGGCCGCTTTCATCCGCTGCTGGTGCATCTTCCGATCGGCCTGATCGTGCTTTTGCCGGTGCTCGAGACTTTGGGAATCCGGCATCCATCGTTGCGCGAGGCGGCAGGGCTTGTACTCAAGTTCGCGTTTGCCGCCTGCCTGGTTGCCATTCTCTTTGGGCTTCTCCTGGCTTATGGTAGCGGAGAAAGCGGGACTACGGTCACACTTCACCTGCGCGGCGGAGTCCTGCTGGCAATCGAGCTGTTGTTTTGTGTGGCGGTTCGACGCAGTTGGCTGCAGACGCAGCACTCGCCTGCGTATTTCGCCCTACTCGCTGGGCTTCTACTCACCCTCACATGGACAGCCCATCAGGGTGGTTCGCTTACTCACGGCAGCAACTACTTAACCCATTACATGCCACCTACACTCAAAAGATATGTCGCGCCGAGTGCAGTCTCGTCTCATCCGAGTTCTTTTTTCGCCAAGCATATCTATCCAGTTCTCGACACCAAGTGCGTTTCATGTCATGGCACGAATAAGGAGCAGGGAGGTCTGCGGCTGGACTCGTACGAGTCCCTCATGGCCGGAGGCAAGGATGGGATCGTGATCGCACCTCGCAATCCCGATGGCAGTCTCCTGTTAAAAAAAGTTACGCTCCCGCCGAGTGATCCTCACTTCATGCCTGCCGAGGGCCGCCCTCCCCTCACGCCCGACGAGATCGCGAGAATCCGCGCCTGGGTACTGGCGGGAGCTTCACCGGAAGCGGGCAGCGTTCCAGGTATTTTCATTGCCGGGGACCGTGAGGAGGCGCCACCTCCAGTCGGAGACTACAGGGCACTCATGGGCGAGATTCAGCAAATGCAGCAATCGCAAGGAGCGAAGTTGGTCCCAGTCTCGGCGAAACCCTCGGATGGTCTCATCCTTCGTACAACAGACGTAGCCGCAACCTTCGACGATTCGCAGCTTGCAAAATTTCAGCGGTTTGCTCCATTCATCGTCGAGGCAGAACTGGGACGAACAGCAATAACCGACGAAAGTATCGCCACGCTTGCCCAGTTCAAAAACCTCCGCGCTCTGCACCTGGAAGGCACGCTCGTAACCGGACGAACCCTCGGCAAGCTGTCGTCGCTCTCCCAACTCAGCTACTTGAATCTGAGCGCGACAAAAGTGACGAGCGGTGAGGTGGCGCCCTTGAAGAGCATGCCCAATTTACGTCATCTGTACCTTTTCAATAGTCCCGCAGAACCAGCCTCGGCGGACAACGGCATCAGGAGCACGCAATGACAAACCTCAATCGGCGGACGTTCATGAACATAGCGGGACTCGCAGCTGGCACACCCACATGGTCAGCACGAGTTTTGGCGGAGGAGAACAGGACGGCGTCGCCAACGTTCCTGACTGGCAATGGCGAATGGACTTATGAAGTTGTGCAGGGTTGGGGATCCCTACCATCCGGCACGACTTTCGGTGGAACGCACGGCGCCATCGCGCAAGACAAAGCTGGCCTCATCTACGTCAGCACCCAAAGCACAGTCGGAGTCCTGGTTTACAACGGCGATGGTCGCCTGATTAGGGCCATAGCCAATGCCTATCCGGAAGTTCATTCGATGGTACACGCCGAAGAACATGGAGAGGAGTTCTTCTACGCTACCGTGCAGAAGGGCACTCCAGCAGAAAACTGGTTATTCGTGAAATTTAGAACAGATGGCACGGTGGCGCTGAAAATCACCGCTCCTCCCGAGGCGGGATTCAAGTCTCCGAATGAATGGCGCCTCACTGCTGCGGTCCCTGCACCGGATGGTTCGATTTTTATCGCTAATGGATATGGAGACTCGCGCATTTTTCGTTTCGACAGGAACGGCAACTACAAGGGAAGTTTTGCACAGAAGGGGAAACTTGAGGGGCAGCTCGACTGCAGTCACGGCCTCACGCTCGATGTCCGCTACGACCAGCCGCTTCTGCTGGTATGCGATCGCGAAAACCGCCGTTTGTGCCACTTCGATCTTGATGGGAAATACGTTCGCACCGTGACCCAGCACTTGCGCCGTCCATGTCAGGTCAGTCTGAGTGGCGATTACGCGGTGGTTTCTGAATTGGAAGGTCGCGTCACCATTCTCGACCGGGACAACGTACCAGTTGCTTTCTTAGGCGACAATCCGCTGAAGACGCAATGGGCGAAGTACGAGCTCGATCCTCGCGACATCAAAGCAGGCATCTTCAGCGCCGCCCATGGCTGTTTCATCGATTCCGATGGGAACATCTTCGTATCTGATTGGAACCAGACCGGCCGAGTCACCAAGCTCACCAATGGTAGACTCTGAACCTTGAACCTACTCCAGACGTGGCGTTGAACTTCGGGATGAAGATCGGTTCGCATGGGAACAATGATGAACTGGAAATTTCTTAACGGAGCGTAAAACGGGCTCTTGGCGGCCTTGTTAGTAGCGGTTCGAGCAAAGTCCGGTTTCCCAGCTTCTTCCCCGGAACGTAAGAGCGGCGACGCAAGTGCCAGCGCGGCGCGGTAGGCCCGAGCTACCCGACGTCTATTCCACTTTGCCGGCGGCGGGACCCACGGCGGTGGCCTGCTTGGTCTTGGGGTCAATGCCGATCAGCGCCACTCCACCCACTCCGCTGTGGCTGCCGGTTACCACGTGGCCGCGAGCCCTTAGGTCGGCCTGCACTGCTTCGGGCAAAGTGTTGGGCACAGACAGACTGCCCAAGCTAGCGCGGTCCTGGCCGAAGGAGCTGATGAAATGCGTGGTAGAGAAGCGCGCCGCCTTAAATGCCTCCTCGGGACTCATGCCGAATTCCACGTAGTTGAGGATGACCTGGATGGCTGCCTGATCCTGCTGGTCACCGCCCGCTACCGAGATCGCCATCACGGGATGGTTGTCATGGAAAAGCAGAGTGGGGCTCAGTGTGATTCGCGGCCGCTTGCCGGGCTGGATGACATTGGGAGTTCCCGCAAACGTGTTCAAGCTGCTGAGCCGGCTTCCGTGAATAATGCCCGTGCGTCCGGCCACCCCGGCTGTACTCGACAGGCCGCTCGGAGTTGCCGCGATGACATTCCCAAACTTATCCGTCACACACATGACGGTGGTCCCGCCATGCCAGGGGCCGGTAATGGTGGGCGGCTTGGTCGGTTTCATATTGTAAGGATCGCCCGGCCGGAGTTCGAGAGATGCCTTTTTTGCATCGATCAGCTCGCGCCGCATCTTGGTGTATTGATCGGAAAGCAACTGCTGCATCGGCACCTTCGCAAATTTCGGATCGCCGTAGTACTCGTCGCGATCCGCCAGCGCCAACTTCTCCGCTTCAATCACCGTGTGGATGTAGTCCGCCGAATTGAAGCCCATCTTCTTGAGGTCGAAGCCTTCCAGCAGGCGCAGCGTCTCTGAGAGATAAGGACCCTGGGTCAGGGGACCGGCCTTGTAGACCGTATAGCCTTGGTAGATGGTTTTGAGCGGATCAACCACTGGCGTTTTGTGCGCGGCCAAATCCGCCTTGCGAAGAAATCCGCCCTTTTCGATATACCAGGCTTCGAGGGCGTCGGCGATATCGCCGCGATAAAAGCGGTCCGAGACAGCTTCAAGTTTCTGCTGCCGCGTACCTTTCGCGGCCTTTTCGGACTCCACCAATTTGCGAAAGGTCACCGCCATATCCGCCTGCCAATTCACGCCAGTTTCGATCCGCTTCCGGCTGCCGGTATCGATATACCAGCTGGGGCCACCGGCGTCGAGGATGGCCAGCGTCGGCTGCACGACCTCCTCGAAGCTTTTGGTTCCGTAAAGTTTCAGCAGAGTGACAACCGCATCTATGGTGCCTGGCACAGCGGCTGCCTTGACGTCACCGTCCGGGATTCCGTGTTCCATGTACCAGGCGATCGCTTTGGGATCGCGAGGAGCCTCCCCTTGCCCCTCCAGCAGCTTCACGTTTTTCTGGTCGGCGCTGTACACCAGAATGGGAATCTCTCCTCCCACGCAGAACGCGCCTACATAGGTTACCGAAAGTGCTAACAGAGTGGCGGCACCTGCATCGGCAGCGTTTCCGCCTTGCTCCAGAATCTTGATACCGGCTGCCGTGGCGGCAGGCTTGCCTGAAACAACCACGCCTTGGCTGCCGACGGCGACACTTGGTTGATGCGGGGTGACCGGCGTTTTGGAGGCCTGCGGCCAAGCGAAGGGTGCGAGTAACAGGAGGGAAACGGCTGATATCGAAATGAACTTGCGCATATGACCTCAACTCCGTTGTAGTGGCCGGCAATGCGGGCAATGCCGGTAGGCGCATTTGCGCCCTATTTAACAGGCCACTCTATGACCTTCTTATCGGCGCTCATTTCGTGATAGCGAATGACGGTCGGCCTTTGGCCAGAAGTCACAGCGAAGTTCAGCCAGCCTCGTACACACTGATTGGGCTTCAGCGCGGTTCTCTCGAGAGTAGGCTGCTTCTTGGAGCCATACGAGGCAATGGCTCCCCCGTCAATAAAACGGAGCTGGAAAAAGGACGGAAAGGCGAAGCTATTGG
>Ga0207689_10003161_pt1 | contig 15096 bp, 11 predicted proteins | sample KBSMisM52_FD_184312 | JGI IMG/M metagenome (GOLD analysis project Ga0207689, IMG submission 184312) | Miscanthus rhizosphere microbial communities from Kellogg Biological Station, Michigan, USA - KBS Miscanthus M5-2 (SPAdes) (version 2) | ecosystem: Host-associated > Plants > Roots >... | reverse complement strand
GGGATCGGTGATCGCAACGCAGGGCGCGATCATCCCAGCGGCGGTCGGTGTCGACATCGGCTGCGGCATGATGGCCGTGCAGACTTCGCTCAAGGCGAGCGACCTGCCGGAGTCGTTGTCGGCGCTGCGGTCACGCATCGAGCGGGCCGTGCCGCACGGCTCGGTGAAGACGCGTGGCCGTAACGACCGCGGATCCTGGGGTACGGCGCCGGATGCAGTGCTTGTGCGGTGGAGCGGCTTGAGCGATCGGTGTGATGCCATCACGGCAAAGCACCCGAAGCTTGCGCCCAAGGAGCCGCAGAAGCAGTTGGGAACGCTGGGTGGCGGCAACCACTTCATTGAAGTCTGTTTGGACGCCGAACAGACCGTGTGGGTGATGTTGCACTCGGGTTCGCGTGGCATCGGCAACATGATCGGCCAGCTATTCATCGAGCTGGCGCGGCAGGACATGAAGAGGCACTTCATCAACCTGCCGGATCGTGATCTCGCGTATCTCGTCGAAGGGACCGATCACTTCGATGATTACGTCGAGGCGATGAGCTGGGCGCAGGACTACGCCGCCGAAAACCGGCGCGCGATGATGGACGCGGTGTTGCGCGTGATGCGTGACGAGCTGCGCCCGTTTGCGATGGGTGAGGTGGCCGTGAACTGCCACCACAACTACTGCACGCGTGAGCGGCACTTTGGTGAGGAGCTCATCGTCACCCGCAAGGGCGCGGTGAGCGCGAAGCAAGGCGAGCTCGGAATCATCCCGGGTTCCATGGGTGCGCGTTCGTACATCGTGCGCGGCCTGGGGAACAAGGAGAGTTTCGAGAGCTGCAGTCACGGCGCGGGTCGCGTGATGTCGCGTACTGCGGCACGCAAGCGTTTCACCGTCGCGGACCACGAGGCCGCGACGGCGGGCGTCGAGTGCCGCAAGGACAAGGATGTCATCGACGAAACGCCGGCCGCGTACAAGGACATCGACGCGGTGATGGAAGCACAGCGCGATCTCGTTGAGATCGCGTACACCCTGAAGCAGGTTCTCTGCGTGAAGGGGTGAGGGGCGGGCCAAAATTGGCCCGCCCTTTTTATTTAGAGACCCACGAAAACGACCATCCCCTACGACCAGCCAGCACCCTATTTAGTGCGGCGCGATAACCTCCAGGAGTTGCGAGAGGTCGCGAACCTCGAGGTCCGGAGTGAGCAGGGCGGGAGTAGTTGCGCCCGACGGCCGCGTAAGCACGAAACGAGGCGCAACGACTATCAGGCCGCTGTTAGGCAATGTGGTGCGCCGCGTACCCCCGGTTTGTGCCGCGCGTACGCTCCCGCCCTGGCCTGCAATCTTGCCGAAGTGAAAATCCTGCATGACATTGCTGAAGACCACCGCCGATGAATAGGTAGCACTGCCCACCAGCACGAAGACCCGGCCGGCGAAACGCAGGGGATTGTCAGGTTGCGGTGGAATCCACGTTTCAACCTCGCCGTCGACGATGTCGCCGACCGCTTCGTGCCTGGCCGGATCGGCGACCACCACGCGTTTACGGAATCGCGATGCCCACCGGTACGGTTTGGTGGCGAGATAGGGAAGGACACCGTCGATCCACATCTCGTCGTTGCCACCGCCGTTGGCACGCACGTCGATGATCAGGGTTTTCGCGCGCGCGGCGCGCATTTCCTGGAACGCGTCGTGCGTGAAGGTCAGGAACTGCGCCTTGTCGGGCCAGGCGAACGAGCTCAGCGTCAGCACCGCAGTGTTGTTTGACAGGAGCTCGAGTCGGAACTGGCGTTCGAAGCTCTCTTCGTCAGCCAGCACGGCGGGCAGCGCGGTGCTGCCGGCGAATTGGCGTGGCGCCGTTTCGCCGGCGATCCTGATCTCGAACGCGGCTGGCGCGCCGTACATTTTCCAGTAGTAGAACCAGAAGCGTCGTGACAGCAGCGCCTCACGGAATGCGGGTGTGTCCCCATGCACTCGGGCGAGCAGTGCCGCGGACACAGCGTGCGCGTCGGCGCCGTTGATCGTTGCCACCTCGGCGCCGGCGAGCACGTCGCCGATCCCGCCGAGTCCGCGCTCCACGTACAACGCGCCGTCTGGCGACACCTGCATCTCGAATGGGAAGAATTTTCCGCCGGACTTCAGGTGCGCGCGCGCATCGGCGCGCCAATCGACGAAACCGACGAACAGATGGCCGTCACCCAGCAGCGGATTTATCGTGGCGAACAGTCGCCACACCGCATCGCGATCGAGCGGCGTCGCGCCGATCTGCTTCCGGAGCTCGACAAGTGCCTCCGTAACCTTTGCCGGGTCAGCCGTATGCGCCAAGTCTGGCGGCATGTCCCGCAGCGCCATGGCGAGGGCGTCCACGTCCGCGCTCAATTGCCTGGCCGTAAATGTTGGCGGAGCAATCGCCGGATCGCCTGCGCGAGCGACGCACGCAAGCAGCACGGCGAGGATTCCCATTCGCTGGAGAGAGTATTGAGTTTTCACCGCGCCGTTGCTCCGGCGAGAGCTCAGGTCTTAAGAGAAGACTGCGCGCGAATCGAACACCGGTCCGTCGACGCAGACGCGTTTCATCGCCGGCCCGTCGGGAGTGTTCACGCGTACGGTGCAACCCGCGCAGCCGCCCACCGCACAGGCCATGAACTCTTCGAGCGAAACCTGGCAGGCGACGCCGTGTTTTACCGCAACCTTGGCCATGGCCTCGAGCATCGGTGTCGGGCCGCAGGCGAATACTTCCACTTCCAGCTTGGCGGCGGCATCGAGCGAGCCTAACCACTCATCCGCGAGCTGCGTGACGAATCCGTCGTAGCAACCCGGAAAGCCGGCCTTGCTCGCGAGGCGGCTCGGCACGCTCCAGCCATCGAGCAGTGGCATCGCGGCGATGCTGCCCGCTGGAATTCCTGGTACGAGAATGGTCGAGGGCCGCGCCTTGAACGGGAACGGTATCTCCGAGCCCATCAGCACCAGCGGTTTCCAAGGTCCAGCCTGCGCGCTCATCCACTCTGCCAGGAACACCATGGGAGGAATGCCCACGCCGCCGCCGACTAACAAGGCGCGCGGCCGCTTCGGATCGGGACGGAAAGGCTGGCCGATGGGGCCGAGCACGCTGATGACGTCACCGGCATGGCGCCGGCTGAGCGCACGCAAGCCAGGACCGACGATCTTGTAGAGGATTTCGATCCAGCCCTCGCTCGCGTTCACACGCTGGATCGACAGCGGCCGGCGCATCGGCACATCGGGATCGCAGGTGAGATGCACGAAACTGCCAGGCAACGCGCGCGCGGCGCACTTTGGAGCAGAGATCCGAAGCACGAACTGCTCGCCCGGCCAGTTCTCCTGCGCGATGACCGTGCCATCTTCGAGAAAGATGCTGCCGCGATGGGCGGGGTGAATGCCGTGGCTGCGGCCGGCTTCTTCGTGAGGCAGCGCGCTCATCACTGGCGTCCCTCGATGACCGCCTCGAGCACCGCCATGCGCACGGCGACGCCGTTGCGCACCTGGTCGCGAATCACCGATTGCGGACCGTCGGCGACATCGGACGCGATCTCGATGCCACGATTCATGGGTTGCGGATGCATGACGATGGCGTTCGGCTTTGCCTTGGCGAGTCGTTCCGACGACAGGCCGAACTTCTGGAAGTAACGATCCGCGTCGGGAATCTGCGCGGTCTCCATGCGCTCCTTCTGGATGCGCAGCATCATGATGACGTCGACGTCGGCGAGTCCGGCGTCGAGTGAGTTGGATCGCTCGCAGCCGGCGAATTCGCTCGCGGGGGGCATCAACGCACGCGGCGCGACGATGCGGATCTCCGCGACGCCGAGCGTCGAAAGCACGTGCCAGGCAGAACGCGCGACGCGCGAATGTCGCACGTCGCCAACGATGGCCACCTTCAGGCCATCGAACTTCTGTTTCGCCTGCAGGATGGTCAGCGCATCGAGCAGGCCCTGCGTCGGGTGTGCGACGTGCGCCTCGCCCGCGGACAACACGCTGATGTGCGGCTTCACGTGCGTCGCGACCAGCGCGCCCACACCGGCCTCGGCATCGCGAATCACGAACACGTCCACGTGGCAGGCTTCGAGCGTGTAGATCGTGTCGAGCATGCTCTCGCCCTTGACGCGCGATGACAGCTGTACCTCGAGGTTCACCACGTCGGCGCCGAGTCGCTTGGCGGCGAGTTCGAACGACACTCGCGTGCGGGTCGACGGCTCCGTGAAGAGGTTCGCCACGGTGACGCCGGCGAGGCTGTCTTTCACCACCGGCCGCTCGCCGACTGGCTTGACGAATTTTTGTGCCCGAGTGAGCAAGGCTTCAATTTGCTGTCTGGGCATGCCCTCGAGCGTGAGCAGGTGCCGGAGTGTGCCGTTGGGCCGAGTCTGTTCAGTCATGTTTGTAGTGCGAACCAGCGTTCCAGAATTACTGCCGCGGCAGCGGCATCCACGTCCTCGCGCGTCACTCGCCGCCGGCGCTCGCCGCTCGCGCGCTGTTCGCGCAGGCGCTCTTCGGCGTCCTGCGAGGACCAGCGTTCATCGACCAGGTCGACGGGCAGTGAGCTGCGGTTGGCGAGCTCGGTGGCGAAGCGGCGCGCGGCGTCGGTGAGCGGGCTTACCGAGCCGTCGGCATTATAGGGCTCGCCCACGGCGATGCGCGCCGGACGTGTGTCCGCCAGAACTCGCTCGAGCGCCCGCCAATCCGGTCCGTTCGGACCGTTGGGAATCGTGGAGCGGGGATGGGCGGCACGCGTCAGCGTGTCACCGCTCGCGATGCCAATACGTTTGAGTCCGAAGTCGAGTGCGACAATGACCTGAGCCCGGTCAGGCATGACCGGAGAACGAGGTGAGCTGCCCGGGCTCGACGCCGAGCAACCGAAGCGTGGCGAGCCAGCGCTCCTCGTAGGGCAGATCGAATATCACGCTTTCATCTGCGGGCACCGACAGCCAGGAGTTGTCGAGCATCTCCTTTTCGAGCTGACCGGCTTCCCACCCGGCATAACCGAGCGCGATGAAAGCCTTCTCGGGTCCGGTGCCCGCGGCCATGGCGGCGAGCACGTCGCGCGAGGTGGTCACCTGGATGGAGTCGGAGATCTTGTGTGTGGAGTCCCACTCACCGCCCGGTCGGTGCAGCACGAAGCCGCGATCCTGGTGGACGGGTCCGCCACGCAGCACAGGCAGGTCTGCAGCGCGCTTGTCAGTGGGTTCAATCTTCATCTGCTCGAACACTTCGCTGAGCGTCATGGTCAGCGGACGATTGAGCACAATGCCGAGCGCGCCTTTCTCGCCGTGCTCGCAGATCAGGGAGACTGTCTGGGAAAAATTCGGATCGGCGAGCTGTGGCATCGCGATCAGCAGGTGATTCGAAAGACTGGTGACACCGCCGCTCATATGCGGCGCACTTTACCGTGAATCTGCGGGCGCGGTAACCGTGCCTTGTGCTGACCTGCCGCCCTCGAACTCCCATTGGTAGGTAAATCGCAACAGCCGGTATTTCTCTGCGAGTTCCTTCGGGAAAGGATCGAAAGGGCTCGCCAGTTTCAATATGTTGAGCGCCGCCTGATCGAGCTTGGGCGATCCGCTCGAGCGCTTGATGGTCGCCGACTCGAGCTTGCCATCGGCCAGAATGACCACTTCGACGTCGGGATTGCGCGTTGCCGGTGCACGCCAGGCCCGTTGTGGGTAGTTGAGGGTGCCGAGCGTCTCGATCTTCGTTCTCCACGAGACGAGGTAGGGGGCGACCAGCGCTTCGCGCGTGTCAGGCGTAACCCACAATTCATCGCGATGCGGGCCATGCACCTTCTGCTCCTCGACATCGTCGACGCCGAGTTTGTCGCGCTCGCTGTTGCCGTCGGTGAGCACCGGGACCTCGGTCATCTGGGTCTCGCTGGCCGGCGGAGCGAAGTACAGGATCTCCGGCTGAGGGGCAGTGGTAGTTAGCGCGCGGTCGTCGGCGGTGGCGAGCAGCGCACCGGCGTCGTCGGCGAGCACCGTGCCGTCGGCGCGACCATTTCGTGCGGCGTGTTCCGCCGACGCGCGCGGCGCACGCGTCGTTTCTCCTGGGCGCGCATCGCCCGACCCGAGCTGGGTCCGCTGCGCGAGGTAGGTCGCGCCGGGATTGAGCCGGGCTTCGGGTACGTCATTCGAAACGATGAGGACTTCGAGTCCGGGCGCGCCGGGGGCGTCGTGCTTCACGCCGCCAAAGGTGACGCCGACGATGATGACGCCATGGACCAGCGCCGCCATGAAGACAGTCGTGGTGAGCCGGTCGCGCGTCGGCGCGATCCCCTCGCGCAGCTGCATCGCGCGGGCGCTCATCTCACTTGTTTCGGGCGCCTATGCGGCGCTCGAGGGCGGCAATTACCATATCTCCAATATTGAGCCCGAATTGCTGGTCAAGTTCACGAATTCCTGTCGGACTCGTGACGTTGATCTCGGTAACGAAGCCGCCGATCACGTCGATGCCGACGAGCACCATTCCCTGCTTGGCGAGCGTCGGGCCGATCTGCGCGGCTAACCAGCGGTCGCGCTCGTTGAGTTCACGGCCGACACCCTTGGCGCCAGCTGCCAGGTTTCCACGATTGTCGGAAGGCAACGGGATTCGTGCGAGTGCGTAGGGGACTGGCTGACCGTCGATGAGCAGGACGCGTGAGTCCCCCGTGGTGGCGATGTCCGGCACGTAACGTTGTGCGATGGCGAAGCGCTGGCCGTTGTCAGTCAGAGTTTCGATGATCACTGGCAGGTTCTTGTCGCCTTTTTCGGTCACGAAAATGGATTTGCCGCCCATGCCATCGAGAGGCTTCACGACGATCTTGCCGTGTTCGGTGGCGAAGGCCGTGATGTCGGAGCTGCTGCGCGAGATGAGCGTGGGAGCGCAACACTGCGGGAACCACGCCGTGAACACCTTCTCGTTCATGTCACGCAGGCCCTGCGGCCGGTTGGCGACCAACGCGCCCGCAAGTTCGGCGCGCTCGAGGATGTAGGTGGTGTAGATGTACTCCGCATCGAACGGCGGATCCTTGCGCATGAACACGCAGTCGAATTCGCCAAGCTGGCGCACAGACGGCTCGCCGAGCTCGAACCACTTCGTCGCGTCGGCAAACACCCGCAAATCCCGGCCTCGCCCGAACGCCACTCCATCGCGCAGGAAGAGGTCTGACTGCTCGAAATAGGTGAGTTGCCAGCCACGAGCCGCGGCGGCAAGCAACATGGCAAGTGTGGAGTCCTTCGCAAATTTGATCTTCGCGATCGGATCCATCACGACTGCAAGACTAGTGGTTTTCGCCATCGACAACTCCGACCTCAAAAACGTGACGTGGCCGGCATAGCCGGGGGTATTCCTATATGTTAAAACGCCCCTCAGCTTGGGCCACAGCGCCACATATTAATAGCGGCGTTCTTAGCCATTTTGTTTGTCCAGGAGAGGTACTCGGTGAACGACGCGAACCCACATCTCAAGGGTCTGAAAGTCCTCGTCATCGATGACAGCAAGACCATTCGGAAGACCGCAGAAACCCTGCTCGCGAAGGAAGGCTGCGAAGTCTTCACCGCGGTCGATGGTTTCGATGCGCTCGCGAAGGTCGCCGACTACACGCCCGACATCGTGTTCGTCGACATCATGATGCCGAGACTCGACGGATATCAGACTTGCTCGCTCATCAAGCACAACAAAGTTTTCAAATCGATTCCGGTAATCATGCTGTCGTCGAAAGACGGTTTGTTCGACCGGGCTCGCGGACGCATCGTGGGATCCGAGTACTACCTCACGAAGCCTTTCACGAAGGACGAACTGCTCTCTGCTATCGAGACGCACGTCGCTGCGAGGTGAGTATGGCTCTCATTTTGATCGTGGACGATTCCCCGACCGAAGTGCACGTCATGAAGAAGGCGTTGGAGAAGTCTGGCTACCAGACGGCCACCGCCCAGGACGGCGCGGAAGGCGTGCGCATGGCGCGCGAGATGACCCCCGATCTCATTTTCATGGACGTCGTCATGCCGGGTGTCAACGGCTACCAGGCGACACGAACCCTGGCCAATGATCCGAAGACCCGCACCATCCCTATCATCATGGTGACTTCGAAAGGACAGGAGACCGACAAGATCTGGGGACTGCGCCAGGGCGCGGTCGACTACATGGTCAAACCTGTGTCCCCGGACCAGCTCGTCGCAAAGGCACAGGCGACTCTCGCAGCCTGATGACTCCCTTGAAATGAACGAGCCCGCTACCCTCAAATCGCTGCGCGATCGACCCTTCGAACTCCTTGCCGAGCTCGAACGTCGTGGTCGTGCAGTCACCGCCGCCGCCGCATCCGAGAATCCCGGCGCGCGCGAGTGGGTGGGTGTGGCTTTCCGCATGGCGGGTGAGCTGTACCTCGCTGCGCGCGAGGAAACTCGCGAAGTGCTGGCCGTGCCGCCGGGTCTCACGCGCGTCCCGGGCGCCAAGCCATGGGTGAAGGGCATCGCCAACGTACGTGGTCAGCTCCTTCCCATCCTCGATCTGCGTCAGTACCTGGGTTCGGGCGTCACGCCGAACTCGCGCAACGTACGCGTGATCGTTGTAAATCACCGGGAAGTGCCCGCCGGCCTCGTGGTCGACGAAGTGCTCGGCTTCCGCCGCTTCTCTGAATCCGAATTTTCTGGCGACGCGCCACCCACAGTGGTCCGTTGCGAGCGTTATCTGGCGGGCGCGTTCCGGCGCGGCCCCGAGCAATGGCCGGTACTGAATCTGCGACAGCTGGTCGAGAGCCCGTCCTTTCAGGAGGCCGCGGCATGAGCACCGAAGTCGGCAGCGGCTCACGCATGCTGAAATCCATCAACTCCCTCATCACTGCAACGCTGGTTTGCGTGGTGCTCGGTGCGCTTGCCTGGGTTGCGGCCTACATGCTCGGCCTCGAGATTCTCTATATCGCCGCCGGTGTGCTGGCGGTTGGCGCCCTGGTGCCGCTGTTCCTCATGTTTGGCCGCGTGCGCGCGGTCGACTCCGACATCGGCCACCGCGAAGCGCTGTCGCTGGCGCAGCGCAAGGAAACCGAGCGCAACCAGCAGGCCATCCTGCGTTTGCTCGATGAGCTCGCGCCGCTTGCAGATGGCGACCTCACGGTGCAGGCCACTGTGACCGAAGACATCACCGGCACGATTGCCGACTCCATCAACTACGCCATCGGCGTGCTGCGCGACCTGGTGAGCACCATCAACCAGTCGGCCATTCAGCTCGATGGCGCGACCCGGCAGACGCAGGCGTTGTCCGCTCACCTTGCCAAGGCGTCGAGCGCGCAGTCCAAGCAGATCGCCGGCGCCACTGAATCCGCCAGCAACATGGCGAGCAGCACCGAAGCCATCTCGGGTAACTCCGAACGCGCTTCCGACGTCGCGCGCCACTCGGTCGACGTGGCTCACAAGGGTGGCGATGCCGTGCGCCGCACGATCGACGGCATGAACAGCATTCGCGAGACCATCCAGGAGACCAGCAAACGCATCAAGCGTCTGGGTGAGAGCTCGCAGGAAATCGGCAACATCGTCGAACTGATCAACGACATCGCCGAGCAGACCAACATCCTCGCGCTGAACGCTTCCATCCAGGCCTCGATGGCCGGCGATGCCGGTCGCGGCTTCGCGGTGGTGGCCGACGAAGTGCAGCGACTGGCAGAACGCGCCGCTGCCGCCACTCGCCAGATCGAAACGCTGGTGCGTGCCATTCAGGCCGATACGAACGAAGCCGTGGTTTCCATGGAGCGCAGCACCACCGACGTGGTGGGCGGAGCACTGCTCGCCGAGAACGCCGGTGCGGCGCTCGAAGAGATCGAGCAGGTCTCCAGCCAGATCGCGAGTCTCGTGAACAACATCTTCTCGAGCTCCCGCCAGCAGGTGACCGAAGCGCAGAAAATTGCGCGGAACATGCAGGTGCTCAAGGAGATTTCCACGCAGACCGCCGAATCGACGACGGCGACCTCGCAAAGCATTTCCAAGCTCGCGCAGTTGTCGGCCGCGATGCGTCAGTCCGCATCCGGATTCCGACTGCCCGGAGCACCCGTGCCACGCCAGGTGGCGGCGGCCGGCGCAGCGATCGCGGCGGCGGCGGCGGCTACGACGGGCACTATCCCAGTACCGTCTGCCACCGGCGCGACCTCGCGCACTCGAACGGTATCGTTAGCCTCGTAGAACGGATTCACGAACTCGAATGCCTGAAGTCGCCTTACAGACGCTGGATCTCGTCGGCCGTGAGCTGAATAACACGCTCGGCGAGGCGCGCACTGCGCTTGAAACCTTTGTCGAACAACCCGAAAACGTGGTGCTGCTGCAGCGCTGCGTGTCAGACCTGCACCAGGTGCAGGGCGTACTGCGCCTGCTCGAAATCTTTGGCGCTGCGCTGCTCGCCGAGGAAATGGAGCAGGTCACTCAATACCTGCTGACGCCCGCTTCGCAAAAGAACCAGGCCGAAACTCTCGATGCACTGATGCGCGCGATGGTGCAGCTCCCGAGCTACGTGGAACGTGTGCTGGCCGGCGGTCGCGATCTCACGCTGGTGCTGTTGCCGTTGCTCAACGACCTGCGTGCTGTGCGTGGCAGCCCGCTACTGTCCGAAGGCACGTTGCTGCTGCTCGATCTCAAGTCCGATCAGCAGGCGGCGCCCGTGGCTCCGGGTGCCGGTGAGCCCGCGCTCACGGTGGCGCAGTGGGCGCGCCGGCTGCGTACGCGCTTCCAGTTGGGCCTGGTCGGGTGGATTCGCAATGAGCGTTCCGAACAGAACCTCGAGATCCTCGAAACCGTCGCGCATCAGATCGAGCAGGTGGCGACCAAACAATCCGTGTTCCAGCTCTGGTGGGTGGTCGGCGCCCTCATCGAAGGGCTGCGCGAGGGCGGTCTCGAGACCGGCGTCTCGGTCAAACGCCTGCTCGGCCTGGCCGATCGCGAAATCCTTCAGCTCTACACCCAGGGTGAGGGCCGCTATTCGCAGAATCCGCCGGTCGAGCTGCTCAACAACCTTCTTTATTACATCGCGCGTGCCACCAGTAATGGCCCCAAGGTCACGGCGGTGCGCGCCTCGTTCCGTCTCAACGAATTGCTGAGCGTCGACGACTCGGTCGAACAGGAACGCGAAAATCTCTCCGCGCCTTCCGTGAAGCTGATGCGTACGGTGTCGGCAGCCATCCGCGAAGACCTGGGCAAGGTCAAAGATGTACTCGACATCTTCGTTCGGCGCGGCGGCCAGCCCGCCGAGCTCGAATCCCAGGTGGGCATGCTGCGCAAGATCGCCGACACACTCGGCGTCCTTGGCCTTGGCGAATTGCGCCAGCTGGTCATCGAAGAGACTGGCCGGCTCGAGGCCATGGCCGCGGGCAAGACCGCCTCCGATCACGCCGCGCTGGTGCACATCGCCGCCACGTTGATCAACGTCGAAGACCGTCTCGACCGCGACCTCATCGGCCTCATCGTGCCGAAGGCGCAGCCAGTGCCCGGCGAGGAAGAGGGTTCTGTCGACGCCGAATTCCAGCAGGTGCAGGCCGCGGTGCTGCGCGAGTGCAGCGTCAACCTGGTACGCGTCAAGGAAGCCATTGCCTCCAACGTCGCCGGCACTCTCGATGTGGGCGCGCTCGATTCATGGCCGGGGCTCATCGCCGGAATCAAGGCGGGCCTGTTGATGCTCGGCAAGACCCGCGCCGCCGATATCGTTGAAGGCATCGCGCGCAATCTCAAGGAACTCCTGCAGCCCGGTGGCACGGCCGTTCCGCCTAACTACCTCGACCGCCTGGCGGACGCGGTGGTCAGCCTCGAGTACTACATGGAGACGCTGCAGGCCGGCCGCACGGATCCCTGGTACATGCTCGACAATGCGCAGACCTGCCTGCAGGCGCTGCAGCAGATGCCCAAGCGCGTGGTGCCGACGGTGCCGCCGCTCGGGCCGGAGGCGTATGCCGCCACGGTGTTGCTGGCCGATGCCGGCGCCACGGCGCGTGCCCATGCGGTTGCCGCGGGTGGCCCGCCCACCATCCAGGGCGCTCCCACGTTGCACCACTCGGCACAGCCGCCGATGGGCGCCAAGCCGATTCACATCGATCCCGAGCTGCTCACTCTATATATAGAGGAGGCGCGGGAAGAGGTCGCGCGCATCGCCAAGCTGTTCCCCGCCTGGGAACAGAACCCGCTGGAAACCGATGCGCTGGCGGGCGTGCGGCGAGCCTTCCATACGCTCAAGGGTTCGGGCCGCATGGTCGGCGCGACCGACATCGCCGAATTCGCCTGGGCCATCGAAAATCTTCTCAACAAGATCATCGAAAACACGCTGCAACGTTCCCCGGCGATTCTCGCCACCATTCGTGATGCAAGTGCCATCGCGGGTGAGCTGGTGAGTGCGCTCGAGGCCGGAGTCGGTGCGTCGGCGAACGTGCAGGCCATCGTTGATCGCGCCCATGCGCTGGCCGCCAACAAGGCGGGGACGAGCACGCAGACTGCCACGGTGGAAATTCTCGAGCGCACGCTCGATACGCGCCGTGACGACGTCGTCGATGCCACCGGCCGCGTTCCCACACTACAGGCTGCTGCTGCCGAGTCCCCTGCGCCCGCCGAGGGCTCGATCGAAGTCGTCGAAGACTGGGCGATGAACGAGCAGGATGGCGGCGGCGAAGAGATCGTGCTGTCGGGTCCCGAAGAGGAGCCGAGTGAAGATCTGCAGCTGCGTGAAATCTACAGCCGCGAAACCCACGTGAATATCGCCGCGGTGCTGCGTTACGTCGACGGCGAAAAGCCGCGGAGTTCTCCGCACATCGTCAGCGAGGAAGCTTATCGCGCCTGCCACACGCTTTCCGGCAGCTCGCGCATGGCCGAAGCGCGCCACGGCATTCGTCTCACTGCGCCGCTCGAACACTGGGTGCGCAAGTCTTTCGACAGTGGCGTCGGTCTCGAGGCGGTCGATCTCGAACTGCTTGCGGATTGCATGAACGCCATGCAGTCGGTCGCCTCACATCTCGACGAGTCCACCGGCTTCTTCCAGTCGCACACGGCGCTGCTGGCGCGTATCGACCAGGCAACGGAAAAACTCGAACAACGAATCACCGACGCCGCTCGCACGGCCGAAGCCACTGCCGCACAGCCCCAGGTAGCAGCACCCCAGGTTTCAGCCGCGCCGGTGGTCGCGGTTCCCCCCGCTTCCTTTCCGGTAGGCGCGGGTCCCGCACCAGCACAAGTCGCCCACGTGGCCGAGGACGTGCAGACGGACTTCGACCAGGAAATCGCCAGCATCTTTACTGATGAGGCCGTGGAGCTCATCGATCAGGCGCAGAGTGCTCTCGCCCAGTGGAACGAGAACCGCAGCAGCGTCGATGGATTGGTCGCGCTGAAGCGCCCGCTGCACACGCTCAAGGGCGGTGCGCGCATGGCAGGCCTCGTTCCCATGGGCGATCTGAGCCACGAGCTCGAAACGCTGTTCATGCAGATCGACAGCGGTGTCGTGGCGCCCGACGACCGCGCGTTCAGCCTCGCGCAGACAGCGCTCGATGAGCTGGCTCGCATGCGCGAATCCGTCAGCACCGGCAAAGGCGTGCCCACGGCTCACGGTCTCATCGCCAGAATTCATGCGCTCGGAACGCCGGGTGCAACGGCGCCCGCCGCGCCAGAGCCTGCTCCCGTCGCCGCTGCGCCGCCTCCGGCGCCAGTCGTACCAGTGCCGGCTCCCGCGGTCGCGACCGTGGCTGCGCCTCCCGCGCCGATGCCGGCGCCCGCCACGCCGCTGATTTCCGCCGCGCCAATTCCGGCGCCGAAACCGGTTCCGCCGACAATCGCGGCTGTACCTTCGCCGAAACCCGCCTACGTTCCGCCGCCGCCGCGTTCGGATCCGCTGCCCGATCCGCCGGTGCTCGCGGCCGTGTGGGCGCCGTCCTCTGAACCGTCCTCGATCGTCGTGCGTGCTGCGGCGAAGGAGCCGGTGTCTGCCGGGTTCGCCAGGGACTCATCCAGAGAGGGTGAGGGGGTCGCCGACGGGCCGCTGTTGCCTCCGGGCGCCGTGCCTCCGGGCCGCGAGCCGACCGCACCGGCCGATCGACCCGAGCTCGCGCGCGTCGACGCCGAGTTGCTCGACCAGTTGCTCAACAATTCCGGCGAGGCGAGCATCGCGCGCGCCCGTCTCGAACAGCAGATCGGATCCATCGATTTCAACGTGGGCGAGTTGTCGCGCACGGTGACGCGGCTGAAGGAACAGCTGCGCAAGCTCGAGCTCGAGACGGAAGCGCAGATCCTGCATCGGTTCGAGGAAGAGAAGGGTCAGAAGAGCGAGTTCGATCCGCTGGAGCTCGATCGCTATTCGTCGATCCAGCAGTTCTCGCGCGGCCTCGCCGAAACTGCCAACGACGTCGGCAGCATTCAGCAGCTGCTCGAGACTCTCACCAAGGACACGCAGAACCTGCTGACCCAGCAGGCGCGCACCATCACTGAATTGCAGAACGGCCTCATGCGCACGCGCATGGTTCCGTTCCAGCGTCACGTGCAGCGCCTGGCGCGCATCGTGCGCCAGGCGGCCACCGACACGCACAAGAAAGCCGAGCTGCAGATCGAAGGCGCCTCCGGCGAACTCGACCGGCAGGTGCTCGAACGCATGATGCCGCCGTTCGAGCACATGCTCCGCAACGCCGTGGCGCATGGCATCGAAGCGCCTGAATTGCGCAAGAAGAACGGCAAGAACGAGAGCGGCACCATCACCATCTCGCTGCATCGCGAAGGTTCGGAGGTCGTGGTCGAAGTGTCCGATGACGGCGCCGGCATGAACCTCAAGGCGATCCGCGACAAGGGCATTTCGCTCGGCATGGTGCGCGCCGATCAGCAGCTCTCCGACGAAGACATCATGCAGCTCGTGCTCGAGCCCGGCTTCTCCACGGCGGGCGCGGTCAGCACGCTGTCCGGCCGCGGTGTCGGCATGGACGTGGTCGCGAGCGAGATCAAGAAGCTCGGCGGCGCGTTGCACATGGAGACCAAGCCAGGCGAAGGCTCGCGGTTCACCATCCGTCTGCCGCTGACGCTGGCCATCAGCCATGCGCTGATCCTGCGCGCCAACGACGAGTTGTACGCGCTGCCATTACCGACCGTCGAAGGCGTGGTGCGCCTGTCGCGCACCGAGGTCGAGGCTCATCTCGGTCCCGAAGC
>Ga0207689_10003160_pt1 | contig 15105 bp, 15 predicted proteins | sample KBSMisM52_FD_184312 | JGI IMG/M metagenome (GOLD analysis project Ga0207689, IMG submission 184312) | Miscanthus rhizosphere microbial communities from Kellogg Biological Station, Michigan, USA - KBS Miscanthus M5-2 (SPAdes) (version 2) | ecosystem: Host-associated > Plants > Roots >... | reverse complement strand
CGCCGTCCATCCCCCGCGCCTCCCATAACTCCGTGGATGTAGAGGGTCGGTCAGGTGAACGCGATCAACCGGCCAGCGATGATGAGCGCGATCCAGAGCAGCAGCGACGCATAGCCCGATGCGCGGGCGAACACGGGCGGGACATCGGCCGTGTCCCACTCGCTGATGCGACGGGCGATCACGGCGTGGAACCACCAGGCGTTGAGGAGCGCCGCCGCGAGCGCCGCGATCTTGAACGCAAACGCCGGATTCGACGCCATCCGCGCGGGATCCGCGCTGTACATCGCCATGCCCGAGGCAATCGTCACGATGCCGCCGATGAGGGCGAACGGTGCCGTCCGCCTGGCCAGCTGCGAAATGGACAGGCCATCGAACGCCCATCCCATCAGCCGCAGATCCAGCGGCAGGCGCATGCCGATGAGCAGCACGAGGCCGATCAGGTGATTGATCGTGGCCACCGGAAAGGCCCAGGCCGAATCACGCATCAGTGCGCTCGCCGGCGCCTGCGACAGCCAGAGCCACGCCAGTCCCAGAACGCCAAGCGACCCGAGCGACCATCCTGCGGTATTGCGAGTTGTCGTATCCATGCACGTCAGGCTCCAGGTGAGGTCATCGACGATTCCCAGCGCAACGCGGGCGAGGATGTGTCGCGAGTGCACGCCGTCGGCCACGGACTCCCACAGATCGGATTCGACTTCGGCGCGCCGCGCGTCGCGGAGATCAGCGGGGAGCCCCGCGGTATAGAACCGCGTCCACCAGCGCGCCGCGCCCACCGCAGCCGCCCGCGGACTCACGTCGGGCTCACTCTTGGCGCGGCGAGCGGGGCCACGGCCGCTTCGCGCGACGCGTTGGCGACTGCCGTCTGCCCGTCCGGCGTGATCGCGTAGAGGCGGCGGCGCGGCCGGTTCTCGTCGGCCGGAATCTGCGGGTCTTCCCACGCGCTCGTCATCAGCCCCATCTGCTCGAGCCGGCCGAGGGCGCGGTAGAGCGTGCCGTACGCGGTCAGGAGCTTGGTGTTCGACGTGTCCTTGAGCTCCTTGGCGATCAGATAGCCGTGAAACTGCTCGACGCCGCGGTCCCGCAAGTCGAGGGCGGCGCTGCAAATGGCGAGCTCCAAGGGGACGAGCGATCCGGTCTTTCTGCGCACGCCATTAATATGCAGATATCTGCTTATTCTGTCAACCCCTGATTTTACGGGAATAATGAGGGTCCCGTGATCCTGTCCGACGTCACCTGCCTGGGCTGCGGCTGCGCCTGCGACGACATCCGCATCACCGTGCGTGACGGCCGGATCGTCGAGGCGGCCCGGGCCTGCGACCTGGGCGCCGCGTGGTTTGGCGACGGCTCGCTGCCCGCCGAGGCGGCCATCGACGCGGTGCGGGCCACGATGGACGAGGCTCTCGCCTCGGCGGCGGCTCTGGTGCGCGCGGCGCGCCGTCCGCTGGTGTACATCGCGCCGGGCGTGACCAACGAGGCGGTTAAGGAAGCCGTGGCGCTCGCCGACGGGCTCGGCGCGGCGCTCGACAGCGTGACGTCGGACACGGCGATGGGCGCCATCCTCGCCGCGCAGGAACGCGGCCGCGCGTCGGCCACGCTGGGCGAGGCGCGGCAGCGCGCGGACGTGGTGGTGTGGTGGGGCATCGACCCCTCCACTCGGTATCCACGCTACGCGGAGCGCTACGCTCCTCTCGCCAGCGGCATCCATGCCCCCGATGGCCGGGCGTCGCGCACGGTCATCGCGGTGGATATCGGCGACGCGGTGAGCGCTGCCGATGCCGATCGGCGTTTCCTGCTGCCCGCCGAGGACGAAGTGGCTACGCTGAGCGCACTGCGGTCGCTGGTCGGTACGTCGGCCGGCGACACCACGCCGCACGACGGTGATCCCGTGCGCGCCGCCATCTGGGCGCGGGCACGCGCGCTGGCGCCGGCGCTCGTCTCGGGACGATATGTGCTCGTGGTGGCCGATGGCGAACCTGCCGATGCCGCCATGCCGACGGCGGACTCCCACCTGCGCCTCTCGGCCCTCATCGCGCTCGTGCAGGCACTCAACGGCCCGACGCGTGCGGCGCTCAGCCTGCTGCGCGCGGGCGGCAACCGCTCGGGCGTGGACGCCGTGCTGACGTCGCAGACCGGATATCCCGCGGCCGTCGACTTTTCGCGCGGCGCGCCGCGCTACCGCCCGTTCGACGGCCGGGCGTCGCAGCTGATGGCGCGCGGGGAGGCGGACGCCGTCATCGTCGTCGGCTACCTCGATCACGTCCCGGCTGGCGTTTCCTCGCTCATGGCCGCGATACCCGCCGTGGTGATCGGTCCCGACGCGTCCGCGATGACGCTCGGGCCTCGGAGCGTCGCGATCGATACGGGTCTCGCCGGCGTGCACGACGCGGGCACGGCACTACGCCTCGACGACGTGCCGCTGCCGCTGCGGGCGGTGCTGCCAGGCCCGCCGCCGGCCGCAGCGGTCGTAAAGGCGCTGCGTGAAGCCGTCGTAAGCTCACAGCGGAGGACGTCATGAAACAAGCGTGGATTGCGGCGGGGATGATCGTGGGGGCGACTGCGGCGCTGTTACCGGTGGCAGCCGGAGCCCAGGACGCCAAGACGGTCATTGCCAACGCGTCGAAAGCAATGGGCGCCGACGGGCTGAATTCGATCGCGCTCAACGGTTCGGGTGCGAACTACGGCCTCGGCCAGTCGAACAACGCCAACGGCGAGTGGCCGCGGACGAACCTGAACGACTACGTGCGCGCGATCGACTTCGCCTCGTCCACGTCGCGGGCCACCGCGGTCACCTGGGCGGCGCCGGTCACCGGTCCCGTCGCGGTGCAGGGGCAGTTCCAGCAGAACATCACCGCCGCGCAGGCCAACGCGTGGGCCCAGCAGCTCGAAATCTGGACGACCCCATGGGGCTTCCTGAAGGGTGCGGCCGCCAACAACGCCACGGTCAAGGCGCAGTCGGTGGGCGGGCAGCGCTATCAGGTGCTCACATGGATGACCACGCAGAAGTCGCCCGGTGGGCCGGCCTACCGCGTGGTCGGCTACATCAGCCCGCGCGGCCTCGTGGATCGCGTCGAGACGTGGCTCGGCGATCCGATTTTCGGCGACATGCTCGTCGAGCAGATCTACACCGAGTACCGCGATGCCAACGGCGTGATGTACCCGGCCAAGTGGGTGCAGAAGCGCGGCGGGCAGCCGACGTTCGATCTGCAGACGCTCGGCATTCGCGCCAACCCGGACAACATCCAGGCGCTCGTGACGCCGCCTCCACCGCCCGCGGGTCGCGGCGGCGGTCCAGGTGGCCCGGGCGGTCCCGGCGGCGCGGCCGCCGGTCCGACGTCGGAGAAGCTTGCCGATGGCGTCTTCCGGATCAACGGCGCCTACAACGCGCTGGCCATCGAGTTCGCCGATCACATCCTGATCTTCGAGCCGGGCGCACAGAACGAGGCGCGGTCGCAGGCGATCATCGCCGAGGCGAAGAAGGTCATCCCGAACAAGCCGGTGCGCTACGGCGTGATCTCGCATCACCACTTCGATCACACCGGCGGTCTGGAGAACGTCGTCGCCGAGGGCATCACCATCGTGACACCGGCGGTGAACAAGGCGTTCCTCGAGCGCGCGTTTTCGGCCCCGCGGACGCTGGTCGGCGACGCACTGGCCAAGAACCCGAAGAAGCCGATCATCGAAGGCTTCACCGGCGACAAGCGGGTGTTCTCGGATGCCACGCGCACGTTCGAGGTGCACGTCATCAAGGGGCTGCCGCACGCGGACGGGCTCGTGATCGGGTACCTGCCGAAAGAGAAGATCCTGGTCTACGCCGACATGTTCAACCTGCCGCCGGCCAACGGTCCGCAGGTGCCGAATCCGCCGGTCGTGGGCACGATGGTGTTTGCCGACAACATCGCGCGGCTCGGTCTCACGCCGGAGCGGGTGATGTCGATCCACAGCCTCAACCCGGATCGACTGACCACCGTCGCGGAGATCAACGCGACGCTCGGACGGAAATGAACCAGCTCCGCATCGTCGGCGGGACGGTCTACGATCCCGCCAACGGTGTGTCGGGCGAGGTGCGGGACATCTGCATCGACGGCGGTCGCGTCGTCGATAGCGTGCCCGCATCCGCCCGGCGGCTCGATGCGTCCGGTATGGTCGTGATGCCCGGCGGCGTGGACATTCACAGTCACGTGGCCAGCGGCAGCGTCAACCTGGCGCGCCGGCTCCTCCCGGAGGAGCACGAGGCCGATCCCGCCGCGGCGCCGGCGTTGACCGGCGGCGACGAGGCACGGTCGGGCACCGGCGGCACGATACCGAGCACCTTCACGACCGGATACCGCTACGCGGGCCTCGGCTACACCACGGTGTTCGATGCCGCGGTGGCGCCGATCATGGCGCGCACCTCCCACGGCGAGCTCGACGACACGCCCATCGTGGACGCCGGTTTCTTCGTGCTCATGGGCAACGACGAGTACCTGCTGCGGCTCGTCGCCGCGGGCGAGCGGGCTCAGGCTCGCGAGTATGCGGCGTGGCTGCTCGGCGCCGCGGGCGGCTACGCGATCAAGGTCGTCAACCCCGGCGGCGTGGAGCTGTGGAAGCGCGGCGCGCGGGACCGCGTCGGCCTCGACACGCCGGTGGGGTCGGAGCGCGTCACACCGCGCGCCATCCTCGAAACGCTGGTGGAGGCCGCCAACGGCCTTGGCTTGCCGCACGCCGCCCACATCCACTGCAACGATCTCGGCGTGGCGGGCAACGTGGCGACGACGCTCGCGAGCATGCGCGCCGTCGAGGGCCGGCGCGCGCATTTCACCCACCTGCAATTCCACGCCTACGACGCCGCGCCGGACGGCACGCGGCGATCGGGGGCGCGTCCGCTCATCGAATACATCAACGCCCATCCCGAGATCAGCGGCGACGTCGGGCAGGTGATGTTCGGCGCCGCCACCACGCTCACCGCCGACGGCGCCGTCGAGTATCTGCTGCACAAGAGCAGCGGCCGGCGCTGGGTGAACGTGGACATCGAGCTCGAGACCGGTTGCGGCGTCGTCCCGCACACCTACAAGGAGAAGAACGCGGTGTCGGCGCTGCAGTGGGTGGTCGGGCTCGAGCTGTTCCTGCTGGCCGCCGATCCATGGCGGATGGTGCTCTCCACCGATCATCCCAACGGCGGATCGTTCCTGGCCTACCCCGAGCTGATTCGCCTGCTGATGGACCGCGGCTATCGCGACAGCTGCCTGGCGCGCGTGAACCAGACACTTCTGGCCGGGAGCGCCATGGCCGACGGCATCGGGCGCGAATACACGCTCGACGAAATCGCGATCGTGACCCGCGCCGGCCCCGCGCGCCTGCTGGGGCTGACGCACAAGGGGCACCTGGGCCCCGGTGCCGACGCCGATGTGACCGTGTATGCGCGCGACGAAGACGTTTCGAAGATGTTCGCCACCCCGCGGTACGTGGTGAAGGGCGGGACGCTCGTGGTCGAAGAAGGGCAGCTGCGTCGCGCCCCGCGCGGCCAGCGGCTCCACGTGCGTCCCGGCTACGACGGCGCCGTGGAGACACCGCTGCGCGAGTTCTTCGATCGCCATGCCACCGTGTCGTTCCGCAACTACCCGGTAGGCGATCTCCGCGACACACCGATCATGGTCGGGCGTACGTAGGGGCCGCCTTCAGGCGGCCCGTAGGCGCGTGCTATCGTCGCGTCGTGGAGATACGCGGCGTTTTCATCGAAGACACCTTTGCCGAGGCCTTCGGCATGCGCGCGGCGCGCGTCGTGATCACCGCCCGCACGATGAAGTGGGCGCGCGCGGCGGCGCTGAAGCTCACCGGCTTTGCCACGTCGGTCATCGCCTGCAAGTGCGAAGCGGCCATCGAACGCGAGCTCACGCCCGACGAGACGCCCGACGCGCGCCCCGGCGTGTCGGCGCTCCTGTTCACGATGGACACCGACAGCCTCGGCAAGCGCCTTACCGAGCGCATCGGCCAGACCGTGCTCACGTGCCCGACGGCCAGCTGCTTCGATGGGTTGCCGGACGTGCCCGATCGGCTGCCCGCGGCGCGCGCGCTGCGCACGTTCGGCGACCGCTTCCAGATCAGCAAGGTGGTGAACGGCGAGCGCTACTGGCGCGTGCCGGTGATGGAGGGGGAGTGCCTGCTGCAGGAAAGCTTCGGCATGCAGAAGAAGGGCGTCGGCGGCGGCAACTTCCTCATCCTGGCCGAGACCGTCGACAGCGGGCTCGACGCCGCCGAGGCCGCCGTGGCCGCCATCGACGGGATGCCCGGCGTGATCCTGCCCTTTCCCGGCGGCGTGGTGCGCAGCGGCAGCAAGATCGGGGCGCGCGGATACAAGGGGATGATCGCGTCGACCAACGACGCCTACTGCCCGACGCTGCGGCCGCTCACGGCCTCGGCGCTGCCCGACGGCGTCAACGCCGTGCTCGAGATCGTGCTCGACGGCCTGTCGCCCGACGCGATCCGCGCCGCGATGCGCGCCGGCATCGACGCCGCGTGCCGCTCCGGCGTGCGCGCCATCTCGGCCGGCAACTACGGCGGCAAGCTCGGGCCGCATCATTTCCACCTGCGCGAGATCATGGGAGCGCCGGTGTGAGCGATGCCGTGGTCCTGACCGTCAAGACGCGGCTCGACGCGCCGCTCGACCTGAGCGGCATCACCCCCGACCGCTGCGCGAACCTGTCGCAATCCGAGATCGCCGCGCTGCCGGTGTGGGTGGGCGGCCGCCGCGCACGCCTCGGCGACGTGTGCGACGTGCGCGGTGAGCGCGCGCTGCGGCTCGACGTCGACGGTGAGCTCGAGAACGTGCACGGCCTGGGCGCGCGGATGAGCGGCGGTCTCCTGCACGTGCATGGCCACGCCGGCGACGATGCCGGGCAGGCCATGTCGGGCGGCGTTCTGCGCGTGGACGGCCACGCCGGCGAGCGGCTGGGCGGTCCGTCGCCAGGCGCCTCGAAGGGGATGACGGGCGGCGAGATCGTCGTCTTCGGCTCGGCGGGCGCGTCGGCGGCCGCGTTGGCGAGGCGAGGCCTCGTCGCGGTGGCGGGTGGGGTTGGCGCCCATGCGGGCCGCGGCATGATTGCCGGCACGCTGCTGGCGCTCGGCCCGCTGGGCGAGCTGCCCGGCATCGGCAGCAAGCGTGGTTCGATCGTCGCGGCCGGCGGCGTGGCGGTGCCGGCGTCGTACCGGTTCGCCTGCTGCTACGAACCGCCGCATGTCCGGCTGCTGTTGACGTCGCTGCGCCGGCGTTTCGGGTTTCCGTGCGATCCGGCGCTGCTCAACGGCCGTTTCGATCGCTACTGTGGCGACGCGGGCGATCCGGGCAAGGGCGAGATTCTGGTATGGACGGGGCATGAGCGCGCCGCTCGATGACGAGCGGGCGGACATCGTTCCCTACGAGCGCGCACACCACGACGCGTTCCGGCGGTTGAACGAGGCCTGGATCAGCCGCTACTTCCGGATCGAGCCGCCGGACACGCGCGTGCTCGCGGCGCCGCAGCAGGAGATTCTCGACAAGGGCGGCGAGATCATCGTGGCCGTGCGCCGGGGCGCCGTCGTGGGCGTGTGCGCGCTGCTCCGCGTGGACGGCGACACCTTCGAACTGGCCAAGATGGCCGTGGCTGAAAGCGCACGCGGCCACGGCATCGGTTTTCTCGTGGGGCAGGAAGCCATCAGGCGCGCAAGGGCCGCCGGCGCGTCACGGCTGATCCTCGAGAGCAACACCGTCCTGACGCCGGCGATCGCGCTCTATCGCAAGCTCGGATTCGTGGAGGTCAGCGGCATTCCGTCGGAGTACTCCCGCTGCAACATCCACATGGAGCTGCGGTTGTAGAGGGCGGTCTTTAGACCGCCCTGCAGGCGGGTCTGAAGACCCGCCTCTACTTCTTCTCGATCCGTGAGTGCAGCTCCGGAATCGTCATCAGGCCAGCCGTGGCGTACCACGGGTGCAGCTCCATGACGAGCTGGCCCGCCTGGATGGCGGGGTCGGTCTTCGTGAGCGCTTCCGCTTCGGCGACCGTCGCGACGTCGAACACGTAGATGCCGCGCAGCTCGCCGTCGTCGGCAAACGGGCCCGCGAGCACCAGCTTGCCCGCCGCGGCCAGACGATTGATGTTCGCGCGGTGCGCGGCCTGAAGCTTCTGCGCCTCCTCGCGGGGGCGGTTGCGGTTCGGCCCGGCCTTGAGCAGCGCCATCACGTAGGTCTTCATGCCGTTCTCGTCGGCTTTGAGCCTGGCCGCGAGGGCGGCGTCGTAGGCGGCCTGGCCGTGCACGGTGGCCGTCAGCACCAGGGCGATGAGCAGTGCGCGCATGAAGTCTCCTACGCGATTAGAAGAAACGTTCGAGCCGGTCGAGCCCTTCGACCAGATCTTCACCCGAGACCGAGCCGAACGACAACCGCAGGCATCCTTCGCCGCTCCGGCCGAACGCGGCGCCCGGGATGGTGACGACGTGCGCCTCCTCGAGCAGGCGCGAGGCGAGTGCCGTTGAATCCGTGCAGCCGTCGACGCGCGCGAACGCAAAGAAACCGGCGCCGGCCGGCGACCACGACAGCCGCGGGATCGCCGCAATTCGCTCGGCGACCAGCTGGCGGCGATGGACGAACTCGCGATGAAACCCCCGCGCATAGTCCCAGCCGTCGCGGAGCGCGCCCTCGGCGACCATCTGCGAGATCGTCGGCGCGCAGATGATCATCGCGTCCTGGATCTTCGTGGCCTGTTCGCACACCGCGCGATCGGCGAGCACGAAGCCGACGCGCCAGCCCATGAGCGCGAACGCCTTCGAGAAGGTGCCGATGACGACGACGTTGTGGCGCCAGCCGGCCACCGAGGCGGCGCTCCAGTGCTCGCCGTCGAACACGAACTGCATGTAGGTTTCGTCGCTGATCACGACAATGTCCCGGGCGGCGAGCTCGGCGACGATGCGTTCGCCGTCGGCCGCGGCGATGGGCGCGCCCGTGGGATTGCTCGGATTGCAGAGGACGACCGCGCGCGTCCGCGCGGTGAGCGCGGGCTCGATGTCATTCCACGTGAGCCGGTACGATCGCTGGTCGGCCAGCGCCGCCTCAATCGGGAGCGCACCGGAGGCCTGCACCTGCATGTAGTGGTTCGTGAAGTAGGGCGCCGGCAGCACCACCTCGTCCCCCGCGTTCACCAGCGTCGCCAGTGCCGTCGCGAACGCGTGATTGGCCCCTGCGGTGATCACCAGGTCGTCGAATTGGCACACGACGCCGTATTCACCGAGGCGTTCCGCGAGCAGCCGGCGTAGCGAGGGCCGGCCTGGATCGGTCGAGTAGGCGTGGACGTTGGGCGCCAGCAGTGCCTCTTTCGCGGAGCGCAGCGCCGACTCGGGCGGCGGAAAGAACGGCAGCGCCTGTCCGAGCGAGATCACGCGATGGCCCTCGTTCCGCAGTTCGCCGGCGCGCACGTTGAGCGGGTCGAATGGCGGCAGATCGATGTCGAGCACGCGCGGCGGAAGGCGCACGCCGAACGATACCATCGCGGCCAATCGTCCAGCGGCCGCTCGGGTATACTCGCGGGAGACATGCGTCTTCAGGTGTTCAAACCGGGCCCGGTCATGTGGGCGCTCTGTGCGTGTCTCCTCCTGTTGCCGCCCGCCGCCGTGGCGGGGGAACGGTCGCTGGCGTCGGACAAGACGCCGATGCTGCTGGCGCAACCGTCGCTGCAGCTGATCGCCGCCGTCGATCTCGTTGGCCAGGACCGCAAGCCGGAAGAGGATCTTTCGGCTGGCGATTTCGGCCAGCCCGCGCTGGTGCGCACGTCGCTTCAGGCTTTACCAGACGGCGCGTCGAGTGCGTGCGTTCTGCAGCTCGAAACCACGACGTGCCCGGCGTCTCCCGCGTCCCGCCCCTTCTCCCCTCGACCTCCTCCCGTCTAGCCCCCGCACTCGTCCTGTCCGTCGCCCGGTTCTGTTGCCAGCCGACCGCGCGCTGCGCGTCGCGAGAACCGGCGTGGGCATTCATCGACGTGTGAGAGACGACCGCCCCTGGTGCTCGGCGCTGGGACGACGTGTCGTGCGGTGGCGTGTATGCGAATCGTGCTCGCGGATCTCAAGGGTGGTGACGGCTTCGTCAGCAAGGACACCGTTGTTGGAGGCTACGGGTCGCGGCTGAAGCCGTTCTCGAAGGTAACGCGCGTGATGGCGCATCTGAAGAGCGGATTTCACGATCTGCCAAGCGTCCATCTGGCGTACGCGGCGGCGCTGGCCCACAAGGCGGGTCACGAAGTGATCGGCTCGGCCGGCGAACTGGTGGACGGCGATGCGGCGATCGTCCTGTCGTCGCTCGTGGACTATCGCCGTGAAACGGCGTGGGCGCGGACGATGCGCCAGCGCGGCGTGCGCGTGGGCTTCATCGGCCTGGCGGCGCAGCAGCTGCCGCACCTGTTTGCCGACGCCGCGGACTTCATCGTCAACGGCGAACCGGAGGCGGCACTGCAGCGCTTCTTCGGCGGCGAGATGTTGAGCGGCATGCCGCTCAGCCTGCAGATCGACGATCTCGACTCGTTGCCGTTCCCTCGCTGGGAGCCGCTGGTGCCGTCACGGAGGCGCGTCCGCGTCCCGTTCGCCGGCCGCCCGTACGGCGGTTCGCTGCCGGTGCTCGCGTCGAGAAGCTGCCCCGAGTTCTGCACCTACTGCCCGCATCGGATCCAGGCGGGCTACCGGACCCGGTCTGTGGCCAACATCCTCGACGAGCTCTCGTACCTCGCGGACTCGCGCGGATCCCTGCACATCGTGTTTCGCGATCCGCTCTTCTCGCAGGATCGTGACCGCGCGCTCGAGCTGTGCGACGGCATCCGGTCCCGGCAGCTCACACACACGTTCGAGTGCGAGACCCGTCTCGACCGGTTGGACACCGAGCTGCTGCGCGTGATGCAGGCGGCGGGCCTGCGCGCCATGAGCTTCGGCGTCGAATCGGTGGCGCCCGCGACGCTCAAGAAGGTGGGCCGGCGCCCGATTCCCGAGCCGCATCAGCGCGAGGTGCTGCGCAGCTGCCGCGAGCTGGGCATCGTCACGGCGGCGTTCTACGTCATCGGCTTTGCCGAAGATTCGTGGGAATCCATCGGCGCGACCATCGACTATGCCATCGATCTCGGATCGACGGTGGCGCAGTTCAAGATTCTGACGCCGTATCCAGGCACGCCGCTCTTCAAGCGGATGCAGGCGACCATCACCGAAAAGGATTGGGAGCGGTTCGACGGCTTCACGCCGACGTTCACCCATCCCTCGCTCACGCATGCGGAGCTGCGGTTCCTGCTGGGCAACGCCTACACCCGGTACTACATGCGTCCGTCGTTCCTCACCAACTACCTGCGCATCAGCGCGCCGCGCGTTCGCACCTTCGCGCAATCGCTGGATGCGCGCGTCCGCCGCCGGCACGACCGCGAAGTGGCGCTGATGGAACGGTCGCTCTCGTGCTGAACGCGCTGCCGTACTGCGGCGTCGCCCTGGCCGCCATCGTCGAGGGCGAGCTGACGTACGTCGCCGCCGCGGCCCTGGTGGCCGAGGGGCGCCTGCACCCGCTGGGCGTCCTGGTTGCCGGGGCGTTCGGCGCGGCCGTTGGCGATCAGGCTTACTTCTACCTGTTTCGCGGGCGCCTGCCGCACTGGCTGGCGCGCTACCCGTCGTTGCAGCGGAAGACGGCCCCTCTCGTCGAGCGGGTCCGGCGTCACGCGAAGCTCATGGTGCTGCTGATCCGCTTTGCTCCCGGACTGCGGATCGCGCTGGCGGCCGCGTGTGCCGCAGCGGATGTGCCGCCGCGGACGATGTCCGTGCTCAATCTGCTCTCGGCGTTCGTCTGGGCGGCCGCATTGCTGATCCTGGTCGGCTGGCTGGGGCCGGCGTATCTCGCGCAGTTCGGCCTGGCCGGCTGGCGCGGCGCGCTGGCCGTCGGACTGACGCTGCTCGTGCTCTTCCGGGTCCTGGGGTCGTACGAACGTCGCGCCATCGAGCGCATGGAGTAGGAATCGACATGGCTGCTATCGGTAGATTCGGCACCCGCGTCCCTCCCCGGCTGCAGGAGATCATTCAGGACTGCCGCGCGCGCGGGCAGCTGGTGCAGGGGCCGCATATCGAGGCCTTCGAGAACGCATTCGCCCGCATGCTCGGGTCGGGACACGTCCGCACGTGCTCCACCGAGTACGGGAGGATGGCGCTGTATTTCATCCTCAAGGCTCTGGACCTTCCCGCCGGAAGCGAGGTCGTCGTCCCGGCGTTGACCTTCTGGGTGGTTCCCGAGATTGTGCGTGTCGCCGGCCTGACGCCGGTGTTCGCGGACATCGATCCGGCCACGTTCACGCTCAGCCCCGACGCCTTCGAGCGTGCGCTCACGCCGCGGACGAGCGCCGTGATCCCGACCCACCTGTACGGCCTGCCGTGCGACATGGATCCGATTCTCGCCATCGCGCGGGCCGCGAACGTCAAGGTGATCGAGGACTGCGCGCATTCGCTGGGCGCGACCTACAAAGGGCTGATGGTGGGGACGCTCGGCGACGCGAGCTTCTTCAGCTTTCAGGCGTTCAAGCCGTTGAATACCTACGGCGGCGGCCTCGCGTGGGTGCGCGACGCCGGCGTGGCCCGGCGCGTGGGCGAATTCGCCGACGCCGAACAGTGGCCCACGGAGAAGCGGGTGGAAGACATCCTGTGGTCCGGGAAGTGGCAGCACACGTTCATCCGCCCCAAGGTGTTCACCTACTCGCTGTTTCCGCTCTGGTGGGCCGCGTCGTGGACCGGCGCCAAGCCGGAGGAGCGACTGTGGGAACAGGTCCGGCCGCTCGATCCGTTGCCCGCCCACTACCGCGGACGGTTCACCAACGTGCAGGCCGCGATGGGGCTGGCAGGCCTCGCGCACCTTCCCCAGTTCATCGCGCGCACGCGCCATCATGCCCGCATGCTCGACGACATGCTGGGCGGCGTCGACGGCGTCGTCATCCCGCACGTGCCATCCGATCGATCGCACGTGTACTACCAGTACTGTCCGTACGTGCCCGAGAGCGAACGGATCGTCAAGCGGTGCATCCGGCGCGGTGTCGATGTGGCGCCGATGCACGTGGACGTCTGCACCCGGATGGAGCTGTTCGGATGGCAGGGGCCGCCGGCGCCGGGCGCGGCCCGTGCGTCGACGGCGGTCCAGTTGCCGATGTATGAGTCGCTGCAGGACCGCGAGGTCGAGCGGGTGGGACGCCTGGTCCGGGATCAGGTGGAGAGACTGCGGGCCGGCGCGCCGCGCGCCGCGGTCAGAAGCCGCTCGGCCTGATCCAGAAGCTCTCACGCCAGGTGCCGCCTGGCGGAATGGACTGCAGCTCTTTGTAGAGCCCTTTCGGCGCCATGTTGAGGCCGTTGGTCATGGCGGCCATCGGCTCGAAGCAGATGAAGTTGCGGTCCGGCCCGCCGGGCATCGGCTTCGGCGCCCACACGACCGCCACCTGGTAGTTCGGTCCGAACTCCACGTCGAGCCGCTGCGTCTTGCCGCGCAGCGTCATCGTGGCGCGCCCGCGCGCGTCGCGCACGAGGTCGCTGAAGTCGTCGTCGAGGTCGAAGTCGCGCAGCGAGGCGGCCGACGGATTGGGAAAGAGCCGGTCGATCGGCTCGGTCTCGCCGGTCGGGACCTTGTTCGGCTGCAGTTTCCAGTGCGTGCGCGCGCCCACGGAAATCGTCCAGTCGTCGCGGCGCGAATCAGTGAGCTGGAAGTACGGATGGAAGCCGATCGACACCGGCATCGGCTCGGCGCTCAGGTTGACGATCGATGTGGCGACCTCGAGCACGCCTTCGCGAAGGCGGTAGGTCATCTCGATGGTGTGCGCGAACGGCCATTGCTTCATCCACGCCGGCTGCTTGTAGAACTCCAGACGGCTCGTCACCCAGGCGGATTCCCGATCGGCGCCCGTCGCCGTCACCTGCCAGCGATCCGTGGTGGTGAGGAACCCGTGGATGGGAATCGTGCCGCGCACGTTGCCGAGCGCCATGTCGAACGGATAGCGGGTGCCGTTGGCGTAGAACGCCTGCTCGTCGAGCCGGTTGATCCAGGGACCCATGAACGGGATCCCGGTGGCGTTGGGGCTGGCCTTGAACGCGTCAAGCGAGGGGTGCGGCCACCGCAGAACGTCGTGCCCTTTCACCGTCATCCGGTAGGCGATGTTGCCCAGCGACGGCATGACCCAGACCTCGGTCTGCGTCCGCGCGTCGGCCAGCGTGACGACATCGCCGTCGCGCTGCATCGAATACGGTTGACCGAACGTCGGCCGGGCGACAAAAGCCAGGACCACCGCGAACAACAGGTGTTTCATGAGGCGCGCGCGTATTGTAGATTTCCCTCCATGAAAACCGCAGCTCTTTCAGGCCTCGACCGTCGCGCGTTCCTGACTGCCGCCGCCGGCCTCGCCGTGGCCGCGCGTGCCGGGGCGCAGGCGCCCCCGACGCCCGTGTCTCCGGTGCCGACGCCGCGCGACTGGACCAACCAGACGCCGACGGCGTATCCGGACCCGGATATCGTGGCGCTCGATCGACGGTTCCAGCGCTACGTGGTGTTCAACAACGTGATCAAACGGTTGCACATCGGCACCGGCTGGGCCGAGGGGCCGGCGTGGAGTGGCGTGGGGAAGTATCTGGTGTGGAGCGATATTCCCGCCAACGCGCAGATGCGGTGGATCGAGGACGACGGGCGCGTCACCACCTTCCGCAACAACTCCGGCTACAGCAATGGCAACACCTTCGACTACGAAGGGCGGCAGATCAGCTGTGAACACGGCAACCGCCGCGTGGCTCGCTACGAATCGAACGGCACGGTGACGGTGATTGCGGAGAAGTTCCAGGGCAAGCGGCTCAACTCGCCGAACGACGTCGTCGTGCACCCCGACGGCGGCGTGTGGTTCACCGATCCGTCCTACGGCATCCGCGGCAACTACGAAGGGTTCAAGGGCGAGTCCGAGACCAAGGAAGCCGTGTATCGCGCCGACCCGAAAACGGGCGCGCTGGAGAAGGTCACCGACGCGCTCGATCAGCCGAACGGCCTGTGCTTCTCGCCCGACTACAAGAAGCTCTACATCGCCGACACCGGCATGGGGCGCGAGATCAAGGTGTTCGACGTGGACGGCA
>Ga0207689_10003158_pt1 | contig 15116 bp, 11 predicted proteins | sample KBSMisM52_FD_184312 | JGI IMG/M metagenome (GOLD analysis project Ga0207689, IMG submission 184312) | Miscanthus rhizosphere microbial communities from Kellogg Biological Station, Michigan, USA - KBS Miscanthus M5-2 (SPAdes) (version 2) | ecosystem: Host-associated > Plants > Roots >... | reverse complement strand
CCATCGTAATTGCAGGAGGTGGATTAGGTGCCGTATTATGCCTCGCATTTACATAGGTGAGGAGATAACGGTCAGCACTACCCGTGCCGGTGTACATCGCCTTGGTACCGTCTTCATATCCCGATACATCATCCTGGCTGCCTGCGACGAAAAATACAGGCACCTTTACATTTTTCAATGCTTCCGCATCCCAGATGCCACGCTGCATGCCCCACGGCGCAAACGCTACAACCGCTTTAATCCGCGGATCGATCGAAGCGTTGAATTCTGAATTGCCATTTGTTCTTACTGCAATTGCTTTACTTCCTCCTGTCGTCATCTTAAAAAAGCCGCTGAGTTTATCACTATATCCTGCGCCTGCAACATTCATCACACCATAGCCACCCATTGAATAACCGATCAATGCTGTATTGTTTGCATCCACGATGCCTGAAAGAAAACTATTGCTTCCGGCCTTCCCCGCATCCGCTATTTGATTTAATACAAATAAAATATCCTTAGCCCGGTTTAATAATGTACTTGTAAATCCCGCCTGGTCACGATGTGTGGATTCAGTATGATCAATAGCGGCGACTATATAACCCTTTGATGCAAGATTTTCTGTTAAGTAACTTAATAACACTCTTGAACCGGGGTAACCATGTGATACAATAATTAAAGGATAAGATGATTTTTTATCAGGCTCAGCATCTCTTAGTGCACGGCCGTTAAATGTAAAAGAAACAACAGGTCGTGTTGAATCCAAAGGACTTCCCACTACATCTTCATAGGTGGCTATCTCTTTCAAAGCATTTGATAAAACAGCCGGGTACCATACTTCTATTTTTAAAGGACGGTCATACAAAGGATCAATACCTTCCTTTGATTTCAGTATGTCTATCTGACCTTTATTTACAAAATCAAGTGTGCGGACACCCACATGATATTCGCCGCGATCTGCTAATTCAGGAGCATCCGGTAACGCATCTCCATTAATATATGTGCCGCCGGATTGTGCGAATGTTTTTTGCGTTGAGCAACTCTCTGCAAGGGTAATGCATAAAACGGCAATAATTAACCAGGGAATTTTTCGCTTCATATATTCTGAGTGTAAGAATGATGAACAATTAGTTGAAATGAAATTTATTGCATTATATCCAACTCAATATGAGATGCAAAATCGGCGCTCCGGAAAATTTTATGAGTAGCGGATTGAAAATCGGATTCTTTCGCTTCAAATATATTGGGCACATACTTCTGCGGGTTACGGTCGATGATCGGAAACCATGTACTTTGTGCCTGTACCATTATTTTATGGCCTTTCTTAAATACATGATTTAAACTGTGCAGGTCTATTGAATAAGCCTCTACTTTATCCGGCACTATTGCTTCAGGTTTTTCAAAACTTTTCCGGAAGCGTCCGCGAAAAACATCATTAGCTACCATGAATTGATAACCTGCCATTTTTGGCTCTTTAGCGTAGTGTTCAGGATATACATCAATGAGTTTCACTATCCAGTCTGCGTCGCTGCCCGTAGTTGAAGCGAACAATTTTGCAAATAATGTGCCTGTTACCGTTATATCTTCGGTTAATGAATCTGTTTCCCAACTTAATACATCCGGCCGGTTATGAACAAAGCGCTGATCTTCTGTAAGCCAGGTATACCAGCGGGAACCGGGTCCGTATGTTTCCTCAACCGGTCGTGTACGGTAGGGAACAGGATGTGCCGGATCAGAAATATAACTGTCATAGGCATCTGCTTTTTCTACTGGTTTGTCAAATGATAATTTGCCGCCACTATGGAAATACAGGTTTTTCTTTACTGCTTCTTTTGGTGGCCAGCTATCATAGTTCTTCCATTCATTGCTGCCTGTCTGAAATGTAATTGCTTCGGCGAATTTTCCATCCCCTTTTCCTTTCAGGTAATAAGCAAACCATTTCGCCTGTATTTCTTTCCTGAATGTTTCACCGGTTGGAGATCCGAAATTAATATTCCCCAATTTGCTTCCTGGTCCGCCGCCCCAGCCACCATGGTTCCATGGGCCAATAACGATATAGTTTTTATGGTGCGTATCCTTTTTCTCCCAGGTTTCATAGGCTTTCTGCGGCCCATAAAAATCTTCCTGGTCCCACCAGCCGGCCACATTCATGATATGAACACGCGGTGAGTCCAGGCGATATTGTAATCCTTGCTTCTGCCAAAACTCGTCGTAGTTCGGATGCGCCGCAAAATTGTTCCAGCTTGGCAGCTTATTGAAAAAATATTTTTTGTTTACGTTTGAAAGAGGTCCCAGTTTTAAATACCAATCGTATGTGTCATAGTTTGGAAAAGGAAACAAAGAATCGGTTTTAGTCGCTTCTTCCATAAACGCATATTCAAAACCATAACTCAGCCGGAAAGCGCCATTATGATGAAAATCATCGCCCAGAAACATATCTGAAGGTGTAGCCTGTTCGGATACTGCAACCAGGGCGGGATGCGGATCAATGGCGCCCATCACCGTTGTCCATCCATCGTACGAAATACCCAGCATGCCTGCTTTGCCATTGTTGTTTGAAATGTTTTTTAGCAGCCAGTCAAATGTATCATAGGTGTCCGTACTTTCATCAATAGCTTTAGGATCTTTTTTATTTCTTGTAAAGCGTTGCATTTCAAAAACACCTTCAGAAAGATAACGGCCACGTATATCCTGGTAGACAAAAATGTATCCATCCGCGGCCATATCTTTTACGTAGCCGTTCTTCTCCGGGCTGGGATAGTCATTCACGCCGTAAGGTGTTCGTTCCAATAAAAAGGGCAGTGGGTCTGATTGTTTTTTTGGAGTAAATATCAGGGTGTGCAGTTTAATTCCATCCCGCATCGTAATCATTACCTCCTGGCGATTATATTGATTATCTTCCTGTGCATTGCATTGGGCTGCATAAAAAATAAAAAGTATAAGGATAGAAAAATACCGCAGTAGTGATTTCATAACAGAAAATTGAATATGTAGCGTAGTTGTGTATCTAAATTTAGGAATAAATAATTTCAACCCTCTTCAAAAAATTACAGCAATCAATACTAACGGGGATATTTTCCGCCGCAATTTTAAAAAAGAATAAGCACTGCAAAGCAAAAAGATTAAAACCCCTTATCTTTAGCTACCACCCCTTGACGAACTTCCATTAAGCCATTTTAATCGAACCATTCAGTAACTGATTTTCTGAAATAAATTATGTATGCAGGTAACAGCCACTAACACGACCGAAAGACTTTTTTCATTAGATGCACTCCGGGGATTTGATATGTTCTGGATCATGGGGGCAGAAGAAATTTTTCACGCATTATTTAAGGCAACCGGCTCACCCTTCTGGGGAACTATTGCTAATGAACTGACCCATCCGGATTGGAATGGGTTTCATTTTTATGATTTGATATTTCCCCTCTTTCTTTTTATTGCCGGTGTGGCTACGCCCTATTCAGTCGGTCGCGAACTGGAAAAGGGAAAAACAAAGCAACAGGTTTTATGGCGGGTAATACGAAGAGGGCTCATACTTGTACTGTTGGGGATCATTGCAAATAATGGTTTGCAAATAAGACCCTTGTCAGAAGTTCGTTTCGGCAGTGTGCTGGGAAGAATCGGGTTGGCCTACATGTTTGCTAATATTATTTACATCTATTTTAAAGAAAAGTTGCAGATTTTTTTCTTTTTCTTTTTTATAATCGGTTACTGGTTGCTGTTAAAATTTACATCCGCACCAGGTTTCCCATCCGGCGATTTAACCATGCAGGGAAACTTTGCTTCTTATGTTGACAGGTTGATATTGCCAGGCAAACTCTACCTTGGTATACATGATCCGGAAGGCGTAATGAGCACAATTCCTGCTATCAGTACCGGTTTACTGGGCATACTAACGGGAAGTTTCCTCAGAAAAAATTCAATGGACCCGGTTAAAAAGACGTTGTGGATGGCCGTGACAGGATTGGTATTTATTGGCCTTGCTCATTTGTGGGACCTGGATTTCCCGATTAATAAGAATTTATGGACCAGTTCCTTTGTGTTGAATGTAGGTGGGTATAGCCTGTTACTGCTCTCTGTTTTTTATTATATCATTGATATAAAAGGGTATAAAAAATGGGCTTTCTTTTTTAAAGTCATTGGTATGAATTCGATATTAATCTATATGTCGGGAAAATTTATTGACTGGGGTTACACAACCAATGGTTTTTTCAAATGGCTGGGACAATTGATTGGCGATCCTTACAATATCGTCGTAATGGCGATTTGTTACGTAATGATAAAATGGTTGTTCTTATATTTTATGTATATCAAAAAAGTTTTTTTGCGTGTGTAGCGAATTTAATTGCTGATAAACGGCGGTATAATTTGTTAAGCGGATTTTATTTCTAAATCATGGTTAATGCCATGATTTATTTTTTTATAGCCTGTGAAATTCGTGCAACGTTAGCAGATAGTGAGTTGTCAGGATGTGCAATGCGGCGAAACAGTTAGCGTAAACTGTTAAAACTTTTAACTGTTAGACCTTTGATTATGAAAATGTGTACCCTTGAATTGCAACAGTATTTATTGTTGAGCAGATAAATGTTCAAATCGTTTTTTAGAGGACGGCTGTCAGTTGTAAACAGAAAAGTGAAGTGGATTCCGGTGCATAAGGACGGAGAAGAATAAAGCCGGGTATTAAAAGGGCCCGGCCTTTTGTTATTTTACAATAGCTATCGCCATTCCATCATGCTCTTTGCTTCCTACTGTTTGTATTATTGTAGCCGTTACAGCGTTGTTTGCCGCTAATGCTTCATTGAAACGTTTTGCGCCTGCAGACATTTCATCAGGGCTCTCCTTCAGCACCACTTTCCCATCCCGGATCACATTATCGGCAACAATAAGCGTTCCCGGTCTTGATAATTTTAATGACCATTCGAAATATTCTTTGTAGGGAGGTTTGTCCGCATCGATAAAGATCATATCAAAAGGCCCGGCTTTTTCTTTTACTAATTGCGGCAAACTGTCTATTGCTTTTCCAACGCGTATATCAACAATGTCATTGAGACCGGCAAACGAAATATTTTTCCGGGCAACATCAGCATGATGCTGGTCTAACTCCAGGGAAATTAATTTTCCGGCTTTCGGTAATGCCCTTGCCATCCAGATGGTGCTATACCCGCCAAGGGTTCCTATTTCTAATATTTTTTTTGCATTGCAAAGTCTTGCCAGTACTTGCAAAAACTTTCCCTGGTTGGCAGATACACTGATTTGTGGAATTTTTTCATCTTTGATCGCCTGCATTGTTTTGCGCAATGCTTCATCCTCATCACCAAATAAATTGCTGATATATCCGTCAACGGTTTCAAAAATACTGCTCATATTCTTTCATTTTTATGGCAAATAAATGTTTTACTGTTGTGCCCAGTAGTCAAACACAGTTACTTTGTCTATACCGGGTTTGTCCATAGCGACAAATACCTTGTGTGCAGGATGAACTAAATAATCGTTCCTGTCTTTTTCACTGGAAAATGTGAGGAAGAAACAATGCGTTAGTTGCTGGTTCAGGTTTTCAGGGCTGTTGTTGGTCCCCCATTCAAATGACTTGATCAGCTTGATTTGTGAAGGAAGCTGACGGAAGGCGTCTACTACTTTTTTTATATCAGCACTATCAGTCCCTTCTTTCCACCCAAAAAGAACGACATGGCGTAACTGTTTATGTGATTGTGCATGGATTGTACTCATGGAAATAAATATTGCAATTGAAATAATGAAGAGTTTTTTCATGTTTGATATTTTCAGGTAAATATAATGGTTCATTGAAAATAAAAATAAAAGCCACCAGATAATCCTGGTGGCCTCCCCTTTTATCCAGGGGCAGATTATTTTTGGAGAAAGCCCGGTTACGCGATAATAACCGAAGGCGTCCATGATTTATCTGTAGATTGCATGAATACCTCCTTTTCTTTGGTGAGTAATAAAGTTACGATAAAATATAATTTACAACGTTAAAGTAGTTATAAACAGCGGTTGATATTTTATTCAGAGTTGCCTTAATTCAATCATCATCATCTTTCTTCCCGGTTTGTTTTACAAACGCCGCTCTTTTTGGTGCGGGCACAATTGCATTTTCGCCTTTTACTGCTTTCCATATCACTTCTGTAAACTCACGGTCAGGAATACGGTCTTCTTTGGTAAAATCAAAAGTTTCGCTTTTCCGCTGCCATGCGTTCTCAACCGTATTTTTTTCATTAATATCCCATTGCAATGGTTTTGCTGTAAAGCTTCTGAGATCAGGTGACGACTGAAAGCAACGCCACATAGAAACAGCAGCCGCATCATATTGGCTCATTGGTGGCAGGCCAAGAATAAGCTCAATAGTCCGCAATACTGAAGTAGTGGAGTACATAGTATGATCAACAAAATTTCTTTTCACATATCCTCCCGCGATATATGTTGTGCTTCTGTGTGCATCTATATGGTCTGGACCATCCTGTGCGTCATCTTCAAGAATAAACACCACGCTTTCTTTCCAAACCGGACTTTTACTCAGGTATTCCACAAACATTCCCACAGCGAGGTCGTTATCCGCGCAATGGGCAAAAGGTGTAGGCCGTCCTTTGCTTAGTCCTTCAGTGTGATCATTGATGATACGAAGTGTACTTAGCTGAGGTAATGCATTAACGGACACAAGCGAATCAAACTCACGTTTCCATTGACCTACTCTTGTCGTATCCCTTACCGTTTGGTCCCAACTTGTATAATAAGGGCAGAAATGATCTTTCAGAACAGGAATGTTTGGTTTATAATCATCAGCAAACTCTCCATAGGTTCTGTAGCTGACACCGGCCCTGGCACAATGGTCCCATATAAATCCTCCTTTATTATTGGCTATTTCGCGGTTGCCTTCGGCATCATAGTTTCCGCCCCGTCCTCCATAGCTTGTAGGCCATGTTTTTTCGAGATAGTCATTGGCGTATCCGCCCATACTCCAGTTGTGTCCGTCAGCACTTACTTCTGCATCAACATAAAAGTTATCCAGCAATACAAATTCTTTGGCGAGTGCATGTTGGTTCGGTGTTATCTTTTCTCCAAACAATAAAAGGGTTGTATCTCCATTTCCTTCCGGTATATCGCTTAACACCTGGTCGTACGTCCTGTTTTCTTTAATAATGTAGAATACGTATTTGATAGGTGAAGAATCCCCGATTTTCATCGGTATCGGGTTACCTGTTTCACCCCGCGACTGTAATTCTTTTTCTTTATTATAAGGAGTATTCGCATACACCCGTTGCGAATAATCGCTTAATTGTTTTACCGTTGGCGGACTGATAATACTTAATGTACCTTTAAATAGCCCACCGATATACTCATTATCATTCACTTTCCGTGTGCTTCCCCTGTGAAAGGCAATACTGGTATCTCCGTCATAAGGACCGGGAGCGTTTGGGTTGGGCAAAGATGAATATCCCTTACCGTTAGCAACAAGTATTTTATTGCCGGCTACCCGTACGCAGGTTGGGTACCAGCCAACCGGTATAAATCCTTTTGACAAACTACTGCCTGGTTTTGACACATCAAATACCGCGAGGCAATTGTTATCAGCATTGGCAATGTATAATGTTTTACCGTTGGTGCTTAATGCTACACTATTGGTGGTTGAACCGGGTATCGAATTCGGATAAAGCGCCGCGTTCAACGTTTCAATGACTGCCCGCTTTTTTAAATCAATTACAGATACGCTGTTATCATTCGCATTCGCGACAAACAGGTAATGATTATCCGCTGAAATACAAAGATCATTCGGGTTATCGCCAACAGGAATGCTGCCGGAAAACTTTCTTGTTTGTGTATTGAAAATTGCAACTCTATCACCTCCCCATACCGATATATATAGTTCGGTCTTATTTCGGGATAATAAGCAAGTATATCCTTCACCGGTCAATGTATCTTTCTGAATAATTGATTTTGTTTCCAGGTTGATTGTATACAAACTATTATTTTCCTTTGTCACTACATACATTCTTTTTCGCGTATCATCGATATCAAAACCAGCGGGAGAAATTTTTTCCGGCCATTTTCTCCCCAATAAAATACTGTCCTTTAATACAAGTTTATTATTTGCAATAGCATATTTAATAATGCGGTTATCATTACCGCCTGATGCATACAGGTATTTTTCATCAGCACTGAATTTCAAACCCAGCCAGCTTTTGGGTATCTCAACAGTGCTGAGAGTTTTATTGTTGACCGCATCAATCAATTGTATGCTTTGTGTACTTTGCCCGTTATTGGTAACCGCTATAAATTTTCTGGAAGAAGAAACAGCTATGTTCAGGGGAAGATCGCCTAACTGCAGGCTTTTTCCGGCGGGGGTTAAACTCCATCCGTTTGGTAAATGGATTTGTTTTACCTGCGACCCGGCAGTACAGGATAAAATCAAAAAGATTAAAAGAGGGAATAGTTTTTTCATATCCTGAAATTAAGAAACAATGAAATTAAATCAATCCGCCTTTTGTTGCACAGGATGTTATTAAATAATGATTAAACTTCACTCTTATACAGGGCTATAAATCAGAGTGTCACTGCCTAATATTAACTATCTTTAATTAACCCTCATTACTATGGAGAATACAAAAGACCTGCGCTTCGCGGTATTAATTGATGCGGACAATATTCCTCACCGCCTGATCAGTGGTATACTCGAAGAGATTGCAAAGTACGGCGTACCTACATTCAAACGCATTTACGGCGACTGGACAAAGCCACATGTTTCCAACTGGAAAGGTGTTTTGCTGGATCATGCGATTACCCCGATACAACAATACAGTTATACTACAGGTAAAAATTCATCTGACTCTGCGATGATCATTGACGCGATGGATATTTTATATACCGGCCGGGTAGATGGATTTTGCCTCGTAAGCAGCGACAGTGATTTTACACGATTGGCAACGCGGTTACGCGAAGCCGGTATGAAAGTATTTGGCATGGGTGAACAGAAAACACCCGGGGCTTTCCGCGCCGCCTGCGATAAGTTTATTTATATTGAAATATTAAGCAAGGAGGAAGAAGTGTCACCACAGGAAGTAAAAAAAGGGGATATGCCGAAAAAGGAAAAAGTAATCCGGAAGCCTGATAATAATTTAATTAATCTGCTGACAACAAGTGTGAATGATATCGCTGACGAAAATGGATGGGCTTTTCTCGGCGAGTTAGGAAATTTATTATTGAAAAAACGCCCCGACTTCGATGCCCGTAACTATGGGTTTGAAAAATTATTACCCTTGATACGCAGCTTGCGGAATTTTGAAATTGATGAACGCGAAACGACAAGGAAAAATATTAAGTTGGTGTATATCCGGGTAAAGAGGAAATAAATTGTTTAACATTACCTCTTCGTCCTCTCCTCCATTTTCAAATCACTGTCAAACGGACTCTTTGTAAAAGGATAGATCATTTGTTTCAAGTAACCTTTTGGATAATGTGCTTCATGCAATCCTGTTCCTTCAGGCCATGTGTTTCCTGGTAAATAGTACGTACCGAATATCATATCAATAAATGGAAAAATAGTAGCAAAGTTTTTACCATAATACTTTGGGTCCTCACAGTGGTGCCAGTGATGATACTGTGGTGTGGCAATGATGTATTTCAGGATACCAAAATTGATTCTTGTATTGGCATGGATCAATACGGCATGTATCGCCATGAAAACAATATAGGTATTGAACGTAATTTCCGAAAAGCCGAATACATACAACGGAATAAATGCCATTGCCCTTGTTACAAATATATCTACAAAGTGAGTGCGGGAACCGGCCAGCCAGTCCATATTCTTCGTGGAATGATGTACAGAATGGAAACGCCAGAGATAATGATGACTGTGAAAGAAACGGTGTGCCCAGTATTGAAAGAAATCGGTAATAAAAAACGCAAAGAGCAATTCAATTACAAAAGGTAAACTCTGCACCCATTGATGCAGGCCGGAAAGACCGAGCCAGCCGAAAAATAATTTAGCCGGCTGCTGTGTAATAGCGCCAAAGAACTGGATAAATAAATGACTCACGACAAAATAGACAAGGTCAGTTCTCCACTCTTCATGAAATTTGGATTGCTTACTGTTTTTAGGGAATACCATTTCAATCGGTACGAAGATCACAGCCATCAATAAAAGATCGAGGAGTAACCAATCCAACCCGAGATGCCAGTTTGTTTTTTCAACAGATCGCCCCTGCACTTTGAAACCGCCTATAAAAATTGTAATCGTACAAATAACTAATCCTATGAGTGCCCATTTTTTTTGTTTGCTTAATAAAAAACTCAGCAAGGCGAAAAAGAAAGAAGCGATAATAGTTGCTGTAACAAGCATCGCCATCGACTCGCCGGTATATACTTCGCGGAACTCCGGCGAGGTAAGCCATTCAGGAAATTGAAAACAAAAGACAGCAAGAAAAGATAATAGTCCGAGAAAGATAGAAATATAACCGCTTATTTTTCCTTCTCCGAATTTCAGGCGTGTATGGGACATGGTGGTGATATTGTTGTTCAAATATAATCGTATTTGTTTACCGGGTGATTGCATTTTTCAGCCGGCCGGAACCGGTTTGCAACCGGTAATTTTTTATACATACAGGAGCCTTAAGTACCTTAACTTTAAATCTTACCATTATCATTTCTTATGCGCATTCATTATTTATTTGTTTCTGCACTCCTGTTTGTTTACAGTATTGCATCTTGTCAAACTGGAGATACGCTGGTCAATTCAATTCTTTTTGGCGGCAACGTAAAAGGATTTAATAAAACATGGAAGAGCACGGATGGATCTTATACAAACTGGTACCAGTACAATGACCGGGGGCGGGGTGATAGCCTTGTCAGCAGTTACAGGCAGGATGATGAAGGTTTTCCCACTATTATTTCGGTAACTGGTAAAGACTATTTTAAAAATATAGTGAGTGAGAATTTTTCCTGGACTAACGGTATTGCTAAATGGAAAAATAATGCAGAAGATGATGAAAAGAAATCAGATGGTAAATCGTTTTATTCTCCGTTAAAAGGAACAGGCGGTAATCTTGTCAAAGCACTCCGGTTACACCACAACCAGGTGCAGTTATTACCATTTGGAGAAATTAATTTTAAAGAACTTCAGAAGATGACGGTAGGGGATGGGGCGTCTTCAAGAACAATTTCCCTTTGCAGTTTTTCCGGCTTTAGCCTCACACCGGTTTACACATGGGTGGATGAAGACGGCGAAACATTTGCAAATGTGAGTGAGTGGTTCAACGAAATACGAAAGGGTTATGAAAAGTATACCGACACCTTGTTCTCCATTCAACAAAAGATAACCGATGATTTTTATACAAAGCTGGCAAAAGAAATTCCGGAAAAACTTTCCGGAACGGTATTAATAAAGAATGTAAATCTTTTTGATTCAGAGAAAGGGAAAATTATTGCAAACAGTAACGTTGTTATTAAAAACGGAATTATAACCGGCATTTCGCGGGATAAAAGTCCGGGGACTGATGCTGTTAAAATAATTGACGGCACCGGCAAAACTTTACTTCCCGGCCTATGGGATATGCATGTTCATTATGCAGATGAGCAGGATGGCATTCTGCATATGGCTGCAGGTGTAATACATGTGCGGGATATGGGAAACGGACCCGGATTAATTCAGCGTATTGAGAGGATCGGCAAAGGAGAATTAATAGGACCAAATGTTGAAATCAGGAGTGGTTTTATTGACGGGGCAGGACCGCTTGCTGCTCCCACAGGCGCCTTAATTAATTCATTGGATGAAGGAAAGAAAGCGATTGCCGGATATGCAGCAAAGGGATACCAGCAGATAAAACTATATAGCTCTATAAAACCGGAATGGGTTAAGCCCCTGATCGACGAAGCCCGCAAATATAAAATGCATGTCTGTGGTCATATACCCGCTTTTATGACTGCTTCGCAGGCGATTGCTGCAGGTTATGATGAAGTAACGCACATGAATATGCTTGTTCTGAATTTTTTTGGAGATACAGTAGATACACGTTCTCCCTTACGGTTTTCATTGCCTGCACAAAAAGCGGCAACGCTGGATATAAATGGAAAAGCAATGAAAGATTTTATCCGGTTGCTAAAAGAAAAAGATATAGTTGTTGATCCAACACTCGGCGTATTCGAAGGCTTGTTTACTTTCCGGGATGGAAAAATGCTGCAATCATTTGACAGCATTGTAAATCGTTTCCCGGTAAGTTTTCAACGTAATATCCGGGCCGGTGGTGGTGGTTTGCCGGTGCCCGACGGAATGAATGATACCTACCTGCAATCATTCGAAGTTTTTTTAAAGATTGCCAAACTGTTGAATGATAATAATATCAGGATAGTTCCGGGCACAGATGGTTTCGCCGGTTTTGATTTGCACCGGGAACTTGAACTATATGTGAAAGCGGGGATACCGGCAGCAAAAGTTTTACAGATCGCTACTTCCGGGGCCGCTTCTGTAGCCGGAAAATCAAATGAATGGGGAACCATCAAACCTGGACGCAAAGCGGATGTGATACTTGTGGATGGTAACCCGGTAGAGAATATCAGCGATATACGTAAAACAATTTTTGCTATCAGGAATAATCAATTATATGATGCGGCCAAACTATATAACGCTGTTTCCATAAAGCCTTATACCATACCATAAAAATTAAGTTGGATGTAGTATAGCGATAGAACGGTTTCAATTATTCACACAACTGCAATGTCTGCGTGTTCTTTGTCGTCATTTGTATTTTAGAAACTTTCCCGGCTTTATTATAATAAAGAACAACTATTCCGTATGCAGTCTGAAAAGCTTCCCATGTATCGTCTTTTAATTGCGGGCGACCCAGGTATTTAAATACTCCCTTACGCAGCGTAGAAAATAAAGGCATGCTTATTTTGCCTTTGAATTTTTCCCCGATTTCAATATAGTCCCTGTCAGTATAAAAATACACATCACGATCTTTATAAAAGATCGTTGCGCCGCATTTGGTCCCACTTGCGCCTTCCGCATCTGTACTTGTAAAACAAGGCATCTTTTCTTTAATCATTCCGTACGTATAATCCGGCCGCATAGTGTTCACTGTGCCGCCCAGGATATCAACATAAAAATCGTCGCACTTTGGTTTGACTTTTAACTGGGCCTGCATTGTAATAGCAGCATTCACAAGTAGCAGGAATAAAATCAGCTTTTTCATGATGGAAGATTTTGATGAATAAATGATCGCCGCTTTTCTATTCACACACTTTTATACCGCGCAAATTCCTTGCTAAAAAGGGCTTTATCACCATTGTTGCAGATAAACAACCGGGAAATTGTGACTTTCACAAGAGCCGACCGGAGTATTTCAACGGAAATATACCGGGACACAATATTTTTGTAAAAGCGATTTTGGCACAACCAGGCTGTTGGAGCTTTTGCGGACGCCAAACATATTCTGAGGCCATATTTTTTATTAAACCGGGCTGGAGGAAACCCTTTCTCCCGATACCATATAACCGAAAATTCAGTAAATGCAAGCTGAACATGTTTAAAAAAAGTTAAAGACAGCTTTTTTTGAAACCGGGAAACAATAAAAGTAATAGTGGTGCATTTATAAAGCCATCCAGAGTTTTTATTGTAAACCACCAACAGCCATGAAAAAAATTATTGTCTGGATAGCTATTACGGCTATCCTGCTCACCGGTGCGCATTATTTTTTTCTCAGCCGGAAAGCGCCGACAGAAACCTACCCCGATGATACCTATCTTGATTCAGTTACTCCAAAGACAGCAGTAATAATAGTAGCGCATGACGATGATGCTATCAGCGCGGCAGGAACAATCACCGCCTTATGCCAGGCGGGATGGAATATTAAGCAATTGTGTTTTTATAATACTGTTTCAGATCAGAAAGAAAGTGACCGCATTCTGCAAAGGCAGGAGGATACACGTAAGGTAAGAGAGATAGAAGGACTCAGCGAATTCAGTTATGTAAATCTTCCGTTCCGGAATATAAAAAATACGTCTGCTCCACAGTATATGCCGTTGTCAGCAGATGAGTTTACAAAACAATATAATAAAGACACATTGTTACATTACATCCGCAGGTTTATTGACGATAATAAACCAACAATCATTTTTTCATTGGATAATAATATCGGCGGTTATGGTAATCCTGATCATATCATAGTAAGCCGCCTGGTACTGGAAGAATGTGTTCGACGATCAGCCGATAGTTCATTTCCGGTTCAATATATTTACCAGTCCGTGTTTACGCCTTCTATGGCAAAAAACATTTTGGGTGATATGCCTGTATACAAAGCCGCTTTATCGGCATATGGAATGGGGATGCCTTTGCCGGATGTACAGGTAAATATTGAGAGTACCGGCGCTAAGAAGAAAGCGGTTATGGAAGCGTATATCACTGAGCAAAACTCAATACGGCAAATATGGCCTTACTATAATTATTACCCGGCCAAAGTGTATTTCAGCTTATTTAACCGTGAATTTTTTAAAACGATAAAATTAAAATAGCGGGACAATTCCAATATAAAACGGAACACTGGTTTATGGAAACAAAAGCATGCGGATAGCCGCATGTTTTTTATTTCGTGGATGAGTTGATTAATTGATTTTAACAGCCTTTGTTTTATTGCCTCGCTCATCTATCTCCAAAGCCTCCACCTTTCCATCGTTATTATACAAAACGCGGACAATTATGCCCGGCATCTCTTTGACCGAAAATTCCCTGTTGCCCGTAGGTATCATTTTTAACCCATCCGCAGGTTGATTGTTCTGGCGGGCACAAAGCTGCATCTCATTGTCATTGCAGAATGTAACCGACAACGTGTCTGTTACCAGCAGGTACTTGCCGGTATATGATAGTAAAGTGTCTTTAGGTATTGTGTTTACTTTTTTACGATCAGGCGTATAAAAATCTTTCCATCCATACACGATAGCTACGCTGTTCACCAACTCAGGAATTATACTAAAGTTATCGCCATTGATCATTACCACAACCCCGTTGCCTCCTTTGAAACTGCCATAAGTTGTCGAAAGAAATCCTTCATTGCCCCCGTTGTGACTGAAATATTTTTTACTTTATTTAATAATAATAAAGACACCGAGAGCAACCGAACTGTCGATATAAGGAG